>MDTC01146586.1_pt1 | contig 64045 bp, 61 predicted proteins | sample 811181 | NCBI WGS metagenome assembly MDTC01 (sample SAMN05326644, study PRJNA326480) | marine metagenome | isolation source: seawater | place: Pacific Ocean: North | collected 2011 | reverse complement strand
TCAAGATCTTTAAGTGTTCCTTTTAACAATATTAAGTCTGGTCTTTATATACTGAAAGTAGATTCCGAAACAATTAAAAAATCGATTAAAGTAATTAAAGAATGAAAAAAATAGCTTACACATCACTTTTATACTTTATAATTATTGTTCTGACTTCTTGTTCTGGAGGGGGAGGTGACGACACAAACAATGGCAATGGTGGTGATGGTGGTGGGAATCAGTCAGGAACACCCGTTCCTAAGGCTGCAACACTTTCTAAACCAGCAAATAACACAGAATGTTTGGAAGTAGATGCTGTTAAATTTGAATGGAATAAATCAGAAGACACAAGTCAATATACTATTGTTGTAAAAAACTTACTTACTCAAAGTAGCATATCACAAACTACAACAGCAACATCTGCAGATATTACTCTGGATAAAGGCTTTCCATATTCATGGCATATAATATCCTTGAATACTGGATCTGCAACTGCAACAAGCGCAAAGTGGAAGTTTTATCTTTCTGGAACCCCATTAAAAAATCATACCCCGTTTCCTGCTGATATTATAGCTCCAAGACCTGGCCAAACAGTAAGTCTTGGTACCGTTCAACTGTCCTGGTCTTTCTCAGATATCGATTCTGGAGATTCTCATACTTTTGATATTTATTTAGATCGAACTGATGCATCAAATAAAATAAATTCTAATTATACAGCTACTAAAAAAAGTATTACAGTAAGTGAAACAGGCACATATTATTGGAGAATTGTAACAAAAGACAATCATGGCGCAAAATCCAACTCAGGAACATCCACATTTGTTGTTGTTGAGTAACTTTTCTAGAAAAACCTCAAAAGCTCATCAATTTGTTTTTCTGTATTAAAAAAAGCTAAACTCACCCTAATCCTTTCCCCTCTAAAGGAACATACGATTCCATTATTCAGTAGTTTTAAATACAATTCCTCATTTCCATTTAAACTGTATATATTGGAGTGATTGTTTCTAAATTTTGATATATCGTCTAATAAATTAAACTTTAAAAATTGTGCCTTTGCATATAGTGACAAGTCATTTATTTTTTTTTCGATTTTATCGATACCATAATTTGTAATCAACTTTAAAGAGAATAATAAACTGCCGAAACAAAGTGTATCTAAATTACCAGGTTCAAATACTTTTTTCAAGAGATTATAATTCGACTTTTTAACCACTGATTTTGAAATATATCTATCAATTCCTTTATTTATTAATAAAAAACCGTTTCCATATCCTCCATAAACCCACTTATATCCACTTGAAATAAGCACATCAATACCTGAATTATCAAAATTGAAATGCTTGGTGCCACAAAACTGTGTTCCATCTGCTATAATTAGTAAATCAGGGTAATTTTTTTTTAATTTTTTAAAGAAATTAATATCAGTGTAAATACCATTTATATATTGTACAATTGATAACATTAAAACATTTACTGAACCTTTTTCAATTATTTTTAAAATTTTAGCTTCCAAATCAAAAGTTTGATCTAAAACTTCATAGTTGAAATTTCTAAGTTTTAATCCATTAATGATCGAGGGATAATCACCTTTTAATACCAAAAATTTTAGTTGTGGAGTTAAAAAACTAAGAAGTGTCTGAAAACCTAAAGAAAAACTAGATGTAAGAAAGGTATAATTATTTTTAACACCCATAAATTTTGATATACCGTGTCTAACTTCCTCAATAAATTTTTCATTATTTTCTCTAAAAAGACTTCCATTCTTTAAAAAAAGGTTTTCGTGTTTTTTTCTCCAGTTTAACAGTTCGTTTGACATTCCTCCGGACCTTGCACAATCAAAATAGATTTTGTTTTTTGAAATTGGGAAAAACATGTTAATTATATGATTAATTAATTAGTATTAAAACATTACTTTTGCTTAAAACATTAAAATATCAATGTTTTCAAAAGATAAAAGTAACGAGAAAATTAACCAAGATCAAATCAATCTAATTGAAAATGCTCAGAGAAGAATAAAACAAAAAAAGCTATTGTTTTTTCATTTTTCTGTAATGTTTTTTGGTGTAATTATAATGCTTGTTGTCAATCTACTATTTGACTATTATAGTGGGTTACTTTTTTTCAATTACCCTTGGTCATACACAGCTTCACTAATTTGGCTTTTGCTTTTCTCTATCCATTTATATAATGTTTTTATAACAAACAGATTTATGGGTAAAAAATGGGAAAGTTTACAAATTAAAAAACTGGTCTCCAAACAAGAACTTAGAATTGCAAAGATTCGAACTGAGTTCGAGAAAGAAGCAAGATTAAAAGCAGAATCTGAACTATTCAATCAACAACACTCTTCAAATTGTATAACCATTATTGTAGCTGCTTCAGAAAATAATGTCATTGGAAATGAAAACAAACTCATTTGGCATCTTTCTGATGATTTAAAACATTTCAAAGAATTGACAAAGGGACATTGTGTAATCATGGGCAGAAAAACATTTGAGTCCATGCCTAAAGCTCTTCCAAACAGAACAAATATTGTGATTACAAGAAAACATGACTATGCTGCAAAAGACATTATAGTTGTTAACTCAATTCATGAGGCACTAGAAAAAGCCTCTGAAGACAAACAACCTTTTATAATAGGGGGAGGAGAAATATATAGTCAGAGTATTAATTTAGCTGACAGAATTGAGCTTACAAGAGTTCATGCTGAAGTTAACGGCGACGCATTTTTTCCAAAAATCGATTATAAATTATGGAAAGAAGTAAGTAAAGAAAGAAGATTAAAAGATGAAAATCATAAATTTGATTTTACATTTATTAGATATTATAAGAAAAAATAAATGAATTCATATGTTTTTCCTGGCCAAGGTTCACAATTCAGTGGAATGTGCCACGATCTTTATCAAAAGCACTCTGAATTAGAGAAATTTTTTGAAGGTGCCGAAAAAATATTAGGTTTTAATATTTCTAAAATAATGTTCAGTGGAACGAAGGAAGAATTAATGCAAACGAGGGTTACCCAACCAGCAATATTTATTCATTCTATGGCTATTTTAAAAGTTCTTAATAAAAAATTTAAGCCTGATATGGTAGCTGGTCACTCATTAGGTGAGTTTTCAGCTTTAGTTGCAGCGGGAGTATTGAGTTTTGAAGACGGCTTAAAATTAGTTTCATTAAGGGCTAATGCCATGCAGAAAGCGTGCGAACAGACAAATGGAACAATGGCAGCTATATTAGCTTTAGATGATCAAGTAATTGAAAATACCTGCAGTGAACTTGAGGGTATTGTAACTGCGGCTAATTATAACTGTCCTGGACAAGTTGTCATTTCTGGAGAAGTAAGTTCAGTTGAAAAAGCATGTGAATTACTTAAAAAAAAGGGAGCTAGAAGAGCTCTTATATTACCTGTTAGTGGCGCATTTCACTCTGAACTAATGAAGAGAGCCAAGGAAGAGCTTTCTGAAGCAATTCTAAAAGCTGATTTCAATAAACCAATTTGTCCAATATATCAAAACTTCACTGCAAAAGATGAAATTGAAGTTGGAAAAATTAAAACAAACTTGATTGCCCAACTGACTTCACCTGTAAAGTGGACTCAAAGTATAAACCAGATGATTAAAGATGGGGCATCAAAGTTCATAGAGATTGGACCTGGAAATGTTCTACAGGGACTAATAAAAAAAATAGACAGGAATTCAGAAGTTGAATCGGGACTATCTTAAAAATTCATTTACAGTAGAACATATAAAATCTATCTGATCTTTTTCTAATTCTGAATGCATTGGTAAAGAAATAACCTGTTTGCTCAAAAGATTTGTAATTTCAAAGTCATCTTCGTTAAAATCAGGACTACTATATGCTTTTTGATTATGAAGAGGTATTGGATAATATATTCCAAATGGTATGCCATGATTTGAAAAATGATCTGCTAAATCATCTCTTCTTTCATCTAGAACTCTAATTGTATATTGATGAAAAACATGTGATTTATCTTCATTGGAAAATGAGGGAGTAATTAAATTTGAATTACTTGAAAGACTTTCAGAATATAATATAGCAGACTGTTTCCTTCTAAAATTATAATCATCTAAATGATCTAATTTTACATTTAATATGGATGCTTGAATACTATCTAATCTTGAATTAACACCAACAACATCATGGTGATACCTTTTATACATTCCATGATTAACAATTCCTCTTATTTTATGTGCAAGATCATCATTATTTGTAAAAAGCGCACCACCGTCACCATAGCAACCTAAATTTTTGGAGGGAAAAAAAGAAGTTGTACCTATGTCACCAATATTCCCAGATTTGATTTTTTTTCCGTCACTAAATTTATATTCGGATCCAATCGCTTGAGCATTATCCTCGATAACATATAAATTGTGTTCACGAGATATTTTTAAAATCTCCTCCATGTTAGCAGGTTGACCAAATAAGTGAACGGGAACTATCGCTTTTGTTTTAGTACTTATGGCTTTCCGAATCTTTTCTGGATTAATATTGAATGTATCAATATTTACATCAACCAAGACAGGTTTCAAGTTAAGTAATGCAATAACTTCTACAGTTGATGCAAAAGTAAAATCTGTTGTAATCACCTCGTCACCAGGTTTCAACCCTAAAGCCATCATCGCTATTTGTAAAGCATCCGTTCCATTAGCACATGGGATAACATGCTTAACTTTTAAATAATTTTCAAGATTTTTTTGAAAACTTTTGACAGATGGTCCGTTAATAAATGATGCATCCCCCATTATATCAATCACAGAACTATCTACTTTTTCTTTAATATTTAGATATTGACTCTGAAGGTCAACCATTTGAATTTTTTTCATCAAAAAATTTTGGTCAAAAATAATAAAATATTAGTGTTTAATATTAAATATATTTACAAAATAATATATTAATACACATTCGTGAGATTTATTTATAATTCTTTAATCTTTTTACTTGAGGGCATACTTTTGTTCTTCAAACCATTCAACAACAAAATTGGAAAATTTATAATTGAACGCAAAAATACCCTTGAATATCTAGATGCTAATTTAAATAATGGAGATAAAAATATCTGGATTCATGTGGCATCTTTAGGTGAATATGAACAAGGTTTACCCATTTTTTCTGAAATTAAGAAACTTTATAAAGATCATAAAATAATACTTTCTTTTTTTTCATCCTCTGGATATGAACTTAGAAAAAATAACCCTATCTCAGACTTTACAATCTATCTCCCAATAGATTCAAAAAAAAATGCTGAGGATTTTATTAACATTGTAAAGCCAAAAAAAGTATTTTTTGTTAAATACGATTTTTGGCCAAACTATCTATATTATTTGAAATTAAATAATATTCCCACATTTCTTTTGGTTGGTGTTTTTAGAAAAAATCATTGGTTTTTTAAATTTTACGGTCTTTGGATGAAAAAAAATTTATTAGCCTTTCATCATTTCTTTGTTCAAGACGAAGAGTCAAAAGATATTCTAATTGAGAATGGATTTTCAAACACCACCGTTATGGGTGACTCGAGGTATGAAAGGGTAATTGACCTTCCATATCAGGAAAACGAAATTGAAAGAATAGAAAAATTTATTAATTCTAGAACCTGCATAGTTGCTGGTAGTACATGGAAAGAGGATGAAAATCTGTTTATTAACTACTTAAATAGTGATCTGTCAAATAATATGTGTTTGATTATAGTTCCTCACAAAATAAATCACAATTCAATAAATACAAACAGAAATTTAATAAATGAAGAGACTGTTTTAATGTCAAAGCTAAATGCTAACCCAGATAAAAAAATTAGAGTTTTATACTTAGATGCAATTGGAATGCTAACAAAAATATACAGTTATGCAGATATAGCTTATGTAGGTGGTGGGATGGGAAAAACAGGACTTCACAATACTCTAGAACCAGCAGCGTTTGGTTTGCCAATAATAATTGGAAAAAATTATGAAAAATTTAGAGAAGTAAAAAAACTAGTTAGCCTTGGTGGTATTGTTTCGGTAAAAAATCAAAAAAAATTTAATAAAATATTAAATGATCTTAGGGTTGATAATAAAAAAAGAGACCAGATTGGAGAAATAAATTATAATTTTGTTAAGAAGAATATTGGCGCGTCAGCTGTAGTTATAAACTATCTAAAAAAAATGATATGAAGAAATTAAATATTTTTTTGATTATTCTATTTTTCACCAACAGTTTAATTTCTCAAAATTTAATTGGAGCTTGGGAAAGAATTCAAAAAAACGAATCTGGTATTAAAGAAAAACAAATAGTAATATTTAGTTCAAATGGATATCAATCCATAAGTATTTTTAATGCAGAAAATGGAAGTTTTATTTATACCAATGGTGGAACATGGAAACTCAATGGAGATTATTTAACTGAGAAAGTTGAGTTTGATACTGGAAACTCTGAAAGGGTTGGATCGGAGGTAACCTTTAAAATAATTATTAAAAAAAATTCACTGGCAGTTCCTGGCGAAAAGAAATGGAAAAGAGTGGATGATGGAAAGCCAGGAAAACTTGAGGGAGCTTGGCTAATGCAAGGAAGATTTAGAGATGGTATAAAACAACTGAGAAATACAGACAGACCGAGAAAAACCATGAAAATACTTTCCGGCAAAAGATTTCAATGGATCGCATATAATACTGAAACAAAAAAATTTATGGGAACAGGTGGTGGGACCTACACAACAATAGATGGAAAATACACTGAAAATATAGAATTTTTTTCAAGGGATGATTCAAAATCAGGTCTTAAATTAAGCTTTGATTTTAATTTAGAAAATGAAGAATGGCAACATAAAGGCTACAGTTCTAAAGGAGATCAACTACACGAAATATGGGTAAAAAGAAAATGAAATTTAAATAATTTTTACAATAAAAAAACCTCAACTAAAATTGAGGTTTTTTTGTGCGGGTGAAGGGACTCGAACCCCCATGCCGCGAAGCACTAGATCCTAAGTCTAGCGTGTCTACCAATTTCACCACACCCGCAAAATGGAAGCAAATATAAGCAACATTATATTAATATGCTTAAAATTTTAACTATGTTAACATTGTATAATTAACTAAATTTATAGAAAAAAAATTGAAAGAATTTAAAAACTACATCAACAGTAATAAAGATCGATTTCTTGAAGAATTATTCGATCTTTTGCGAATCCCGTCCATTAGTGCAAACTCAAATTGTAATAAAGATATTAGAGCAACTGCCAATCTAATAAAAAAACATTTTAAAAATCTTGGATTAGATAATTGTGAAATATGCGAAACAAAAGGTCATCCAATTGTATATGCCGAAAAAATAATTAGTAAAAATCTTCCAACAATTTTAATCTATGGTCACTATGATGTACAACCAGTTGATCCAGTAGAACTGTGGGATAAAGACCCATTTGAACCTTATATTAAAAAAACTGAAATTCATCCTGAAGGTGCAATTTTTGCTAGAGGAGCCTGTGACGATAAAGGTCAAATGTTTATGCATCTGAAAGCGTTGGAATCTATAAAAGAAAATTATAATATTCCATGTAATGTTAAATTGATGATTGAAGGAGAAGAAGAAGTTGGTAGTGATAATCTAGAATTATTTGTTAAGAATAATAAAGAAAAATTAAAAAATGATATAGTTTTGGTTTCAGATACAGGAATGATAGATAAAACAACACCCTCCATTACTACTGGACTCAGAGGTTTGTCTTATATGGAAGTAGAAATTACTGGACCAAACAGAGATCTTCACTCTGGACACTATGGAGGAACTGTTGCTAACCCTATAAATATTTTATCATCAATGATAGCTTCATTACATGATTCCGAAAATAAAATTACTATTACAAATTTTTATGATGATGTAGTTGAAACTACGGATCTTGAAAAAAAGGAATCAAAAAAAATCCCATTTGATATAAATGAATTTAGAGAATCTATTGGTATAAATTTAGAACATGGAGAATCCGGTTATTCAACAATTGAAAGACAATCCATTAGACCAGCTTTAGATGTTAATGGGATTTGGGGTGGATATACTGAGGAAGGCTCAAAAACTGTCCTACCAAGTAAAGCTTATGCAAAAATTTCCATGAGATTAGTGCCAAATCAAAATTGGAAAAAAATAAGTTCTCTTTTTACAAAACACATTAAAAAAATCGCACCAAAAAGCGTTAACGTTAAGGTTACTGAGCATCACGGTGGAGAACCTTATGTTGCACCAACAGACACAATTGGATTTGAGGCTGCCAGCAAAGCTTATGAAGAGGTTTTTAATAAAAAACCTATTGCAACCAGAGACGGAGGAAGTATTCCTATCATCGCTTTATTTGAGAAAGAACTTCATAGTAAAACTATTTTGATGGGATTTGGATTAGATAGTGACGCCATACACTCTCCTAACGAACACTATGGTGTATCTAACTTTCTAATGGGAATAGAAACAATTTCAAAATTTTATTTTCATTTTACTGATTTATTTAAATCCAAATCTAATTGATTAAGTATAAATAATTCAGATGCTATCCCATCAGAAAGGAATTTACCTTCTATCGAAGTTGTAATAATTCCATTGTCTAATTTTAAATAATCTTGATCTATATATTTTTTGGATTTTATAATAAAGTACCTTTTGTATTCTTCTCCAAAATTTTTTACGATGTAATTTAAAGACACACCCCATAATGTTCTTAAACCAGTCATAATGTATTCATTGAACTTATCAATTTTAGTTAGTTTCTCATACTCAAAAAAAATTTTGTTTTCATCAATAGCTTTAATATATAGCCTATTATTTGAAATATTCCAACTTCTAGTCACTCCATTGAAACTATGAGCAGACGGACCAATTCCTATATATTTTTTTCCAAGCCAATAGCCCTTATTGTTTCTTGAAAAAAAACCCTTCAGAGCATAACTTGAAAGCTCATAATTTATATATTTTTTTTTTGTAAGAACGTCGTTCGTTAATTTATATTGATCAAATACTATTTGTTCGTCGGGGGATGAATAAACTCCTGTCTCTAATTGCTTTTTTAGTAATGTTTTTGGTTCAACAGTAATTGCATATGTTGTTATGTGCTTAAGTTCAGCATCTAAGGCAATTTTTAGATTTGAATTCCAGGTATTTAAATTACTTTTTGGAAGTCCATACATTAAATCTATTGAAATATTATCAAAATATTTTTTTGAGATTTCAATAGATTTAACGGCAGTCTTAGAATTATGTGCTCGATTCATCATTTTTAATTCTGAATTTTCAAAAGACTGCACTCCAATACTTAATCTGTTAATTCCAATATCTAATAATTTCTTTAGTTTAAATTCATCAATATCGTCTGGATTACACTCAAATGTAATTTCAGTATTATAAGTAAGTTTATAATTTTTAAAGATGGTTTCCAGGACTAAATTAACTTCTTCAATTGCTAAAATAGATGGAGTTCCTCCTCCAAAATAAATTGTTTCAATTATTTCACTATTATGCTCAGATTTAATTTTAATCTCCTTAACTATTGATTTAATTAAATCAGTTTTATATTTAAGTGAGGTTGTAAAATGAAAATTACAATAATTACATGCTTGTTTACAAAAAGGTATGTGTATATAAATGCCTGCCAACCTTTGTTATTTAAGTCTATCAGGATTATTTTTTACAAACGAACCCCAACTTGAGTAAGTTTTTGTTTGGTTTTTTTTACCTGAGTTAAAAAAATGACAAACAGCAGCTGCAAGTCCATCTGTTGAATCTAAGTTTTTTGGTAATTCTTTTAATGATAGTAAACTTTGTAACATTTTAGCAACTTGTTCTTTTGATGCATTACCGTTACCAGTAATTGACTTTTTTATTTTTTTTGGTGAATACTCAGTTATACTAATTTCTCTTGATAAACCCGCAGCCATAGCTACACCTTGTGCTCTTCCCAATTTCAACATTGATTGAACATTTTTTCCAAAAAATGGAGCTTCTATTGCTATTTCATCAGGATTAAATTGATCTATTAAATCTATTGTTCTTTCAAAAATATTTTTTAATCGCAAATAGTGATCATCATACTTTTTAAGTATCAATTCATTTAATTGTAAGAATTGCATTTTATTATCAACAATTCTTATTAATCCAAAACCCATTATTGTTGTACCAGGGTCTATTCCCAAAATAATTTTTTCTTTATTTAATTTTAATTCCAATAGGTTAATAAGTTTTAATGATTATGGGTACTTCAAATTTAGAATCAACTTGAACTCCGATATCAGTTTTAGTTGCAGGAAAAACCTTTGGTAAGTTAGCAATGGCAATACTCAGCACAGAATCAATTTTAGGAATTTGTTTCTTAATTTTTGTATTTATAATACTGTTTAAATAAGAAACTTTTCCACTTTTATCAATCATTATAGAAATCTTTAAAGTATCATCTAAAGGTATTTTGACTTTGACTTCAGAAAAGTCTATTTGCTCAAAAATTTTTGCACTTAGTTCTATCTTAAAGCAATTAATTCTGTCCTCCTCAGAAACAAATTTATCACATAATTCAGTTGAAGGAGGCTCATCAGAACTCCTCCACTCAGTTACCTTTTCATCTACCTCAACTTTTTTATTTTCAAAGCGATATTTACAAGAAACTATAAAAAAAATTATAAGTATTAAAGTGGTAACCCTCATTTATATGTAAATTACAAAAATTCAAATTTATTTTTTTAATTTTCTATTTTAAATGGATATTTTCTTTATAATTACTGGCTTAATTTTATGCATTGTTGGGCTAATTGGAAGTTTTTTTCCAATAATTCCCGGACCTATAACTAGTTGGATTGGACTAGTTTTTCTACACTTCACTTCATTTGTGCCTTTAGAAATATACTTTCTTCTAGGCACATTTATGATTGCCATATCAATTTTTATTCTTGATTTAATAATACCCATTATTGGTCTAAAAAAGTTAGGCGGAACAAAAGGTGGACAAATTGGTGCCATAATTGGGTTAGTAATAGGGTTTTTTTTCGGTCCTATTGGCTTGTTGGCTGGGCCATTTTTAGGAGCTTTGTCTGGTGAAATTATAAATAAGTCAAAAATTAATATCGCAATTAAAGCCTCGTTTGGAACATTACTGGGGTTTATTGTAGGTGCTTCAATGAAATTTATAATTTCATTTATTTTTCTATTAGCATTTTTTCAAAAATTACTAACTTTTAATGACTTCTTTTGAAATTTAATAATAAGTAGATCTATTGTCGACAACTTCAGCGGATTCTTTAATTGACTGATAAAGTGTACTCTGGGAAAGTGATCTGGATGATAAAAGCTGGTTTTTATAGGATGAGTATGTTTCTAAATCACTTGATTTTTCTTTTTTAGTAACTTTAATTTTATATATTCCATTTTCACCAATTATTAAATCTGAGATATTATTTATTTCAGTACCAAATGCAATACCTACAACTAAGGGTTCTCTTCCAGCTCCGCTTACAGTACCACTTTTCTGATTTAATGCTAAAGCTTTTTTAATTACGGTATTATTTGCGCTAGCCAATTCTTCCAAAGATTTTATTTTACGGTTTTGCTTAATTATAATTTCAGCCTTTTTTTGGTTTCTTACCTTTGGAACAGCCGTAAGTGTCGCATTATCAACTGAGGTTAAACCTTCATTAACAACATTAGAAATTTGAGCGATTATATACCCACCGCTTGAAAGATCAAATCTTTTATAGGAATTTACTTTGACATCATCGGAGAATAACCATTGTACAAGTCTCCTTTGATTTGGCAAACCAGGAAGATTATCATCCAAAATTTTTACATCACTAACAGACTTTAAATCATAATTATTTTCCTTGGCAAGTTCTGAAATATCATTATTTTTTGACAAATTAATTTCGAATTTAGTTGCAAGATTAAAAGTTCTATCAGTTGTTTCGTCTGAGGGGATATTTTTTATAGCTATTGAAGCTAACAAAACCAAATCCTCTTTTGCAACAATTTTTATAACATGAAATCCAAAATCACTCTCAACTAAACCTATTGATCCAACTCTGTTAGAAAAAACATAATCACTAAAAGGTTTTACCATTTGACCTTCTTGAAAAAATCCTAAATCTCCTCCGCTAGTTTTAGAGGGTCCGTCAGAAAACTCAAATGCCAAAGATGTAAATGAATCAGGGTTTGACCTAACTAAATTTTGTAATCTTCTAGCCTCTTTTCTAGCTTCCTCTTTAGATCTTGATACCTGGGTAGGAGCATTTTGTGAACCTTTGTAAGAAATGAGAATATGACTTGCTCTTGCATTTCCACCTTTTTTCTTGTCAAGCATTCTAGAAACTTTAAAAAATTCACCATCTAAATATGGACCATATATTTGATTTTTATTTAAATTGAAAAGTAAGTTAGCGTCATCTGTGGGTAAAGATCCTTTAGGTACATAAATTGAATCGAAGCCTATTTCAGAATTACTATTAATGAATTCTGAAATATTTTTTGCAGTTGACAAACTTGGAATAGTTTCTTGAAGTTTTGATACATCATTATATTCTTTTCTTTCAATGAGAAAACTTTGCAGAATTTTTTTTGTATTCTTTTCATCATCTTCCGAGGGATTTTCGTCAAATAAAACATAATTAATGCTTCTGGAAGCATCAACTTTATAGTCAGACTCGTTGGATTTAATATACTTCTCTACTTCTGATTTTTTGAGTGTTATTAAACTGTCTGGGATAGAAGAAAAAGGTATCTGAACGTATTCAATATCAACGATATCATTTTGGAGCTTGTATTCAAACTCTCCGTCTTTATATGAAAAATTGATACCTGATTTAATTAAATCAAAATAAATTTTTTCATTGGATTGATTTTGAAAAACTAGCTCTTGATTTTTCCATTGTTCGTAAGATTCAATATTGGTTGTTTTAAGTTCCACAACTAAATCAATAAATTTATCTATATCAAATATTCCTGCATCATTAAGGAATCTAGGGTCGGAATTAAAATTCGGATTTTCTGACAAGATAGATTCAATGTGATCCCTACCTGAATCAACTCCGCTTAACTTGAATTGACTTTTTAAAACATAAGTCCTTAAGGTTTGCTCCCAAACACTATTTACAGCATTTGAAGTTGACATATTGTAAGAGGATTGTAAAAAATCCACACGATTTCTAAACTCTTCAATTGAAAGATCTTCATCATTTACAACTCCAATAGCCTCTTGTGATGTGTATCCCTTACCGTCAAATACACCTGAAATAACAAAAGCAAAAAGAGCCATTCCGATGACTGTTATTAAAACAACCGAGTTTTTCCTTAAATTACCTAATAAAGCCATTTATTTTTTTTGCCAAACGAAAATACAATATACTAGTCAATAAAAAAAAGACATTATGCTAATTTTTAATTTTGATTTCTAATGTCTCAATTTTTGTTTCTGTAACTTCCTTCACACAAAATTCTAGTGAATTGATTTTTAAAATTTCACTTTTTTTTGGAATGTTTTGATTGTTAAACACAATATAGCCTCCCAAAGTTTCATATTCATCACTTAATGGAATATTTAAATTATACTTTTCATTAAGATAATCAATTTCAAGCCTTGCTGAGAATACAAAGGTGTTTTTATTAATTATTTTTTCATCCAAATTAATTGAATCATGTTCATCCTCTATTTCTCCAAATAATTCCTCTATAATATCTTCTTTTGTTATAATACCTGATGTTCCTCCGTACTCGTCAATTACTACAGCTATACCGATATGTTTTTTTGTTAACCTATTCAAAATGTCCTTAATCAACATGGTTTCAGGAACAAATTCTATAGGTAAAATAATTGACTTAATTGTCTTAGGTCTATTAAACATATCTTGCAATCTTACATATCCTATTACATGATCTATATTTTCTCTATGAATAAGAATTTTTGACAGTCCAAATTCTATAAATTTTTTATTTATTTTAGATAAATTATCATATCTATCAGCTGAAATTATTTCGGCCCTTGGTATCATGACCTCTCTAGCTCTTACACTGGAAAAATCAAGAGCATTTTGAAAAAACTGTATTTCAGAATCAATATTTTTTAATTCATTATCAGATGAAAGTTCATCATTAATATAGTCTCCAAGTTCATCTTTACTAAATACAATTCTTAATTCATCCTCTTTTGTCTTAAAATATTTGCTTAAAACACTGTTGGAAATAAAATTAAAAATAGATGTTAACGGCGATAACAAAATATAAAAGATGTAAGAAGGAAGTGAAAGTAATTTAAGTAGTTTATTTGAATAGATTTGGAAAAAGACTTTAGGTAAAAATTCAGCAGTTATTAAAATTATAAAAGTTGATATAATCGTTTGATAAAAAATATATATGAAATCTAGTGACTTTGTATTGTCAATAAATGGAAAAAACACGTCTAGAATTAATTTCCCAGAGAAAATACCATATACTACAAGAGCAATGTTATTTCCTGTCAACATAGTTGCTATAAATTTTGAAGGAGAGTTGGTCAATTTCTTTAATAAAGATGAAAAGAATCCTTTTTGTTTTTTTTCAATTTCAAGATTGATTTTATTGGATGAAACAAAAGCTATCTCCATTCCAGAAAAAAATGCTGAAAAAATAATTGAAATCAATATAATTAATATATCGAAGTTCATTTTTTTCTTTTTTCAAACTTTTTTCTATAAAACCTTCTGAATAAAAACATTGACAATGATATAAATGAAAAAATTAATAAGATTGTTTTACTAGTTTCGTCATTCTCTCCAAACAAATAATCAGTAGATGCAACAAAAAAAATTATCAAATAAGCTATTTCTGAAATTCTTCTTATCATTAATTTTATTTTTCTTCAACAACAACTGTTCCATCCAATTCACCAGTGTTAAATATAGTGAATGATCTATTTGCATCTAGTCGTTTTGCAACAATATCGTAATCTTCATTTAAAAAACTAAATTTTTTTTCGCTGAATAACCACTCTTGTTCTGGGTCCCAAAACAACTGAGGGGTTTTTAAAACGGAACCATCAGATGTTGTTATGATGACATTACCCACTAAATCAACAATATTTGTAGTACTATAACTAATAGCATAGTCGGCTACAACTTGAGTTTCATTTTTGTCATTATCAAAAAAAGTTAGTTTTATTCCATCAGGAAATTCTGAGTATGGAAATTTTTGATTTGTAAAATCATAATTTCTTGGAGAGTTCAAAATAATCTTAACTTTAGCAGAATCGGTATAAATCAATTTTATATTTTCAGCAATTCCAACAGGAAAAGTTGTGGAGTCATTTATTTCTTGGATTTCGTTAAAATTGTTTTTACAAGAGAAGATAATGAAAAGAAAAAACAAATGAATTCGAATCATTTTTTAAAGAGTAGGAACAGTTACATTCTTTCCTATCCAACACTTAACAGAAATAGTTTCACCAGCTCTTCCTTCAGTGAAAATATCAGTTTTTGATGGAGCTCTACCTTCGTAGCTTACTGCAGTTTTATTAGCAGTTTTTCTAATTGATGCATCTACCTTGGCAGCTTTTCTAGCTTGTTGGGCAGCTAACCAATAAACAGCTCTTTTATCAAACTGACTATTCCCACAATTGTTGGCACTAGATGCATATAAGTTTGCAATTAATAAATATGCACTACCTAAAGAGGGTTGAAAACCTAAAGCTCTGTTAGCATAACTTCTTGACTTACTGAACTGTCCAGACTTTTTAAATTTTAATGCAATTTTAAAAAGAGTTTTTGCTTTTTTAATATTGTTAGTTTCTAGTTCAATTGATTCATTGTAGTACTGAATGGCCATTTTAGTATCGCCCTTTTTATCATTTAGAAGTCCAAGATAATAAGCAGAGTTTGCGGATGGGTTTAATTCGTGAAGTGCCTCAACTAATTCTACAAATAAAGGATCATCAGAGCAATCTTTACTGTCCATTCGACTTGCTGCTCTATTTAACCAAACTGAGTCTGATTTAAATTTATCAAAATTCTTCCTGTATAAAGGAATCAAGTTCTCACATGTTGATTCTTTTGCAATAATTGCATTTAAATTTTTTAAATATGTTGAGCAGGCAACCATATTAACTTCATATACTTTTTTATTACGAGTTTCTTTTGTAGACAACGGATCATTATTTGATTCTTTCTTTAATAACATATCTAGTTTAGTGGTGTATGAACTCATTTCGAATTCAAATTTTTCCGTTAAATCTTCATATTTATTAAATAAGGATTCAAGTGTAACACCAGAGTTCCCAGATTTATATAAATTAAAATAAGTTTTGAAATAGTTGTATAGACCTTTAGGACTTGTAAAACTCTTTTGATCTTTATTAAATGCCTCATCATATGTATCATAAATCTCCTGGGGAGTACCAAGTTTGAAATCAATCATTGATTGTGCTTTGATTGCGAGAATTTTTCCTGTTTGATTTTTGCCAGATTTTGTTTTTGGAAAAAACTCAAGCCATTCATCATACATAGTTATGAGATCATCTTGGTATTTAACTTTCATATCACCATCATTATTCTTTATAAAACTTTTTAGTATTCTTTCCCCGTAGACATAAATAGCGTTATTTAGGCTTGGGCAATCAGATTTGACCTTTAACCAGGGATTGTAAGCTTCTTCATAGTTTTTGACTTTTGCATATTCTGCAAATATTGATAGATTCGAAAAACATTCTTCATTAGATTGAGAATACCCAGTTAAAAACAAGAGAGTGAAAATTAGACTTGAATAGAGTTTTTTAGTCATAAAATATTTTAATTTTGTTGATTGAGTATCTTATCTATTAAATTTTACAAAAATGAAGCCAAATTTATCAATTATACTTGTTTTTTACAAACCAGCGATCATTCAAAGTTAATCCTAGTCTAATACTATAAAAATTTTCCTCAATTAATCCAGCATTTTTGGTTCCTCTTTTACCTAATTCAAAACCCAAATTTATATTTTGAAATCCAAGGAATGGCAATCCGAGTCCAAAGTTAATTCCAAACTCATCAATTGGTTGATTTTGTATAATCAATCCAGTTTTTTCAGCTCTGACTCCTAATCTGTAAACAATTCTACTAAAATAACTTGTAAAAGAATCATAATTAGGAATATAAAACCCCCCCACTGAAAGCTTAGAGCCCTTTTCATAACTAACATTTTTAATATTGAGAAGCTTATTTTCAAGTCCACCTCCATCAGTGGTAGTGTAGTCTATTCCAGCGAACCATTTTGTTTCTTTACCAATTCCAAAACCAAAGGTTCTGGAAGCTGGAATTGTAATTGAAGTTTCATCTAAATTAAGTGCTGCTAAATCAATATCTTGAGTATCACCACCAAAAGAGCCATCAGGTTTAAGAGTTGATAAAATTTGAGTATTTTTTGAAGTTAAAGTTGACTTTGGCTTGGCAATATAACTTGCGTGTAGTGTTAAATTTTTTGATATTTTCTCTCTGAAGAGAGTTGAATAAACAAAATTCACTCCGCTTAGTGAAGAATTACTTTGTACTCTAGTATATAATTCGATACCGTCGAGAAATCTAGAATTTGAATGTTCTAAACTTCCGAACTCATAATTTCCTGAAATACCCAATCTAATTTTTTTTAAAACTTTAAATCCAAATGTTAGAAAAGCAATATTAACTCCTCCGTTTCCTTGATATCTATTTACCTGTTTAGGATTGACTGATTCATCTGTACTTTGCAACAAATAACCTACAGAGGATTTGGGAATTATTCCAAAACCAAAAACAAGTGGTCTTGTAGGAATGGCAACAGCCAAATAATTGATGTTTGCAGTACTTGTTTTCTCATTAGAATCCTGAGAATTTAAATTAGAGCTGTTATAATCAACCCCTACAGAGTAATTTACTAATTTGAGTTCTGAATACGCAGCTGGATTAGTTAAATTTAAATGTACACTATCACTATATATACTCAATGCACCCATAGAACGATTTTCGATCGTACCTTTAAAAGTATTTTCACCTACACCAAAAAATGAATAAGGAGATAAACTACCTGATTGTGAATATGTACTGTAAACACAAAAAAATAAAATAACTAAATGGGTATATCTGTTCATCGTTTTTTATTTAATTCTATCAAATAATTAAGCCCAGAAAGAAGAAAATTTGAATCCGCAAATATGGGATTTTTTATTTTGTTTAACAACAATTTTGAATTTCCACCTGTTAAAATTATCCTAATTTTTCCAAAACTTTCCTCATACATTGAAATAAACGAATTTATTTCTCCCAAAATCCCATTGAAAACCCCGGTATGAATTGAATTTTTTGTATTATCTCCAATTAAAGACTCAGTTTTACTATATTTTAATAGTGGTAAATTGGAAGTCTGATTATTTAGTGATCGATATCTCATATCTAGTCCTGGTGAAATATTTCCACCGAGGTACTTGTTTTTTTTATCAAGAAAATCATAAGTTATACACGTACCCAAATCTATAACCAGAACATTTTCATTTGGAAAACTAATTGCAGCATTGCTAATTAGTCCAATTCGATCTTCTCCCAGAGTTTTTTTGGACTTGTAAGTATTTTTAAATGGTAATTCTAAATAATCATTAAATTTAAAAAAGCTAGTGTTATTTGTAAGTAAATTAATTAAATCCAGATTATTCTTAGAAACATTTGAAGCAATTGAATATTGAATTTTTTTTGTTTCTAAAATTTGTTTTAAATTTTTTATGCTTTTATTGTTAATTGTGAAAGATTCAACAAGTGCATTATTTTTAAAAATACCTGCCTTAATTAAGCTATTTCCTATATCTAAAACTAAATTCAAGTATAAATCATTTGAAGTAAAAATACATAAGATTTTTTATATGATTTTTTGTTGCTCGGATAAAACAATATATATTTGCTCAACCTTATTTGCCGGTACCTTAGCTCAGTTGGTAGAGCAAAGGACTGAAAATCCTTGTGTCCGCAGTTCGATTCTGCGAGGTACCACTTGAAATCCTATTGAACTAGTTTTAATAGGATTTCTTTTAAGTAATAAGATTACCATTGCTATCCCATTCAGCAATATCATTCCGTTTGGATTGATCGACACACTTTTTAATCCAATCCTCATCATATGATAGACCGTATTGATCAAGGATGTCCTGGGGTATACCATCCCAAACATTTGGTGTATTTCCTTTATAACCTAACTCCTTTATTCCTACTTCAGATGTAAAATATCCAGTCATTGTTAAATTCCTAACTAAATTAAACCATTGGACAGGTTCGGGGTAATCGTTAATACTTTTGTTGGGATCATAATATGCAATTTCATCAAGTATATTTTTTTGAGACGCTTCATCCAAATCAGCAAATAATTTATCAAATCTTTTATTGCTTTCTTCATCAATCCAAATCAATCCGTTTTTTAACGGCTCTTTGTATGAAGGAATATCCTTTGCCATAAACTCTATTAACTGAACTACTTCTGCATCACGAATTGAACCAAATTCATTTGGTGGAAGAATTAAATTACATAATCTATCTAATGTAATAAGTTCATTTTTTGAGAAAAACTTCTGTGCAAATAATTTATCGTCATACAATTTTTCGTCAGGGGTCCTTCCATATTGATATCTGGTAAGGGATCTAACAATATTTTCTTTAGAAACATCGTAACAAGACTCTAGGAATAAACTTGCCCCAAAAGAAGCCAAAGCAATTGTTTTTATGGAGTCACGTCTGTTCATTTTTAAATATTTTGTTTTTTAAGTTGATCAATTATATACTCAGAACTTCTCCAGGCTAAAGCCATGATTGTCCATGTTGGGTTTTTATCTGCTTGAGAAACAAATGGACCAGCATCCACTACGAAAACGTTATTTACATCATGTAACTGTTCAAACTCATTAACAACAGAACTCTTTGGATTATTCCCCATTCTAGTTGTCCCAACCTCATGAATAATCCATCCAGGTTTATTAATCCCATAATTTGATTCTTTTCCTGGTTTGTTCCAAAGTGGAATCGCACCCATGTTATGAATTATCTCTTCAAATGTATTCTGCATGTGTTTAGCTTGATTTATTTCATTATCAGTCCATTTATAGTTAAATCTGAGTACAGGTACTCCATATTTATCCACTTTGTTTGGGTCTATTTCACAATAATTAGATTTTTGTGCAATGGATTCCCCTCTTCCAGATAATCCAATTGTAGATCCATAATATTTTTTCATATCAGACCTAAGCATATTTCCATATCCCCCAGCTTTTTTTATACCAAAAAACTTATTAAAGTTGTTAACATTAAATCCAGTTCCATATGATGGGGCACCCATTCCACCCCAAACTTCAATATGGTAACCTCTAGCAAAATCTAATTTTTTATTATCTAACCACCAAGGGGAGTATACGTGCATACCCCCTACACCATCCTCATTATAAGTTTTTCTGTCAATTAAATCAGGAATGAAAGCCATCATATCACCACCAGTTGAATCATGCAGGTATTTACCAACTAAGTCACTGTTATTACCCAATCCATTAGGGTGTTGTTTACTTTTTGAATTGAGTAATATTCTCGCTGAGCTGCAAGCAGATGCAGCCAAAACTACAACTTTACCTTTTAATTTATATTCAATGTTATCCTCTTTGTTGATATACGAAACCCCAGTGGCTTTACCTTCATTATTTGTCGTTACCGTTCTGACCATAGAATTGACATACATATCGATTTGGCCACCATTTTTTTGGGCGGGAAATATTAAAACTGACCCAGATGAAAAATCAGCATAAGCCATACAGCTTCTTGCACATTGATTACAATAAAAACAAACACCTCTTTCGTTATTAATCCTTTTAGTTAAAATCGAGAGTCTTGAGGGTATGACTTTTACATTACTTTTCCTAGCTGCATTGATGTAAAAAAGTTCATGTAGTCGAGGTTTAGGAGGAGGTAAAAAGAAACCGTCAGGATCATTTGGCAGATTTTCTTTTGTTCCAAAAACACCGATTAATTTATCAACTTTGTCATAATATGGTTTTATATCTTTGTATGTTATTGGCCAGTTTTCACCCAAGCCGTCAATGGATTTTTTTTGAAAGTCATCAGGTCCAAATCTTAGAGATATTCTTCCCCAATGGTTTGTTCTTCCTCCAAGCATTCTTGATCGAAACCACTTAAAGTCAGTATCACCAATTTGACCATATGGTTCACCTTCAATATCCCACCCTCCGTAAGCCTGATCATAATCACCAAAAAACCTTGTTGTACTTCCACCTCTTCTGGGAGATTCATATGGCCATTTTAATTGAGTCATTTGCTCAGGATTTGCTGGATCATAGTAAGGTCCTGCTTCTACCACTGCAATTGACAAACCTGCCTCAGATAAAATTTTAGTAGCCATTCCGCCCCCAGCACCGGAGCCGACAATTATCACATCGTATTCTTTTGGATTTTCTTTAATCTGCATTTTTAAAAGCTTCGAATTTAGTAAAGCGTATTTTTTTATAAAAATTTAATCTATTTTCTTTATTGATAGCTAATTAGAATGATTTATAGTTCTAGTATTTTGATATTTCTAAATGAGATGACACCAGGATGATCTTGAATTGAAATTTTACCAGTTTTAAACTTTCCAAAATCACAATTTTGCCAGGGCTCATAATCACAATTATTAAATTTTGTAGGGGCAACCATTTTATCCCATTCTTCACCACTCAAAGGAAATTCAACTATTTTTACACCATTATGAACCACCTCTCCTTTATTGATTCTATGATCAATAGTGATATCATAAGAATTCCATTGATTGGCTGGTTTTGTAACCCATTGAGATGGTGCTATCATGCCATACAAGGCACCTGCTTGAGTAAGTGGACCATCTGAATTTTCTGGGTCTAGAATCTGTATCTCAGGACCTGTAACATATGGAAACTCATACTTCATGTCCTCTTTCACTCCCCAGAAAAATCCACTGTTAGAACCTGGACTAACTTTCCATTCAATATGGATTTTAAAATTTGTGTATTCTTTGTCGCTTACTAAGCTTTTATCCCCTTCACCTTTTGCGTTTTTGGATGTAAATGTCAAAACTCCGTCATTAATATCCCAACCTGATTTTTTTCCGTCATCTTGATAGTAGTGCCATCCGTCCATTGTATTTTGTTGTATTAATGGGACCCAATTAGCATTTTCAGATTTCATTGAATTGACTTGGGAATTAACTTCAGCTTTCTTATTGGATGAATTATCACAACTAAAACAAAAAAAGACAGCAATAGCTGAAATAATAAAGGATTTGTTTCTCATAATAGTTTAATTTTTAGTTAATTTAAAATTTTTAGTTTTTAGAACGATTATAAATTATAATTCCCATCCCTTTCTTCTGTTTCTTCCAACAAACTGATTTGCTTTTTCAAAATTTGTAATTTTTGTGTTTTTTCCGTCCCATAGTAATTTTTTTCTACCAATAAAATCATCACCATCTTTTAACATGTAACTTCTCAGAGCTAAATTACCCATCAAAACAATTTCAGTAAATGGGCCTGAATACTCTATAGGTGCCGTCAATTTATCATATTCCGGGCTTCCAATCCCGCCCTTTATTGCATCAATCCATTCCATATGATGTAAATGATCAAGGCTATTATTTTTATTATAAATTGTGTCAGTATTTAAATGTAGTGTTTTGCTTCCTTCTCTATAGAGTTTAGGGTTTAGACCGTACACACCACAGCTAATTACACCATCATCTCCAATAATTAATACACCATTGCCATTTCCTTTTTCTCCTAAATAATCATCTGGTGGAATTATTTCAGGTCTGGGTGGAATGATTCCTCCGTCCATCCAAACCATTTCTACATTTGATCTTGTTTTTTCATTTTTTTTAAAATGCAAAGTCACTAGAGATGCTGCAGGTGGACCTTCAGGGTAATAATTAGCACTCCACATTTTTTCATATATTTTAGCAACACTGCATTCAACATCGGTAGGGTAACCTAATTTCAGTGCTTTGACTGGAACATCTAAAATGTGGCATCCCATGTCACCTAACGCTCCTGTACCATAATCCCACCAACCTCTCCAATTGAAAGGGTGAAACTCAGGGCGATATTCCATTCTTTTTGCAGGTCCTAACCATAAATCCCACTCTAACCCGTCTGGTTTTTCAGAACTTGGAGCAGGCATTTTAAATCCCTGAGGCCAAACTGGTCTATTTGTCCAAGCATAAATTTTTCTAATTTTTCCTATCATATTTGAGTCAACCCACTCAGTAACTTTTTGAACACCTATGCATGAGCCCCCCTGATTACCCATCTGAGTAATAACTTTATTTTTTCTAGCTGTAATTGTCAATTGTCTAGCTTCCTCAATATTATGGGTCAGAGGCTTTTGAATATAAACGTGAAGACCTTTGTTCATAGCCCTATTTCCAATAACTCCGTGAGTATGATCGGGTGTACTAATTGTTACTGCATCCAGATCATTTTCTTTTTCTAAAAGTTCATTAAAATCTGTATAAAAATTAGCCTCAGGGTATTTATTTCTAGATTGAATTACGCCATGTTTTCCATTAGGATGGACATCACAAAGAGCAATAACTCTCTCGCCTGATGCCCACGAGTGTTGAATATCGGCACCCTTTCCTCCAGCTCCAATAGCTGCTATATTCAATCTATCACTTGGTGGTATAAAACCTTTGCCACCGATAACATCTCTTGGAACTATGAATATCCCTGCCCCCAAAATTGAGGATTTTTTTAAAAAACTTCTTCTAGATTTTTTTTTCATGATTCGTAATTATTACAATTGACAATGATAATACAATATAAATTTTTAATTAATAACTTCAAAAGGCTAATTTGTATAATCAAAAGTTATTCCATAATTTAAATTCTACTATGAGAAAAAAAATTTATTTATTAACTTTTTTGGTATTGCCTTTTGTCTTGAACTCTCAATCAATTGAGAATAAGAAAGTATTAGTAGTATGGGGCGGATGGGACGGTCATCAACCAAAACTTTTTGCTGATCTTGTTGTTAAATGGCTTGAATCTAAAAATGCTGAAATTCATATATCAAATGACTTGGATATTTATGATGAATACGAAACACTGGTTAAATTTGATTTAATAATTCAGTCTGTTACAATGGGAGAAATTACTGGAAATCAAGTAAAAAATTTAACAAAAGCTGTTAGAAGTGGTGTTGGTATTGCAGGAGCACATGGTGGATTAGGTGATTCGTTTAGAAATAGCACACCATATCAATTTATGATAGGTGGACAATGGGTTGAACATCCAGGTGGAAAAGTTAAATTTGAGGTGAATATGATAGATGATGATTTAACACAAAATTTAAATAATTTTGAAATTTTAAGTGAACAATATTACATGCACTATGATCCAAATATTGATATAATTGCAACAACTAAGTTCGATGGTAAAACATACCCATGGATTGAAGATGTACTAATGCCAGTTGCATGGAAAAAACATTATGGAAAAGGAAAAGTTTTTTACATTTCTATTGGGCATGACCCAAACGAATTTGTTCAACATCAAGACGCATGGAAATTATTAACAAGAGGATTTATTTGGAGCGCTAGAGATTAATTTTTCAAATTTAAAATCTCTATATCATTTAAAAACCGCCATTGGCCTCTTGCCAATTTAAACTTTGTCAATCCTAAATAGGCAACTCTATCTAAATACGTTACTTCACTGCCAAAGGATTTAAAACAACTTACTAAAGATTTTATATTTTTTAAATAAACCTCTACTCCAATTTCATTCATGACATTTGGATTTAAATAATCTACAGATCTCACAACGATTTTATTTTCAATTTTTAATTTTGATATCTTTTTTAAATCATCTTTCTTTAAATCATATTTTAATTTTAAATGAAAAAGCTGTTTTAATAAAAAATTTGTTTTTTTCTGTTTTTCATTAGTTAGTAATACTAATCCTAAATGATTTTGGTCAATTGAAAATTGAGATATATAAGTGTTTATGTTCTCAACGTTTGAAAGTATCGAAAAAATAGATTTTTTGGAGTCTTTTAAATTTTTACAACTAAAACCTTTTGGCTTATTGATAAGGATAAAATTTATTAAATAAGGTTTCACAATTTTTCCATTTACTTTAACAATGTCATTTTCTAAAACCTTTGATCCCAGCTTATCAATAACTTTTCCATTAACAAAAACTTTTTTTGATTTGATAAGGTTATCCGCATCTCTTCTTGTACAAAGTCCGGAATTCGAAATAAATTTATTTAATCTTATAACTTTTTCGACTTTATTTTTTTTCATTATAATCCACGTAAAATAACACTAAAAAGACCCATTAAAATTAATATTCTCAGTGAATTGTATAAAATATTTAATTTTTTTATTGAGTTATATTTTAGTAAAAAGTAGGTAAAAAAAATTAGATATGGTATTGATAAAAAATAGTAAAATCTCATTAATGAAATATCAAAATTTAAAACTATTGAGCAAGATATTGTAACAATTGTAATTATAGCCAAAAGAATATAATTTTTTGTAGTTTTTTCGCCATACATAACAGGAATGGTTTTATAATTCATAGTTATATCTCCTTTCAAACTTTTAAGGTCTTTCAAAAGTTCCTTGATTAATATCAAAAAGAAAAGGAATAAAGCATGCAACAAAAATTCGATCGTAAAATATTTGTAATACAAAACAATTGCAAAAAAAGGAGTTATTGATAGCAAAACAGAAAGTATGTTACCGAAAAAAGTATGTCTGCTAATTTTAACAGAATATAAAAAAATTGATATTATGTAAAATAAAAAAAATAAAAATGCTTTCATTGAAACCTGTGTTGCAAAAATTAAGCAGATTAAATTTAAAATTATGTAACCTCTAAGTTTAGTTTTCCCAGAAATTTCTTTTTCAAGAATGGTTTTTAATGGTCTATTTATTAAATCCTTTTCTGTATCAAAAAAATTATTAATTATATAGCCAGCAGAAATTGAAGAGCTTGAAGCAATTACAATACACCAAATATTATAATCAAAAACTACAGAGTATATATTTATTGATTCAGAAAAAAAAAATATTGAACAAATAATTTGTGCAAATGCCATTAGAACAACATTGTAGAGTCTTACTAATGAAAATAGACTAATTACCTTAAGAAATAATCCATTAATCAATTGGGATTGCATAGTTTAAAAGTGATAAACTACTTCTAAATTAAAATCTTTGAGAGATTGTTCTGCCTTTTTAATGTCTTTTGTAAAACCGAGAATATAACCTCCTCCACCGGATCCACAAAGCTTTAGAAAATAATCGTTAGTGTCAATACCTTTTTTCCATATTTTGTGGAAGTTTTCTGGAATCATTGGCTTAAAATTCTTTAATACAATTTGAGATAACTTTTTAATGTCTAATATTAAAGATTTAAAATTTCCTTCTACAAAATTATCAACGCATGAGTCAGTAATTTTTATGAATTCTTCTCTAAAGAATTTACTGTAATCTTTATTTTTCATAGACTTTAGAAAAATATCCACCATTGGAGCAGTTTTACTTGACTCCCCACTATCCAACAAAAAAAACTGCCCCTTTGCCATTTTGTGATTGAGTTGGTATTCCTGTTGTTTCTATCGATGTTTTAGATCTAATCAAAATGGGTAGACTTAAGTAACTATTTAAAGGATCCAAACCAGATGAATTTCCATGAAAATAAGACTCCATTTTAGAAAAAACATCTTTTAAAGTCAAAATTTTATCCTTTGTTAAATTTTCCAAAACTGTTATTTTATTTTTACCATATCTGTCATAAAAAGCAGCAACTAAAGCTCCACTACTTCCAACTCCATATCCTTGTGGAATTGTACTGTCAAAATACATACCATTAGACAAATCGTCATCCATTGAAGAAAAGTTAAAACTAACAATTTTGGGATCTATTTTCTTTAAATATTCTCTAAATTGATTTAATATTTCATTAGATTTAAAAACCGTTTTGTTTGAAAGGTCACCTGTTTTTAATCCACCCTTGTAAAAATTATATGGAATGGATAACCCTTTTGAGTTTTTAATTATTCCATACTCACCAAACAAAAGTATTTTTGAATAAAATAATGGAGCGTTCACAATGTAAAATTACAATTTTAATGATCCATTGCCAATCATATCGTTTATAAATTTTCCCGATTCACAAAAAACAGATAAATCAGAAATTATAAAATTTTGAACTGACTCAAATTCTTTTTTTGGATAGATCAAATGAACATTTGCTCCAGCATCCAGGGTAAAGCAAATATTAGTATTAGTTTTTTCCCTGAAATCCCAAATTTTATTTATTATGTTGAGAGTGTTTGGTTTCATAAGTATGAATTGAGGATCAGATGTCATCATTAGAGCATGCAATGATAATGCTTCGGATTCTACAACTTTTATAAACAAATTAAAATCACCAAACTTAAGAGCATTTTTTAAGAGCGATAAATTAACTTTAGCTTGAGAAACTCTGGCTTCGGAAAAAATATGGTTCTGCATTAGTTCATGACCTTGTGTGCTAGAGAATTTTTTTTTTTTTCTTATCTACAATCAAAACAGTGTCGTGCAATGATTTAAAAACATTTTTTATTTCATCGGAATATTTAACCGAATATAAATTACTTGATTTTTCAAAAAGATCTGACTGTCCCCAGAGTGAATAAAACCCTTTTATACTTCTACATGCACTTCCTGAACCCAATCTTGCCAAAAAAGATGCTTTTCTGAAAAAATCATTTTCACTCATCGATGGATTTATTTTTTTTTCAATATCCATAATGCATAAAGACAAAGCAGCAAAAGATGATGCTGAGGATGCAATACCACTACTGTGGGGAAAAGAATTAGTGGATTCTATCTTTAACTTAAATCCCTTCAAAAATGAACAATAGAGTGAGATATTATCAAAATAATTTTTTAATTTATTTTCAAAACTTTGCTCTCTCTTACCATGAAAAAAAAAATTAAAATCCAATGAATCTATTTTGGTTTTTGTAAAACTAACTTTTGTAGAAGTAAAACACTTGTTCAATGAAAAACTTAGAGAGGGATTCGAAGGAATTTGATTTGATTTTTTTCCCCAATATTTGATCAATGCTATATTACTTGGTGAATTCCAATGGGTAGTTCCACTAAGTACGTTATTTTTTTTTTTTATATAGATAAATTCCTTTTCCATGTGCCGTTAAATGGATTTAATAACTGGACTTTCCGATTTTTTCTTAGATCCATCAAAACCGTTAATTCCAGTAACAGTTGTGTATTTTAAAATATTTTTTTTATCAGGATAAATTATTTTAAAAGCTGCTTGACACATCAACGTAGCCTCATGAAATCCACATAATATCAACTTTAATTTACCAGGATAAGTATTGATATCGCCGATAGCAAATATTCCTGGTATATTTGTTTGATAATCTAGCGAGTTATTTACACAAATTGAATTTTTTTCAATCTTTAGTCCCCATTCTTCCAAGCTACCAAGTTTTGGGGTGAGACCAAAAAGAGGTATAAAATAATCCGTCTTGAACTCTTCTTCAAACTTCTCTGATTTAATTATTAAACTTTCAACATGGTTGCTACCATTAATGCCAACAACTTCAGCTGGAGTTATTACATCAATAAGTCCTTTTTGTTTTAAATTTTGAACTTTTAAAACAGAATCATAAGCTCCCCTAAATTCCTTTCTTCGGTGTACGAGAGTTACTTTTTTTGCAATTTTCTGTAGTTCTATTGACCAATCCAGTGCTGAATCTCCACCACCAGAAATAATCACACTTTTATTTCTTAATATTTCAGGATCTTTAATAATATATTCCACTCCATTTCCCTCAAACTTACTAATATTACCAATCAATGGTTTTCTTGGTTCAAAGCTACCAAGACCTCCAGCAATTGCAATAACTTTTGAAATATGAACTGTCCCTTTGTTAGTGGTTACTTTAAAAAAGCCGTCATTTAATTTTTCTAATTTTTCTGCTGATTCTCCCAAAGTATAACCTGGTTCAAATGGTTTAATTTGCTCAAGAAGATTATCTATTAATTTACCTGCTGGGATTTCAGGGATAGCTGGAATATCGAAAATAGGCTTTTTTGGATATATTTCAGCACATTGCCCACCTGGTTTTGCTAAAGTGTCAATTATGTGGCACTTTAAACCTAATAAACCTGCTTCAAAAACTGCAAAAAGTCCTGTAGGACCAGCTCCAATAATTAATATATCTGATTTTACCATATTAGCTTAGCTATTCAACACTAATAACTTCTTTAATTTGGGGAGCGTATTTTTTAATGGTCATTTCAACCCCATTTTTTAGTGTCATTTGGTTGACAGAACAATTAACACAATTGCCTAATAATTGAACTTTGACAATATTTTTTTCAATTGATAGTAGTGAAATATCTCCACCGTCTGAACGAAGAAAAGGTCTAATTTCCTCCAACGCAGATTCAACTTTTTTATTTAAAATATTTTTATTCATAACATTTATTTTATGGCTGAACAGCCTGACATAGTTTTTATTTTTATTATTTCTGTAGCAGGAAGGTTTTTATTTCTTTTGATAAGCTCGATTATCAATTTTTTTACTATGTCGTTTACATATTTTTTAACTTTCGAATTTTCCTGCATAAAAGCTGGTCTCCCTACATCACTAGCTTCCCTAATACTTTGTATAATTGGTATACATCCTAAAAAAGGTACATTGAGATCACTAGCTAAATTTTTTGCTCCATTTTTACCAAAAATATAATATTTATTTTTAGGCAGTTCTTTGGGTGAAAAATAAGCCATATTTTCAATAATTCCCAAAACAGGAACATTTATATTTTTTTGATTAAACATTGAAACACCTTTTCTGGCGTCAATGAGTGCAACATTTTGCGGAGTGCTTACAACAACAGATCCAGAAACTGGCAATGACTGCATGATACTTAAATGAATATCCCCAGTACCAGGTGGTAAATCAATTAACAAGAAATCTAATTCCCCCCAGTCAGAATCAAAAATCATTTGGTTTAATGCTTTAGATGCCATTGGGCCCCGCCAAATCACAGCTTGATCTAATTTTGTAAAAAAACCAATTGATAAAATTTTGATATCGTAATTTTCAACGGGAAGCATTTTTGATTTACCCTCAACATTTACAGCTAAAGGTTTCTTTTCAGAAACATCAAACATTATTGGAATTGATGGGCCATAAACATCAGCATCCAAAATACCTACACTAAAACCCATTTCGCTTAGTGAAATAGCAAGGTTAGAAGTAACAGTTGACTTGCCTACACCCCCTTTACCAGATGAAACAGCAATAATATTTTTGATATTCTTTAATTCTTTATCTTGATTATAAATCGTTTGATTAATTTCTTTATTAATCTTGAAATTTATTTTTAAATCAAAATGATTAGCTGTCTTTGTAGCAATTTTATTTTTAATTGATTCTTTAATTTGATTTTTTGATTGTAAAGTGGGATTCTCTACCTCTAAATCAATTAAAATTTCATTTCCCATTATAACAATATTTTTTACACGATTTTCACTTACAATATCCTGCTTATTGTTTTTTAAATGGACTGTCTTTAACAGCTCTATAATGTTCTTCTTATTTAATTCCATCTCAAAAGAATTATTACTTTACAAATATAAGGCCAACTGTATAATTATTTTAATTCATTAGACGGATCCCAAAAAAAACTATTAAAGTTTTCAATTTTATCATTTTTAATTTTTAAACCTTCCTCCTCTAAAAGTTGCTTCATTAAGTTTAATCCGAAAAAATGATTTTTTCCACTAAGCAATCCAATTCGATTAACCACTCTGTGGGATGGAACATCATCCAAGTTGTGAGATGCATTCATTGCCCAACCAACTGTTCTTGCACTTTTTTTTGATCCCAGGTAACTGGCTATTGCTCCATAGGTTGTAACTTTACCCAAGGGAATCAATTTTACAACTTTATAAACCCTTTCAAAAAAATCATTTTTTTTCATAGCTTTTTAATCAAACCTAAAACTTAGATAAGAAATGTCTAAATCCTTGTCTAAAAATTTTTTTTCATAGAAGGTCCTTATTTCAAGTGCCTCCTCGGGTGCATTATTGTTCTTATAGATACTGTGATTTGAAAAGATAGGTGTAATATTTTTTGACTCCAATATTCCTAAAACATAGCCATGTAAAAACTTGCTGTCTGTTTTAAGATGAATAACCCCATTTTTATTTAATATTTTTTTATATAAATCTAAAAAGCCAGTATTGACCAATCTGTGTTTTTTTCTTTTGTATTTTACCTGTGGATCTGGAAAAGTTAACCATATTTGATCAACCTCATTTTCCTCAAAAATTAAATCCAACAATTCAATTTGTGATCTTATAAATACAACATTTTCTAAATTTTGTTCAATTGCATTTTTTGCACCCCTCCATAATCTTGCACCTTTTATGTCTATTCCTATGTAGTTATTATTTAAATTTAACTTAGCTAATTTGGTAGTATATTCACCTTTACCGCACCCAAGTTCAAGTATAATTGAACCCTTATTATTAAAATATGATGATTTCCATTTGCCCTTATATTCAAAACCATTTTTAATTAAATGGTTTCTATCAGGCTGAAAAAGATTTTTAAAACTATCGTTCTCTAAAAATCTTTTTAATTTATTTTTACTTCCCAATGTAATCCTTAATTAATTTGTTTTTTCTAAAGTAAATGAAAACTCAGAACCCACACCAAAATCACTTTCAACATAGATTTTTTCATTATGAGCATCAATTATATGTTTAACAATAGCCAAACCTAACCCAGAACCTCCAGTTGACCTGCTTCCTGAATTTTCAACTCTGTAAAACCTTTCAAATAATCTTTCAAAGTTTTCCATTTTAATCCCGTTTCCATTATCTGTGATCCTAATAATTAATTTATCATCAACTAGATCTTCAATAGAAATTTCTGTAGTCCCATCTTGTTTCCCATATTTGATAGAATTTTCTATCAAATTTGTAAGTACTTGGTGAATTTTTTCTTGATCAGCATAAATATTAACTACTGGTATTTTACTATCCATTAACATGGAAATATTTTTTTTATTAGCTTGAATTTCTAACATTTCAAAAACATTATCCACCACAGATATTAAATTAAATTTAGATTTTTCCAAATTCATGTTTTCAGACTCTAATTTTGTAATTAAATCTAAATCTTTGACAATGAATATTAGTCTTTCAATAGCCTTTTCCGCGATTTTCAAATACTTTAAATTTACTTTATCATCTTTTAAAGCACCATCTATTAGGGTCAATAAATAACTTTGGGAAGTAAATAATGGTGTTTTTAGTTCGTGAGCTAAATTTCCAATAAAATCTTTTCTAAAATTTTCTTTGTCTTTCATTGATTTTATTTGAGTTTGATTATTTTTTGAATAATTTTTAAGATTTTCAACTAACTCATCCATGTCAGTTGAAACCAATTCGTCAACTTTAATTGATTTCGGAAGTAATTCTTTATATAGTTTTTTTATTTTTTTTAAGAGAAAATATTCTAAAAAACAATAATTAATTAAAAAAGAGAATACAAATAATGAAAGTGCATAAATCCAAAAAAAATTAACATCTATTTTTTGAAAAAAGCCAATAAAAAATAAAAGTAAAAAGCTTGCTATGCTTATTGAAAAAGCAAGAATTAATGATTGAAAAAAAGATTTATTAAAAAAACCCATCTCTTTAGGGTGTAAACTTATATCCTACCCCTTTTACAGTTTTAAAATACGAATCTCCGATTTTTTCTCTTAATTTTCTAATATGTACGTCAATAGTTCTACTACCAACAATAACGTCTGGCCCCCAAACCTTATTCATTATCTCATTTCTATTTATGACCTCGCTTGGATGTGATGCTAATAAAAAAAGAAGTTCAAACTCTTTTCTTGGTAAGGTTAGTTCTAAACCATCCAAAACAACTGTGTAAGTTGATCTGTCTATTTTGATTTTTTCGAATTGAATTTGTTTAGAAATATTTTCAAATTTTTTTAATCTTTTTACAATAGAATTTATTTTTTTTAATAAAATTTTTGGTTTTACAGGCTTTGTGATGTAGTCATCCCCACCAGCATCAAACGCTGCAAGTTGGGTGAAGTCCTCACTTCTAGCACTCAAAAAAATTATTATAGATTCAGCTGAATAATTTTTCTCCCTAATAATTGAACATGCTTCAATCCCATTCATTACAGGCATCATAACATCCATTAAAATTATATCTGGAACAAATAATTTTGTCTTTTTTACAGCTTCTTTTCCATTGAATGCATTAATAACATCGTAACCGTCTATTTTTAAGTTATATGTTAAAATTTCTACAATATCCGGATCATCATCAACAACTAAAATTTTATAATGTTTCATAGTTTAAATCAAAACTAATATTATTAAATTACAAAAAGTATTAATTAACCTTTTCTTAATATTGAAATAAAAAGTAAGTTTTGTTTGGATCCATTTAAAATAAAAACAGATAAAGAATTTAAAAACATAGCAATTGCAATGTTTAAAACACAATTTAAAAATAATATTGTTTACAATAAATATTGTTCATTATTAGGGGTCCAACCAGAAAAAATCGACAAACTTATTAAAATTCCATTTTTACCTATTCAATTTTTTAAAACCCACAAAGTAATTTCTAGCAAAAAAAAAATTTCACACATTTTTAAGAGTAGTGGAACTACAGGAGATAGAAGTATTAATTATGTATCTAATATTGGTGTCTACATTAAAAGCTTTTCAAGATCCTTTGAAAATTTTTATGGACCAATTAAAGATTATACTTTTTTAGCATTGGTTCCCTCATATTTGGAACAAAAAAACTCCTCATTAGTTTTTATGCTTGATAATTTTATACAAAGGTCAGTATATGAAGAAAGTGAGTTTTACCTTTACAATCATAAAAAACTTTATAAAGTTCTACATAAATTAAAAGACAGTAACAGAAAAATTATATTGTTTGGGGTAAGTTATGCATTGTTAAATTTTATCGAAAAAAATCCCATTAAAATGAAAAATCTGATTGTAATTGAAACAGGTGGTATGAAAGGTATGAGAGAGGAAATTACTAGGGATCAGCTTCACAATAAATTAAAAAAAGGGTTTGGAACTGTTAAAATTCATTCTGAGTATGGAATGACGGAATTATTTTCTCAAGCTTATGCAAAAAATAATAAAAAATTTTATAATCCAAACTGGATGAAAACCCTAACTAGAGAAATTACAAATCCATTAAACATTCAAACTAATGGAAAGGGTGCAATAAACATAATTGACCTAGCTAATGAAAATTCTTGTGCTTTTATTGCAACAGATGACATTGGTATAGTTTATAAAGATAATTCCTACGAAATCACCGGCAGGTTAAATGAAGCAGAAATACGAGGATGTAATCAATTATTCAATGATAACTAGGAAATATTTCTTTTTACCTCTCTGAATCAAAATATATTTATCACAAATTAAATCAGATTTATTTAAATTGAAGTTAATATCAACTTTCTTTTTATTAATTGAAATAGAATTTTCTTTTATCGCTCTATTAATTTCCGATTTTGATGAGAAAAAATTTGTTTTATTAAGAAAACTATTAATATCAGGACTAGTGATTAAAAATTCCATTTTAATATTTATTTGTTCAACTCCACTAAAAATATCAAGTAGGGTGTTTTCATCAATTTTCTCCAAATCCTCCGAAGTCGATTTTCCAAATAAGATTTCCGATGCGATTTTTGCTTTTTCTAAATCATCTTCTGAATGAACTAATTTTGTTAGCTCGCTGGCTATGATCTTTTGTATTAATCTTAAATGTGGTGCTTTTTTATGTTTATCAATAAAATTTATGATTTCACTTTGATTGTAAAAAGTGAATATTTTAATGTATTTAAATGCATCTTCATCAGAAATATTTAACCAATATTGGTAAAACTTGTATGGTGAAGTTTTGTTCTTATCTAACCAAATATTTCCATCCTCAGTTTTTCCAAACTTTGTGCCATCAATTTTAGTAATTAGTGGACACGTAAAAGCAAAAGCTTTTTCGCCTAATTTTTTTCTTATTAGTTCGGAGCCACTTGTAATATTTCCCCACTGATCACTTCCACCCATTTGAACAATACAATCATACTTTTTAAAAAGATAATAGAAATCATAAGCTTGAATTAATTGATAAGTAAACTCAGTAAAAGACATTCCGTTTGATGAGTCTTTAGTTAATCTATTTTTAACAGACTCTTTTGCAACCATGTAATTAACCGTTAGATGTTTGCCTGTATCTCTAATGAAATCTATCAAATTAATTTTTTTGAACCAATCATCATTATTACATAATATTGCTCCATTTTTTTCATTTGGATTAAAATTTAAAAATTTAGATAATTGTGACTTTAATCCTTTGATATTATTTTGTAAATCCGATTTGCTAAGTAAATTTCTTTCAGTTGATTTTCCAGATGGATCTCCAATCATTCCTGTAGCACCACCAACCAAAACGATAGGTCTGTGACCATATTTCTGAAAATGCATTAAAATTATGATTTGTACTAAACTTCCTATGTGCAGCGAGTCAGAAGTTGGATCAAATCCAATGTATCCGGAACTAGAATTTTCTAAAAGTTTCTCCTCAGTGCCTGGGATGATATCTTGAATCAATCCCCTCCATTGTAATTCTTTAACAAAGTTTCTTTCCACCTTATAAATTTAAACAAATATAACCCTACCAATAATAACAAAAAAGTATTTTAAAAAATACTACTTTTGAGATATGATATTAGTCACAGGAGGTTCAGGTTTGGTTGGATGCCATTTATTGCACGAATTAACGAAAAAGCATAATCAAGTATTTGCTTTGAAAAGATCAACTAGTAATATTGATATTGTTAAAAAAGTATTTTCCTATTATTCGAAAAATCATATTGAACTATTTGAAAAAATTAAGTGGATCAATGGAGATTTAAACGACATTGATAGCTTGTCGAATGCTTTCAGCAACACCACTGAAGTGTATCACTGTGCTGCCTTTATATCATTTGACAGTAAAGATCTAAACGCGATGAAAAAAATTAATGTTGAGGGTACTGCTAATGTTGTTAATTGTGCACTAGATTTTGGTGTCAAGAAATTCTGTTACGTAAGTACTATTGCGGCTATAGGGCTTAGCACTAATAAATTGACTGATGAAAATACAGAATGGTTTGATAATAAAAATCCATACTCAATGACTAAAAAAAATGCAGAAATGGAAGTTTGGAGAGGAATTTCAGAGGGTTTAAATGCTGTTATTGTAAACCCTGGTGTAATTATTGGTAGTGGATTTTGGAAAAGGGGAAGCGGAGCATTTTTTACACAAATAAGCAGAGGAATGAGCTACTATCCAAGTGGTAAAACTGGTTTTGTTTGTATTCACGATGTTGTGGATATCATGTGTAAATTGATGGACAAAAACATATTTTCTGAGAGGTTTGTATTAGTGGCTGAAAATTGGACTTTTAAAAAGTTTTTTGAAGAAGTTAGTAGTAATTTGGGAATTAAACCTCCAAAAAAACAAGCTGGAAAACTAATTATGACTTTAGCTTTATTTATTGATTTTATATCTTCTAAGATTAAAGGGAAAAGACGAAAACTAAACTCGGCTTCTATTGAATCTTCAACCTCCCTAAGTCATTACTCAAATAACAAAATAATTGAAAGTTTAAACTATAATTTTCGTAGTGTGAAAAAATCTGTTAGCGAAACGTGTAAAAATTTTAATAAAAAATAATTTTACCTTTTTGTTTTCGTCTCAAGTTCAGTTGAGAGAGAGTCCTTAATTTTTTTTAGTTTTTTATCAAGCTTTTCATATATACTCAAATACTTTTTCGGGTTTGACGAATAGTACAAATTACTTTTTGAAAAAACAGTAGAATCAATATTATGCTTTTTGAAAAGAAATGAGTCTTTAATATTATAATAATTCCGTTCCGATCTGTTTCTAAATGCTCTACTTGAATTAATTATATTAATATCAAATAAGAAATCTACCATTTGCTCCTCTGTCATCAAATTCTCAGGCTCATCATTTTTTATTTCATTACATGACCAAAAAATAAAAAAGATTATAAAATAAATTTTTTTCATCTATCAAATGTTAATCTTCTACCCTGTGGGGTTTTGTTAAATTTTCCGTTTTTATATACTAATACCCCATTTATAAAAGTGTGAGAAATCTTTGAATCAAAGTTCATGCCTTCAAATGGTGACCAACCACATTTGTATAAGATATTTTTCTTATTTACTTTCCAAGAATTGTTCATGTCAATTAAAACTAGATCTGCAAAATAACCCACTCTTATAAAACCTCTTTTTTCAATTTGAAATAAAGTTGCAGGATTGTGACACATTTTTTTTACAATTTTTTCTAAAGTTATTTTTCCATTTTTATAGTGATGTAACATGGAAACCAATCCATGCTGAACAAGTGGTCCACCGGACGGACACTCTAGATAATTTTTAGACTTTTCTTCAACAGTGTGTGGAGCATGATCTGATGCGATAACATCTATTCTATCATCATTTAAAGCAGACCATAACGCTTCTCTGTCCTCAATGCCTTTAATTGCTGGATTCCATTTAATTAGAGACCCTTTTTTTTTGTAATCTTCTTCACTAAACCATAAATGATGAATACAAACTTCAGATGTTATTTTTTTATCTTTTAGATTAATATTATTTTCAAAAAGTAAAGATTCTTCTTTGGTTGACAAATGAAATACGTGAAGTCTTGCACCCGTTTGTTTTGCCAAATTAATTATTTTAATTGTAGACTTTAAACAGGCCTGATGAGATCTAATTTTTGGATGAAACTCTATGGGAATTTTTTCTCCAAATTTTGACTTATAAAAATTTAAATTATCATTTATGATTTTTTCATCTTCACTGTGAACAGCAATAAGTAAATTAGTATTTTCAAAAATATCTTTTAGAACTTTTTCATCGTCAACTAACATGTTTCCAGTTGATGAACCTAAAAACAATTTTAAAGCTGCTACACTTTTTTCATCAATTTTTTTAATTTCATTTAAATTATCATTGGTTCCACCAAACATAAAAGAATAATTAGCGAAAGAATTTTTTTTCGCTAATTCAAATTTTTTATTTAATTCATCTAAAGAAGTGGTTTGTGGTTTAGTATTTGGCATTTCTATGAAAGATGTAATTCCTCCTGCTACTGCAGCTTTTGATTCAGAACTTATTGTAGCTTTATGAGTCAACCCTGGCTCTCTAAAATGAACTTGATCATCAATTACACCAGGAATCAATATTTTGTTATTTGCTTCAACTATTTTGTAATTTTTTTGTGGTTTTATTTTATTAGATATTTTAAAAATCAAATCATTTTTAATTAAAATATCTGCATTGAAAATATTTCCCTCATTTACTATCCTAGAATTTTTAATTAAGATATAAGACATTTTATTTATGTTTATAAAAATAACTCATGAATTTTAATTTTATTAAACCAAAAATCGCTTCAAAAATAATATTTCCATTCATTTTTGATTCACCATATTGCCTGTCTTTAAAAATTATAGGAACCTCTTTTATTTTGAACTTATTTATGTGTGCTTTAAATTTCAGTTCAATTTGAAAAGCATATCCGTTAAAAAGTATTTTTTTTAAGTTAATTGACTTTAATACTTTCTTTCTAAAACCTACAAATCCCGATGTTAAATCATAAATTGGAACTCCAGTAATTAATCTAGAATAAATGGATGCACAATAGGACAGTATTATTCTACTAAGGGGCCAATTAACAACATTTATACCGTCAAGATATCTAGATCCCACTACAACATCATATTCAGATGTTTTGAGATGTTCATACATTTTAATTAATTCTTTTGGATCGTGTGATAAATCAGCATCCATTTCAAATATGTAATCATAATTTTCTTTTAGTGCCCAGTTGAACCCATGAATATAAGCTTTCCCAAGTCCTTCTTTTTTTAACCTTACTTCCAAAAAAATTTTTCCTTTTCCTTTTTCAATATGATGCTTAACTAATTTTGATGTCCCGTCAGGTGAATTATCATCAACTACCAAAACATCAAATGAATATGGAAGATTCATAATTTTATCAATTACAATTAAAATATTTTCTATTTCATTGTATGTTGGTATAACTACTAGAGCCTTCTTGTTTAACATATATTAAACAAAAGTACAGTTAAAAAACTATTTATTGATTTTCTTTAATTCACCACAATATTTTTAATTTTGATTATCAAAATTGTAAGTTTTTATATGCATTCTGATTTTGTTAAAATATTAATTATCATTTCAACTTTGCTAATTTTGACATGCAGATATTTTAGTAAAGACAGGTTTCAATATTTGATTAAATTTTGGAATATTCACAGATATTTTTATTCTAAAAAAGGAATCACAATTCATTTTTTTAATCTAACTAATTCATTTTTTTTACTTCTAAGAATAATGATTTATTCCATTTTTTTATTTAGCTACATACTACCAAAAAGATATTATGACTCCGAAATTTCCGGTTTTATTTTCATTTTCTCTTTATTGTCATCATTAATAATTATTAAATTTTTTTCTGAGAAAATCATTTCTCTAATTTTTAATATAAAAAAAGAAATTAATGAAATACTAAGAATAAAAATTGGTTTGAAAAACTTGATAGCTGTTCACATGTATTTTTTTTTAATGGTATTACTTTTTGTTCCAATAGCAAAAGAAATTGTTGTGCCAACATCAATCATAATTTTTTCAATTTATTGTTTTTTTACACATTTACATTTGTTTAAAAAACTAAATATAAACACGAACAAAAAACTTCTGTATTTTATTTTGTACCTTTGCACGTTCGAAATCGGTCCATTATTATTTATTTGGATAGTAGTTTTGAAAAACATTAATATATGAAAGTCAAATCAATATTAGTTTCCCAGCCTAAACCCGTAATAGAAAATTCTCCCTATGCACAATTAAAAGCCAAAAGAAAAGTTAAAATTGATTTTATACCCTTCATACATGTTGAAGGACTTAGCGCAAGAGAAGTTAGACATCAAAAAATTGATTTATCTAAATTTTCTGCAATTATCTTGACAAGTAGAAATGCCGTTGATCATTTTTTTAGAGTTGCTGAAGAAATGAGATTCCCTATCCCAAATGCTCTTAAATATTTCTGTCTTTCTGAAGCAGTTGCTTTCTATTTACAAAAATATGTAGTGTATCGAAAAAGAAAAATATATGTTGGAGGAAGAACTTTTGATGATTTAATTATACACATTTCGAAATATAACGAGGAGAGTTATTTAATACCCAGTTCTAATGTGCTTTCTCCTCAAATTCCAAAAAAATTAGATGAAATTGGGGTAAAGTGGGTTCAAGGAACTTTTTATAAAACTGTTATTAGTGATTTATCTAGTTTAAAAAATGTTTATTATGATGTTTTAGTTTTTTTCAGCCCATCCGGTATAGAGTCACTAATTTCAAATTTTCCTGATTTCAAACAAAATGACACGAGAATTGCTGTTTATGGAAAATCTACAATTAAAGCAGCCAAAGATGCTGGTTTGAGAATAGATATTAGCGTTCCTACACCAAAAATCCCTTCAATGTCAAAAGCGTTAGACTTATACATAGAAAAGGCAAATAAAAGGTAGTTTTTAGTCTATTTTACTCCTAAAATTTTTTATAAAACTATCAAAATCTGACTGAGATTTAATCTTTTTATATTGATCATTTTTAAATAGCTCCAAATAAATTTCAAGTTGTTTGGGAATTAAATATCCTCTAACGGGTGTTATTAAATTCATCTCTTTATCTAAAAAGATTGTGGTAGGATATGCATTAACCCCTAAAAATCGTGTAAACTCGTGAGACGAATTTCTAGACATGGCTCTACTTTGGTCGTACCCTGGATTTTCAAATACTTTATCTTTATATTTTATCAATTTATTTCCCTCTCCGTTAAATTTTACTGCATAATAATTGTCGTTAATGAATTTTGCAATATTTTTATTTTTATAAGTATTTTTCTCCATTAACTTGCATGGCCCACACCAATTTGTATAAATATCTAAAATGACATTTTTCGGATTCTTTTTTTGGTATTCACCTATTTCATTAAAACTAATCCAATTTATTTCTTGGGAATATAGATTTAAAGAAAGTAGCAGAAATATAAATGTGTATTTAAATAATCTTAGCATAGATCTGTTTAAAATTATTCAGCATCGTGTACAAGTCTTTTTAGTGGTTTTAAAATTAAAATAACCAATAAACCAAAAACAGAACAAAAAATTGTTATTCCAGTAAAGGTCCAATAATCCCCTACTTCACTAGCACTTTCACCAATTTTCCCAGCAACTTTATTACCAAGACCAGTAGCAGCAAAATATGCGCCCATTAGAAACGCTCCCCATCTTGCAGGTGCTAACTTTGTAATAAATGAAAGTGCAACTGGGGATGCACATAGCTCTCCAATCGTATGGAATAAATAAGCTAAAATTAACCAATACATTGCCGATTTTTCTAAAATTTTCCCATCACTATCATAAGTAACCTCACTTGCTGCAATTGACATAAAGAAAAAACCAAATCCCATAATTATAACACCTAAAGCCATTTTAAACAGTGATGAATGTTCATAACCTGATTTTTTCCACCAAATCCAAAAAGATCCAACTGCAGTTGCAAAAATCAAAATGAAAATGGCATTAACAGATTGAAACCAACTTGCAGGAACCATGAAGCTTCCTAATGCTAAATCTGTTTTTTGAAAGGCATACAAATTCATCAATCCACCAGCTTGCTCAAAAGAACCCCAAAAGACAATAACGATTAGAAATGCTAAATATGTTACCAAAATCCTATCTTTTTCAATTCTATTTCCGTCGTTGTATACTACAATAGCAAATCCAACAGCAAATGCAATACCTACTATCAATAAACCGTAATCCCAAGATCCATTTAATCCTATGTAAATTCCCAATGATGCAGTCAATAAAAATCCAAGAATTGAATTTGTATTTTTAAAAATTTGTAAAAATAAATTTGTTGAATTTTTATTTTCATTACTTTTTGTATCTATCTTATTTCCTACGTGCTTTAAATACTTTTGTCCTTTCCAATATACTAATTGGCCTAATGCCATTCCAATGCCAGCTAATCCGAAACCATAATGCCAATTAAATGTTTCTCCTATCCAACCCACTAGTAATGCAGCTGAAGCTGCACCAACATTAATTCCCATATAAAAAATGTAAAAACCCATATCTCTTTTGTTATGATCGTTTTTATCATAAAGACCTCCAACCATGGTTGAAATATTTCCTTTTAAACAACCAACACCTAAAACAATGAATGTAAGACCGGTATAAAATGCCCACAATGCTTCAACCGCTAGTATTCCATGACCAAAACATAACAACAAACCTCCTATCATTACTGATTTTCTCTGTCCCAAATATCTGTCGGCTAAAATACCACCTGGAATGGTTGCTAAATAAACAAACATTGTATACCAACCGTAAAGTTCTAGAGCAGATTTATCACTCCAACCTAAACCAGGGTTAACTCCTGATGTTTCAGAAACAAGATACAATACTAGAATGGCTCGCATTCCATAGTAACTGAAACGTTCCCAAAGTTCAGTAAAAAATAAAACGAATAAGCCAATCGGATGTCCAAAAATTGTTTTTTTATGTAGTTCTACAGATGTTTCCATATTAGTTCAGATTAATTATTTTTTTTCCATGATAGTATTTTCCTCCAATTTTAGAATGTAAATTTGAGAAATTTTTAAAATTGATACCACCTGCGCAAATTATTTCAAAATTGTCAGGAGCTAAATCTACCATTTTTTTTAGAGTTTCAGTAGCATTTATTGCAAATCTCTTACCACCTGATGTCAGAACTCCATTTATATTTGTAATTTTTAACAATAGTGATAAAGAACTTAAGACTGAATCTGTTTTATCAATCGCCTTGTGTATTATTACATTAAGTGGTTTTGCAAAATCAGATAATAATTGGATTTGACTGATATTCAGACTGAAATCTTTATTTAAACATCCTAAAACAACACCATCCAAGCCCAATTTTTTACAATAATTAATGTCCTCAATCATTGTTTTTATTTCATCTTCAGAGTATACAAAAGAGGGGTGTTTGGGTCTAATCATAACCCTGATTGGTATTCTAAGTTTTAGAAATACTTTTTTAATTAGATTTCTTGAGGGTGTTAAACCATCCAGATCCAGTCTGCCACATAGTTCAACCCTGTCAGCACCACTATTTTCAGCATTAATCGCATCTTCAAAAGAATCAACACAAACCTCTTTGATAATTTGCATAATTTAAAACTAAAAATGGTATCTTTTGAAGGTTTCAATTGCAGAAAAATCACTCATGCCTAAATCATGAAAGGTTTTTGCAATTAGCCTATTTCGATCTTCAGTTCTAACCCAAAACTCTCTGTTGTCATCGCCTTGAAACATAACATTATCCTTTTGTGTTTGATGATAAAAAATAGCTTTTCTTTTTTTCAAAACTTGATTCGGACTCATTGGAACAGACATGTCAATTTCATGAACCTGCCACTCGTGCCATGCACCTCTATACAACCACACCCAACAGTCTTTCATAAAACTTTTTTTCTTAATATTTTTCAATACCTCAATAAGAATATCTAGACAAACTTTATGTGTCCCATGTGGGTCTGCTAAATCTCCCGCTGCGTATATCTGATGTGGCTTTATTTTACAAATAATATTATTTATTATTTTCAAATCTGATTTGCCTGGATTAGATTTTTTTACAGATCCAGTCTCATAAAATGGTAATTTTAAGAAATGTACATTACTATCTAATATTCCTATAAATCTTGTTGCTGCTAATGACTCTTTCTCTCTAATTAATCCGGCAATGTTTCTAACATCTTTGTTTTCTAAAATTTCATTAGATTTTTTTAAGATCTTGTTTAATCTAGAATAATCCTTTTCAGCTTTTTTTGACATTCCAGAAAAAACTTCTAAAAATTTCAATACATCAGAATTGTTAACTGCAATATTTCCAGATGTTTGATAAGCTATATGAACCTCATGACCTTGAGAAACTAATCTATCAAAAGTTCCCCCCATGGATATAACATCATCATCTGGATGGGGACTAAAAATGAGAACTCTTTTTTTTGTTGGATGTGATCTTTCAGGTCTGTATTTGTCATCAACATTTGGTTTACCTCCAGGCCACCCAGTTATGGTTCTATCAATTTTATTAAACACCTCCAAATTGATTTCATATGCAGACTGTGAAATTAAAAGTTCAGATAAATTATTTTCATTATAATCTGATTCTGTTAAATTAAGTATTGATTTTTTAGTTTTTTTACACAACCATACAACTGCTTTAGCTTTTAATTCCTTACTTAATTTTTGTGAACCCACTTTCCACGGAGATTCAATTCTTGTTAGTTTAGATGATGCGGCTTTATCCAAAACGAATGTTACATTCTTATGTTTTTGCAAAAAACTGGCTGAAATATTTGAATCTATATTTCCTTCAATTGTTTTTTTTATTACTTCCGCTTTACCATCACCCCAAGCCAGTAAAACTACTCTTTTGGAATTCCTGATAGTTCTTATACCCATTGTAATTGCCTTAGATGGGACATTTTCAATTCCATAAAAAGCCTTTCTGGCGTCATTTCTTGTAACATAATCAAGATGAACCAATCTGGTTATCGAACTATAGTTTGAACCAGGTTCATTAAAACCTATGTGACCTGTTCTGCCAATACCCAAAAGTTGATAATCAATTCCACCTACTTTTTTTATTTTATTCTCATATTCATCACAATATTTGTCAATATTAGTTACTTTAATTTCACCATTTGGAATATTAATATTTTCTGGCTTTATATCAATGTGAGAAAAGAGGTGTAAATGCATAAAATAATGATAACTTTGAATGTCATTATTTTTCATCGGAAAATATTCATCTAAATTAAATGTGATAACATTTGAGAAACTTAAACCATCTTCCTTGTGCATCCTTACCAGCTCATTATAAACTGATATTGGAGAGGAACCTGTAGCTAAACCCAAAACACATTTCTTGTTTTCTTTTTGTTTTTTCTTTATCAGTTTAGCTATTTCGATAGCCACAATTCTTGATGCTTCCTTAGATTCATCGAAAATAACCGAATGAATTTTTTCATATCTCGTCTTTTCTAATGTTCCCGGAGATTTGTAATCAATATTCATGTTTACTTTAATTTACTTAATTTTTCCCAACCAATTTTTAATAATAAAATAAAAACTATTGCAATTGTTAAAGATATGTAGCCATTTAATAACTGACCATATATAAAATATCCAGTGGAAAACAATATTGAATAAATTGCAAAACAACCATAAATCATACATAAAATTCCTTGAGGAACAGACCATTTTGAATCAGAATCACCTTTAAGGTCAATTCCTTTTTTTATTGCATTTAATCTAATTTTTTTCCAACCAGGCCCGCCTGGATTAGTTTTCTTGTAAAAATTAATTAAAGTTTCCTCAGAATCTGGTTTTGTTAAAAAAGTTACAATCAACCAAACAATAGTTGTGAATAATACCACTGAAGGAAATTTATAATAAGAATCCATTAACCCTGAATCGGAAAATAAATATGTACCTAAACTTGAAAAATTTAATGCAATCGACACAAATCCTGAAACAAACATAGCTACAATTTCACTCCAAGCATTTATTCTCCACCAAAACCATCTTAAAATAAAAATTAGACCCGTTCCAGCACCAAACATTAAAATAACATCAAACAATTGTAATGCATTTGTAAGTAGCAAGGCAAAAATTGAACTCAAAATAAATAGTAAAATTGTTGAAACTCGTCCAATGTTAACCAACTCTTTTTCAGTTGCATCTTTTTTAATCTATTGTTTATAAAAATCATTAACTATATAGGATGAACCCCAATTCAGGTGAGTTGATATCGTTGACATATATGCTGCAACAAGAGATGCAACAACTAAACCTAATAAACCAGAAGGAAGCAGTGTTAACATCGCTGGGTAAGCTAAATCTTGACCTAATTTATCCTCAGAAATGTTTGGAAATGCAGCTTGTATACTATCCAAATCAGGAAATATAATAAGTGATGCTAGTGCAACAATTATCCATGGCCATGGCCTCAGTGCATAATGCATAACGTTAAAGAAAAAAGTAGCACCGATCGCATTGTTTTCATCTTTGGCTGCTAGCATTCTTTGAGCTATATATCCTCCTCCTCCAGGTTCTGCTCCTGGATACCAAGAGCTCCACCACTGGACAGCCAATGGAACAATCAAAAGGGGAATATATACATTTGGATCACTAAAACTTGGAGTGATTGACAGCATTTCACTAGGAGTAGAAGATATTAAATTAGTAATTCCTCCCACCTCAGGTAAATTAACTAAATAATATGCTGCTCCAATCGATCCAACCATTGCTGCAAAAAACAAAATGAAATCCGTATAAACTACTCCCCTAAAACCACCAACTGTACTAAAAACAACTGTTATTGTTCCTGCATATAATATTGTTTCTAGCGGAGTTAAACCAAGCATTATTTCACCGATTTTAATAGCTGCTAAAGTTACACCTGACATTGCCATTACATTAAAAATAACACCAAGATAAATTGCTCTAAAACCCCTTAAAAATTTTCCTCCCCATCCACCGTAACGCAGTTCATAAAATTCCATATCAGTCGCAACATTAGATCTTCTCCATAATTTAGCATAAACAAAAACTGTCAATAAACCCGTCAGTAAAAATGCCCACCATACCCAATTACCAGAAACCCCGTTAGTTCTAACGATGTCTGTTACTAAATTTGGTGTATCTGTGGAAAATGTTGTTGCAACCATGGAAATTCCTAGTAGCCACCAAGGCATATTTCTTCCAGAAAGAAAATATTCAGTGGAACTACTTGAAGATTTTTTTGAAACTAAAAATCCAATAACTAAAGTTGATAGAAAAAAACAAATTATAATTGCAAAATCAAATGTAGATAAATCAATCATGGAAATTCTTTTCTTAAAAATAATATATTATAAATGAATTGTAGTAAAAAACAGATATATTATTTAAGTATTTTTTCAATTTTAATAATGTCTTTTTTTGAAGTCAAATCATAAACTTTATCGAAAACCGGAATTCCCACTACTTTTTCTTTACTTAATATCAACATTTTCAAAACATCAGTAATTTCTTTTTCGTTTCTTTCTTTGTTTGTAGGACAGTTTTTAAAATAATTATAACTAATGTTCGAACTAAATTTTAAAAGATTCATATTAACTCTAATTTTACCATCAGGATCAATGTAAGTATCAATTAAATCCTTGGGTTTTTCAATTATATCCAAAATATTATTCTTTGAATCGAGCTTAATAACTGAGAAAGCTAAAATTCTTTCTTTAGGAAAATTTAATCCATTTCTGTCATATGCAACAAAAGCAAAATTTGCGTCAACAGATTTAATTTTCTTCAATGATTCGATTGAGTATATATTATCTCCGTTGCAAACACAGAAAGACTCAGATTTTAAATTTGGAAACTGTTCTATTGTTTGAAGTATTGCGTCAGCAGTTCCAATAGGTTTTTTCATTTTTTTAGGAACGTATTGAATTGAAAAATTGATTTTACAATTTTTAAAATCAATTTTTAAAACTTTTTTAAAATTTTCTCTGAAAAAAATTGCATTTTCACTTGTAACAATATAGATATTTTGAAATCCTGACTCAATTATATTTTCAATTAAATAACTCAAAAAAGGTCTAGAATTTGATCCAAATTCTAATAACACTTTACTTTTTAAATTAGAATTTTTTAAATGCTTTCGATTTAATTCACTAGGTGCAGCTGATTTCTTCATTCTCGATGAAGCACCTGCTGCCATAATAATTATTGAGTTTGTCATCAAACTATTCCAAAGAAGGAATTATAAAATTACTGAGTGATGGTGTAGTATGCGCCTCAATTAAAAAGTTTTCCATTTTTGAAACAATTTCAGGAAATTTTTCTGATAGATCTGTAAGCTCTTTAGGATCTATTGAAATGTCAAAGAGTTCTAGTCTTGATTTGGTTTTAAATAAATCCTTTTTTATGCCCTTCCATTTACCCATTCTAATAGCCTGAAGCCCCCCACTAGCAGGATATTCCCAATACAAGTATTTGTGTTTGATTTGTTTTTTCCCAATTAATGTTGGGTAATAACTTATTCCGTCTGTTTTTAAATTAGAATTGATTTGCGCAACCTCACAGGCGGTTTCAAAAAAATCATAAAAAATCGAAACATGATCAGTAGATGATCCGGGCTTAATTTTATTTGGCCAGCTAGCAATCATTGGAACTCTAATTCCTCCTTCATTAACACTTCCTTTCATTGTCCTTCTTGAATTGATAAAAATTCCTGTACTATTGAAAAAATTAGTGTCTACTTGATTTAAATATGTTGGACCATTATCGCTGGTAAAAATTATTAATGTATTTTCATATTTTCCAATTTCCTTCAGCTTATTAACTAAATCTCCAACTTGTTCATCTAAATAAGAAATCATTGCCGCATATGTAGCTTTGGGAGTTCTATTTGGATAATAACTTCTTCCAGTGTAAGGCTCCTCACTTCCAAACTTTTTATTGTAATAGTCAACCCATTTTTTTGGTGCTTGTAAAGGCAAGTGGGGAAGTGGGGAAGCATAGTATAAGAAAAATGGATTAGTACTGTTGTCTTCAATAAATTTTATTGCTTCATTATGCATTAATGTCGGGGCGTAATCAATTTGATTAAATTTTTTGTATGATTCATCTTCGTATGGGTCTTTATTATCTAAACCTTCTTGTTTGGTAACAATAAAGTTTTTTAAAAAATGCCTTTTTTCATTTTTCCATAGATGTGTTGGATAAAGCGTATGAGCTTGTCTTTGACAATTATACCCATAAAAAAAATCAAATCCTTTTTTGTTTGGAACGCTATTGGTCATTGGTGCACCAAGCCCCCACTTTCCAACCATTCCAGTTTTATAACCATTATTTTGTAATACATTTGCAATTGTAATTATAGAATCTAATAAGGGTCTTTGTCCTTCAAGTTCAGGATTATCAAGCATTGCCATAAAACTCCAAACATCTCCTCTCTCACTCCACTCACCATTGGCTCGAATGTGTGTATTACCTGTGTGCATTCCGGTCATTAATACACTTCTTGCTGGAGCACAAACTGGAGCTCCAGTGTAATGATTTTTAAAAATCATTCCACTTTTGGCTAAATCATCAATATTAGGAGTTTCAATTAATTTTTGACCGTAAACTCCTACTTCACCATATCCCAGATCATCTGCCATAATATAAATTATATTTGGTTTGTTTACTTCGTTGTTATTGCAAGCAATCAAACCACAGAGAAATAAAAGAATTAAAATTCTAAAATTATGTTTCATAATAAGATAATAATATAAATATCGTAAAAAATAAAACTACATTCATTATAAAAAATTAAGCAATGATTATCTTTATACAGTGAAAAAGAAAAAACAAAATTTAGAAGTAAATGGATTTTCTAAACTTTCCAAAGATGAAAAAATAGCCTGGGTTATTAAAAATTATTTTTCAGATTTTAAAAATTCTGCTAAAATAATTGAACGATACATGATTCATGATGATGATCTTCAAAAGATTCATGATGAATTTACAGAAAACACTATTTCAAATTTTATTACTCCACTTGGTGTAGCTCCAAATTTTTTAATTGATGGAAATGATTATTGTATTCCAATGGTAATTGAAGAGAGTTCTGTTGTAGCAGCAGCAAGCAAGGCAGCTAAATTTTGGAGATCTAGAGGAGGTTTTAAAACTAAAATTATTGATTTTAAAAAAACTGGTCAAGTACATTTCACTTTTGATGGCAGCAAGGAAAAATTAAAAGATTTTTTTAAAAAAATAAAACCAATATTAATTCGTGATTGTGATCAAATAAGTAATAACATGGTCAAAAGAGGAGGTGGAATTTTAAATGTAAATCTTGTAGATAAAACAGTTGATATCAAGAATTATTTTCAAATTGAGGCAACTTTCAATACTGTTGATTCAATGGGTGCGAATTTTATCAATTCATGTTTAGAACAATTTGCAACGACTTTAAATAAAGAATTTGAAATTTCAAACTCATTTTCTAAAAATGAAGAAAAAATTGAAATAATTATGAGCATTTTAACGAACTATGTTCCGAATTGCTTAGTAAGAGCAGAAGTCAGTTGCCCAATTTCTGAATTAGGAGATTTTAAAAACACCACTGCAAATGAATTTGCTAGAAAGTTTGACCAAGCCATAAAAATTGCTAAAACACAAAAAGATAGAGCGGTTACACACAACAAAGGGATTATGAATGGAGTAGATTCAGTTGTTATTGCTTCAGGAAATGATTTTAGAGCTGTTGAGGCTGGTGTTCATGCCTATGCCTCAAGGAGTGGAACTTATTCTAGTCTTTCAGATGTCAATATTGCTGATGGTTTGTTTAATTTTTGGATCGAACTACCATTGTCTTTAGGAACTGTTGGGGGAATAACAAATTTACATCCTTTAGTAAAATGGTCATTAAACCTTTTAAAGAATCCTAATTCCAAAGAATTGATGAAAATTGTTGCAGTTGCTGGACTTGCACAAAACTTTGGAGCTTTACAATCATTAATAACCTCTGGAATTCAGAAAGGACATATGAAAATGCATTTAATTAATATTCTAAATAGCTTGGAGGCAAACGATGATGAAAAAAGAAAATTGATCAATTATTTTTCAAATAATACGGTTTCCTATAGTTCTGTAAAAGATGAATTATTCAAAATCAGAAATGAAAATTTATAAGACCTCAAGTTTTGGAAAAATTTTAATTAGCTCTGAGTATTTTGTTCTTAAAGGGGCATTAGCATTAGCAATTCCCACAAAATTCAAGCAATCGTTTTCTTTCTACCCAGAAAATACGAAACTATTAGTGTGGGAAAGTTATGACTTTAACGATCAGATTTGGTTTGATTGCATAATCAATATTTCAAATTTTACAATTGAATCAAGCGAAAATGATGAAAAGGCTTTTTTACTATTGAATTTATTAAAGTCTGCAAAAAAATTAAACTACAGATTCCTGGAAAGTGGTTTAGGTGGAAAAGTAATAACAAAACTTGGTTTTCCACTTGACTGGGGTTTAGGCTCATCTTCAACTTTGATAAATAATATTTCCAAATGGGCAGAAGTTAATCCCTATGATTTATTGTGGTCAAATTTTAAGGGGAGTGGATATGATATTGCTTGTTCTGAAAGTAATTCACCAATTCACTATCGATTAAAAAATAATAAACCCATCGTAAAAAAAGTATCATTTTTTCCTAGCTTCCACACCCGATTATTTTTTATTCACTTAAATCAAAAACAAAAAACAGAGGCACAAATTAATTATTTTAATGAGAAAAAAACAACTTTAAAAGACATTGAATTTATCTCAAATCTTTCAAAAAAAATAACAAATTGTGAAACTCTGGAAGAATTTCAGAAATACATTCATGAACATGAAATGTTTTTATCGCAAAAGCTTAATATCCAAACAATAAAAGAAAAAAAATTCATTGACTATAAAGGTCAAATAAAAAGTTTAGGTGCATGGGGAGGTGATTTTATTTTAGCTGCTGGTCCAAGTAATTCACCTGAATATTTTATTAAAAAAGGGTATAAAACAATTATACCATTTAAAAAAATGTTAAGATAAAAATGAGTTTGGCACGATTAATGTGTTTTAGATAATACATAATATTTTTGGTTAGTTGTTGTAAATACCCTTAGCTCCAAACTGAGGGTATTTTTTTAATTAACATCCTTAACTGTGCGAAATCCTGTGTGAAGTGATGAGGAATCTGGGGTACTTTTCATTCTCATTGAGTTCCTGAAACCACTACAATAAGAATCATTACACAAAAAACTTCCACCTCTAACAACTTTTTTTTGACTGTAAGGATCATTAGGATCATAACTGTTTGTTGGGCCTTTTGGGTTGTCAGCAATATTATTAGAAATCATTTTATAATAATTTGAGTGATACCAATCTGAACACCACTCCCAGACATTACCACCCATGTCATACAATCCAAAATTATTTGGTTTAAAAGATTTAACAGGAGATGTATAATAGTATTTGTCAGTAGTTTTATTTTGAGATGGAAATTCTCCTTCCCAAACATTAGCTTTTAGTATGCCTACATTAACAGCTTGATTACCCCAACTATATAAATTATTTTCTAAACCTCCTCTGGAAGCATATTCAAATTCAGCTTCTGTAGGTAGTCTTTTTCCTGCCCAATTACAATAAGCTACGGCATCCTCCCAACTTACGTGAACAACTGGGTGATTTCCTAAATTATTAATGTTACTGTTTTCACCAAAAGGTTGTCTCCAATTTGCATTCTTTTTTAATTTCCACCATTGTGTAAAATCATATAAATTACTGGCCTTTGTTTCAAAAAATACCAGTGAAGCTGGTTCCAATAAACTATCGTGAGGTTTTGGAGTATTAGGTGGTAAATCTTTTTTTATCTCATTCCAATCAATTGCTTTTTCAGCTGTTGTTATGTAGCCTGTTTCGTCAATAAATTTTTTAAATTCATCATTTGTTACCTCAGTCTCATCCATCCAAAATGACTTAATTAAAACTTTATGTTTGGGAAATTCATCATTCATTGATTCTTGATTATCACCCCCCATTTCAAACTCTCCTCCCTTAATAAAAACCATTCCATCAATTTTTTGGTCATTAAAATTATTTTTATCAGAATGTTTGTTTTTAACTCCACTGTTACATGAAAAAAATAAAATTGTTAGTATTAGAAATAAAACTTTAAATTTCATTATTTATAAATGTTTGTTCATAATAATTGGAAATATGTTTTGTTAAGAAACAAAAAAACATCGTACTTTAAACATTATACAAAATTAATTATAATTTAAATCTAATGGACAATAAATCGGCTCAAAAATATTGGAAACAAAATTTAAAATATTTAATAATACTTTTATCAATTTGGTTTACTGTTTCATTTGGATTTGGCATTTTACTGGTTGATGAACTAAATCAAATTAAAATTGCTGGATTCAAACTGGGCTTTTGGTTTGCCCAACAAGGCTCAATTTACGTCTTCGTAATTTTAATATTTGTCTATATTTTTCTAATGAATAAGCTAGACAAAAAATATAATATAAAATAAAAATATGGATTTACAACTCTGGATATGGATTATGATAGGCTTAACATTTTCAATTTATATTGGAATTGCAATTTGGTCTAAAGCCGGCTCAACAAAAGATTTTTATGTAGCGGGAACTGGTGTATCTCCAATTGCTAACGGAATGGCCACAGCAGCTGATTGGATGTCGGCTGCATCATTTATTTCAATGGCAGGAATAATTTCGTTCATAGGTTATGACGGTTCTGTTTTTTTAATGGGTTGGACTGGAGGATATGTTTTACTTGCTTTGCTTCTGGCTCCCTATTTAAGAAAATTTGGAAAATTTACAGTTCCAGATTTCATTGGGGATCGTTATTATTCTAACACTGCCAGACTTGTCGCTGTTTTTTGTGCATTGATTGTTTCATTTACTTATGTTGCGGGTCAAATGAGAGGAGTAGGTTTAGTATTTTCAAGATATCTTGAGGTTGATATAAATAGTGGAGTAATAATTGGAATGGCCATAGTTCTTTTTTACGCGGTCCTTGGTGGAATGAAAGGAATAACATATACACAAGTTGCTCAATATTGCGTTTTGATATTTGCTTTTATGGTTCCTGCAATTTTTATAAGCATACAAATGACAGGAAATCCAATACCACAGCTTGGTTTTGGATCGTCTGGAAGTGATGGAATTTTTCTATTAGATAAATTAGATGGTTTAAGCACAGATTTAGGATTTGATGAGTACACAACAGGCTCAAAATCAATGTTAGATGTTTTTTTCATTACCTCTGCATTAATGATTGGAACTGCCGGACTTCCGCATGTTATTGTTCGGTTTTTCACGGTTAAAAAGGTTAGTGATGCACGAAAATCAGCAGGTTGGGCGCTTCTTTTCATCGCAATACTATATACTACAGCTCCAGCTATTGCAGTTTTTGCTCGAACAAATCTCATTGAAACAGTTAGTGAAAAGAAATATGAGGAAATGCCTAATTGGTTTAGCAACTGGGAAAATACTGGATTACTTTCATTTAATGATAAAAATAATGATGGTAAAATACAGTATTTAGCTGATGCCCAATTAAATGAGTTGACCATTGACAGGGATATAATGGTTTTAGCTAACCCTGAAATTGCACAACTTCCAAATTGGGTTATTGCTCTTTTAGCAGCAGGAGCCTTAGCTGCTGCATTATCAACTGCTGCTGGTCTTTTACTTGTTATATCTTCATCAATTTCTCATGACTTAATCAAGAAAATAATTAAACCTGACGTGAGTGAAAAAGGTGAACTTATTGCGGCTAGAATTTCTGCTTTTTTCGCGGTAATGTTAGCAGGTTATTTCGGAATAAATCCACCTGGTTTTGTTGCAGCTGTAGTTGCATTAGCATTTGGGCTAGCGGCAGCTTCTTTTTTCCCAGCGATTGTGCTTGGTATATTTTATAAGAGAATGAATAAAGAAGGTGCTATCTCTGGAATGATTGTTGGAGTTTCATTAATGCTTTTTTACATGCTTAAGTTTAAATTTGGTCTTTTTGGAGGAGGAACAAATGATGATTGGTGGTTTGGAATTTCACCTGAGGGATTTGGGACATTAGCAATGATTGTTAATTTTATTGTTTCACTTACCATATGCCATTTAACCAATAAGCCGCCCAAAGAGATTCAAGATTTAGTCGATCAAATTAGGATTCCATCTAACAACTAATATATGTTTAAAAAAACCTTAATAATTACTTTTTTATTCTACTTTACTTTCGCAAAATGTCAAAACACTGACTTGTATGAAAAAGAAATTTTTGTATATGAAAATGATACTTTAAATTATAGGATTTTAAAGCCTAATAATTACGACCCAAAAAAAAAATATCCATTACATCTGTTTTTACATGGTGCTGGTGAAAGAGGAAATGATAATAAATCCCAATTAGTACACGGTGCAAAATTATTTTTAAAAAAAGAAAATAGAGAAAAATTTAATTCATGGGTTATATTTCCACAATGTAAAACAAATGACAGATGGCCAAGCTTTAAATTTGACACCTGGAATGCTGAACCAAAATATAATTCGGACGATATTGAACCAAATCCAAGTTTAAAATTAGTTATTAAGCTGATGGATGATTTTGTAAATAAAGTTCAAGTCAATAAGAATAAAGTTTACGTAAGTGGTCTATCAATGGGGGGGATGGGTACTTTTGAAATTTTATCAAGAAGACCTGAAATGTTTGCTGCCGCAACTCCAATATGTGGAAATGGTATTGAAAAACTTACAAAAATATATGCCAAAAAGGTCCCTATATGGATTTTTCATGGATCTGATGACACAGTGGTAAGTCCATCTCACTCACTAAAAATGGCAAATGCGATAATTAAAAATGGCGGTAGCCCAAGAATAACATTTTATGAAAATGTTGGTCATGATAGCTGGAACAATGCATTTGAAGAAAAAGATTTTTTAAAATGGATACACTCAAAATCAAAACAATAATAATATGAATTTAAAAATAGCAACCTATTTATTATTTACATTTTTTTTTATGAATTATAATTTGTCCCAAGAAATATCTGTTGCTGGTGGGGGAACAACAAAAGACTGGGCAAACCTTAAAAGATTTGCAAAAGAAAATGAAATTATTAAAAAAACAAACGACCCAAATAGGGTAATATTTATTGGTAATTCCATCACCGAGGGTTGGTCCAATTTTGATGAAAATTTTTTCCTACAAAACCCTTTTATCAACCGTGGGATTAGTGCTCAAACCACTCCTCAGATGCTAGTTAGATTTAAATCTGATGTTGTTAATTTAAAACCAAAATCTGTGGTAATTCTGGCAGGCATTAATGATATCGCAGGTAACACAGGTCCAATTTCTATTGAAAATACAGCGGAAAATATAATTTCAATGGCTGAAATTGCTATTGCAAATAATATAAAGGTTTTTATATGCTCTACATTACCTGCTATTGATTTTCCATGGTCTCCCGGTTTAAAACCTTCTCCAAAAGTTATTAAGCTCAATTCTTTGTTAAAAACTTATTGTATTAACAATGAAAATTCCGTAAAATATGTTGATTATTTCTCATCTATGGTTGATGACGAAGGAGGGTTAAGAGTACCCGAATTTACAACTGCTGATGACTTGGTACATCCAAACCTCGCTGGTTACAAAGTGATGGAAAAAATAATCCTCAAAGCATTAAACCAATAGTAAGTTTTGACTAAAAATTTAACTTTTTTGCTTATTGTTTTTTTTGTAAGCTGTAATAAAAACTCATCATGGATAAATTTGATGCCTGAAGATTCCTTAAATGGTTGGCACATATTTCAAGATGACGGTACGAAAACCGGATGGAGTGTTAAGAACAATGTATTGATTTTTGATGCAAAATTAAGCACTGAAAATATGTTAATTTCTGATGCCAGTCTTCTTTCAGATAAAAAATATTTAAATTTCGAAATCAAATTTGATTGGAAGATTGAAAAAGGTGGAAACAGTGGCTTTATGTGGGGTGTTGATGAAAATATTAAATATAAATTTCCCTATCAAACTGGACCTGAAATACAAATTATTGATACTGAAACCTATTTGAATCCCGAGAGCGTTCAAGGTGGTGAAATTGAGACCAATAATATTTTAAATGACATAGGAAAAAATAAAAATTTTCTTGGTGCCGTTTATGGAATTTCTCCTCCAACCAAGCTGAATATTGACAATCCGGCAGGAGAATGGAATTCTTATCATATTACAATAAATCATAAAATCAACAGAGGAACTGTTAAATTAAATAATATTCTGATAAATGACTTCCCGTTAAGTGGTGTTAAATGGGATTCATTAGTTAAAATTAGTAAGTTCAACAGATCTGATGACTATGAATATTTGGGAACTGAAAGATGGTTTGGTTTTTCAAAAAATAAATTAGGTCATATTTGCTTTCAAGATCATCCCGGAAAGGCATTTTTCAAAAACATACACATTAAAGAACTTAATTATTAAGTTATTGTGAATTACTGTGTTGTAACCATTAAATTATTTTTTTAACTTTAAATCGTAGTGAAATTTGAAAAAAAAAATTATTGGGCTTTACTATATTTCTTAGTTCCATTTCTAGGTATAACATTTTTTAAAAATATTTCAAACAACCCTGTTCAGAAGATTTCAATAATTGAAGAAAATAGCACTATCAATACTAGTCAAGAAATTATAACATATGACGTTGTTGACTTTAACTATGATGTAAAACCAATTCTTTCTGATAAATGCTATGCATGTCATGGTCCGGATGACAAAGCAAGGCAAGCCAATCTTAGGCTAGATATTAAAAGTGGAATTGAAACTGCTCTTGAGCCTAATAACAACCGATACATATTAGACGTAAAACATGTTGAAAACAGTGAATTAATTAAAAGAATAGAAAGTGAAGAATTAAATTTTGTAATGCCACCACCTGAATCAAATTTAAAACTTTCAGAAAACGAAAAAATAATCTTAAAAAAGTGGATTGAACAAGGTGCAAAATGGGAACCACATTGGTCCTACACAAAACCCAAGCTTTACGAAATTCCAAAAATAATTTTTGAAGATTGGCCAACAAATGAAATAGACTTTTTTATTTCAAAAAAAATTGAGGAAAATGGATTAAAACCCTCTCCCAAAGAAAATAAAGAAATCTTATTGAGAAGAGTTTCATTTGATATAACCGGTCTACCACCTACAATTGATCAAATCGATTCATTTATAAATGACAACTCAACAGATGCTTACGAAAAAGTAGTAGATCGCCTTTTAAAATCATCTTCATTTGGTGAAAGAATGGCTTCTATATGGATGGATTTAGCTAGATATGGCGATAGTCATGGATACCAAGATGACCAAGAGAGAATAATGTGGCCTTGGAGAGATTGGGTTATTCATGCATATAATGATAATCTTCCTTATGATAAGTTTATAACATGGCAAATAGCTGGAGATATGATTCCTAACGCAACTAAAGAACAAATATTAGCTTCAGGATTTAATAGAAACCATAAAATAACTCAGGAAGGAGGAGTAATTCCTGAAGAATATAGAGTGGAATATGTGGCTGATAGAACAGTTACTACATCAAAAATAATGATGGGTCTAACAGTAGAATGTGCAAGGTGTCACACACACAAATACGATCCTATAACACATGATGAATTTTTCAGTTTGTATAGTTTTTTTAATAATGTTGAAGAAAATGGAATTATTGCATATGGTGATACAGCACCAAAACCTAATCTGACTATAAATAAAAAAGATATTGAAAATGAATTGAGTTTTGTTAATCTTCCCGATAGTATTAACAAGGTTACTTTAATGGTCATGAAGGAATCTGAAAATTTAAGAAAAACATATGTTTTAAACAGAGGAAGTTACGATGCTCCTCTAAACGAGGTGAGTCCAGGTACCCCTGAAGTTGTATTACCATTTGATCAAAATAAATACCCTAAAAACAGATATGGTTTGTCTAAATGGTTTTTTGAGGAAGAAAATCCTTTGACGTCCAGAGTAGCTATAAATAGATTGTGGCAACAATTTTTTGGTGTTGGTATAGTTTCGACACCTGACGATTTTGGTAGTCAAGGTAGTAAACCATCAAATCCTGAATTACTCGATTGGTTAGCTTATACATTTCAGAACACTGACAAGTGGGATACAAAAAAATTCATAAAAAGAATTGTAATGTCCTCAACTTACACACAATCTAGTAAAATAAATATTACCAATAAAAAAATTGATGCTGATAATACTTATCTGTCCTATTATCCAAGACAAAAACTGACCGCAGAAATGGTGAGAGATAATGCTTTGGCGTCAAGTGGAATGTTAGTTAATAAAGTAGGTGGGCCAAGTGTTAAACCAATGCAGCCTGATGGACTGTGGAATGAGGTAACTGGTGGTGGCGGTGGAAGTCTTGCCTTTTATGTTCCTGACTCAGGTGAAAATCTTTTTAGAAGAAGTTTATATACTTTTTGGAAAAGAACTGTACCCCCTCCAGCAATGATGATTTTCGATGCTCCAACAAGGGACAACTGTGTTGCTGTGAGACAAAAAACAAGTACTCCGTTGCAGTCATTAGCACTAATGAATGATCCTCAATATTTAATGGCAGCCGAGCATCTATCTAATAAAATCTATTCTGATCGAAATTTAAATAGAGATGGAAAAATTATTAAAATATATAGAAGCGTAACATCAAGAAAACCGAGTAAAACTGAACTTGATAAGTTAAATCGATATGTTAGTGATGTTATGGAGACAAATAAGATATCTGAAAAAGAAGCTTTTGTGCTACTTTGTGAGTTAATTTATAACTTAGACGAAACTACTCAAAAGAGTTAAATATTTATGGAAGAAATTCATAAACATTTTTTAAATAATAACAGAAGAAACTTTTTAAAAAAAGCTGGACTGGGCATTGGTGGTTTGGCTTTGGGTACATTATTAGATCCTTTCAGTTTTGGAAAAAATGAAGATCCATTTTCTGCATTAAATAACCAAACGCTAAACCTTCCACATTTTGCTCCAAAAGCAAAAAGAATTATTTATTTATTCCAAAGTGGAGGACCATCTCAGCTGGATTTATTTGATTATAAACCTAAATTAAGCCAAATGCGTGGCTTAGATCTCCCTGAATCTGTTAGAAAAGGACAAAGATTAACAGGAATGACTTCAGGTCAATCTAAATTTCCTCTTGTAAACAGTTTATATAATTTTAAACAATATGGTGAGTCACGAGCATGGGTAAGTGATTTGATGCCATATGTAGGAAAAATTGCTGATGAACTATGTTTTGTAAAGTCTATGCACACTGAAGCAATTAATCATGATCCTGCTATAACTTTTTTTCAGACTGGCTCTCAACAGCCAGGAAGACCAAGTATGGGGTCTTGGATGAGTTATGGATTAGGAAGCTTAAACAATAATCTTCCTTCATTTGTAGTGTTACTGTCTAATGGAACTGGAAGACCTAAAGGACAACCTCTTTACTCAAGACTTTGGGGTAATGGATTTCTAAGTTCACTACACCAAGGCGTACAATTCAGATCAGCCAAAGATCCAGTATTATACCTTAAGAATCCTGAAGGTGTTTCAAAAAGTGAGAGAAGAAAAATGTTGGATTATTTAGCACAATTAAATGAAGAGCAAGAATCTACATTTGGAGATCCTGAAATAAGTAATAGAATAGCACAATATGAAATGGCATATAGAATGCAAACATCTGTTCCAGAAACAATGGATATATCAAACGAGCCAGATCACATACTACAAATGTATGGTCCAAATTCTCAAAAACCTGGTACTTACGCTGCTAATTGTATTCAAGCCAGAAGATTAATTGAAAAAGATGTAAGATTTGTACAATTATACCACATGGGTTGGGATCAGCATGAGAACTTACCTACACAGATTAAAGGACAAGCTAGTGATGTTGATCAGCCTACTGCGGCTCTAATAATGGATTTAAAACAAAGGGGTTTATTGGAAGATACATTAGTAGTTTGGGGTGGAGAGTTTGGGAGAACAAACTATTGTCAAGGCACTTTAACGGATTCCGTTTATGGAAGAGATCATCATCCAAGATCCTTTACAATTTTTATGGCAGGTGCGGGAATCAAGCCAGGATTTACTTATGGTGAAACCGACGATATTGGTTATAATATTATTAAAGACCCTGTACATGTTCATGATTTACAGGCAACAATACTTCACCAGTTTGGAATTGACCATACAAAAATGATTTACAAACATCAGGGTAGAAGATTTAGACTCACTGATGTTCACGGGGAAGTGAATAAAAATCTTTTAGTGTAATCTACTTTAAGTGTTTTTCAAAAAATTTCCAAATTTCCTGACTTGCACTAATATCTCTATTTCCCCATGAACCAGGCCAGTCATGCCCTCCTCCTGTTACTGTGTAAAACCAAATTTCATTACCACTTGGACTACCTTTTCTCTTAGTTAGAGAAACAGTTGATTGATCTGTATCATCAATATCAGGAAAATCAATTTTTTCAATTTGATTACATTGATTTAAATCACCCCAAAATTCAACAACTTTTTTTATGTGTGGAGCACCTCCCCATCCATATGCTGTTGACATTGTTCCATCCCACGGAACAGTCTTATCATCAGTTCCTGAAATTTGAAGAATTGGTATATTACTAATAGGTGAACAATTATTCCAATCTTTCCCACTCATAGTACCAGTAACAGAAGCAATTGCCTTAAAATTATCAGACTTATTACAACCTAGGGTATAACTCATAAATCCTCCATTAGACATTCCAGATACAAATGTGTTTTCAGGATTAGTTTTATATTGAGATTGAATTTCAGTAGATAATTTTGATAAAAAACCAATATCATTTATCGAGCTCATTTCCAAATTTGCGTTCCAATGTGTCTGTCCTGTAGGCAAGGTGGTACCTTGTGGATAACAAACTAAAAAGCCATTTTGATCAGAAATTAAATTCATCTGTGAATAACTCATAATCGTTGTAGCAGAACTTCCAAATCCATGTAAAACAAAAACTAAAGGGGAATTCTCTTTAAAGTTTTTTGGTTTATGTAATATATATTCGCGATTTAATCCTTCAAATTCTAGAGTAAATGATTTTGTAGTCCAGGGTTCATCATTAATGGTAATTACTTGTTCATCACTTTTTGAACAACTAAAAAGAAAACTAACTATTAAAAAAAATAAAATATTTTTTATCATGAGTTATACTTTACTAAGGCCTGGAACTGGAATAGGATAATTTCCATTTTCATCAGGCATAACAGGTGGATTTGAGTCCCAATCTAAATCATCGGGAACCAAGATATTTTTGGAATTCATTGCCTGTTCCCATGTTATTTTTTTCCCACTATAGGTTGCCATTCTTCCCATGATTGAAGTTAGAGTAGTTTTTGCTCCATGTACTGCATCATTAATTACATTACCTTCTCTTATAGATCTAAATAAATTATCATGTTCAATTTGATAGGGACTTTTATCTGTGTCACTTTCATATGTAAACAATTCATTTTGATTATGATCAATGATTTTACATTTTGGCTGTGTAAATGCTACGGAATTTGTGCCTTGAAATACTTCACTTACATTACTATTCGTCCCAGGTTGATGTCTACATTGACTTGATATAACAGCACCACCAGGGTACTTATACTCAACATAATGATGATCAAAAATTTGACCATGATCAATTCCTTTTCTAACCTCTCTTCCCCCCATACCAGTTGCTGAAATTGGATACTCTCCAATAAACCAATTAGCTACATCAATATTGTGTATATGCTGTTCAACTATATGATCTCCACATATCCAATTAAAATAGTACCAATTTCTCATTTGATATTCCATTTCTGATTGACCAGGTTGTCTTTTTCTAACCCAAACTCCAGCTCCGTTCCAATAAACCTGACCTGAAATTATTTTTCCTATGTCCCCATTTTTAATTTTATCATAAAGTGCTAAATATTTATTTTCATATCTTCTTTGTAGACCAACAACAACATTTAATTTTTTTTCACTTGCTAATCTTGCAGATTTAAGTACTCTTCTAACCCCGTTAGCATCAGTTGCAACAGGTTTTTCCATAAATACATGTTTATCATTATTTATTGCATATTCAAAATGCTGTGGTCTAAAGCCTGGTGGCGTTGCTAATATTACCACATCAGCTAAATCAATAGCATTTTTATAAGCATTAAACCCTGAAAATCTATTTTTCTCATTTACTTTCACTTTTATTTCTCCGTCAAGCTCTTCAGTTATATATTTCAAACTTTCCTCAACTTTATCTGTAAATGCATCTGCCATTGCTACCAGTTCAACATCTTTATCAGCTCTTAAAGCCTGAACAGTAGCACCGGTCCCTCTACCTCCACAGCCTACCAGGGCAAGTTTTAGTTTCTTTACACTTCCTGTATTTACCATTGCATCAACAGAAAATGGTACAGTCAATAATGCTCCTGTACCAATAGTTGTATTTTTTACGAAATTTCTTCTAGTTACTTGTTTATTCTTCATTTTTATTTTTTTAAAAATTATCTACTTTTTTATAAGCGTTGATTACTGAATATTCCCCTTCTTTGTTCGGTTTAGAATTTCCATGCTCCATCCCCAAAATACCCTTGTATCCTCTATCATGAATATACTTAAAAATATTTTTGTAATTAATTTCACCTGTAGTTGGTTCATTTCTTCCAGGATTATCACCAATCTGGAAATATGCTATTTCCTCCCAACACTTTTTAATATTAGGAATTAGGTTGCCTTCTTCAATTTGTTGGTGGTAAATATCAAATAAAATCTTACATGATGGTGAATTAACAGCTTTACATATTTGAAAAGCTTGTGGGCTTTTTGAAAGAAATAATCCAGGATGATCACGAAAATTTAGAGGCTCTATGACCATAATAAGATTATGTGGTTCTAAAATGTCGGCAGCTAACCTTAGGGCTTTAATAACATTTTGGGTCTGGTAATCAATATTTAGTCTTAAATCTAGATGACCAGGAACAACAGTCATCCACCTTGCATTAACTCTTTTTGCCACCTCAACCGATTCTTTAATTTCCTTTAGAAATTCTTTTCTTGTGTTTGGATCCCCACTAGCCAAATTAGGCTTATTCCAATGGATTTTATGTGCTACAAATACACCCATCTGCATATTCTTTTTAACTAAAAAAGAAGAAATTTTATTTTGTAACTCAATTTTTTTT
>MDTC01055229.1_pt1 | contig 64182 bp, 76 predicted proteins | sample 811181 | NCBI WGS metagenome assembly MDTC01 (sample SAMN05326644, study PRJNA326480) | marine metagenome | isolation source: seawater | place: Pacific Ocean: North | collected 2011 | reverse complement strand
TCTTTGGCGGTGCGGGTGCTGGATTTCTTTTCATTTCGTATGCATCAAACACTAGCTGACGAATCTTCTTTTGTTGATTATCTGTAATCTTATGTCCTGAAAACAGCATAACCATCTTTGAATTCTGCTGGATTTTGATTCTAACATTCTCTTTTGTGATGGATTTAGGAACAAGTAGTGTAGCAAATCCTCCGCCTTTGTAGCCTTCGCCCCATCGGTCAAGAACAAAACCTACATCTTCCAGTAGCTCAACTGCAACTGTCAATGGAACAATTCTAGGAAGGTCGAATCTCAATATCGCAGACATTATCGTAATGCCTTCAGGCGGGTTTGATTTCACTTCTTTCAAATTGAATCGTTTGAGGTATGCATCTTTGCTCGCTCGAAGTGTTGGTTCACCCCATAGAATGTATCTTGATAGCGAACCTGCACTTGTGTAGTCATCCCAATTCTCCCTCTTACGATGCCTAGTGATGTATCGCTTCTTTCTCTCTGGATCTTTATGGATAGTGTAATCAGACATTCCTTTAGCACCAAAATGCGTCGTTTTAGTTCTGCCATCATTGTATGTGAATACGGCAACCATCTTCTTTTCCTTACGAGTGCTTTTGCTAAATGATACGGTTGGTTTACGTGGAGGGTTGCTTTTAACATCATTCTTCACCAAGACCCTATCGTAACGGAAACCTTCTCCATTCCAGCCATCTCCCTTTGCTTTTGACATTGGATATGTAATCTTTCTTCGGTGGATTGTGTAGCCAAGTTCGGGGGCATTTTTTTCTAGTGCGCTCCATGCAAGTTCCGCACTTTCGCTGTGGTTAGTTGATAATACGGCTTCAGCGATATCAGCCATTTTCAAATATGCTGCTTGACCTAATCCAATTCCTTTCTTTGAACTTTCAATACCGATAACATAGGCGTAGTTATCAATTCCTAACCCCCTCAACCAATCTTGGGAAGCGACGGCTGAATTGCTGAAATCATAATCTGTTTTGGTATCATACTTGTTTGTCTTCAAGCTAACAGTATTTCCGTTTTCATCAGTTCCATCAAGTATGTACATCTTACCCAAAACTGATGCTGACATTTTCGACCCTGTATCTTTTGGGATTGGAACTTCCCACAAACCAGTTTTCCATGTGAGACCTTTAGCTGGAGGGTTACTTCGTTTGTTGTCTTTAATCCACTTAGCATACACCTTTTGCCCTGCTTTAATGCCTGGTGTTTGGTGTGCATGGAACCTTGCTCTTTGTTCCATTGCCATTGCCGCTTGCATCTTGTGAGCAAACGGTTTCTTTGATTTCTCTATTTTCTTAATTGACTCAGTAGCTGTTTTCTTGTCTTTGAATCCTAAACCTTTGATTGTTCCTTTCGGGTCTTCGTCTGTGAACAAATCGGAATGCTCCGATGGGTCTTGTCCTTCATACTTCTTAGGAGTTCTATGTTTTCCTCCGTGTGGATTTGTCTTGATTAAATCTGCGTGAGCTAACCAGGGATATTTGAAAACGGCCTCGCCAGGGAATAAGTTGATTCTGTTACTGTCAAAGTCATTTGGTATGTGCGGGTTGTTTTTGATTAGACCTGCCTTTACTGCAAGTTGATAGTCTCCCATCTTCTTCTTGCCTTTTTTGACAGTATTACCTAATGTTACAAAGGAGTAAACTCGACCTCTCGCCCATGCGTGCTGATTAGCACCTACTCTGTGTCCGGTCCTCCAAGCAGCCAAGCCTTTCTTTTCGACTTCTTTCAGTATGCTCTTTTTGATTCCTGTTGCTTTAGAGAGTTTAGATATGAATTCACCTTTTTCTGGAAGTGGCCCATACATTTCAATAAACTTTTTCTTATACTTGCTCGGTACGGTTTCGTAGCCTCTGGCTTTTGCTTTAATATCCGATTTCCATTCTTCATAGGCTTTGGGATCGTTCGTGTCGTATTTGTAGCCCTTGTCTATTTCTTTTGCCGCTATTGCCATTTCCTCTTTGTTTAAACCTTTTAGATACTTCTTAGGAATCTTTCTTCCTTCGGGTGTTTTCTTAGGGTTTGCTATAGCAAAGTCTGTATTGAATACAAAGTAATCGCAAATCACTTTCGACACATGGTTTGTACTCATATTTTCATTCACTTCTATTAGATGACTACGCAATCCAGCGTTAGCGGCTTTTATTTGAATGTAATTTCTTGTATCAGCAACATCAATCAACACTTTGAATCCATGATTGTTCAAGTGTTCTGCGAGCATGTATGTATCTTCAACACACGCTTCAGGCATTTTATCATCATTAGTGAATAGCACAATATCGTAACCCTCCCAAGCTCGGTAATGTGAAGGGAAAGAGTGTATATCAAGTAAAAGGTCGTAGTTTTTTATGTTCTTATCAAGAAACTTATGAAATTCGGTTTCTGCAGCAACAATCCTATTCATATCTATTATCCTTCTAGGCGTGCTGGACATGAGTAAAGTCGTTGTTGCACCATTAGCCTTCAAAACATCTCTTAGGTCAATAGCAAATGGAACTGCAGACCAATCTGTGTTATGTGCAATCCAGTTTGATTCTTGGTCGATTGCTGAGTGTGGTACAGTAATCATGCACTTTGGAGGCGGATTATTTCGGCCTTTCTGTTCGCTTTTTGCGCCACATAATCTGCAAAGTAAAAATTGAGTTTGGCCTTCATCTGCTGACCTTACTTGTTTAAGTTCAGATGTCATGTAGGGGCTTCCGCAATCATGCAACTCTTGTATTTTACCTCCTTTCTTGAGACATACATTAGTTCTTGCAATTGTTTGGACTTCAATAGGGCCGTATTTATCTCCTAGGTTTTCCTTACAGGCCTTTAGAAAAGTTTCTTTATCGCTTTTAGCTGAGATTTCGTCTATGTACAATTGAGCCGCTAGAACATCTCCTAATTCGTGGTATATGAAACTCAAAAGTTTCAAACCCCTAGATAAAGATACCATTGGAGACATAGGATTATCTTTGTAGTCATTCAAAGACAACCCAGTAATCCAACTGTGTTCTTTGTCTCTATTTCTTTTTTGAGGGGGGTTACTTGTAAGTTGCAATAGAGGAATCCCTGTTAGGAATTTTGCGTCTGTTCCTTTACCAGTTTTTGCATATTCAGGGGAGACTTTTTTGACTTCTGAAATAATTATGTCTTCTAATCCATCCACAACCGACGCTAAACTAGTGATGTTTCCTCCCCTTATGTTAGGTACATCTCTAGAATCATGAATCTTTAATACTGCTGCTCCAGCATCAACTTTATCTGGCATTCCACCAAAGTCTAGAAGTTTTAAAGACAGATCATATTTACTTTTACCTGGGAATTTAGGCCCTTCAAAGGCTACTTCTCTTTGATAGATACGGTAGACTGGTTTATTTGTTGGATCTGTTACGCCTTTGTGTACTATCCTAACAATCATGTTCGCTGAGTATGGATTTACAAACGCCATACCGTTGTCGATATGAGTTATGTGTTGGCTCAAATGTTGTATGACTTTTCTTCTAGCATCTACGCTAAATCCAACCCAATTACCAAGAGTCGCCACTGGACTAAATACTTCTATCTTTTCGCTAATTTTGCCTGTATCTAATTTTATATCCCTTCTTTCACTAGATAATACCGCAACTGTCACATTACCTATTTCCCCGTTTTGCGGCCTCTTGCCTTCTATGTCGAAAGCTATTACAGCTGCATCAATTGTTTGTTCTGCATAAGCGATACCTCTTGAACCATCTTCGAAAAGAGCCATCAAACCATCAGCATCCCCTCTAATAACCTCGTCATAGTGGATTTCACTTGCTGATGCTGCGGTTCCAAACCTTGCTGGTTTTACTGTATTACCAAGTAGAGTACCTACTACCGCTTGATTGGAACTAGTATGTGCATTAAATTGTAAAAGTTGCCATTGGCCACGGAGTCCAAAACTGAGGGTTTCATCGTTTACGCTCTCGCTTGCCTCAATCAGTTCAAAAATTGATTCTTTGGTCGCACCGATTAACATACCTCCGACTACTTCACCTGGAGCTAATATCGACATTTCATAAGTTTGAGGAAGATTGGTGAGTGTTATATCCCCTGGAAAGGACATTCCATCGGAGGACAAAGTACATTCTACTCCGTCTTGCCATACTTGGACTATTTTGGCTTCTGGTAATTGTTCAAGTTCGATAGACTTTGGAATGTTTCTTCTCATCGTTAACAAGTAATCCTTGGTATTCATTGAAGTGGTAGTGGCAATCATTTTCACATTAGGGTCATCTAAAGATTCCATAACACCTGCTGTAGCGTAAAAGAAGTTCATGATTTCCATTAGTTCGGCTACTCTGTATTCTACAACCTGCGGGTGATCGTCATAGTTTATTTTGTGGCCTATACTCCCTACAAATGGCATCAATACTAAACCACTTGATGATTCGGGAGTAAACAAATTACTACCACTATTGGGTGTCGATTTGCTTTCATTAGTTCCTGTTGGCATTAGGTGTATTGACAACGGATAAACAAATGGAAGTTTTTTATCTCCTATGAATGACTCTTTTTTGATTTTTATATTTCTGTATCGTAAATCTTTAGCAGCCCACACGCCTTTTTTAGAGCTTATTTTACCGACCATTACACAACCAATTTTTTTTACGAGGTCTTGGTAAGCATCAGAATTACTCAACGGGGTTTTCTTACCTTTAGTTATGTGCATGATGTAATTACTACCAGCAGTCATGTTTAATGTCGCATACCCTTCTTGATTCAACGCAAAAGTAAGTTGTTTTATTGAATCTAATATTTCTGATTGGAATGCCTCTCGGTTAGATAATTTCAGTGGTTTTATCACTAATTGCACTATTGTATCTGGTTTATCACTAGTAAGTCCAACGGGTATTCCTTGATTGCCTGTATAGCCTAGACGACCTTGTGATGTAGAGTATCTCAATTGGTCTGTTTGAATGTTTAGCCGAGTCCTTAGTACACTAATCACACGCTTTGAATACCTAGTATACATTTCCCTTTGCATTTCTATCATTTCAGTATCTATATCCCCGTATTCTTCTAACGAATTGACCTCGGTCAATGGTTCAAAAGGTACGAGTTGGGATAGGTCCGGACCCAATCTGCTGCCCGCTCTTTCATTCCTTAAGGCTAAAACCGCTTGTGTTGCTACGAAGTCTGGTAGTTTATCAAACGGTAAACCTGGATAATCATACTCCGGAATAATCACAGGTCTGTTATCTGTCTGTAGACCCTTTTCTCCTTGTTGCGCTCTCTCTAGACTTGTTGCACCTGGAGGAAGAAGCATTTGACCTTTTACGCCTCCAGACTCTCTGCTTAAGAAAAACAAAGAAGATTCACGTAAAAAACGCCCTGGTCTTTTTGCTGTACCCACCCATTTTTGTGCGATGCTTACTACATCTTTTTCTGCTATGTTGGGCATTTTATCAAAAATCTGTGATTTGAATATGTAAGCTAACTGTGGATTCATAGGAGGTATCATCTCTCAAACACCTCATCATTAATTAAAAGTTTAGCAAGTTCTGGTACCGATATTGACGGCGGCGACTTCTTGTAATCTTGTGTTTTAATCCACTTAGTATACACTTGGGCTAATTTTCTCATGTTATCACCATCAAATTTTCCTTGATCTACAAGGCCATCAATGAATTTATACACTTCATTACCAAATTTATCCCATTCCACTTCTAGTTCAGTTTGTTCTTCATAATTGTCATCTTCGATTAATTCATTTGCGGAGTCCACTACTGTCTTTTGTTTTTCAACATCTCCCTCTCGGAAAATAAGATCTTCGGGTTCAACACCTTCTGGCGTAAAATAACTTTCTTCTTCTTCTTCTTCTTCTTCGACTACATTTCTTGCTTGCATTTTTTCTATTTCATCAGCGCCTAAACCCATCACTTGCGTTAAGTCTAGGTTTTGCAAGTTTGTAACTTCAACTTTTGTAGGAGTCTTGCCTGGTGGCGAACTATCTGCCACTGATTTTTTGTTTAGTAAAACTGCATATAGGAACGGGTGCCCATGGTCGTCGCTTACTGCGTCTAAAAACAATCTAACTAACTCTTCATAGCTATCTGAAGCAGACAAAACCTTAGCAGCATGGTACGCTGCTGATATTTCACTAAAATTATCCATGTCCATTGGTTTGTTCCCGTAAGCCCATTTCAAAAATTTAGTTACCATTTTATTATCTTTATACAACTCTGCTTTGTCAAATGTTTCTGGAGGGGCGGGCATCCACGTAGGGTAAGGCGTGATTAGGGCTTCTCCCGCCGCATCTATGCCTGTCGTGGATTTAGAATCAGCAAAAAATCTCAACACCATAGCGAACATACCTGGTTTTGGTGGGTCGTTAACGGAGTCCTTTATCAAAGCCCCCCAATATTTTTTGATTTCAGCGTATCTTCTAGACTGGTCGCGTTTCCCACTAGTTGCTTCTTCTGTACCAGACCTAACTGGTGCGACAAACACAGGCCTAGCACTAAGCATTTTGAATGACATGCGGTAATATGCGATTGCTAATTTAGCAAAAGCATTTAGCATCATGGTTTTACTTTGTTTATCTAAGAACGGGTCTACTGGTAGACTGAAAAATATCGGGCTGTTGGTGCTAGAATTCCACCCTCCAAAGTTTATGTACCCCCTGTAGTTCATCATCCACATGTTTAGTAATTTAGCCGGATCATCTAACCATGATTCTGCGGCAATCAATCTACCTGCGACTAATTCGGAAGTAGATGTTTCAGCCCACGATAGCAGGGGAGTCCTTAGTTGGGCAGTAAGCATGTTGTAGTGTATCAAAGCATGATAAGTTGCCAGACCTGGGTTTCGTGTGTTCCCTAGTAAAGATGAAAGCCATTCATCGTAAATGTTTGAGACTGGTGAATTCTTAGCGCCTTTTGAAGCTTCGATTGCATGTTTCACCATTAGAGTTTCTACTACATCACCAAGGGCAGCAAACATTTTTGCTTCTTGTGGTTCTTCTTGTGCCTCCGGCAATCCTCCTGTTAGTGCAATTGACATAAAGCCCTCGATTTCATCAGTAAGATAGTTTGGTTCTCCGCAGTAGAAGTTGCCTATGGTGACTGGTTGATTTCCAAAAAAGAAGAAACGAACAGCATCGGCATCTGTGTTTCTATTATTCGAATAATCAAGTTTGAGTATCTTGTAAATCTCACCAAACAGTTCTTCTACCGTAATTAAGCCTACCAGTTTACGGTCAAAACCTCGGTGCTTCATTGAAGAACCATCTAGATTTGGCATAGTATTCGCTATTTTCTTTTCGTTAGTCTTCGACGCTCGAAGAAGTTGGCCGGTCCTTTTTTCTTTTAGTGGAGAACTTAGGTGTATTGTAGTAGAAAACGATTGTTCTCCCATCGAAACTACAACTGCATTCACTAAATTTCCATCCCTTTGTATACTAATACTACATTCGTATGTATTTTCTAGTAATGTGTAGAGATGATTTATGTAATCATCTGCATTTTCGTGACGCTCTAGTTCTATTATGAGATTTTGTAGATAATCAATGCCATCAAAATTATCTATGCCCTCTAAGTCAATATCTGATTCTATCGAATCTGGCAGTGTCGCCTCAAAAAAATTATGATTATCTTCACTTTCTGCGATTAAAATTGAGATACCTGGTATTTCTAGTACGGCTCCTGTAAAGATTGACACTTCTTCTTCTTCATACATATCTGTAAACATTTTCAGTTTTTTGGTATTAGTAGTCGTGTCATCAACTTCTTGTAAAAATGCCGCCACCGCATTACTATATTCTGGAACAAATGTTCTACCCATCCCCAAGGTTGCCATTTCTGGTAATCTACATAGCAAGTTATTCCAAACTTGGTCTACGAATGTTTTGCGTGATGCTGAATCTAGAGTTGAGTAATATCTCTGCAGCAGCCCATACTCTACATCATCTTCGATGTTTGATTCTTTGGAGTATGTAGTTTTAATTCTGCTAAATGGAAATAAGTCATTTATCGGTATTCCTGATTGTTCATCTGAATATAGTTCTTCGGGTTTGAGCATTTGTGTTATTCGTTCTTCTTTGTTTAGTTTATCGAATTTCAACCGTTCAGGGTGAAAGCTTTTGTTATCCCAAACACAATCAGACCAAGTTGGACCTCCTTTGATTGATTCGGTTGATGCCAAAATGGGTGCTAAATATCTAGTTAAGTAGTATAGTACCAGTGGTGTTAATTTTATTCGTTTCTTTTCATTATCATGCTTGTAAGGCAATGCTCTCTTCATTCTTTCTAACAATTTTAGTGCTTCTTTGTCTAAACCCTTGATATTTTTCCAGTTTTGTGCTACACCAGACCAAGGGCGGGGCAAATCGTTATTTGATTTACCCTTTACTTGAAACATTGGCCACAACCATGATAGACCTTGAAGTGATTTTGGCACTTCTCCCTTTTTTGCGGTTCTATCTATCAATTTCTCGAATAAATCTGCGGTTAATTCACCGGTTTTCGTCAATTTATCAAATTGTTCTAATAGCGTTTGGAATTCAAAATATTGACCTTCGCCATACCTTATACGGAGATAATCTGAATCTTTTGTATCAGCCATTTAAGATCACTAGCCATCCAAATCAATCATCCATTGCCCTATTTATCGCTCCGCTAATCACTTGAAATATTAGTAATTGAGATGCCCCTAATAGGGCAGAATAAAAAACAAATCTTAGGGGATTGGAAATTATTCCTATCGGCCCTGAAACTGCTTCTTTGGCCGTTTCTTGTATATTGCTAAATAATGCTGCGCTTTCTTTCTTTATGTCAAAACTCATTTTAGTCCACCAACCATAGGTTATTATCTTCTCTTTCCTCTATTTTCCAGTCACCGCCAAGTATCATGATTACACGCTCATGCCCTTTAGGTGGACAGGTCACATAGATGCGAGGTTTTTCTCCCCCTTCCTCTCCGAAGTGATGAATGTATTTCTCTATATCCCCTTTTTTGGAAGCTTTAGCTGATGAGTAACCTACAAACGGGCAGTAACCTTCTCCCAAAGCAACTAATGGTGAATTGGCATCAGGTAGCCATACTTTTTTGACAACAATATCATTAGGTTCTGTATTGTTGAATTGCCTGTATAGTTCAACTGCTTCTTGTGGTATGTCATGTTCCCCTTTTTTCTTACCAGATGAACCTGGGTTAAGTTTGGCTTTTACCTTTTTTAGAGGGAGAAACCATTTTTTTGTGATATTCTTTGGGGCTTTGCCTTCCTTGAAATCTATGTCCATATCCCATGAGTTCAAATTGCGAAGGAGTGCTTCTATTGCAAGTAGATCGTTGGCGCTTTTTGACGGCCCTGTGAATTTGACTTCAACTTCATCATTGTGATGACTTATTACCATTTCCCACTTAGAACTTTTACTCGCCATCAGCATCCCTCACAGTTTTTTGTATTTTCCGCCACATTCTGTACAAATATACATTTTACCATTTTTCATGGTTCTCAAATAGCTATTGCATCTTGAGTTGTTAGCAGTATACAATACGCATTTATCATTTGCGTAAATTTCGAATCCTTTCGATATTGCATCTATGTATGCTTTAGCATCTTTTAGTCGTGTATGAGTGTTTTTAGGATAGTTCTTGTAAGCTGCAGTTTCATATCCTCCCTTTACTTTAGAGATGGTTACACCTTTGTATTTACGCTCACTAGGAGGATTCGCACGCGGCACCGAGACATTATTTTGGGATTCTGGACCCCTAGATATAACCTTGAAATTGCGCCCTTCTGCGCCATCTTTCATAAGTTTACTTTGTAAGAATACTAAATTATTTTCCTTTTTCTCACCAGTCATATAATCAATTGGATCCACATATAACCCATAATCACCATAAGTAGAATAATATCCAGAACCAACTATTTCATACTGGTTTCCCGTTTCTAAGGTGGCACTTCTAGACATAGAGGCAGTGTGTGGAATTACCCCTAAGCGTTTTTTCCGAATATCATCACCTGTATATTCAATAACCGAGCCATACGGTAAAGCCTTTCCGTTAAAGAAACTAAAGTACATTTGGTAATCACTGTGGTTTTTGATAAATGGATTATTCATAATTCCAGTTAGCAGAATGTAATCTCCGTCTTGGTGTTGTGTCACGTTGTTCATCTTTGCAAGCATTGATTCTGCTTTTGCTTTACTGGTTTTCTTAGGGAATGCTGGTCTCAAAGCTTTCAATCCCGCTGCTCCGCCTTCCTTCTTCAATATCTCAATCACTTTCTTTTCATACTTGTGATATTTTCCTTGTGGATTTGGTTTTGATGATGCAGGGAATCTCTTCACCTTGCTTGCAGGGATATCTGTTGGATGGTTTAGAGAAACCATGTAGCCACCTGTTCTTGGACAATCCCACATATACACATCTTCGCCTCTTTCTGACATTACCCTCGCAACCTGTCTTGCTTGAGTTTGTGATTTGAACGGCCCTTGTGAATCACGCGGATTGTTTCTAGGATTGTTTTGTAATAGAGGACTTGCTAATTGAGTAGTGTCCATTGCCTTTTCATATAGCCTAATTAAATCGGTTGCTGTTTCATTACTTAAAATGACTCCAGTTGTGCCGGATGCCAACTGCGCTTGCAGTTTCGACCCTTCTACTACTTTTTGCAATTCGTCATAGATTTTTACTATGGTATCAGTAAGAGTTCCTAGTGAAATCTGTGATTGCATTATCTTATCTGGACTTACATTACTTTCTGTACCCCATGCAATCAATATTTCATTTACCAAACTTTCTAGAGAATCGTGTAGCATATCAATTTTATCGTTGCCATCAATACCTGGTAATTCTTTTAGAGTATTCATGGATTTCAATGCGTTGTATAATGCTCCAAATTGTTCACGAATACTGTGGAGTTTTGTTACTTCTGTATTCAAGTCTTGAGATTCTTTACGAACTTGGATTAGTTGCGATTTCACATCACCTATCCTTTTGCCTAATGTCGTCATTGCGATCTCTATGTCTTTTTTGGCCCTGATATCGTAATCGCCTCTTTTACCACCACTAGTCATAAGTGAATTAATCGCTTTGTTAGCATCGTCAACGCTCATGTTTAGGTCTGATAATTCTTGATTCAAGTCTGACTTTTCATTTTGGAGTTGGCCTATTTCTTTTCTTTGCGCTTCGCTTAACTTTGCCAACCCTTCGTTAACATCAGTTTGTATGCCCAATGCTGTTTGGCTTGTATTTAGCCGTTCTGCGTATTCGCTTATTTTATCTTTGGCTTCCTCTAAGTTAGTTTTTACTTTATCAGAAGCTTTAGTTATTCTAAATATTTCCTTTGTTTTACTTGTAAGTTTGTCTGCGGCAACTTTAGACTTATCTTTAAGTTCTGAAATAAGAGCCTCAAATTTGCTTAGTTCTTCTACTACATTTTCTGATTCTTTGGAGATTGCAGCATCAGAAGCGAATCTTGAATTCTTAATTTTGTCTTTTATTGAATCTACAAGTGTTTCCATCACTTTTTTACTGGACTCTAATGTTTCTATTTGTGTGTTTAGCCCTGTGATTTGCTCGGTCAATTCTTTGGTTTCCTTCTCGCTTGATTTTTTCAGCGTGTCGATTTCTTTGCTTAATGAACTTGCTTTTTTATTTGCCTCAGAAATTTCTTTCAATGAACCCTTTCCTATTTCATCCCTTAGTCCTTTAAGTTCTTTTTCGACACCTTTTTTGGTTTCGTCTATTGTTTGAAATTTATTTTTTAGTTGTTTTTCCAAATCATCTGCTTGTTTTAAACCCTTTATTATATTGTTTTTATCTTCCTCTTCTAGTTCAACGCCAGATAATTTAGCAGATTTTAACAAAGCCTCTAGGCCCGCTTTCATTTTTGTGTATCTGCCGTTTAGAGCAACAATAATTGATTTTGCCTTTCTCAAATCAATTAAATAAGTGGTGCTTTTCTTACTTTCTCGCTTTAGATTCTCTTCTACCGTTTTCAACTTTTTAATGGTAGTAGCTATTGTTTTTTTAGATGCTTTAACATTCGCAATAGTTGTTTTTGCTAAATCCTTTATTTCTGGTTCAAGATTATCTTCAACTTGCTCACTTATTAGTTCTTTAACTTCCTTTGTAATTTCATCAATCTTTTCTTGAGTTATTCCGGTTGCTACATCTATAAATTTGTTTTCTTCGTCACCTTTGAGGAAGCTAAAAGTAGGTTTTAACTTTTGGTTATCTCCCATCGGTAAAATACTCATTGATGGATTGTTTCGCAATATTTCTGCCCTCATCAGCCTTGGAGGGTTTTCTTTTACTACCTCTGCATTCACCGTTTTCTTTGTTGCTATTAACATTTTTTTGAGATTAGTGAATTCTTCCATTATTTTAGAAGAAGTAGTATCGATAAGAGCTTTTTTTACATCAAAACTATCTTGTTTACTGCTATTGAAAACACCGAGCAAGAATAACATAATTAACCATTCACGCGCTTTGATTTCGTAATCGAATAGGTCTTTTGCTCTAATTCCGATTAGATACAACATGTCGTGTATTTCTAATCCATTTTTAACTTCTAACATTTCCCAATGCTCATGTATTACTTGCATTGTTGGTATCATCCATCTTCTATCCCAACCAATAGGCGGTTTGTTAAATCCAGTAGTTTGCAATTGTATTACTGCAAATCCAGTCTTTTTGCCTTTGTTCTTGATATGAACTAGCGACGATTTGTATTTGTCAGATTGCCCTTGCGCCGTGATGATTTCACTTTTCAGCTGTTCGCTCTTATCTAATCCGTCATAACCTCTAGGGAAATTCGCTAGAGAGGTTGCTACTGCTTTACAGATAGCGGTAGCCATTTTCTTTTTGTTGTTTTTGAATCTTCTAGATAATATTGCAGCGAATTTTCTGTGCGTTACTAAGTCATCCATATTAGAAGGCTCTGTTTGAACTCCAGTTACTATGTCGTACAATCCTTGTAATATTTTTTCGGCAGAATTTTTATAACCGGTTTTTTGTATTTGTAGAATTTTTGGATCTATTGGAACAATCAACGCTATTTCCTCACCTATGAATAAAGCGTCTGGACTAGGCAATAACGCTTCAATAACATCTTCGGCTTTTATTCCCCCAACAAAGCCCTTAGATGGAAGACCTGGCAAAATCGTTTCACAGTATGCTTTGTTTCTTTCGTGCAATTCGTGATATAATTTTATCATCTGTCTATAATCTGCTACGTGAGATGCTGTCAAAAATATTTGTTCTTCAATAAAAGGGAGACCTACTGATGGTTCTTCTTTGCCATCTTTTGTGACTACCCCCAGTATTCCGCTTAGCGTGGTTCTTAGTTGAGTCTTGAATCTAGCATCCATTGAAGCATCTCTTGTTGGTCTAACCCCTAATACTTGATATGCTAAAAGTGACTTAGGAACATATTGACCTTTTTCGTCTCTAACAAAGTCTGTACCAAATCCTTCGACTGTGTAATCACTTGGTTTTTTACCTAAAGCTAATTCTACAGCTGCTCTACGTGAGCCAACTGTTGCTTTCATGTTCTCTATTTCTAGATTTGTCACATCAGGTAACAACCTAACCAACACATCTGCTGTGCTTTTACCATAATCTGCGTAGTCTCTTGAAGAACTAATTGGCGGATTACTTTTGAATACTGCTTGTACTGAATTATCTTCTAGCATAATGGCTGGAATCGCTTTTTTACCTGCTTTGTCTTGCATATCTAATATTTCCACAAAGGTCAAAGCGTTGCCTTTTTGGTCTGCAAAGGCTATAACAGGGCCGCTGTATTTCTTAGATTTTTTACCAAGTTTGGTTTTTTCTTTTTGCGCCCATGAAACTATTGCTATGTTTCTTTCTACTACACTACCTGGCGTGTATGGAATCGATACTTTATTTCCTTTAGGGGAAGATTTAGATTTGGGGGGGTTCGTATTATTGCCGTAAGTAATACACGGATCTTGCCCGCACCCACAGTTTTTACCACCATGAGGATTAGATTTAACAGGGTCGATTCTTAGAGGCGTTTTGTTTGTTGTAACAAACCACATACCATCGTCTTCTGCAACAAAGTATGGCCTGTTATCACGGTTTGCTACTGCTTGCGCCCATTCGATAGCGGATTCCTTAACTACACCTTTCTGGAAATCTAAGTTCATAGACAACCAATGTTCTTTAGAGGGATTAGATTTAGCATTTGGAAAAGCTTTGTAGCCTAATTCTTCTGCTCGGTTATGAGCAGGGCCGAATTCCATTTTCTCAGGCGGCCCCATTAGTTCATACATTTTGTCTATGTGGCCTTGAGAAGTATTTGGAGGGTGTTTTGCTTTAATTTGGGCTTTGGACATTCTTTTACTGCCTTTTACTTTTCTTCTACCCATGTTTATGCCTCCGATGCTTGTTGTAGTTTAATCACTTTACCATCTGGTTTCACTACTTGATACTCGATGTTTCCTGAAGGAGTATAGTAAGTTGGCCTAGCCATAGAGGTTCCACTAGGTAAAGCAGATGGGGGCTTCAATCCTTCCGCTTTGTATAGTTTTTTCACACCTTCATGAACCGGTATGTCTTGACGACCTTTGAATCCCGCACTAGGTTTCTTTCCTTTGCTTCTAGGGCTAGTCAACCTAAGCCCACCCATACCTAAGTTTTTGTTGAATTTTATTTTACCGAAGTAACCTTCAATCAATTCCAGTAGCATTTTTGTAGGCTTATAGTCGGCTGAGCCTTTTTTGGCAATAAGTTCTCCAGAATCTTCATCACCATGTCGAACCATTGCGTCTGGAATCAATATCAGCCAAGGAACAAACAACCCATTGTCTTTTCTTTTAGCTTTTAACATTCTTAGCGAAGTGGTTCCGCCCTTGTAATCCTTGTATGTGCCGAACTTTTTTATCGCATCCATCATATCGCTTTTGTTATCGTATATGTTGTTATTCCATTTCCATTTACCGCCCCTAACTTTTTTGTATTTTTGTGGAGCGCCCCTTGCATACTTATCATACAAAGGTACTAATTCGGGAAACTTTTTGATAATCATTTTCAACCATTTAGCGTCTTCTTGTGCAGATGATACTTTGATTTGACTCCTTGGAGTAAGTTCAATCGCTATTGTCTTGCCCATAGCACTGCGACCTTCTCCTTTTGGATTGACTTCAAACATCATTGCTCCTTGTGATGGAGGATTCGGTTTGATTCCCGAAAGTTTCTCAGGATCTAGTTGTTCTAGTATAGCTGCTGCTGCTGATTCTGCCTCGGGGTCAAAATATTCCCCTGCTTCATATTCTACATTTTCTTGATTTGAGACTTTATTTTTTGCTTTTTGGCGTTTCTTGGTTTGCTTAGTCTTAAATGTTAAGGAGTCAAGGTTTAGTCGGCCATAGTCTTCTGTAATTATATCAACTAATACTAATGGTGCGCTGCCTTTTTTCATTGAACCACTGAACTTGAATTGAGGACCTCTACCTTGGTTATTATTATTATTTCTGTTCCTGTTACCGCCTTGGTGGGTGCTTTTGACCGCCCTGCGGCTTCCTTTTTTGCCACCTTTTTTGTCATTTTGGTTTGGCTTGTTGCGTTGTGTTTTTGGCGGTAGAGTTATTGAGATTGTGACTACGCCTTTTGGCATCAAGTCTTGCATACCTTCTGTGCGACTCATGTCGCCGTGTACAAGCAATCTTGCGGTTTTTGTCCATCCGCTAGTGTCATCTTTTAACCATTGACCAGGTTTTAATTTTGAAGAATCTTTGTTAAGATTTAATGCTGCAAAAAAAGCAAGCCAATCTGTACCTAATGCTTCATCTTTATCTGATTTGAAAAGCCTTCTACCTCCTTGCCCAAGGTCTGCTGACCTCTTAGTTGGATTGACCGATGCAACAGAACCACCATAATCAAAAGCAGGTCCGTTCATAGCGTCTTTTACTCTATTTACAACATTTTCATCAAAACCTTCACTGTCACCGTAAATTGATTGGTCTAAGGTACACAAAACTACTCTATTATCAGACTTTACAGTAAGTTCCTTTGCCGTATCTTTAGGGTCTGCCATGACTACGCCCAAGCTTACAGCAAACATATCCTCTAATCCTACTTGGAAAACCGATGGTGAGATTTCATATTCGTTTTCGAGTTTATTTAGTTGTGCTAATGCTTCTCTGTAATCTCCTTTCCTATATGCTTGGGATGCTTTTCTTGCACAATCAAAAGCATCTAAGACATGGTGCCCGATTGCACCTTCTTCTTTCATCAATTTAGAAAGTAATTCACGGCTACCTTTCATTAGAGACAGTCTAAACTTTTCTATATTACCGCCATCGACTAATTTGCCCATGGTTTGAAGTGCATCATGTTGCATCGGATCTAATTGTACGAATGTGTCAAACATTTGGTCGTATATTTTTTCATCATCTGTGAATAATTGGTTTATTGTATATTGATTGTATGTGCTTTGCGGTAGAAATGTTAGAAGTTCTGCATGAAGCCCAACTAAATCAGTCATTTTGACCCCCATCGGCATTTTTGGTTTTATGTAATCTTCCCACCTGGAATGCCCTTGGTATGACACGGTACTTTTGTTTTTCAAAGCCTTTAGACCCGCTCCGCCAACAATGCACCAATAAAGCAAGTCTCCCATTTTTAATGCTTCAACTCTATCGAATCCTTTCGGAACGTGAGATAAATATTGTTCATGGTCTGGATCTATTTCAGCCCAATCTTCGACGAACAAGATTATACTAAGTCTTGCTGAAAACGGTACTAACTCTTTGTCTGTCATTTTTTTAACATCTTGTTTTTTCAAGTTGTTTATCCTCTTTATCATGTCTTTCAATGTAGCATAATCTTGCGGTTCTGAACCGTATGGGTTCATTTTTGTCATCATGTCATAAGTCTTCGTGGATTTTGGAACTCTTTTGTCTGCCATTTCTCGAATTCTGCCTTGGTTGGTTCCTACCCCTGCAGTCCTAGATACTTTGCGTCTTGCCAATTTCATCACCTCATACCAAATTACTCAATCTAACGGCCCTAAGTCACTATATTTGGGGTCGAGTGACATGTTTAATTTTGGCGCTTTGATGGGTTTTTTGAGTATTTTCAATTGGTCTTTTTTGCTTTTGTTTTTCATAACTAAATAACCCATGAAGCCCAAAAAAGACAATGTACCCACAAAAGTCATTCTTGGGTATTCATCAGTAAAACCATCTGGATTGGTCAAAAACCCGCCTAATCTGGTGTTGCCGAGTCCAGCCATCTTGTTATTTGTCATGTGCGCCCCAAAAAATTTAGGGTTCGAGCCTCTGCCTGCTTGTCTGCTGCTTATATTTCCATGTGTTGAATAGATTCTATGAGACATGGCGGGGTCGGTGACTCTCAAGTGCATATCATGAGGCACTACTGTTGGCTCATTGGTTGTTTGAAACTGATTACCTACCCACGGTGAGCCACTGGGGCCTTCTTTAGCAAATGCTTCTGGAAATGTGTCGGGCTTGCGTGTCACCATGTTTCCGGAGTAAGGTACGCCCCTACCAATCACCGTAGGAAAGTAACGCTTGTGTACTGATTTAGCAGTCATAGTTCTAATTCCATCTCCACCTGTGCTACCCATAGCATTAATTCTACCTAATGCTTCTTGTCGGTCAGTCTTAACGAAACCAAGTCCTGAGCCAGCTAACCCATTTGTATCTCTTGTTTGGTCCAATACTCTTTTTGCTGCAGCCAAAGTCCGATCCATTTCTCCTAAGAGTTGATTCAAGTTTGCAGAAAACTGATTCAAGGTTCTCATTTGACCTTCCAGTTGACTTGATGGCTTTTGATTCCATCCAATGAGTGCATTGATTTGGTCTATTTGCGCTCTACTTAGGATTCCACTAGAGAAATCTGCTTGGGCTTGAGATAATATAATCCCTCTAGTTGTTTCCCTGTTGGCTACCTCTGCTTTTGCGTTGGCTTGCACCATCATTTGACCTAGTTCTACCATTTTGTTTTCTATTTCTTTCAAACAATCTGCCATATGTACTCCGGCTTTGTTTTTTTCCTCGATAGAGCCATAATCCGGTATCGATGCTAAAGCTTTGTCTTTCATTCTATCTAAGTTAGCAATTTCATGCGCTGGAAGATTTTCAATCATACCTTGGTACTGATTCATCAAGGTATTCCATGCGTCAAAAAAAGCGTTTTTTACTTCGTCAAAGCTGACATTCCCATTTACACCTGTATTGTAAGTTTGTCCGAGAAGGTATAGTCGTTCTTTAGCGTTGTTTGTCAAAGAAATATCAGTCAAAACCGATTCTATTTTTGATTTTGCATCTAACCAAGATGATTCTCTAGTCAAAGCATTAGAGTTTTCTGTACCCACTGCCCAGGCATCTATGATGTTTTGAACATCATCCATTCTTTCTGTTCCAATGTATCTTTCTACACCGTATCTTCGAGCTAAATTTTCAACTTCGGCTTCCTTTTGCCCAATTAACGCACTGCTCATGCGTTAGGCGAAGCACTTACAGGGCTTAAATTAAACCCGTTGCATTGTCACGGTCAAAATTTGGTAATCGTTTACAGTAAGCGTTTCAATCTTAATTAACCTGCACATATTATGATTAAAAATTATTTGGTCGGTACTCTTGGATTGACATATGTACTCGTAGCCAGTTCTCGCTTTTGGTCGGAGATGTATGTACTTATATTTTGGGCTACTCCGAATTTTTTGTTTACTAAGTAGCTAACACCCACTAACCCAGCAAAACCTACTGTTCCAAGTAATGCTGCTTGTTTGTTTCTTTGGAAATACATTTTAATTTTGTGAGCCACTGGAATTTCTGCTTCAACATCTGCTGGTACATATTTTCCTTTTGTGTATTTCATTCTTGGATATCTTAAGTCTTTGATTTTATTATCTAACTTTGCTGCCACATCTAGGGCTTTATCTCTTGCTGCGCCAGCAATAGCAAACGGAATACTTACTGCTTGCTTGGTAAGTTTCGCACCATCTCTCCCAAGTTTACCCATTGCAGGCAAACCAACAGTAGCACCTGCAACTAATAGTATAATCACTGGAAGCCCTAGAGCTATGTCGCCCCACGCTCCATAAGCTGGTAAATCACCTACTTTGTTATATTGTCGCCCCATAACTATTTCAAACGGTTCTTTGATTTTATCACCTATGCCAGTTTCAAAGAATGGCATTTCTGCAAAATCTACTGCTGTATATCTTTCTCCATTTTCTGTAGTCCAAGGCCAAAGGAATGTGGGCGTGTTTTGTGAAAACATACCAATAATAGGTTTCTCACTATTTGAACGAATTGTTTTTCCAGATAGAGCCTTGTCTATCAGGATTGCTATTTCTTGGTATGTGCTATTTTTTTGCCAAGGTATTTTTTCCCTGTCTGCACTATACTCACCTGCAACTATGCCTTCGAAGTCTTCGAAAAACGGATCGGTAATAGAGCCATAACCAGGCAGACCGCCAGCCATACTAGGAGCTAGTGCCGAAGTTAGTAAAGCGGCTTTCATCGCTTTTACCGCTTGTTCGTCAAACCAGTTTAGAGTCTCTGTGGATTGAAGACTCCCAATAACCATGTTTGGGTTATCTTGCATTGCCGTAAACATGTTTATTGTTTTGGTTCTATTTCCAGACGGTAGGAGTGTAACTCGCTCTTGTGTCACATTATTATCTGTTACTACTGATTCCGGTAAGTCTTCACTTGAGGGCAAAAACCAACTCAAATAATCAAGTCCATCACTTAGCGTTTTTACGCCGTCTTTTATTCCATCTGATGCTTTTTGTGTGATATCAACCGTAGTATTAAATGCGTTTGACAATGGAGGCTGGACTGTATCATATAGTTTCTTTACTTTTTTGCCGTAAGGCTCGAAAGGATCTGCGGTAGGTAAACCGATGTGGTCGTAGCCTTCTTGAGAGTCTGCTAGTCTAACTGCTTTTGGTGTGCGACCTAATCGAGATTTACCGATTGACCGTAGATAAGCATTACTTTGCACACAAAACCACCTACTCTACAGCACCGCTTGAACTTCCTTTTCTGAATATTCTTTTGGCTGCATCTTTTGTTGCGATAGTTATATCTGCTGCTTCATCTATTATTTCTGTGAGAATTCCACCAACGATGTTTATTGAACCCTTACTGCCTTCTTCTGCGCCTTTCAATATACGCCTTCCAACAAACAAGCCAAGAACGCCTAGCATAGCAAAACCTACTCCCCCTTGTACAAGATTCAGCCCTGCTCTCTTTGTAGTCGGCCAAAATCCTGTGCCTTTGATGTAGGCTGGGTCTATCCGATATCCGTTTTCATCAACAAATAAGTTGAACATGTTTGGCACATAATCGGCCATACCAGTTCTTATGTATGTGTCTGGCGTGATTGCCTCATCAAGCAGGTAGTCTGTATAGTATTCTACATTGGTTGGGCCACCTGTTCTTGCTTTGATTTCCCCTTTGTAAAGCAAAATGTCCTCAGCTTCTTGACCTGGTGTGCCTGCATCTTGCCACCAATCTTTCAAGACTAAAGAATCTGTATTCAACTGATCGTTTCTAGCAAGACCCATTGGTGCATTACTACCATCTTCAACTGGTGCCCCATCATTTCTAGGGTCAAGTGCATACTCAGTCCACCCTCTAGGATGAGGCATTGCATTCCTTCTATCTACAAACTCTTGGCTGGTTTCATCAGGCAGAGGTGATAAATCATCTAAAGCATCTTGTCGCCTTTTTTTCTCATCTCGCCAATCAAGCATTGCTAGAGCATAATCCGAACTTAATGTATAGCCACTTAGTCCTTTTTTATTCTGTGCGTTTAATGCCATTTTTTTCACCTTCATTCATTGCTTAGATATGCAACCAGTAACAACGCGCTAATTGAACCATAGCCTTGAACACGATAGGTTGCACGCCAAAAATCTCGTTGTTCTCTCATTGTCATATTTCGTAAATCTAATCTACCTTGAGTGTAGAATTTACTGTAGCCAGGTATGTTTGCTATTGATGCTAAACCAAGAAGCGTAGCAGGTATAAGCAATAATTCCGGTTTCAAATATTTTTTCATTGTTTCATCTCTCCCTCATATACCAATGCCTTGTCATGGTTCTTGCTGCTGCTACTTGAGTATAGGTTAGATACGCCGCCGCAATCGATAGTAATAATTTGTCTGTTTGATATTTTTTTGTCAAGTCGTATGATGAATTCACGGCTATGACACCCCAAGTTGGTATCATTAGGTGTGTTATCACGTATGCGCTTTTCTGCATGGGCGTTTTTCTGTACTGAGTTAACAGTCTTTTTGCATTGTTTACGTAACCCATCTTCAATCACCATGATATCATCCCTAATGTGTTATCTTCATCATCATCGTCACTATTGTTTGGTTGCGGTGCTACCAAAACATCTTCGTCGACATTATCAAAAGTAGTTTTTACTCCCGACATACCTCGTCGGTAATCACTTGCAGACATTGTTCCCCCCCCTGTTGGGAGCAGGGCATCTGGAGGTCTAAATGGTGCATCTGCACCATTACCTGAGTTGTCTGCTGGCGGCAGTGTAGTGTCATCTCCATACAACCAACTCTCTACTCTATTCCAATAGTTAGTCCAATTAAATCCAGGCCATCTGTAAAGCCCGTTTTTCAGTGAACCTTTTGCTAGTTCATAAGACATATCGGATTTGAAAAGTTTTCTCGGTGGTTTGTCTGGAAGTAAATAGTGCGTCATAGGCGCGCCATAGAATTTATCGATACGCACTACTATATTTTCAAATGCTTCTTCGGGAGACATTACTGTTGGATTGTTTACTTCTCCAAAGTCTGTTAGAACGACCCATCTTCCTGTCATAATAGCTGATTCTGGACCACTTTCCATCTTGAGATAAAATATTTCTGGTTGTTGGTTAGCCCAATTTAACAGATCTATCGTAGAGTAACCTTGTTTTGGCATCCCTACCGTGAATGTTTTATCTCTTGCTACGGCTGTTTTCGATAATAGTTCTGATGCAACGGTATCGTAAGGCAGTTTTACTTTACGCCTTAGATTACCATTTTTAGGATAGTATGTCATAACTTCTATAACTCCTGTGTCATAAAATGGTGATTCTAACTTACCCATGTCAAACATATATGTCACATCTGCTGCTTGTTTTGTGTAAACCACACCTGCATTGTTGCTTGGTATAGGACCTATTGATGTGTCAAAGAAGTCTCTTGATATGACGAATCCTTTGTATTCTATTGGGTTGCCTAAAGTCGGCATCATAGGACTTGGGGTTAAAACACCAGTTGGATCTCTTTGTGCTTCTAACCTTCTTTCATACTCTGGAATCCTACTTATGTCTATGCTTGAGTCTTCCATCATGACTACTGAGGCAGTATCGAACATTGCGTCGGTAGTAGAAGTGGAAACATCGGCAAGTGGCCAACCCCCTTTCTCTATTTTCGGATGTACTAGGGCAAGTTTACCATATATTGTATCAGGATTAGCGTTTTCACCTCTTTTCAACGGAGGGAATGGTGTTTCGAGTTTGAAGTTAGTCAGTCTTGCCGTGTAATTATTACTATAATCATTACGAACTATCATTTTGCATCCAACTACACCCATCGGAGTGCTGTCATCTTCGTCAACATCTCTATAATAGTATGCTGCTGGAACTTGGAGCCTTGCAATCGGGAATTCTTTCATTGCAAACGATTTACCATAGTGTTCCTCAGTGCCAGTAGAAATCACTATTGCTTGTCTTGTAGATGCTGGCAATTGTTCGAAAAGTATAGCATATGGTTCATTGGATTCTATGTAAGCACTTGTGCCGTCAGGATTAATGTCAGATACTCTAACAAGTTCGTATCTACCTACTGGCATTGATACTCTCATAATACCGTTCATGTCCGTGTCAACAAAGGTGTAATTTTGGGCACTAGCCCAGCTATTGTTTAGCGGTTTTAGTAAAAATTTCATGCCCTTTACTGCATTTGCACCAATCGTACCTGCTCTCATCGCTGCTCTGCCCGCAGGTGAAGTGAATTCGTCAAATTGTAAGAATTTATCTTCATAGCCTGTCCTTTCGACTGGCTCTATTTTGTCGGCTTTCTCCCATCCATCATTTGATTCTGGCCTCATTACTTTCAGTGTCATTTGTACTTTTTGATGCTCCGGCAAAGCATCGATGTTTTCTGTTAGAGACCATTTGGAAACTACGTTACCAGAGTTAGGAGGGAGTTCTACTAGGTGCATTGGTAAAGGTTCTTTGAATACTGGAATTGTGACACTTAGCCTTATGTATTCTTTTTCACGCGTGAGTTGTAAACTATGCGAAAACAGTTGTTGTAATGGTTCTGCTTTTGCAGTATTCGCATCACGATTTGGAGTCATGCTCGAAACCGCACGATATGTTTTCAGTCTGTCGTTGCCCCAATTCAAAGTGTTACCAACATTTTCTGGTGTAGTGACTGTGATTTTTACATTTCCTTTTGGCCAAGGATATTCAACAAATGTTTCACCATTTGGTAAAATTATTTCATTAGGTTCACCTGTGATTCTGTAAGAATATAGATAGTGCCATTCTTTATTAGGATCTAGACTTTGACCGTTCCAGTTTTCATCCCTTGGTATTTTTCTGTTCATGTCACCTCCACTTTCAAAGAGCTTCGTACCTGATGCGAATTCACCTGGATTAGCACCCATGTTGGTTTTTATTCTTGCTTCGTCGAGGTTTATCGCCCCTCTAACTCCTAGACGGTAAGGTAAACCAATTATTTCGTTTCCATTTTGGTCTTCAAATTTAACTCTAACAGCAACAAGTGGCTCAGTAGGCAACATAGGTGCGACGGTTTGTGCTTCATTTGTTCTTGCTTCTTCTAAGAATTCCTCAAAACTTTTACCTTCTGCAAGGGCATTCCTTCTATTTTGTACATATATCTTTCGAAGTTGTCTGTTAGCAGATAGCATTGCTGATAGGATTTCGGGATTGATGTAAAATTGTAAAATATCTACTTTGCACGATTGTAGGGCATTGATTCTAGTTTGCATATCGTATGAAGCATATCTCATTTTAGCTAAGTATAAATCATCACGCATATTGAAAATTGGCAATTTTCCAATCTTGTTAAGGTTAAGATCTAATCTTACTTTTGGCATACCAATGTCTGTCGTTCCGACCCTTTGCAGTTCATAGGCCAAGTCTTCGGGCAATCCGGACATTGCCATTAGTCTTGCATCTAGTTCTTCAAAGGTATTTGATTTGTTTGGGTCGGCACCCTCCGCACCGCTCACCAATCCGCTATGTTCAATCAATAATTTTTGAAATTGTGAATATGCTTCGGTAGAATTCAAAGACCTGTTTAGTGTGCTAGATGATGGATTAGATTCAGTTGGAAACAATTTCTCTTCGTTCGCCTTGTTATGGTTTGAAACTACTATGAAAGATATACCTTCGGGTGATGGACTTTGTAGTAAAAAAATATTCGATTGTTGAGCAATCACTGTCCAATCCGGTGCCCAATTAGTATTATCAGTAGCGCCAAGCCCCCCTGCGTATGTCCATGAGTTCATTGTAGGCATTGTATCGCTTCCTCATTTTTTAATTACCATCTATTTTCTGCCCTTGGGTCTGCCATCCTATATCCTCCAGATGCCCTTGTGCTTGTAGTCGTCGAAACACTTGCGCCCATTCCACCTTGTCTGTGCATAGGAGACATTCTCCTACTACCTCTAAGCCCTCCGATATTTGCGGTTACGAAAGCACCCCCTCCTGACGGGTCTTTTCCACCATTAACTACATCTAATGCTGATACTCTAAATTGTGCCTTTTTCGATGGAGAACCTGGGGCCTCACCTGGAACCCATATACTAGGGTCTGCACCAGGAAGTATACCCGATTCGGCTGCATCGGCCCAACTTGTAAATGATTTCGAATTAATATTAACAACACCTGTTTTTGCGCCATCTGGCAATGGGGCAACTGATATTTGATCTAGCGAAAACGCTTGGAACGGGTTTTTCTGTAATGCTTTAGACAAATCTGCTGGATTCATTGGTATAGACAAAACAACTGGTGGCCTTTGACCTGCGTTGATTGCAGAACCGCCTTTTTTGTAAACATTAACTGCGCTTCCTTTGGATAATGTTGAATGTGCAGACGGGTCAAAAATGACTTGTGTTGCAGAATTCGTAGAGAAGTTCTTACCATACGACGGATCTTCAGCCCCGTACACATTTTGTCCAGGTGATACCCTCATACGATACCTAACGCCCGAATCTTTGTCTACAGTAGTAGTTGTTGAAATATTTCGGATTGTATTGGTTTTGTCGCTATCGAACATCAAACTTGGGCCAGTAGGCACATATCGACCACCCGCTTTTACCATTGTAGTTAGGCTATTGCCACCGCCAGTATAGTAAATTGCGCTGGGAGATGTGCCTTTTGCTTGAATTACTGCATCCCCCGCATTTGGTTGTGCCACTGCTGCACCTGCGCCTGTTTCGATATATACCCTAGTGTCATCACTAGGAATTAGATTTCCACGTACTTTGTCAACAGGTACAATCTGTCCTTTTGCATTAGTGGCATAAACTTGTGCCCCTGGCCCAACACCATCTGCATTTCCAGCTTGTTTTGCATCGTAACCAGTAGAGCCTGGAACTTCTTTACCTACTCCTACTGCATATTGCGAGTAATCTGTATTGAATACTTTTCCGCTTGCTCCTGGGAAGTTTTGACCTGCGCTGAATGTTGCTATTCCACCTGCCTCGTTGAACCTTGTTGCCGGATTTGTGTCAACACCACCACTACTTGTGAAAGGTGCATCGCCACCAACTGCCCATGCGTGAGTTTCCGTTGGAACATTTGACTTGTACACTAACCTTCTTGCTGCCCCACCTGCGCTGGCGTGAGAACCGCTACCTGGCACCATTACACCCGCTCTAACATTAACAAAATTTCCTTGTACATTTTCACCGAAAACTTGGTTACTTTGACCAGGAACTAGGACTCCGGCCTTTTTCTGTACTGGTACTATCTTTGATGCTTTGGATGATGCTGCTTTGAAATTAGAAACGGGGTAAACGTGAGTATTACCTGGCCCGAGCCATGCAACATTGTTACCTGTGCTAACTGTTGCTGTTTTTCCGTTAGCGGTGTGTATTACACCTTTCCTTCCTACTGCTAGTTGAATCCCTGAAGCAGAAGATTCCGGTTTGTATGTTAGTATGTTACCCTGCGAATCTACAGGAACACCATTTGCTCCAGCATCGTAAAATTTGGATGAGTCTTCAACGGTAGGGAATCCGGCCTGTATTTGCACAGGGGTAGAACCGGAAGAAGGGAATACATTGTAATTTCCATTTTTATCAGGGAAAAAGCCAGGATAAGGATTACCTGGAGTCATTCTTACTGCAGTGGATCGGTCTTCGCCAAAAACATAACCTGGTAGACCTGGATAAGCCACACCAGCATTGCCACTAATTACATCTACACCTTTCTTTTTGTATGCTTTATGATACTGAGGGGAATAACCTTTCTTTGGTTTAGGTGCTTTAGGTTTACCGTCTGCAGTAAATCCTTCTGCTGCTTTAAAAGATTTAAGCGATTCTGCAACCCAGCTACCAGGTTTTGCAGTCGGCCTACCTTTGTTGTTAAACATTTTTTCGTTGGGCCTGACTTTACCTTCCGCAATGCCTTTTGCCATCGTTGCCTTGAATGTTTTGTACGATCTTAGTTCGCTCATCAAACCTGCTCGAACATTAGAAGTCATCCCACCTTTGGCTAACTCGCCTTCTAGAAATGTAATTCTTTGCTCGGCTAGTTCTACTGCTTCTGCTGCAGTAAGTTCTGCTCTGTTTGCCGTATTGTTGACGACATTGTTATTTGTTTGGCCTAATCTTAAGTTTGGAAATCTATTCATTTAATCACCTTGTAAATTTACTTATATTGCTTGCTGATGCTTTTGTACCTGTTGGAGCGTTTACTATATTTTTTGGCCGATTATTTGAAGGCCGCCCTTTGTTAGATGGGTCCGGATTATTGAAGCCAACCCAAGGTGCATTGTGGCCATATCCACTATTATGAAGTTCGTTGTTTGCATTTCGATTGTTTGCTACTACTGGTCCTTCGCCATATTTACTCCAGTGATTGTGCGACTGAAAGTTAGATGTGCTTGGGCGATGATGAACATATCCTTTTTGATGGAGATATTCATTCGATTGTCGTGTATTGGCGTTTGCAGGGCCTTCTTTAGTTGGATGCCAATGCCTGTGTACTAAGTAATCATTAATTACGTTGTTTCGTGGTTTCAATTGCTCGTAAATATTAGGTGCGTTTTGTTGTTGTTGTTGTTGTTGTGCTTGTTGGTATGCGTTTTGTTGTAGTGCGTTTTGTTGTTGTTGTGCGAAAGAGTTGTTTAGTTCTGATGCAGCTATTGGGTTCTCTAATTTGTAAATTTGTTCTAGCGTTTTATTAAGTAGATAAATCAAATACCCTCTCGCATTTTCATCCCAAAGAGGACTTGCTAACGCATAGTTTAGATCTCTTTTAATCGCATATAATTTTTCTAAGCCGAACGCCATGGATGCATTGATTTTGTTCGAGAGACTAGCCCCTGGCATTTGTGGCATCATGTTGGTCAATATAGACCATTTACCCTCCGGTCTGATTTGACTTCCAGTTTGTTGACTGAGTAGGTTTTGTTGACTAATGCTACCTTTGTAATCAGTAAAAGAACCATCTGGATTTATTATAATCGGATTACCTGCTGTATAATCAAAAATTAAGTTTGCGTCTATAGTCATAATATCTTTTACGACTATCATAACATCTGGTGCTTGCCTTGCCGTAGCCCTCCTAGTGTACTCTAGTTGGTTTTGTATTATTACTGGATTTCGTATGTTTTGTTGTAAACTCGACGGGGCATTGCGTGGCCTGAGTCCTTGCTGTTGCGAAGGCGGTGTCGGGTTGCTTGGCATTTGTATGTTGGAAACTGCGTTGCTAGGTGGGGCTGTAGACGGATTAGTTGCATAAGCGTTGTTGAATAATCCGCTGTTTTGGTTAATCGTTCCGTTAGTATTTGCACCTATTGAACTAATTATATTGGCTGCTTCTTTTATGTCACCAGCTACTGCATAAATCGCACCTAATTCACTGATTTCGCCTTTTACTAACCTTGCAATAATCGTTTCTGCTGCTTTAGGGTCATAACCAAATTCATTCAGTTTTGCCCCTGCTTCTTTAGCAATTATGATGATGTTGTTAGTAGCTTCTTGTTGGCTCCAGCCTACATTTACTTGACGCACTACTGCAGTTTCAATCGAATCTAACAATATTTGTAGGGCAGACTGTACTTCCGGTTGCAAGTTTATCATTTGCATGATTTGTGGATATGTATTTTCGTCAACTTTTGTAACACCTAGTCTGCCTAATTGTTGATTAACTAAGTTTTGTGTATTTTGAAAGTGTGACATTTGTAGATTATTATTCAATTGGGCAACTTCTGTTTGATTACTGGCGTTGTTGTTAGCCATCATGTTCTTTCTGAGGACATTGTTTAGATCTCCTTCCCAATTCCAATATTCTTCTTTTTGCATTTCTAGCAAACTCGACCTTACTTGATTTATTGGTGCCATTCTTCTATTTGGAGCTTTGATGTTGTGAGTATTTTCTCCACTTGTATTCCAAAATGAATGGTATTTTCTTTTTTGCCTACCGTTGTACTCATTATCAAAGTAACCGACAGGCGCTGGAGAATTATCTATCAAGTTTCTCATGAAGAAGCCTTTTGCATTATCAGCAATAGCAGTTCGTGGACTTACTGGCAGTTGCAATAATCGATGTAGTTGCTCACGTTGAGAAAGGTATTGTCCTCTGGTCATTCTTCCGTTGGCATATTTTTTCTCAATCATGGCTAGAGCATCTCTAGCTTTAGCAGCGTTCGCCGCTACTAATCTCTGTGGAGGAAACATCAAGCACCACCCCTGTTAGATTCGTAGTCAAACTGTAAACCTGCGTTAGACAAATGCCTAACTAATTCATGCAGTTCGTGTAACGGTTTTTCTTTACCGAGGCTAAACGGTTGTAGCCCTGGTAAGTTTATGTTTATTGCACCACGCTCGTAAGAAGCAGTTGCGGCAGAACCCGAAGTCAATATTTCTGCAATCATGTTTCTATAAGATTCCATTCTAGTTCTTCTACTCATTCCTGGCTGTATTAAGTCGTATAGTCTTCCAGCGCCTAGAACATATTGTTGCACCGCACCGAGTTTTCCAATCATTTGTAGTAATTCTATCTCATCATTTTCAAGAGCATCAGAAATATCGTCAATTGCCGTGAGATAGTCTTCATAGTCTTTGATTGTTCCAGCATCTAGCACAACGCCTTCTACATCTCTTGCTAACGGACTTCCTCGTTGTGCGGCTGCTATTCTTTCTAGATTACTAAAGAGTCTTTGTTCGATTTCTCTTTGCATTTGTAGCAGATGGTTAGACCAGTTTCTGACAATTTCATCTTCTCTTGTTGAGCTAACTTGGTTCAATGCTGCTTTTGCTTTTTCATATTGACCTTGGGCGACTGTGAGTTGGTTGGATAGCCCTCGAATCACTGCTTGTAAATCCGTTAGTGCGGCGACACTTTGCTTCCTTTCATTAAGTAGTGCATCGAATTCTCTTTTCAACCCTAGATATTCTTTTTGTGTATGATCAAGATTTTTCTTTCTAGTATTCGTTGCTAGTTTCAATTCTTTCATTTCATTTGCATAATCTCTAGATGTGAGTAGTTTTTGCAAAGCAATGCTTATGTTTTGATATTTTTGTTGTAAAATTTGGTTTTGTTTACCTAAGTTTTTAGTTTGATTACGTGTATTGACAATATTACTCGTATGCTGGTTTATTGCGTTCAGCGATTGTTTGTTTTCTAATTGGTGTAAAAGTGTTAATTTATTTTGTAATGCGTTTTGGACTGAAACAACCTCGGATTTTAAAGAGGCTTGAAGTTTTGTCATTTCTTTAATTTCTTCATTAGATTTTGTGGCTTCTAATAAGATATTTGTTGCGTGATTGTATTCTGCTTCTAGTCTAGCAAGGTCTTTTTCCATCAAAGATAGATTTCTATTCATTTTTTGTAGTAAATCTTGTGAAGGGATTGTTGCTTGTATTGCAAAAAATTCTTCATTGTATTTTTGCAGTTGGAATGTTGTTGTTTGGATATCGTTAGAAAGTTTACTTAATTCACCTGTAACGCTACCTCTATTCATCACAGTATCAAGGATTATCGATATGGCATATTCAAAGGTCAATGCCGCTATATCCATTCTGCCGCCATCTGGCGAATCAGGTATGTAGGAAATTTTCGGACCCCCTGACCCGCTAACTGAAATTTGAGGATTTAATCTAAGAGTTTCCCCTATCTTGTAAATACGATCAGCTAATATTACCCTATATGGGCCGTTAATTAGTCCAATCAATGTATTTACTGCCATGTTTATGTCGCCAGCAGACGCTTTGATTTTATTTCTGTTAGAAATTTGATTAACTAGTTGGGGGTACGCTTCTTGCCAAAAACCAAAGTACGGGAAATTTCCTCTAGGCTCGTCATCCGGCACATTAATAGTCAGTCCGGTTACACTGTCGACTTTTTTCATAATGATCTACTCCTAGTAAACAGGTTTACGCATAATGCTAACATTACGCCTCCAACTACGACATATCCTAAAGGGTTAAGTTTTGGAAGTTTTATAAATCCCAATGGATTTTGTTGTGAGGGATTGTTTAGTAGCCCATTGCTAGGTTGAGCTTGTTCCATACCCATTTCTGCTCCATTAAACGAATCTGGTAATCCTTTTCTTTGTTGCATCACGCCCATTTTCCCTCGGGGGTCTGTTGCAAATTGATTCGGGTTTAATTCTCCTGTGTACCATTGTCCATGTCCAAACATTGCCATATTATCATTCCTCTTCTTCTTCCGTTTCTTCCGTTTCTGGAGCGTCATAAGTATCGTTACCAATTATATAATCTAAGTCATCGTCAAAATTTAATGATCCTTTACTAAAATATGATAGGTTATAATTTACTTTCCTTTCATAAAATCCTTTGGATGCGCCAGCTATCGCTCCCGATACAGCCCCTATAACAAGATAATTATCTGTAAATTTGGAAACGGCATTAATTAGAATCATCATACTACCACCTGCGCCTATCATTATATCACTCGTCCTCAATCAAAAAGTCGTCAGCCGACAATGCTTCAAAATCAGTTTTCTTACCAGCCATCAAAAGATATGTTCCATATGCTACGGCAGCGGCTATGCCAAGACCTGCTATTTTCGTACCTGTGCTACCTAAGCCTCTTTTCGATGAACCTAATCCATTAAGTTGTTGTGAAACGTGAGGTAGTTGGCTTGTTTGCATAAATGTCGGCGGCAACGGTCTTGGTGCTACTGGTGGAGAGATCATAGGTTCTGGTAGTTGATTGGGTTCTTGTTGGTAGACCGGTACTTGATTCATCCTATCATTAAGGTGCCCGCTACTAGCAGCAGTGGTTATTCCCCCTCCCATCATCGGATTATGTTGGTTGCTTGGTTTTCGAGAAGTGTGCCCCAACCCCGAACCATAATCCGACCTTTTTTCTGAATTCCCTAATTGGCCTGTTTCGCCTAAATGTTTTCTAAGTCTTGGGTCCATCTATAAATCACCTGAATGCTGTTGGAATTAATTTCGTATCTTTGTTAGATAAATCATAATCATCTACTCTTAACGGAATATATTGTGAAACCTTTACTGATTTGCCCAGGGGGAAATCGTGTATCAATTCAACAGGGAACCAGTTATCACCATACATTTCGTTTGGTTGGAATGTTTTGGTAGCAATTAGTACATGATTGAATTGTCCTGGTGCGCCAGCATCAGCATCGACTATCATTAGCATTGCTGGATAACCTGCAGCTACTAATGCTGCAGCACAAGCCATAGCAACATCGTCGCAATCTGCACCAGATTCTCCAGCTTGTATGTCTCTTATTACTTTAGCAGGGCTTTGGAAAAATTCAGTACCATAAGGGTCTTTTTGATACCTATACGAACCTTGGTCTCCAAACAACATGCCTCTATTCAAGTCGTGTTTTGGCGTATTTAGTGTGTTAGTGCCTTGAAAATACCGCACTATATGAGAAATTTCCCCTAGTTCGTCATGACCTTTTAGTGGGCCATAACCAGGTAATCTCCCATTGAATAGTCTTCTTGTCAATTGTATTACTTCAGGATCAGTAGAATACTGTGCTGCCATTTCTTGTGCGACCTTTACTGTGAAAATAAAATCTTGGTCGTCTAGACCTCCATTAGCAAATGTGAATCTTAATTGTTGAAAAATTCCGCCTTTACCAACATTGGTCAAACCCCAAGAAGCCCCTGCTAATGGGTTGCTAAATGCATGAGCAGACGGCCTCATGCGTAAAGCGAAGCACTTACAGGGCTTAAATTAAACCCGTTGCATTGTCACGGTCTAAAAAACACTTAGTCTATCAGTCCTTCGTTTTCATCATTTGCACCATATGTATCAAACAGGGTCATTTGGCCTTCGGAGTTTTGGGGGTTTAGCCCTCTTAATCTTCTTTCAAATCTCTCTATAGCCCTATTAACTCTAGTTTGGTTTAGTTCAAAGAATTGCTGAATGTGAGCTTGGAATCTTTCTTCAAATGAGTTCATCATCCTTTCAACTAATAATTCCATAGAAGATTCAAAATTATTACGAATGTCACCGGCTGCCCTTACTGATTGTTCCTCGATTGTTTCTATACTAGAATTAGCTACTTCTTCAAATGCATCTGTTTGTTGTTGTAATTGAAGTCTTAGATACTCTATCGCTGCAACAGGATTTGCTTGCATGGCTGCTTGCCTTACATCTTCGCAGTCTAGGTGAAGTATTCCCTCTTTAAGCAAATCATGGCTACCATCTGCTGTTATACCTGGTGCTAGTTTTAGCATTTCAGGATTAGACTTGCTATGTTGTTTTATTTGTTTAGCAAGTTCGGGATCATATCTCAAAGCACCTGCTTCATTTTTTTGGTTTACACGCATACGCATGTCAATTGCGAAGTCAAACCCGTATGTTTTGCACAAATGTCTTCTAACTTCCCATACTGCTGCACCGATTCTATGTTCAATAACATTCGGAGTCATGCATTCTTCAACAGTACAATATACTCTAGGACCTGTAATCCTAATACTTGTCCAGTCACCCCAATCCCAACCTGTTGTGTTTCCATCATCGTCTAATATTTTGTGCCTCCTTCTACGGCCTTTGATTTTCCAAATGCCGATTTCAGAATCAAATTGAGGGAAGCTCCAATGTTGCCAGCCTCGCAACGGTTTTCCATGTGGCCTTACATCTCTCAATTCCCAATCTCTTACTGACTCAAACATCGGTTGTTTGGTTATTGGCAAGTGGTAGTCCAATCTGTGTACATCGACAAGTGGTTCCACGCCTCCTGGCAGTGGCGTAGGTATGGAACCACGTTCTGCCTCACCCCCACTCACCCCCATGTTAGCCTTTAAATCTCTAATTTTCGCTTGAAACACTGCTCCATTGGAGCCTTCGATGTATGCTTTGCAAAATCCTGTAACTGATTCCTTTCTGGCTTGTTTGGCTTGTGATTGATGATCCATCAAACCTTTCGCCTCTTTGATGTACGCACCGTCGATTAACCACTTTACATGCTTACTAATTGTCGAGCGTTTTACGCCTAGTTCATCTGCGATTCTACTTGCTATCATTCTACCATTGATTAGTAGGTCAAAGGTCGCCCACCTTTTCCCCGAGCGTCCGGCTGAAGTCCACCACCTAGTTTCCTGTAGTGTTTCCTCAGAACTCTCACCTACCATAATATCACCGTTAGGAAACACAGCGGTAACTTGAGGGTATATAGAACACACGGAACGTATCACCCTTGTTTCCCCTTGTTTCCACCATAAGTTAAGCGGTGAAAAACCATGCTTCGGACAAAACTTTACAACCATAGTATTCTAAAACTGCAAAATAACTTGGCCGACCATACATGGTTTTGCTTTTTTTTGCAAAAATATAGTAACTTTGATTATTTTCATCACTAATTATGCAACCATGCATGAAAAAAAATCGCTGCATACAACATTATGCACGTTTTAAAAATGCAAATTATGAAAAATACCATGTATGGTTGGCGTATTATTTTGCACGTTTGAATAAATTTAATTAAAACTTTCTAAAAACCATGGCAACCATGCACTAATTAATTATCCGAACTATTCATACGGCTACGACACTTCACCTCGTTTATGCTGAGAGCAAAAGAAGTAGTCTTGAATGACGGAACAATTTACAAAGATGTAATTTTACTACCTCACGGAGAATCTATACTTATTGAAATTACTAATGATGCTGGAGATCAAGTCTTAAGAGAAATTACACTATCAAAGGTTAAACATATTGATTATTCGGACGAGCAATCTGTATACTTTGTTAGAGGTTTAGCATTGGCTGAACTAGCTATGTCAGTAGATGAGATGCAAGAATTCATGGAAGACAGAGGATGGGATAATTCTGATTTGGTTGAAGCACTAAAGGAAGCATCTAGTATTGAAGACGAGACTCAAAACACCCAAGCCGATTCACAATCCGTTCAATCTTTACCTAAAGGCCTAGATGGTAGTAATCCTTACGGGGGAAAATAAATGGGGAAAATAAATATTGAAGACGAGAATGAATTTTTCTCTAGACACAGGGGGGATTTCGACTTGCTACATCCAGATACATTAAGAACTCTAAGAACTTCTGGTTTTAGAATCATTCAACTAGTAACTTTGCTTGTTGAGGCCCCTTCTAGAAATGCACATTACACAGACGACATTAGAGAAGAAGTAAGAGCGATGGAGAAAGCTTTGAAACAGGCTAATTTAGTAGGAGATGGGGGAGAACCGCCAGAAATGGCAAGGGAAGCAAAACAAGTAGAAGTTCAAGACTTGTTAATGGCTTTGGCACACAGCGGTTTCGCAAAATTCAGCGAAACTATATTTGAACATTTAACACAAAGGGGTAATGAGTAATGGCTAAATACACAGAAGAAGAACTTAAAACGCATTTGAAAACATATTTCACTAAGACATTAGAGCGGCAGCATATAGACCAAGGCTACAAAGGTCAAGTTGGAGACCTTGTTTGGTATGATAAGATGACTGGAGAGCCGAAATATGAAATAATTGGTGAGCGCCTAGGAATCAGTGGCGAAAAGGTAAAGGTTTCTTTTCAAGCTTGGAGACAGGCGGGCAATGCCCCCCCTGGAAATAGTGGCGGTAAACAATTAGCACCTAACTTAACTAACCCTGCGGCTGTGCAATTATCTATTCCACAAGAACAAAATAATCAGCCTCAACAAGTCAATTCTTTAGGACAAGTAGCACAAACCTTACAAAATGTTGCTCATCTAAAACAGGCTGAAATGAGTTTGAATGCTATGGATCAACAACAACAAGGATTCCAACAACCAATGCCAACCGACCCTGGAGCCGCTTACGTTATGGCAATGAAGGAAATTGTGAAAGAATTAGGCGGTAGTAAAAAATCCGGAACTACTGATATGGCTTTGATGATGCAGATGAATGAACAAGCAAGGAACGCTCAAGCATCAGATAGAGCAAGACAAGATCAAATGTTCATGGCATTACTTAATGCGACTTTTCAAAACCAGTCTAGTCAACAAGGCCTATTAATAGAGGCATTAAAAGGCGGAGGGGGCAAGTCAAATTTAGAAGAAAAGTTGATGAATCATTCTTTTAATATGCTTTTGAACCCTAAGCCTAGTGAACCCGAAGATTCTATGTTAAGAGAACTAGTCAATTCTGGCCAGTTGCCAGAGATAGGCAAAGGCCTTCTTGATGGCGTTGCAAGTGTTATGGCCGCTAGACGACCACCTACAGGGGGAAGGCCTTCATACTTAGGACAAGAACCTCAACAAATGGCTTTGTCACCTGGAGCGGTTAATGCCGTTCCACAAATAGGAAATGCAGTAGCGCCTGCACCACATTTAGAAATCCCACAACAACAACCAACACCGCAAATAAGTTACGAGCAGAAGTGCAAGCACTTGATGGGAGGAATATTTGATGGATTACCTGCTGAATACAAAGAAAGTACAGAATTTATTGATATGTTGAAAAAGCAAGTAGAGATAGCTATTACAAGAGCAGAAGATAGATTCCCTAACAGTGTTAACAACCAACTAGTATACGCTGAAAAGGAGATAACTCTCGTTGTTAATTTAAGATCTATTTGTTCTAATCTAAATAATGTGATTGAAGGTACTGTTCCGCTGCAAACCGCAGTAGTCGTCTTACAATCACTACCAGTCTTTGAAGCATTCAAGGGCGAAAATTACGAATCGTTGCTCGCAATGGTATCACCATATGCTGCTGCTGACCCACCTGGAGTGAAAATTTTAGCATGGGATATAGAGTTCTTAAGGAATCCAGCAGCCGCAAATGTAATTTCACAGATACTTGCAGCAGCGTACCAAGGAGCATGATTGAAATGGCGAAAGACGACCCCGATTATTATACATACGAAATGAAGAAAAGTTTAACTGGAAGTTTTATGAAGAAGTGCGTAGCAATACGCCCTTCATGGATTTCTAGAGCAAGAAGATACGCTGGAGCTACCGGTTTAGACATAAAGAAAATATATCAATTTATCAAAAAAGGATTGTACGATGGAAGAATAGATGGATTCAACCAAAAGGCTCTAGCCCAAGATCTTACACCTGCTCAACAATGGGTGTTAATGTACTTGATATTAGAAACGGGAGTACCTGAGTGGATTAGAAAGAGCGAACTTGATGAAGAAGCTCCGATGCTTTTACAAGCAGAACCCGAAGATGAATCAAAAGGCGTGGTTCAAAAAACCAAAGATGCTGCTACAAGTGTGGCTAACACTGCCGCAAATGTTGTAACAATACCTGTGAAAACTGCCAAAGATTTAGTCACTGGCGCAAAGAAAGCAGAAAGGGGCGCACCAAATCCTGATTCTCCATTCACAAATACTGAAGAATGAGGGATAACATGGATTTGCTTGCAAACTTACGAAATGCTACTGTAAGTATTGTGTTGGCAATTATAGTAGTTGTTGTTTCTATACAGTCATCTATCGAAATAGCGTTTGGCGTTGTAGTTTTTATAATCGCTTACCTAGTTGTCGGTGTTAGAGATGACCTTGATGAAATGATGACCCACATAGAAAGGATGAGGACTACCCAACTTCTCACTATATACGAAGAGGGATATACGGAAGGTGATGATGATTGAAATTGTTAAGATCGGATAATGAAGAATGGGAAGCACAATGGGATGATCAATACCATCAAATCGAATCACGAATTGGTTCTGAAAGATTGTTTGTAAAAGACTCTGTTTCGAGAGTAAAAAAACAAAGAGTCATGCTCACCGGATTTACAATACTCCTAGTCGTCGTGATGCCGGTTTTGAATTATTTTTACGAAGCCGCTTTCGTTTATGTGCTTTCTGCGGCGATGGCATTTACAATTGGAACTAATTTGACAATATTCATAATATCTACGCAAATAGAAGATAAAGCCGATAGTATGGAAAGAAAAATGGAGTCTTTGATTGATGAATTGGATAAGGCTGCTACTGGATTAGACCATTTCCAAGTACAATTGAACGGAATTGACATACCCGCAATGACCGGTATAGTAGAGAAAGCAAAAGAAGAATTAGCCCCAAGTTTACAAAGATTGGAGGCGGTATCTTGGGAAGTTATTTCAGAATCCATAGAAAAAACATTTCTGTTTTGGGATAAAATTGACAAAGAGAAATTGGAAAAAGTTTTATCACCTTTCGTTGAAGAAATAGATGGTGGAAAACCGCCTTTGTTTAGTTTTAAAGTTGAACCTATGCTTGATGATTTTGAAGAAACATGGCAAGAAGAGGATGCTGCCGATGTTGAAGCAGTAACAGACTTCATGCCTAACCTGCCAACACCAGACATACTATCCGATGAGTACATGCCTCCACTTGTATGAGTATTATCTAGTAGTTAACCACGCAACAAAACCTGCTACAGCGGCTAAACCTGCTTTTTTCGATACAGTGTTTGTCGCTTTTGCAACTTGATCGCTTTTCCAATCACCGGTTAAACAATAATTTGCATAATGTTCACAATTGTAAGTCGCTCCATTCCAACCTGTATGATTTAGTAAAGACTTTGCTCTTTCCAAAACAGGTATCGGATTTTTGGGAGTAATAACTAATTCTATTTTTTTATTTTCTGAGAATCTTTCTATTCTTGTAAGACCAACGTGCGTACCAGTCCACCCATCACCTGTTGATGTAGGCCACATTTTACTAAGCATTTTGTGTTTTATGTCAGGTGCTTCCCCGTCAAAAGGGCCGCCTAGTTGGTAAATCATTTGTTCCTCCGTATCAGGATGATAAAATTCAGAAGCTACCCCGTAGTGAAAATATTTTTCTTTACCAGCAACAGCAAGTTCTCGCCTGATTACTGAACCAGGCTCAAAAGTAAGCGTTACTGTCTCCCCCATAATACTCCGAGCCTATTTTACCAAAATAATGTGTCGGCTGTTTGGGTTAAGGTCATACGGCTACTACACATGGGAATATTATGGCGGAAGATGAAGATTATGTTGAAATCGTCGATTTGGAACCTGTAAAAACAGTAAGTGTCGTACTTAGAGACATGCCGGAATCAACATATTATTTGCTAATAGAGATTAGAAGAAGGCTTGGATGGACTACTTGGGTTGAAATGGCCGATGATGTAGTAAAGAGATATAGTGATGGTGGTTAAATGGAGTTTCAAATTATTATACCTGGTGCGCCTATGGCACAACCAAGACCTAGAGCTACAACAATAAACGGTAGTGCAAGAGTTTACCAACCCAAAACAGCTAGAGATAGTAAAGCAACAATACAATCCCATGCAAGCGAATGGTTAGAACAAAACCCTAGTTGGAATAGATTAGAAGGACCTGTTGCAGTGCGGATAACAGCAGTATACCCATGCCCTACTTCTAAACATAGAAAGCGAAATCCTGTAAAAGCTAAGTTCAAGGATAATGGACCAGATGTTGATAATGTCGCTAAACATTATATGGATGCATTATTAGCAAGTGGTATGTTATGTGATGATGATAGACAGGTTGCATCTTTACAAGTAATAAAAATACAAGCAGCACAAGGTGAGCCTCCTTACACCAAATTCGAGTTAGTACAACTTTGCTGAGGTAGTCTTATGCAAGATCGCCATGTAGACCAGGTAATGAATATAATTAGGCAGGTTTTGAACATATCAAGTATGCCTGAAGTTTCTTCAAGATTACGCACGAAATTGAAGTCATTAAATTTGAAGCGTGGCCCTGAACCTAATGGTCTTGGGAGGAAAAGGGATTCCAAATCTCTTTGGATAAAGCAAGCAAGGATATTTGCTAGGAGATATGCTGCACAAAATGGAACCGTAGATATAGAAACTGTGTGTCAACATGTGCCTTTACCACCTACTGCAGATAGAAGAATTATCGGAGGCGTGTTGAAACATGAAGATTTTGTTAGAACTGGTTTCAAGCAAAAAAAAGTTGGTAGAACATTCCGTACTGTTGGAGTTTTTGCATTGAAAGAACATCAAAACGATAGCGAAGATGAATTTGATGATGTAATAACAGATTGGTAACTAAAGGCTTATCATTTACCTTCGTCGTAGGTATTAAATCCCTTTGGGCATTCGTTTCTATCATGCCAACACAAATAGGAGCGCAAATGAGATTAGATGGCAGCTGTATTTTGACTCTTGGAATGAGTTTAGAAGAAACTGTTAGGTGGAACAAATTAAATAAACAAGAAAGACAAAAATTGTTAGATTTGCTAAGCGGTAGATTAACTGAGTCCGTCAAGGTATCTAGAACTAAATTAGAAGAGGAAATGAACGTGATAAGAGCCATTCTTGCTGGCACTACTCCGCCCTCCAACAACACAGATACTAGCAATGCTGCGGCTAAGGTTGTGGCTCCAAAATATAACGCTAGGGCAGAAAGAATGTACAAAATGATTTTAGAAAAAGGAATAAATGGTGCTACAGATGAAGAAGGCCAACTTGCTTTAGGTATGTCTGGTAATAGTTACAGACCAGTTAGAGGTAATTTAGTCAAGTTATGCATGATAGTAGATAGTGGACTCAAAAGAGAAACTGTATCGGGCAACCCTGCTAAAGTTTGGGTGTCAAGAGCAGCATTAGTTGAGAGTGATGCCCAATGATAGCTTCAAATGTTATGCCTGAAGTACCGTTAGAAGGTTCATGGATTATGAATGAAGATCATTCTGTTGCTCAAAACATAGTAGAGTGTAATGTAGTAAGCATGAACGGGTTTGGCTCTTATCATTGCATACTACAAGATGACGATGGAAATGAGGAAGCAAGAATTATTCACGGAAAAGATTTGCATTGGATGGGAGATTACTGGATTGAAATGCAAAGACCGTACAAGTTAGAGTTAATGCCGTGGGATGAAAAGTCGTATGAATGCACTGACTTAGAAACTCAAAGGGTGTTTGGTGCAATAGGAGATGCTGGAGCGATGAAAAGTGAAGAAACTTTTGAGGATTTTAAGAAAAGAGCCTTGAAATCAGGCTTGATAGCAGCAAAAAACAACGGTGCTTCAAAAAATATTATCATAAAAAGGGTGCATGAAATGAGATTGAATGTCGAGCCGGAAAAAATTGTGTCTCAAATATTAGGTGATTTGATTAATGTTGAAGGAACAAATGAAAAATTGTTTAGCGTATTCAATAGCGAATACGGGAGGATGGTAATACCAGGACAACTTCGTAGAACATTGCTAAATGAAGATAAAGTACAAGCATTTAACTTAGCTGTAAAAAACGCTTGGAATGAATTGACTGATGGCAAAGGTATTTGGTGGATAGTAAGTGATGATGAGCAATTATTAGCTTGCACAGACTGTTGTGAAACGATAGAAAACTGCGATTGTCAGTGAGATTATGGTTTATGGGGAAAAACTCTTGTCAAAAAACATCTTGGGTAGATTTATGGGCAAGATCGTAGTCAAAACAGACGGTTCTTCATTTGGAAACCCTGGATATGCAGGGGCTGGGGTGGAGATAATTGGGCCAAAACATCTGTTGGCTGCGAAACCTTTAGGAATCGCTACAAATAATGCAGCAGAATATGAAGCAGTAATTTTCGCACTAGAATTATTATCAAAATATAAGTTGTTTTCTAGAAAAATAGTCATTGAAACAGATAGTCAGCTACTTGTAAAACAAGTAAGTAAAGAATATTCAGTCAAAAGTGAAGTAATAAAACCATTATATGAAAAAATGAACTTATTGATTGGTATGTTTGAGGATTTAAAAATCAAATACATACCTAGGGAACAAAATCATGTCGCAGATTTTTTAGCCAGAACTGGCTCTAATGAGTCTCGGCGCAGAGCGACTGGACAAAAATGGTGGTTGCATAGTTCTTAAACGGCATCGACCTATCGGCATTAATATGGCGGAAGATGATTGGGCTGCAGTGTTTAGACCAAATACAACACAAACAAGTAATACCCCACTGGTCGAGCCTACCGCACCACAAGAATTACCAAGAAACAATTTAGCTCAGCAGCCAACCCCTTCGAATATCGAAACTAACATGGCGGAAACCATGCTATCTTCGATTGCTGAGATGTTCATGTTATTAGAACAAAGAACGAGAGAGTCTTTAGTATCAATTATCGAATCACAAGAGCAACAGGGGTTGTTGATTGCTAGGAAATTCGATGAAATCGAGCGCATGATTAACGAAAACGGTGAGTTGCCTATCACAAATATAGATAATTTAGATCCTAAACTCGCAGAAGAAATTAGAGGTAACTTAGATGAAGAAGTAGCCGAAGAACCTGATTTCATGCCAGAATTACTTGAACTCGAAGATGTACCGACAATTGCAGATATTAACGAACTTCAAATTTCTGTGAACAATCTTGCAGAAGTAGTTGATGAACTTGCACCAGGAATACTTGAGATACCAAATTCTTACGAAGATTTAGAAGAAAATGAAGAATATAGTCTAAATCACGTTTCAGAAAATGAAATAAAAGTGCCGACAGATATCAAAACTGCTTACTGGCAATGGAAAGAAGGCAATGGAACATATCAACAGTATGTCAAAGCTGCTGGCGGGGTTAAAAACGCTAAAAAGTATCGAACATTAATTGAAAACTAATCGCATCGATTAAACGACTGGCGTACTTACGCTGTACATGGCGACCCAACCGGACATAGTTTTATATTGGCTCGAAATATTAAGAAAAAATGTTAAAAAACGCAATATAACGGACAAGAATTTGTTGCTGATAGCCGAAGAGTTCGGCGCTGTAGACCCTTACACCGGAGAACCTGGGCCAAATTACAAAAAAAAGGGTACATTCACTAAAAACGAGATTAATAAAATATTAGATGTTGTAGAAGATAGCAAAAAAGGCGATTTAATTAGCCCAGGTGAGGCTGTGGGTGTTGTTGCTGCACATTCTATAGCAGAACCAGCTACACAGGCTATTTTGAGGTCTTTTCACTATGCTGGAGTCGCTGGACCTATTGTTTTAGAACCAAAAGAGTTCGGTTTCAACAAATTAGAGCTGAATTTCGACTTAAAACCTAATGTTTACCACAAATTAGCAATTGCAATCAAGCCGGAATACAAATTTAACGAATTCAAAGTGCGCGATATTGCTTCAAAGCTAAGAAGATATAAATTAGGAGAAATATGCGATATCGAAATTCCAACTTTGGCAGAAGAAATAGAGGTACAAGCTAAGGAAATCAAAGAAAAGATGGACAGTTTTCCTATGAATGACCGGTATCAAACCACCTTCAAAGAATCTAAGGTCATACCAGGAGAAATTTTAGAGTCTGAAGGAGACATGACTCCAAGTTTTAAGAAACTACATGATGAGTATTTGAAATTGCGTAAAGATTTGATTGAAAGTCTGTTAACAAAAGCCCCATCGAACCGACTTAGGTTTACATTAAAACAGCCGAGTGAACAAAGTAAAGTTTCATCCCTAATAAGTAAGGAAAAATTAGTAGATATATTGTATAATTCAATACAAGACCTTAGAGGTAAGCGCAAAAAAACGAAAGGATTTGAAAATTTGTTCAATAATGTTCTAGTTGACTATGATGAGGATAGTGTAGTTATGATTTGGTATAGTGCCGATTCTCGAATGTTGTTAGATTTGTTACAAATCATGCCAGATTTGGAGATCTGTAATGGTTGTAATAATACTTTAAAGCATTTACAATTCAAAAAGCCAAACCAAAAAGAAAAAGATGTGCAGTTTGTCGAGGAAGTAGATGAGGAACTGTTAGATTATTTCTTGACTGATGCTGAAAAATATGAAAAGGAGGTTGGTAACTTAATTGCGGAAGTTCAAAATTTGGAAGAGTTTGAGATAAAAGCCAATCCACCTACAAAAAAGGAAATTGAAGAGTGGAGAATGAAATCTGTCGGTTTAAAAGAAGTTGACATGAGTAGTTCATCAAAATATTTCTTCAATTTGACTGAAAAATACATAAAAACTAGAACTTGTCAAGAGTGCGGAGGCGGTTGGTGGAATTCTGACTTTGATGTAGTTCAAGTTGGCTCACGTACATATGAGATGGGCTGGGAAGAGGGTCTACCTTTACCAAACATGTTTGATTACGGTTCATTGACCGATAATAAATTAGTGAAAGTTCTAGAAGGTAAGAATACTCAAACTGATCCATTGTATATAGATAACCAAAACTTGTTCAGTCCTATGACTATGTTACCTTACAGCAGACCTGGCGCAGAATCAGATTATATGGTTAACTACATGCACACAGGAAAATTGCCGATTAATCCAGAACCCCTCGAATTTTTTATAATTGCATGGCTGGATGAGAAGGATAGTGATAGTGCTAAGTGGAAACCACCCAAAGACCACCCTCAATACGGCGGGGGCCATTTTAGAAATATCGTGGATTTGCAAGAAGCTGATTTTAGCAGGTCATCAACAGATGATGTTATGCAAATTCATCGTGTCTTGGGTTTAGAGGCTGCAAGACATGTATTAAGTTTGAATCTATATGCTTCTTTGGCGGGGCCAGAATTATTATCAGGTACAGGCCAAGAGATAGATTTTAAGCATTTTCAATTACTTGCAGATCAAATGTGTTTTGGACCTGATATCAAGGGAGGCCCTTCTGGCAGGGCTGCTTTTGATGGAGTTGCTGGAAGAAAAGGTAATCGTGGCATTCAGGGCGATGTTGTCGCTGTAGCTTCTTATGAGAGTGCGATGAGAGTAGTATACAGCGCAGCTCAAAAAGGAATGAGAGACCCTCTTACTAACCCAAAAAGCGCACAATTAGTAGTTGGTAATCCAAAACACCTTGGCTCTGCTCTGTCACCCGAAACTGGTCGCTTTGCTGGTCATCCGACAAAGCAGTTAGTTTATGCAAAAAAGAAAGTTTCTGAGTTAGTAAAGGAAATCGACACCTATGCGTCAACAACACATGGTAAATTATGGTTTGGAGAAAGTACAGAAAGTGGAATGGCTGACGCTTCAAAAATAATCAAATATCCATCTAAATTGGATGGTGCAGAAAATCCTCTATATGACTTATTTCATGCAAAAAGAAAAGAAATGCTTGAAGATGTTGTCTTACAAGGCCTACTACAAGACTACAACGATGCGGTTAGTGAACTAGACGAAATACTCGCTAATTGGTTCACCGATAAAGGTACACCATTGGCCAATGAATAGAATCAAAGAAACAGAAACATTCTGTGATTACTCTTTGAAACATTAGATTTTAGATTTTTTAGCACTTTCTTTTCCTTTGCATTTCTAGGCACTTCGCCAGATTCATTGTTTTGCTCATCTAGCGGTGGTATGTCATATGCGCCATCTTTGTATTGCTTCCATAATGATGAAATTTCTTCTTTTCCTATGCCTTTGTGCCTTTTTCTAAACTCATTCCATGAAACTGCCATACACATCCGAAGTGTATTAGCCGTTTGAAACTATGTGAGTAGACAAAAGCCAAAAAAAAGACCCCTTTCGGGGTATGTGAGTAGACAATCGCCTAAATTTTGCCCAACGCTTGCTTTGTTTGCAGCGTTGGGTATTGAGCGGTTTCATGAGTTTGTCACCAGATCTGCCATTCTGGCCGCTAATCTACATTCCCAATCGTCTATGTTTTGTAAATTAAAGTCAAACATCTCCTGGTCTGCTCTCAACCCTGCGATTACAAGGTGCGTATACAAACTCTTCAATTCTTTTTTAATTTGGTAATCTTCCATTACTTCTTCAAATGTTGGTATCATTTTACTCATGAGCGGTTTATTCATACAGCATAGCACGACAATTCAAACCTACAATTCATGAAAAGTTCTTCTTCGCATGAATCATACATCTTACCTATCAGTTCAGTTGCATCTTCCATTTTATTTGGAAACCAAAACATTTCGTAATATCTTCCATCTGTTCCTGTGCCATCGTAATTGTATTTCGGATCATACCAATCTTCTTTGAGATCCTCTAAAATATCTCTTATTAGACTTCCATGTAATAATCCTTCTTTAGTTACTGGTATTTCTACATCTAATCTTTGTATTAATTTGACGCAGATTTGTTTTTCAATTTTTGGCTGTTTTACCATGAGCGGTTCACCAAGGATTTCCCCAATTTTCCATGTCTATCCTATGCTGATTGTCCGAGTTTGATTGCGAACGATCTGTCATGTAATCCCAATCAATTTCTTGTAATGCTTTCACAATTAGTTCTGCATCTTTCTTTGCTTCTCTTTCACAGCCCCGACCAACTCCTTTTGGGATTGGTGCCTCGGCGTATTCTTTTACAGATTTCTTAAAATCATCGGCTTCCTTTCTGAAATTTCGTACAAATGTCAAAAACATTTCATAGTGTTTTATTTCACTATAGTTCGTATCTTTTTCCATGAGCGGTTTAATTTAGCCATGCATGTGCTAATATCTCGTAACAACCTCGGTCAAATTCCCAAGTTGTTGTTGCATAATCAAAAGCCCAAAGAACTGTCTCTTTACACATATCAATTCCATCTTCGTAGTCTGATATTAGTTGTCTTGCAACCGAGATTGTGTAAGTCCAATCCTTGTAACCTGATAAATCCATAAATGTTTCAGCATTTAGTTGGCTAATATCTAATTTTCTTATATCTTCTAATGTTTTGCTATTATTTCGCATGAGCGGTTCAGCGTAATCTTACGCCTTCAAAGACAACTTCATTTATAGATTGCATACCTAATTCGGCTCTCTCTAGTTTTTGATTTTGCTTTAGCTTTATCTTTTTGAATTGCTTCAATACTTGTTGCTTGAAACTATCGTTCTGCCAAAAAGGAGCAAAACTAATTCTTAAGTCTCCCGTCTTTGGGTCGTTTAAGCTATCTCCGTTCTCATCTGTATATTCTTCCCATGTCAATAGAGCATCTATTTCTAATTTCAATGTTGCTCTATCTTTTGTCGGCCTACTTACTGGCATGAGCGGTTATACAGCACATTTTTCTAAACTTGTGTAATTGAATAGATTGTTCTGTATTGTTGCAGATTTCACTGAAATTATTGATTTCTTAACAAGTTTCCTGAATCTACCATCGTGTTTGCTAATAGTTAGCAAATGATTAGCATATCCTTCAGGATCTCCGGCAAAATTCGTAGCGAAATTGGCATCTCGGTCTAAAGCCCAAACATTATGTTTTGAACGTAAACCCATAGCATTGCCTGTACCATCAGCCATTGATTTTAATAATTCATCAAGACTAATGTTTACCCTATCTTTGTGAAAGGGATAATCTTCTACATCATTCCATAAATATGTCAAGTGATTTCTTATAATCTCTTTTTGTGTATTGTTCCTATTTCTGCCTATGTATGCATATCTACCTATTTCGGGTAGCATTAGCTGGTGGTGCATAGCAGATATTCTCCACGATGTACCATCAACATAAGATGCTCCATGAATCCACGCTAGTTGAGATGCTTTCATTCCTCCAGCGCCTAGCAAAAACCATTTCTGGTCAGTTGCTCTAAAGTCTTTTGAAACATCTGTTATAATATTCCAAAGGTGTTCTCTTTGCACTAGTTGTTTGTTTTTTGGTTTCTTTCTTTCTCGGCCCATTTCATCCATTTGTGGAGGGGTACTTTGAGCTAAGTTAGAACCAAAAGCAAATATTCTATTGTCATCCATGTTATACATATAGCGGTGTCTTTTGACCTCTTCTCTATTACGCCCATGAAATATGGGGATAGTGCCAGGTAAAGATTTGTCCATCTCTTCCCACCAATAAGAAGTCATCAATTGCCTCTTTGTTACTTCGAGTTCATCCATTGGTACACAACGAGGTATAGGAAAATCAAGTGTCATTCTTAGATCGTTGTCATTGACTCCGAATTCTATGTGTCTGTCGATTAATTTCTCTACATCTAAATTTTCTGCAAGTGAAGGGTTTGCTAGTAAAGCAAAGCCTCCACTATCTTTAGCGATTTTTTGATTACTGCTAAAGTTGTTGTTGTGAAATCCTTTTAGTTTTTTCATCGGTATAACCGTTGTTAGAATAGTGTCTGTCGTATCAGACACCCTCCACTTACGGCCCCCAGCTTCGCCACTTATCCATTTGGCGTTATCGCTGCTATAGTTTTCCATGAGCGGATTATGCATCTTTTCGATGCAGTTCCTTTTTTGACTGGTTAACAGTGTATTTTGCGTAACCAGAACTTCTTGGCGAAAAGAAGGTTTCAGACCCATCGGGTTGATTGAGATACCTCAAAATCCCAGGTAAATCATGATAAATCAAAGTCGCTAGGATTTCTTCTGTTGAAGTTCCGTGTGCTTTGTTCCACATGATGAAACCTGCTATTCCATCTAACCATTCATCGCATTTGTCTATATCTATAGCCATGAGCGGTATTTCACCAGATTTTGTATTTTTCTTCGGGATCTAAATTCCTAGGAAGAATATACTCTCCATCATCTTCTTCTAAATTCTGCAAGAATTCCCAAACAAGGGTTGCTAATTCTTCGGTCAATCGGATTTCGTGTAAGGCCATGTTTGGCCTTTCAACGAATAATCCCCAATTACTTACCTGCATGAGCGGTTTTATTCATTTTTTTCAATAAATCCGAGTTCAATCAAATCAAGGAACCCATAGGTGCCGATGATTTCTTCGATTAATTCCTTCCGAGTCATTTCAAGAATCATTTTTGTCAATTTATATCCGTCACGGCTCAGTAATGTTCCGTTCTTTTTTATATTTTCAATGGTTTCTTCCATGAGCGGGTATTTTATTCCTCGCATGAGTCTAACTCACCTGCACATAATCCGTTTTCCGGTATATAGTGCAATTCGTCGATTTCATCTGGTATGATTTCTCCACCACAACCCTCGCATGTCTTTACCATTGAATATTCAATATCAAGTACCCTTGATTCTAATTCTTCAATGATATCGTCGTAAGCAAGTGTAGGCAGTCCTGTAAATCTCTCGATTTCATTCAGTAAATCTTCACGTTCTTTCAATTCTTTATCCATGAGCGGGTTCAATACCAAGCATTAATTCCATGCCCGTTGCCTCCCCAAAACTTCAGAAAATGGGCTGCTTCTTCAGCTATCCTCTTTTGTTCGGGGTCGGTTACTGGCATTTCATTTATGTCTTCTTCGATTTCCATTGCATATTCAACGGCTCGTCTTGGCGACATATCTTCGTATGCAGCATCTCTAACATGAGATGACAATTGTTCGCAAAAATTTAATGCTTTGCCTCGGAAAGAGGTTGCTCCGCATAGGAAGCTTCCTCGGATATCCGCATCTCTAATCCATGGCCTTTCTGTCATCATATCAGGTAAGAATTCACCCAAACTTTCGTCAATCAAGACTTCATCAGGTTGATTCCAATGTTCTGCATATGCACCTACATGGTTTTGTTCTCGTATTCTTTCTCTATGAGATTCAACAATAGTTAGAAAAAACTCAACTGTTTTTGGCTCACTTCTGAGCAACTTTGGACAGTTTACAGTTTCTAACGGGTGTATCTCATTTCCTTCGGTATCTAATTTTGCGTTTACGCACCAATCTAATCCCATGAGCGGTGCAGTTCACACTACTATCTCGTAGTTACGAGTTCTCCAGCCTTTAAGATTGTAAAGAACATATCCACTTCGGAAGCGGATTGTCCTTTTTCTCTTCTGAACTGTAAAAACTGTATCTGCTGATAATGTTCCAAATCCATTTGGGAAGCGAACTTTGTCGCCATCTTCCAGTTTCTTTGGTTTTGGTTTGGCATTGAACTTTCGGCATCTTGCCCTCCATTCTAATGCCCATTCGCTATCAGTTTCACTAAGCATATCCAAGATGTTGTTTGGGCACTCTGATTCAACAGGACCCATATCTTCGCTTACTTCTTTGTGAACTACTTCTCTATTTTTTGGATAATACTTGTACAAAATTACCAAGCCAATTACTTCACCTGAAGGTATTTGGTAGGCAGCATAAATGACATTGGACCAATTATATCCATCGCCTCTTGTGCTTTTGTGCTTTAGTATCTTCCATTCTTTACTTCCGTCTGCTGAAGTTGAGTTTTGGTATTCCAATACTACTTCCTTTGGCTTTTTTCCATGTGGTACAAAACTTCCTGTAGATCCCATGAGCGGTTTTAATTTATTTTACTCTTCAATTCTCTCTCAAAGATTTCATCTAGTGCAGGCAAGAATGTTTCTTCATAATAGTCACTTCTATATTTTTCAGACAAGAATTTACACTTGTCTGCGAAATGCCTCAATGCCATCGATGCTGATTCCCATGTATCTTTTTTGATTGGTTCTTCATGTTCTAATCTTAAAACAGTCCATTCATCTATTCCATATCGTTTATGTCTGTGACGGAATAATACAATATCCTCTCTGAAGCCCAATTGACCTTCAAATCTCCCTTGAAAAATTACTTGTGCGTTTTCCATGAGCGGTAATTCAAGAATGAATCTCGATGATTTTATCACCGTATTTTTCTCGGACCCAAGCGGCTGCCTTTTCAGGAAGCCCTTGATTGCCAACTGTTCTGTAAGATCCTTCTTCATCTCCTTCAATACGGAAGATTACTTGTTTCTTCGTTTGACGCTTAATCCATTTGGCGGTTTCTGCTTCTTCTCGAAGTTCTCCCACTATCCAATCAAGCTTTTCAGTCGTTACTTCCTTTACCTCGCTGTTCCAAACATAGGTAATGTGTTGCGAATCAACCCATTCTTCAAATTCTTTTATTGGTTTATCCATGTCGAAATCATAGAAGTTGCAACCTCCACGACCTTCATTTCTAGCTACACCAATTTTCTTTCCTTTCCAGTAAATGCTCGCTGAGAAGCATACTGTTTCTTGACTCATATCATTGTGAACTTTCAAGTTCTTCAATTCGAGTCCTTCGTCTTTATATTTAGACATGAGCGGATTAAACTTCATTCCATTCAACGCTGATTCTGCTCCATGTATCTAGCAGGTTTGCTAGATAATCTATGGTTTCATTCGCTGTCATTTCATTTAGTTTTATTTTTATTTTCGGCCTAGAATCGCTAGGGCCTTCGTGAAGTTCACATTCAAGAATGTTTTCATCCATGAACTTTCCTTCTTCATCTCTTTCCCCTATTACTTCTAAAGGGGTTTCGTCTTCAAGATATACATTGCTTCGTACATAAATTTGGTACATGAGCGGTCATTTTTTGGTTCCCAAATTGTAATTTTGAAATAATTCCAGTTAGAGTCTTTTCCATCTCTATCATTGCCCACACATTCACCACAAGCGAAAGTGTGTTTTGTAAATCGGTCATGCTCTTGAATCATTGACTCTAGTTCTTCACCACAAATCATACAGTTTCCTGTTCTATCTGCTGTGCTTTCAATGTATCTGGCTGTATCGGTAGGGTCTTCACACGGACTGAATTCTATTTTTATAGAATAGCCGCAACCTCCATTAGCCTCATAACATTCAAAGTTGATTTCATCTCTAAGTCCTGTCTCGCAAAAATCGCACCCGCAAGCCGCAGAATGATAAAAAATTTCACTATACCATTCGTTCATCCTTTTCAGGCATTTAGGACATTTCCTACCTGCACAAAGAGGGTGATTAGTTCGTGTTTTTTCTTTTAACAGTTCCACGAAGCTTCCATCGTGAGTATATGTTGCAGGATCTTGTAGTGTTCCTATCTTATACATTGAGCGGTTAGCAGTTTTCTGCTAGACCCCAAACACATACTTCGTATTGTCCAGAAAGTACACCAGATTTTACGCTGCGACCAATTTTCACCAATCGTTTATCCCTGGCTAGGACATTTCCAAGTTCATTTGGAGTTGTACCCATCCTAGTTGTATCATTTATGTGGTCCATGATGATGTTTGTTGCTTGTGGTCCGTTTTCTTTCAAAAACTTGATAATCTTGATTCTCATTTTCTTAGTGCCCATAGATTTAATCCTAATGGCCTTTGGTTCATAGAGTCTTTGTTCATCACCATTGAGCGGTTTAATCTAAGTAAGAGTTTAGTTTCTCTAACCGTCTTGCGGATTTGAGTCTCTTTTCGCCTTCTTGTTCTTTCATTTTCTCAAGTAGGCGGGTGCGTTCTCTCTCTTTTTTTTCCCTATCAGCCCCATGCATTACTGCTGGTCGCTCAACAACCGGAGATTCTGATTGAAGTTCTTTTAATGAATCCATCATAACTTTTTTTAATTGTGATTTTAATTCATTTGCCTTATCTAAATCTTCCGTGTTGCCGTCTTTCCTCCAATAGTCAAGAGACTGTTTCATTTGTTTTCTTAATTCATTTACTGTACTAGAAGCCGTTTTTATTTTGTGCTTATGTACTAACTTTTTCCAAGAATTCATGAGCGGGTTATTCCTTTGCAGGGTTATTAGGGCAAGTGCAGCCAAGTGTGCCTTTGACCCCTAAGCATTCTTCGCAAGTTTCACTCTCAAAACCGCATCTTTTACACTTCACCGTACCATCCATTGCTTCTGAATAATCAGTATCGTCATAAGATGGGTCTTTTGCACAAGTGCAATATTTTGGTTTCTTATCTTCCATGAGCGGTGTCAACCTTGAGCTATCAAATCCGTAAAACCGTCGTTAGGGTTTCCATCAACTGTTCTAACGGCACTGATGAATCTTAACATGCATGAACATGCGTACCAATCACTCAGTGTTTTAAGTGCTTCTTTTACTCCTATTGTCTCAATCCGAATCAGTGGGTCATATCCATAACTCTTCATCAATTCATGTTGTTCCTCATCTTCTAAAACATATATCTTGTGGCAAGTATCAAATGCAATCGATACTGACCTCTCAAGTGTTTTTTCAATCTTATTCCAAGTAGCTTTACTAGGCATGAGCGGTAGTGCCTTTTCTTAGGCACTTTTAATTTTTTTTCTATACTCAAGTTCTGCTATGATTTCTACTTCAAAATCTTCAATGTCTGAAATATCAGCATAGTCTTCTCTTCGCAAAGTAAGTCTTTGATATTCTGCTTGCGCTTCTAAACCTTCAAGACTTGTTGATACAAATACATAGATTCTTTGATTCTCTTTGCCTTCGTTTTCTATCCCGTAACCCCAATATATTTTTTTTGGCATGAGCGGTTAGCCGTAGAGTTGGCTGTTTGCGTGCCGTAACAGCATCACAACCTCTTCCCACGACCATGAAGTACCGTTAATTTCACATTTAAATTTAGAATCATCAAGTTTTGTGGGTAAATTTTTACTGTATACCCCATCTGATTCATCTGCGGCTCTAGGCACTCGTACTATCTGTCTCGAAGAGGTCAATTCATCGATATGATGAATAAACCCCCCGTAAGACTGAACGAAGTGTTTATTTGCAAACTCGGCCATAATACATGGCCTTTGGTTTGTTTTTCCTCTTGCGTTTCTTATAATTATTTCACTAACTTCTTCGTCGAGAAGCGGGTCTGCTTGTTTAATTTTCCTGTACATTGCGGTATAGTTCTTAGTAAATTCTCCATACAGCGTGTCATCATAGTTAAGTTTCAAACCATCACTAACTGTATCAGTAGTTTTACATTGTAATTTTTCGATAGCATTGTCGCTATGTTTAAAGTACATTTCTCTATTTTTTTCCTCCATGAGCGGTTCACCCTCTAATTGTTCCGCATTGATTCGGACATATCGTGCAGGGTGTATGACAGGCGATAACATCGCCATCATTGCTTTTGTATAGGTCTCCTTCGAAATACAATGGATCACACGTAGACTTTCTACTGCGTGCTTCCGGATTATTGTAGTCCGAGTAACTTTTTGCTTTGAAATAATCTTCAAGATTTACATAGGGCCAACGTGGGTCATTTCCTTCCATCTTCCAAGGTGTTTCTAAAATAGCCCAACCATCAGGTACAAACGGCTTACATTGCTGCCTGAACCATTCTTGTAGTTCGGCTAATCCGCCGCCACCTTCCTGTTTGGGTTTGAAACTAAATGTGCATAATCTCATAAACACATTTTCTTCTTTGTTGTAAGAATGGTATTGATTTAACCAATCCATAATCTTTGCAACTCTTTTATCATATACAGGGTATTCGTCATACCCTACAATCACTGACCAGTGAATAATAGCACCAGTCAGTAACAGTCTAATCATTTGTTGTTGCGTTGGCACACTCCAAAACTTAGTAATGATAACAGGTTTAAATCCCATATCACTTATTATTTCTGCAGTTTGTATTGTTACTTCTACTCCTTGTTTGTTTCCAAAGGGATCTCCCATAACTCCTAATCGCACCCAATCTATATGTGGGTGCTTAAACCTCAAATCAGCAAGGTCGGCTTTTAGCATCTCAGGCACTAGTGGCATGGCTTGTGGACTATCAAAATCCATTGCTCCGCCATATACATAGTGACTTACTGATGCATAGCAACCGTGACATTTACCTGGACACCCCATTACTGTGTCTAAAGTATTAGGCTCGGTTTTGCTGTTACCTCTAATATGAACAGGTTTCACTGGAAACTTATTCAACGGTTTTCCCTTGCTAGTATGGGTTCTTCTTTTTCTAGGTTCGATTCTAGGACAATCCATGTAATTGCTTCGGATATCCGGAATCTTGAACCTATTCTTTTTTACTTTATTTAGCATGAGCGGATTATAAATCGGTGTCTGATAGTATTACACTGAAATGTTCAGCGAAACTATATTTGTCTTCGTGATATGAAGGGTTCCATATGGCCTTTTCATTAATTATTTCTAATTTTTCTAATAGGGCATGTGTAAAATTTCCATCTTCGAAATCCTTCCCTTCCCATTCAATGCCAAAGTAATCTTCGTTTTGACTGAATACATCATGCATACAGCTGCAAAGACCTGGCCCCCAACCATTTTCATCAACGAAATCTTGGTAAGGGTGCGTATACGGGCCTAAGTAACCGTAGTCACTGGCACAGAATTCTAACCATCCAGCATCTCGATGTATACAGTCAAATTTTAATTTAGTATTTTTTAACTGTTTACGAAATTCTAGAACTTTAGACTCTTTGTATTCCCATTTTCCATAAAAGTATTCGTTCTCTGCACCTCGCATGATGCAAGGGTAATCTGGTATATTTGCATAAGCAAACCAACAATCTCCTGAATTGTAAACTACGAAATCTGCTTCGGGAAACTCTGTAAAGAATTTCCTAAAAGCTTCATCAAGGTCAATCCTATCTGGATGATGGCCTAGTCCTATGACACCGTATTTCATCGTTAAATTATGTTCACAAACTGGCCCGATTCCTTTGTCAATTGAATCGGGGTTAGTTAATCTGCGACCACATTTACTACAACTCCTATCTTCTAAGTGTTGATTCAATAAATCTACGAAATCCATGAGCGATTTGCGATCTTAGTTTCTAGATACCATTTCAAGTCTAATTTTGGTCTTGGCAACTCAGTAGCGAATTTCTTTCGAGCTTCTCGCTTTTCTTTGTTGTTACCAACTGCCCAAAGATAGACATGGTTTCCAGGGTGCTTTAATCGTCTGTAATTAGTTGTCACCTCTTTACTCCACAATCTAAGATTCTCGTTAGGTCTAGGAAGTCGGCATCCGAATCTATTCGTCATTTTACGAATCATTCCTTCAAATCCGGACTCCAAATTTCTTACCTTCGATAACGACCTAGCGTTAATTACGTGGCCGCTATCCGTGAGTATCTTTGTGGTTTTTGACGACCTGCCTACATACCTGCCGTTGAAGGCTTGGTATATGCCTCCTACATGACCTGGCATTACCAATTGACCTTGTAGGGTCATTCTTGGTATCGGGTCGGACATGGCTAGTACAGTATCAATCAAAGGTAACTTGTCTTTTATCTGTCTGAAACTTTGACCTAGAAACCAGCTTTCGCCATTCTTGCCAACTTCATCTAGAAGTACAAATCTTCCAAGTTCCACAGCGTTACCGTCTTTTCTGACGGATGCATCGTCAGCATATCTCGCTACCACCGCATTATGCGCTGGAACTGAAAATGCTGCTACTCCGCAAATCTTATGGTCTTCATGTCGAAACATTCCATATTGTGCCCTTGATACTGGATAAGTGTTCGAATAGTGGTGTTCTTCCACGAAACGCTTACCAGTTTGTTTATCAATGGGTTCAACAAAGAAATCTTCGGTATCAAAGGTTGTAGGTGCTTGATAATCAAGTCCGTTTCTCCACCTTTGCTCTAAATAGAGTGTTTCCATGAGCGGTTTACTTAATTATCAGTCTTATGACATAAGACATATTCATAGTAGATTGGTTCTGATGTGTTGCTTATGCATCCAGTTATCCTTATCGGATAATCTTTCTCAAATGCAATAACACATTCTCCGTTGACTGTATTCAAAAAATTGTACAGTCTGTCGATTTGTAGTGTTGTCAAACCTCCTTTGTTTGGATAACCAACATAGCTGTAATCAGCAGGTACTTTTTCTGAAACAAGTATATCGTCTTCTCCTAGTTTTGTTAGGAATAACGTAATTTGTTCAGTATCGGTACTTTTTAGATCATCTTTGTAAGAATGCATTCGAAACTCAAATGCAAAGTCATAAGCATTTTTGAGTTTCTTAAGTGCATTTTTCAATTTACTAGTTTGGACTATACATCGAACATCTTTTGGCTCTACCAAAGGTAGTGTCGGTGTAGGTTTGTTATTTACCCACTTTCCAGTACCTTTGTCGTATATTTCACTGTTTAGCCCATATATTCTTGCTTCGTCGCTAATATTATCTCCATGCATTTGTAAAGAACTGTATGTGTCTTTATCTGGCACTTGATAAGTAAACTCTATTTTTTGATTTCCGAATTGTTTCATTTTTCGCTTTATATCTGTGTGAAGTAAAGCTAAATCTTCGGTTTCTTTCATATTATTTTGAAAGAATGGTATTGCATCTAAACCGTCTTCCCATTGAATTTGGGATGAACGCGTTTCTATTTTACAATTTAAAGAACTATGAATACCAATTTTAAGCATTTCAATCGCATCTTGCGACATACATGTAATCATACCACCATGTTCATTAATTTTCCAATTAGAGAACTTAGGGTCTGTTATTTGGCCTTGGCTTACTTTGGATTTACCCCTTACAGCCTCAACCATTGACATTGCTTTTTGTATTGTCTTTGCACCAAATAAGGTGCTAATTATTTTTTGTTCTAGTTTTTTCCTTCTTTCTTTCAATTTCGCTAGTAATTTATTCCTAGTCATGAGCGGTTCAGTTTGGATTACTTAACATTTTTTCCACAACTGCATATGCAGTTTTTAGATTGTTCTTGTGTCTTTGTAACGCCGATTTTACTGCGTTAGAGAATTCTTGACCTACAAGTTCCTCCATATTTTCCCAAATCGACACATCATGGTCGTAAAATGGACCGGCTTTCGTCATTATGACTTGTGTTAGCCGACCTAAGTCTATTCCCATGTATGTAATCGCATCTCCTTTAGGAATGAAATCATCAAGATTTAATTCCATATCTAGCAATTTTGCTTGCATGAGCGGCATCTACAAATCGTTTTAATGCATCTAACTTTTCTACCGGATTTGTATTGGATTCAATAGTTGTTTCTATTAGCAACTTATCTTTAGAATTCCAATAATAGGTAGTTTCTGTTCCTTTTCTTTCTATCCCCGAAGCGATTAACTTGTGTTTTACACCTCCGGTGGTGTATGCTACATCAGTTGTTGCTTTTGTCGGCGTTATACGTGCTTTGTATATAGACATGAGCGGTTTATTCAAGGACTGAAAGTAGTCCTTGCTTTTCTTTTTGTCTCTTCCAATTGTAGCTAGGATTCAACCTTTGTCTAAGGTATAATTCTGGCTGGTGTTCTCTAACTGGATAGGCTTCAACGTGAATATACATCTCTGGATGAACTTCTTGGTTTTCAAGCCAAAATTTGAATTCTTCAACTTCATCTTTCTCGACTATCCATACTTTCGTGTATGGAACGATACTCATTGAATCAGAAACGCTTTCGCTTACTATCCACATTTCTTTCTTTTTCTTACCCATGAGCGGTGTTATTCCTCTTGCCTTACAAAGTTTATATTTATCAGGTCAGGTTTTTCATCTTCGGCTTTTGATACATCAAAAGTCCAAGTGAATGATGATTTTTTTCCATTGACTAAATCCTTAAACAATTCAATATCATATTCACTAATCGGTACAGTCATTTCTCTTACCATGAGCGGATTAGCGTTCAATAATTTCACGTAAACGCTTGATTTCTTCAAGTAATTCTATCACAAAGCTTGTTTCAACAACGCATTCATGTTTGCTAATTGCACCTATGTATTCGTCGTTAAACCAATCATCTCTTACCCTATTACAGAAGATATCTAAATTTGTGTCGATATCGTAACTTAACTTACTTTCCATGAGCGGATTCAAAGACCCCATTTGGCATCTTTGTAGCCTTGAACCATTCCCTCTTCGAGAATCATTGTTCTAGTAACATCTTGCATCATTAAATCGATGATGTATTTAGCGTCACTGTCTTCCCATTCGGGGTGTTCGCAGCTTTGGTAATCCAAGCATTGTAATGCCTTGAAAAACTGACCGAGAGAAATACACTTGTTGAAATCACAAGTCTTGTAGCGATATCCACCAATGTTTGTTTTGGTTTCATCGCCAAAATCCATAGTGGATTTCGTGTTATCCTCGATTTCTTGTATGTGTCCTGGTGCATTGTTCATGTTCCCTTTAGTATCAGGGTATCTATACCAGATACTTTTCCAATTCTCATTCAACAATATCTCTCCTAGTCGTTGTCTGTTTTCCTCTTCTTTGAGGTCTTCAACAATTACTCGACCCATAAACGGGTCTGCTTCTCTTCCATCCGGATAAGGCAATCTGCGGTATCTTTTGATTACTAGTGGCTCATATTGTGCCCCTGCAAATCGATTCCCTCTTGCCCTTCCGTATTGATGCAAATAAAAATTCACTATTGCATCAATGTGTCCATGACTTACTATCCATGCTGACATGAGCGATTAATTGAGATTCCGTTTGAATAGATTCTCAAAATCTGGTTTTGGTTTTTCGCAAGAACAAACGAATCGACAAATTTGTTTCCCATCTGTATCAAATCTGTCAGTTCCAATCAGACGACCCCATAGCCCGCATATACACCTGCATTCAAGTCGATGCTTGATTACCAGTTGTGACATGCAACCTCCGATGGGAGTCGCATAATTGGAACTTTCGTTCATTCTCTTACCTCTATGTCTACTAACTCGAAGTTATGTCTATGCTCGGCAGGCTTGCCGTTAATCATATATTCATAGTGTGGTGCTAACATACATTCTTGATTACCTGGGCAAAATGTAGTCATGCCAGTCATTAGACTTTGCAATTCAGATTCATTAGCCCAGCCATTTCTTTCAGGGTACGCGTGTTCTGCACCGCACCATTTACATGCAAAGATAGCTCTAACTTCTTTTTCAGTATCGTTTACCATGAGCGGTTTACTCGTCTTTCCAAGGCGCATTCCCTACGAGCCGCATAATTTCTTTTTTCGCCCATTGGCGATCTTTTTCATTTGTTGTACTCTCAACAAGTGTGAGTAACATTCGCGTGTAACCCTGCCTGGACGGGGTTAAATCTAATGATTGATTCATTTCTTTCATGAGCGGTACTTAGAATTTGCTTTTTTGTTCAAGGCAGTATTCCATTGCTTGCCGTTTATATCCACATTCAACATAATGTCTCAATCTAAGTCGGTATTTAGGACAGTTCAATAAACCATCACTTTTCTTCCTTCCTTTAGAATCAAGTCCTTCTATCATGATGTAGTCTTGGTCTGCCATACCCCAAGAGATATGTGAACATGGTGCGCCTTTCCAAGCGGCACCTTTTGTTGTATCTAGGACATTTACCAAACCTTTCAAGTCTTTAATCTTAAATAGGTCGTGAAACACAGCGTATTCCTCATCGTTATACCTGCTTATGTTTACATCAGGTGTGTAGCTTATGCAATCTGTTCTACCATTAGCAAAGAACATAATTTTGCCATGATTCCACGACTTCTGTCCAATACTACTAGTGATGTGCATAACATCGTCAGTTAGGCTACAAACCCTCATTGCCCTTTTCAATTTCCAATTCTCAATGTGATAATTGTAAGGCATATCTATATTTTCAAATTCTTTCAGTTTTTTGTGCTTAGTAATCAAACTGGGGTCATACATTCTCATTGTGTAAGACCATTTCCCTTTCTTAATGTTAGAATGATCTTCGGTAATCATCAAATGATTGTCCGAGACTACAAACTGAAAAGGATTCTCTGTTTGACTTGCCTTGTATTTAGGTTTAGGCAATTTCATCCATTCCTTGATTTTCTTTGTTGAAACTATGCCGTCCGGCTTCATATTCTCAAGTTCATCAAAGTTAAACGAAACTGGTTCATCAGTCGTTGCATCTGGAATGAATACCATTCCATCTGAATCTTGATTATCGGTTGATTGGCGTACTTGCAAAACGAGACCTTTATCTCGAATAATGTAAATTTCTGCCATCTCTCCATCTAACCAACTAAGTAACTCAAATCCTCGTCTAAGATTTTGCCTGCTAAAAGCAGTTCCTAAGTTTCCTTCCTTCTCGATACTTCGAGAAATCAAAAGTCCTGTTAAACTCATGAGCGGTTTATTCATCTGCATTCTTCATGCTATGTTCAATAGCCTCGGCTATGTCATAGACACTTTGAAAAGTTGGATGGTCGAATATACCCATCCAATCGAACATGTCCATGGGTTTCAAATCCCTTTCTGCGACAATTGTTTCGTTTAAGTAACGAATTATCTTTCCGACATGATCTTCATCATTTTTCTTACTCTCATCTAAGACATAGAGTTTACCGTCTATGTCAAATGTTATGTTCCATACAGATACCATGAGCGGTGTTATTTTTCACCCTTATTAAACAATTGAAGCAACTCGCTGCGATTAAATCGCTTTACGTGTTGTTTGATTGTTTTTCTAATCGTGCCTTTAGCATGTGGCTGACTGCCATCATTCGGGTAGCGAATTTGAACAAGCGTTGCTTGTCCATGCTTGTTGTGCGTTGCACATTCAGGATGTTCACAGTAGCCCGTAGCATACGGTTGTCTGTGATGACCTCGATTGCACTTGCCACCTTTGTTTAGAGGCTTTCCAGCCTCATGCCAAGCAGCGTGCTTATCTTGTGAATAGAAGCGTTCTTCGATAGCAAGGGCTTCTTGTAGCCCAACTCCATCAGCTTCAACCAAACGATCTATTTCCCATTCTTTTGAGAATGGGCACCACATACAGGAACTTTTCTTGACAGGTGAGCCATCGCCTTTGTAATCCCAACCAAGATGGTCGAGAATTTCTAAGCAATCCTCTCTGTTCAGTTCAAGTGCCATAAGTGGATATTCATAGATGTGTCCAAGAATCTTTTTCCCTTTCGAATCTGATTTCTTTCGGTTTGCTGTAAAACGGTCAGAACGACCTGCTTCATTAGCTTCTATTCCTAGCATCCAATGTTTCTCGCATACTGTATGGTCTCCAAATTCCTTTTCGGACCATTTCTGCTGTACTTCACCCTTGAATCTCATGCTACATACGTGAGAGCTACCTGGCATTAGCGGGAATGCCCCGCTATCCATCAACCATTCATAGATGGTATAAGGAACATTACGCTTTTCATAGTTGGCTTTTTCGTCTTCCGACAATTTTCTCCAATCCATTGTTCGCATTCGTTCTCCTGTATCTATGTGGAAATAGAAGTTCGCGTGGTGTCTTACGACCTCCAACCTTACTTCTGCTTCCTCGCATCGCTTCTTCGCATATTCTATGTTCTCGTATGTTTCTGGCCATTCTGAACCAGGGTCCGAAAACACTGCAGTATCAAATGGAGGAAACTTGCTGTCAAGTTCTTCCCTGCTGATACCTAAGTGCTTTGAAGCACGATTTCTTTCTAAGTGTATTGCTAGTAACGCTGTTGAATCAACGCCACCACCAAAGCTTAGTATGTATTTTTTGTACATGAGCGGTTTTCCCACATTTCAATCTCACTATAAGCTTGTACTAAGTCATGCTGTAGTTGTGCTATAACATCATCCAGAGCGTCATCGAATCCCATATGGACTCCATTCGCCTGTGCAATATCTTGCCATGATGTTGCTATTTCTCGTAGATTATGTGTTTCAAACGAAGCACCATTGTAGCTGATAAAATCTAAGAATTCCGACCAGATATCATCAAAATTATAAAATAAATTTTCATCTTCTTGCTGTTGTGCTTTTTTTACTAGAATTTCTGCATTCATGAGCGGTTTACTGTAATACCGTTTGCTTTGGATATTTTCTTGTTATTTCGTGTAAACAATGCAAGTGCGCTTTTACTGAAACAAGTAATTTAACTTCATCTCGTTCATTAGGTATGCTATGTCTTGAAAAGACTATAATTACATCTCCTTTTCTTATCCTTTGTTTGCATACTACGCAAGGATGTTCATTGCTACCTTGGTTGCGATGTGCAACTTCTATATTAAATGAATTTTCCATGAGCGGTGTCAACCTTCGTTGCTTTCTGGCCAATTAATTTTAATGTGGGCTAAACCAGCATTTGCATCTAATACACCTATGCCTTGACTTTGAATTGGTATCTCAAATATCTCTGCTCGCATTGTATTATGCCAATGTCCTTTTCTTAAGGCTCTAGACTCAGATGTATTTCCTGTCCATTTAGACATATCTCCATCAACTTCTTCTATTGCTGTTACAAATTTTTCTGCTTCATGCATTTCGGAAAACGAGAAGGTATCTTTACTATCTGTTTCCCAATGTCTCACGACAACTATGGCTACTATATCATCCATGAGCGGGTTAGTCCTTCCTAGAATTGTAATACATACGGTGATTAAGACCGTGTTGTTCTGCTAGTTTGGCTACTTCTTTAGCAAGGTCATAAAAGAATTCACTATATTCTTGCCCAAAGCCTTTATCTTCTATTTGCTTTTCCAAAATACAATTTATCAGTATTGTTCCCATGAGCGGGTTAGTCCTTTGGGAATACACGAACAACTGTTCCATCGTTGTGTATTTCAAACCAATGTGAACTGTCTAGTCCATTCTTTACTGGTCGCTTACGATGTAGTTCGTATGCAAACCGTATGTCTCCCATTATATCTTCAATTTCTTTTGGCTTTCGAAGGCCAAAGTTTGACATTGTATCTCCAAAGAATTTCATGGATTGTCTGCTGAAGTGTTGGCATTCTGGATCTCTCTCCTTTAGCCACTTCAAATCACTAGGATTTTTGATGGCAGTAGTTCCGTACTTCTGCCATTCACCAATCATCCATAGTGGAGTTCCATTCTCGGTAATCGGGTTTGCGTCTGTATCATAGTCGCTTTTTCCTTTTCCATATCCTTTGAGCCAATGCTCTCTATCATAATATATTTCGTCTTCCGACATGAGCGGCACCTAGTCCACATAGACCAAATTAAGGTCTGGCTGGGTGTCATTTTGCTTATCATTGTGGAAAACAAGAATTTCAGCATCAATAGGTATGATGATTTCTTCTTGTGCCCTCCCTTGGTAGGCAACTTTTCCTCTTCCTTCCCATAGGCCTGTGATATTCACAAAGCTTGCAGGTTTGTTTACTTCTTCGGACATGACTCGTACTACATCAGCAATGTTTGGTTCTGAACCAAACTCGCCTTTTGCAATCCTTTTCATCATTTCCTCATACATTCGGGTACTATTTCCCATGAGCGGTGTTCAAGCCGTCTTCCATAGCTTTTTTCCATTCGATGAGCAAGCTCTCACTAGTGAGGCTGCTAAACTAGGCGAATTGAAAGTTACATCGCGTGTAAAGCGGTACTTGTCGCCATTCGGTACAAGTGCGCCTTCTTCGACTAATGCTTCTCTTGCCTTTCGATGGCTTCTGCTTATAGATGGTCTTGGTTCTAAGTTTGCTGTCGAGTTCTTGTGGACAACAAATTGGTTGCCCTCTAAATTTGAACCGAATGCTTCAACTCCATTTTTCAATTTCAGTTTTAATACTTCACGTTCATAGTTCTCTTCCGAGAGCCATTCACCTTTATTTGACATTCGAAGTAGTTGCATTCCTGAACCACTCCATGCCTGTGAGAATACTACTGATACAGACGGATTCCTTGCGGCTCCGCCTGCTCTTGTATTCGGCCCTTCAAAATTTAATCTTCCTTTGAAGATAACTAAGTGCGAAGCATTTGGATAAATGGTTTCATGCCAGTATCGGTTCGCTGTGTATGCTGGAATCAGCAACACTACCGTTTCGGCTTGTCCACTTTCAACTGAAGTCCAGGCTTTCTCGACCCAATCTTTGATTGTAGTCTTATCCTCTTGCTTCACGTATGGTGGATTACACCATACTTTTCCTTTCCAATTCTGCTTCAATGAATTAGCTTCTTCATCGTAAAACATCTCGACTTTTCTATTCTCTTCACTTGCTGCAGCATCGAGGGTAAAAGGACCAAATCGTTCATTCAATGAATCGAACACTTCTTGAGGTGTCCAGAAATCATTTTTCTCACTATTCGGCATTTTCATTCCCTTGCTCCAGCTTTGGAACTCCCGCCCTAAATTGGCGGTT
>MDTC01128718.1_pt1 | contig 64317 bp, 43 predicted proteins | sample 811181 | NCBI WGS metagenome assembly MDTC01 (sample SAMN05326644, study PRJNA326480) | marine metagenome | isolation source: seawater | place: Pacific Ocean: North | collected 2011 | reverse complement strand
GTTTGTTGAGGCATATGTTGCAAAGCGTACGGAGCAAATAAGCCCGACGAGGGCGCTTGCTTTGGACGCAAGTGCAACGTCCGCCGGAGCAGATTTCAAGCTAAACCCCGTGTATGTCGGCTGGTTTGTCCCTCCTCTCGAAAGGCTTGAGAGGAAGGAAGGAGCGAAGCGACAGGGTGGTGAGTTTGTTGAGGCGGATGATTGCAAGTGAAGACGCAAAAAACCCACTGAAAGTGCGCAAGCAACTGAGCACTACAAGGATATGGCTTGCTATATCCGCCTGGAAGAAGGGGACGAACTCGTGGAATCAGGGGAGTTTGCGGAGACACAAGTGCAACGTCCGCCGGATCAGTTTCCGAATATATCGTGCATATCGTTTGTGTATGTTGCATTTGGGTCCACTGGATCACTTCGCGGGTGATAGGTAGAGCAGAGAGCTGGGTTTGGCGAGGAGGCTGATGTAGGCGTCTGCGTCACCACTGTCGATGACACGTTGCCGCCATTGTTGGTGCGCTTCTTTGCTCTCCCACGTTGCAATCTCTACGATTTGTTCGGGTTCATCTTCTGGAAAATAGCAGTCCATACGAAGTAGCTTGGGGTCATCACCGTGTCGCTGTATGAGCAGATGGTGTTGTTCGAGGACTGCGTCTCTTTGTCCGGTTTTGGCGAAGATATGAATGATCACAGTTGTGCTCATAGGGACTCCTTTTGTTGGTTTCCTCATAAGGAGGATGAATTGTGCTACAGTGTATCGTCAAGAAATCGTTTTTGGGCTCTTTTTGTTTTGGAGTGTAGCAGCATGAAGCGCATGTGGTTTGAGTCCCTTTGTGCGATGCTAGCGTTTCTTTCGGCATTAACGATGGGTGGCTTGATCTTGTTGTATATGGGAGAGTCACCTGCTGTTGTGTATGGATTGTTGCTGAAAGGTGCGTTAGGATCGGCTGAACAGATCAATATGACATTGGCGACAACAGCGCCGTACCTGCTTTGTGGGTTGTCACTCGCCATTGCCTTTCAGGCTGGTTTGTTTAACATCGGTGCGGAGGGGCAACTCTTTGCAGGAGCGATGGTTGGGGCGTTGCTCGGTCGTTGGTTGGAGATTCCATTCCTCGCGCCGTGGATTGTCTTACTTGTGTCTGTCGGAGCTGGGGCTCTTTGGGCATGGATACCTGCCTTTTTGAAGGTGAGATTTGGTGTACACGAAGTCATCAACACCATCATGCTCAACTACATCATGTTTTCTTTGTGTGCGTTCCTTGTGCGTCAACCTGCGATCCGTGTGAATCGCTCTGTCCCGCGGACCGTAGACGTCTCGAATCATGCGCAAATGGGTGGCCTTCACATCTTTGGTTTACAGTGGGATGTTGGTTTGCTCGTGGGGATTGTGCTGGCTTTTGTGCTTTTGCATGTCTTGCGCCGGACAGGGATAGGGTTTGAGATTAGAGTGACAGGCATTCAGCCTGATGCTGCGAAGACCGCAGGGATTGATCCCCACAAGATCACGATCTGGACGTTTATGTTGTCAGGTGCGATCGCTGGTCTTGCTGGTGGGTTTCATGTGATTTCACCACAACATCCACACTTTGAGATGGGGTTGTCGCCGGGATGGGGCTTTTGGGGCATTGCGTTGGCGCTCTTGGCGAGGAACCATCCTGTGGGGATTGTTTTTTCGGCCTGTTTATTTGGCATCCTTGAGACTGGAGGAGGTGTGTTGGACACGAGTTTAGGGATTCCACGTGAGCTGATCCAGATCCTCGAAGCGTTGATCATTTTGATGGTGTCTTCGCGGTTATTTGTGAGGTTATTGGACCCTGAGAGGAGATTTGGCCATGTTTGAAGGGTTCTCTTTGGTCACATTAACAGTTGTCGCGCTTGGTGCGGCGGCTCCTCTGTTGCTGGCTGCCTTGGGTGGTATGTTCTCCGAACGCAGTGGGATCATCAACATTGGCCTCGAAGGGATGATGCTCTCGGGTGCCTTTGCGGCAGGGTTGTGGGGTTATTTTTTCCAATCTGGCGGATGGGTGCCTTGGGTTGGATTTTTGTGGGCGGGGTTGGCTGGAGCGCTGCTCGCGTGGTTGCATGCATGGATCTGTATTCGTATGAAGGCAGACCAGATCATCTCTGGCGTCGCGCTGAATATCCTGGCATCTCAGAGCACGATCTTTTTGTCCCTTCTTATCTTCGGTGGAAAGGGTGGGTCAGGGCTTTTGAAGCAAACGGCAGGTAAGCTCTCTGTCGGTACCTTCCAGATCTCGCCCTTTTTTCTCGTCTCCATCGCGATCCTGGTGGCTTCTTCTTGGGCAATGTTCCGTACTCCTTTTGGTTTGCGTCTGCGGGCTTGTGGTGAACATCCGCAAGCCGCCGCGAGTGCCGGTATCTCTGTCTCGAAGATGCGGACGATTGGGGTCTTGTTAAGCGGTCTGCTCGCAGGTTTTGCCGGCGCCATCCTGGTGAATGAGGCTGGTAACTTTTCAAAAGACATGACCGCAGGTCGTGGTTATATCGCGCTGGCGGCGTTGATTTTTGGTGGTTGGAAGCCCTGGCCTGTGTTGTTCGCTTGTCTGTTGTTTGGTTTCGCATATGCCTTGAATTTTCAGGTCCAATCGTTGCCACAGATCCACATTCCTTCTGAATTTCTCGATATGTTGCCGTACCTGCTCACGATCCTCGCCCTCGCTGGTGTGGTTGGTCGGTCACAAGCGCCTGCTGCACTCGGCCAAGTCGAGGACCACTAGTTTGTTTTTTTGTCGTGTCGTGTCTTGGGGGAAACATACTCTCCGTAAGGATTGACTTTTGTAAAAGCGACTCTATGATCGATGTATTGCGCGTATGCGCAGGTTGTGCGTCTATACCCTTTTTAGTGTTCTGGCTTGGAGGCTGTCGTGGCTGTCAATGAACGAGAGGAGCCTGGTGCCCACTTCGATCGGGAGAAACCCTGGTTGGTGTGGGACGGCGGATGAAAGTTCTGACGTTTTTCAGTCGACTGGGTCAGTCGACACGACAAAGGACACTTTGAACACATTCCATACCAGGAGGTCCCAAGTCCTCCGATGGATGATGAGCTGAGAGCTGCTTGTCAACGCGCTGTACATGTGCTCTTTCCGGATGGAAAGCAGCTTCGCGCAGGACGTGCGCTCCTCTATATTTTGCGTACAATTGGTGTGCCGATCTTGCCTGTTGTGGCGGGGTGGATTCCATTTGTATGGTTGGTTGAGGGATTGTATTGGTTGATTGCCCGCTATCGCGGAAAATTGTACAAATACATCTTTCGCCGTTTCGACACAAAACGCGACATGCCCATGAAGCATTGAGGTGTTTTCTTTCCATGCTTGAAGGAGAAACATGCAACGATCGAATCCTTTCCATCTTCCAAAATCTGTCCCCGCTGAGCGCGGTGTCTTTTGCAACCGCACGCTGAATCTCCGCTCGATCAAAGCGATTGGCTACGACATGGACTACACCCTCATCCATTATAATGTCGAAGCCTGGGAAGGAAGAGCCTATTCATTCATCAAACAAGGCCTGATCAAAAGAGGTTGGCCCATCGAAGACCTTGAGTTTGTCGAAGACATTGTGACGCGAGGACTCATCATCGACAAAGAGCTTGGGAACGTGTTGAAGGCGAACCGCTTTGGCTACATCAAGCGCGTTTACCACGGGACCCAACCCCTCGAATACAAAGCGATGCGTGAGACCTATTCGCGTATCCTCGTCGATCTGAGCGATCCTCGCTACTACTTTATGAACACACTCTTCTCATTGTCTGAAGCCTGCATCTACATGCAACTCATCGAGCTGCTCGATGCTGGAAAGATTCCCGAACGCATCGGCTATCAAGACCTCTTTGATATCATCCGAGAGACCCTTGACCACGCCCACGTCGAAGGCGAATTGAAGAGGGAGATCGTCACACATCCCGAGCGCTTTGTCGAACTCGATCCTGAGCTTGCGTTGACCTTGCTCGATCAAAAAGCCGCAGGCAAAACCTTGATGCTGATCACCAACTCGGAGTGGGAATACACACAGCCCATGATGAAGTACGCTGTTGAGCGCTATCTGCCCGAGGGAATGAAGTGGCAGGATGTCTTCGATTTGATCATCGTCTCTGCCCGCAAGCCGGACTTCTTCTCGACAAGCTCACCCTTTTTTGAGGTGCTCAACGAACAAGGTCATCTCCAGCGTAGTCTCGGACCTTCCGATGAGAGCAAAATATACGTAGGTGGAAACGCCTCCGCGATCGAAGAGTATCTCGGTATGTCAGGTGATGAGATCCTGTACGTTGGGGACCACATCTTCGCAGATGTCAATATCTCCAAGAGCTTGCTGCGGTGGCGAACGGCGCTCATCGTCCGCGAACTTGAACAGGAGATGTGTGAGATCAATAGGACGTGCATCCAACAACGTTCTGTCTTTGAGCTGATGCAACAAAAGGAAGAACTCGAAGCCGAATTCTCCGCGCTGCGTATTGCGAGTCATCGTAAGCGCGAGGGGTATGGACCCCAATGCGAAGAGTCTCCCGAAGCGATCGATGAAAAGATCAAGGCGCTACGTGAACAACTCCTGGCGCTTGATGCCCAGATCGCGCCGCTCGCAAGCAGTGATGGGCGAGGTTTCAATCCACATTGGGGCTACCTCATGCGGACCGGCAACGATAAGAGCCACCTCAGTATCCAAGTCGAACGTTACGCTGACATCTATATGTCTCGTGTCTCCAATTTTCTCCACTACACACCATTTGTGTACTTCCGTTCGCCTCGCGGCAGTCTCCCCCACGATCCGCTGCTCTTCTTGTACGAGAACTCCTGAACACCTGTCTATCCCTCTCATCCGCATCTTCTACCACGTCTCCCACTCTGTTCTCGATCGAGAATGATTGTTCACGATCGCAAACAATCCTGTTCACGATCGCAAACAATCGGAAAGAAATGTCATACCTGTTCCACGCTGTGTTTTTAGAAAATGCGATGAAAAATAGATGATTAGAGAGGGGAGGGGGAAGCTGGTATGGTTTCTGCTCAAGGGGAAGGCACACCCCACGAGAGACCCACAAGACAACAATCGTCAGGTGGGACAAAGGAGACCCCTGCCACACAGGATGTGTGAGTTAGGGGAACGAAGCAACAGGAGCAAACAGGTATGACAAGCACGACCTTTCAAAATACCTGCCTGGGATTGGCGACTGTGCTCTTTTTGGGCGCTGGATGTCAATCCGAGGATCCTATGTTCGCAAAGGATTTTCAGCCCCCCAAGATCAGATGGTCTGGTGATGATGCAAAGAAAGAGTTTCGTGTGCAGCGACCGCTCATCAAGTTTGCCTATCACCGACAAGGACGGGATCCTTTTCGACACCCATACCATCGATGGGTCAAGCCCACGAAGACTTGCAAAAAGCGGCAAGGGATGTGTCGAGTGACACACACAAAGACCGCCAACGCACCAAAAAGTCGCCTCGAATCGTTTGAGCTTGAGCAGCTAAAGTTGGTCGCTGTTGTGACCAGCATCGCCAACCCGATGGCCATTGTCGAAGACACCAACGGACACGGATACGTCGTGCGAGTTGGGACCGCAATGGGCAAGCTCTCTGGTCGCGTCAGCAAAATTCACCCACACGGGCTGACGATCCAGATGACATACCGACGAAACGCTCGCCGTCACTTTGAAAACATCTTTATGCCGCTACAAACAGAAGCAGGACAGCTCGCAAATGGCACCGTCCTGATTGGTAAACAGAAAGTGCATATCAACCAACACGGCGAGATTCGTTCGACCAATCTAGTAGATACAAGAATGATCTACTGAGACGTGAATACACGTCGCACCCCATGAGGCCGAAGTTGATACCTCCAGCTATCTTCCTTCAGCCACATCCTTGACGTCAGGAAGGCGTCGCCTCTTGGCATCAACCATGCTTCATCCTTATGGAAACATGAGGATACAACAGACCTCCTAGCGGAGTTCATCACAATGTACACAGGTGACTCGTCACCACGCTCCCTGCGTGACGGGTCCTCCCTCCCCTGCCTGTGTCCGGACACCTCTGAAGAAGACGCGCTTCAGAGGTGTTCTTTTTTTAGGCACACCCATCCACATTTTCCAATCCGCCCTTGTCATGACAACGCCACCTTCTCTATACTCCCAAGAAAACCGTTACTTTCTCTTGTGAGGACTCTATGTCTGATCTCCTCGACTGTCCGGACGAAAACAAGTTGTTACAGTTTTTGCAGGGACATCACTCAGCCGAAGAAGCCGAATCTATCGAAGAACACATCGATCTTTGCGATGATTGCAGAGTCCTGATGGCGTCCCTTGTGCGGCACTCTTGGATCGAGCAAACACCTGACCTCTCCGGCGATTTATCTGATGCTCACGAAGCCTACGAGCCCGCTCCATTTCTCGCGCCGATCTTGCCCTCAGGCTTTACATTTGGGCGCTACCGAATACAGGAGTTGCTGGGGATGGGGGGGATGGGGGTTGTCTATCTCGCCCACGACCCCGAACTCGACCGGAATGTCGCGCTCAAACTTGTACGCCCACAAGGGGGAGATGTTGCGCTGTACACAGCTCGTCTTCAGCGAGAAGCCCAAGCCATGGCGAAACTCTCCCACCCACATATCGTGACAGTGTACGAGCTTGGAGAGTGTGCAGGCCAAGTCTTCCTCGCGATGGAGTTTATCGAAGGCAAGACACTTTCAGAGTGGCTCCAGGAAGATACCCGCACAACAGAGGAGATCATCGCTCGCTTTCTCGAAGTCGGGAGAGGCTTGTCTTTCGCACATGAAAAGGGCGTGATTCACAGAGACCTCAAGCCCGATAACATCTTGATCAACGCACACCAACAGGCTGAAGTGACGGATTTTGGTCTCTCCAGAGTCTTGTACGAGCAAGAACAGCACTCTCACACAGTCTCACCATCACTCGACGGACCCGCATATAAGACCCAAACAGGCGCTCGTTTAGGGACTCCTGCTTATATGGCACCCGAACAGATCCTCGGTCAGGTGAGTGATGCACGTGCAGACCAGTTCTCTTTTTGTGTCGCGTTGTGGGAAGCTCTCACCAAGCAAGCACCTTTCTCGCGTACATCACTTGATGAACGACTTCAGGAAATACAAGCTCATCGATTACCCACACACTCTTCGATAAAACCGGCATTACGAGATGTACTTGTACGTGGTCTCTCCCCCCATCCACTCGACCGCTATCCTTCGATGGACGCGTTACTCACAGCTTTGTCCGAAGCACAACATCCTCAAGCACAAACGCCTGCGGTTCGTTGGTTGTGGATCGCTGCAGTTGTTCTGCTCGTTGGTGGGCTGATCGGGTATGGTGTGCAAAAGGAGTGGCTTCGTTCACCACCAAAACATCGGCCACTTATAGGACAACGTAGCTCTCTAAAAAGGGGACCTGAGCGTCTCAAAACACGCGCTTCCACGAGGCCGTCACCTCGCACCGAAGAGCACGCACGGCGTTTGCCGAGTAAACGTCGCATCCGTCTTCTTCCAGAGCATCGTGTCGAGCGGCGTGGGCTTGCCAGACGGCGCTCCGCCAAGGTGCGTCCAAATGTCCCGGTTATTCGCCGAGCTGTCCCAAGACGTGTTCACACGCAGCCAAAGAAGCAGCGTCTTGTCTTTGGGGATGAGGTGAAGATGTGGGGGGCCTTCCAGAGGGGGCAATTGATCGATGTGAAGAGACATTTTGAATTGTTCTCTCAGGAGTATTTTCGCACGGTGAAGACGATGAGGCAGGACAGCCCGGCACATTTGATGTACGCCAAAGCTCTTCATCTGCGCGCCTTGGTCTCGCTCTACGAGGGCAATCGTTGGCAAGCGTATCGTTACATTCGGCGAAGTCTGACAAGGCAGCAAAAGATCTTTGGAAAAGAACACTTTGCGCTCTCCACATCGAAGCTGCTCGCGAGCTACATCGATGCGTTGGGGCGACAGTACAAAGATGCGGAAAAGGGCGCGAAAGACGCGATGTCCTCTGCGACACAAGTGCTTGGAGCGAGGCATTCTCTGGTCGCCCAAGGACGCGATGTCGTGGCGTTTGTGTCCTTCCAAAAGGGGATGTATCAAGACGCGCTTCGTGTGCAACAGGCGGTCTACCAACAGCTCAAGGTCTCCAAAGACAAGACGCACCTTTTGGCGGGGCTTGCGCTCCATAATGTCGGGCTTGTGTGGACTCACCTTAAGCAGTTGAAAAAGGCGGAGAGTTGCCTGACACGTTCGCTCTCTATTCTCAAAAAGCGGCTGCCAAAGCATCACTTTTTGTTGGGGATTGCGATGTACAATGTGAGTCATTTTATGCTTTTACAAAAACAGGACCTTCGTGTACAAGGGACACTCCGCGAGGCGACTGCGATCCTGCATCAGTCGATGGGGATGACGCGGATCTTGACCGGAAAAGCCTGGTCATTGCCGAAATTATTGCCGACAAGACAGAGCCAACGAGCGATGGGATTGTTGAAGGGTGCCAAGGCACTCGATCCTGAGCTTCTTCGAAGATTGCGTCAACAAATCCGTACTCTTTGGCTGTACCAACCCCTCGTTTTGCGATAGAGATAGTGCCCATGTCACACCCATACACAAATATCCTACTCACCTGCCTCGAACCCGATGAAGAGATCAGCGAAGAGACCTCTTCGGCAATACAAAACCTCCTCAGTGAGACGCTCTTACGAGCAAGAGACCGTTGGCCTTCTTTTGTGATTGAGGATGAACACTACCTCTCTTACTTGGCCGAAAAACTGTCACCTTCTGAACCGTTGTTTGAGAGCCTTCAGCAGCTTCACTTGGAAGATCTCTACCTTGCTTGTGCTTGTATCGCGAAAGACAAAGAGGCGCTGACGATCCTACAGAGGGATTACTTTCAGACACTCCAACTTCAACTCAAGGGATTGGCAAACCACGAAGAGTTGGAGACGGAGCTGAGACAACAGGTGTGGGAGAGGGTTTGCCACGCTGTTGATAAGGCACCCAAAATCCTTCTGTACGCAGGTCGTGGCCCGCTGAAGGCGTGGTTGCAAACTATCCTGACACGAGAAGCCCTTGGTGTATTACGTAAAGCGAAGAAGGAGAGGCCCGCAGGGGATGAGCTTTTCTGGCGCTTGGCGAGTCCACAAGATGATCAGGAGCAACTTTATCTCAAAGAACTCTACAAAGACGCCTTCAAAGATGCCTTCCAGCAGGCATTGCAAGACCTCTCTGCAAAAGAACGAAACATCCTCAAATATCATTACCTCGATGGTCTCAACATCGACAAGATCGGCCTGCTTTACAGAGTTCACCGTGCGACGATCGCGAGATGGCTCGTTAAAATCCGCGAAGACCTTATGCAGTCGACGTTTACACATATGAACAAAGCGCTCGGTGTGAGTGAAGAGGCTGCAAAGAGTGTATTTCGCATGATCCAAAGCCAGATCGACGTGTCTTTGTTCAGGATGCTAAAAAAATAGTCTTTTCTTTTTAGGTTGATGTGAACTTTTTTGAGGTTTCTTTGCGACAAAGTGTGAGGGGCTCCATCAAGTCTGCGAGTGAACAAAGACACCCGCAAATTTGAAAGGAGACAGTCGATGAAGACGAGACGATACAACACAAATATCGCGATAAAATGGGCATTATGTGCCTGCATGCTCACAGCTTTGTGGGGGATGTCCTTTGATGTCTTCGCCAAAGCTACGACAAAACCTGCCACACAGACAGCGAAGAAAGCACAAAAGAAGGGACGCTGGGAGGTCCACGAGTGGGGAACATTTACCTCGACACAAGGCTCTGACGGCAAGCTCTTGGAGGGCATGCACCACGAAGAAGAGCGACTCCCCCGCTTTGTACACAATCTCGCCGGAGCTGGAAGAGGACGTATCACAAAGGGAATCCCCAAAACAACTCCACCTGCAAAAGTCACACAGCGACTCGAAACACCTGTGATTTACTTTTACACAGACAGACCTCGTAAAGTCGAAGTGAAGGTGGATTTTCCAAAGGGTGTGATCTCAGAATGGTACCCCGATGCGGCGCATTACCGAAGCAATTTGAGTAAGCCTGGCTGGATACCTGCAAAGGGGTCAATGACTTGGAAAGGAGAGGTCAAAAATGGACCTGCATCTTTCCCATATGTTCATCCAACAAACATTTGGACGCCTTCTCGGCACGTCCCAGACGCTGCACCTTTTCACACAACTGGTCGCATGGCTTATAGAAGACGACGAAAACAGGCTGAGCGGTTTATTTTTTATCGAGGAATTGGGCGTTTTCGTTCATGGGTACGTGTCTCGACAGAGAAAGGCAAGTTGTGGACACTTCACAATCGCTCTGAAGATACGATCCCCAGTGGTATCGTTCTGAACGTTACAAGTCTGGGGGGGAGTTGGCGAGCATTTGGCCCGATCAAGGGCAAGAGCCAACTGACAGTGAAAGCGCCAGGGACCGCGATGCATCGTGGGATGTTTTTACACCAAGTGAAGCGTGCGCTGGTCAAACAACTCATGCGATCTGGGCTGACGAAAGATGAATCCTGGGCGATGGTACATACATGGCATTCGAGTTACTTCAAGTTGCCAGGAAAACGCGTGTTGTACATCGTCCCCCGTGTATGGACGGATAGGCTGCTCCCAATCAAGATTACGCCCAAGCCAAATAAACTTGTCCGAACATTGGTCGGCCGGATCGAGTTTTTGACCCCTGATGATGAGAGCAGTCTACTCTATCATTTCAAAAACTTCTATGCTTCAAATCGCAAGAATTACAACAAACTACTTGAAGATGTTGTGAAGAGAAGAGAGCGTCTTCGGAAAAGTTTGCGTTTTCTCAAAAACCCCATTGAGAAGAAACATGTTCTTCGTAGAATGAAGAACTTACGACCTGATGTCGAGAGCTTCATCTGGGAACTCAACAAAATTTTAGGGTGGGGACGATTGACGGAGCCTAAACTCCGAAGGATGATGTTTCTTTTGAAAGGAAAAAAAATCAAAAGCTTTTGCAAAGAACTGATCAGAGATATAAGTCGGCAGGCTTTTTAGCCTAGAGAACGACATGTTGGTCGACACATCGCACAACAGTAAGGTGGCAAAGGTGATTCGTTATTGATTCGTGGGTTCACTTCGATTACTCTGTTGGAAAGTCACATCAGGTATCGAGGTGAATACATTGAAGAAAACAACGTGGATTTCAATAGGTGTGTGGTGCTGTATGGTCTCTATGTTTTCGATGACATGGAGTACATCGTGTGCACCTGGACAGCAAGGACGCACAGAGCAACACGAACAAGGGACAGAGGGAGGCGCGTCACGCGACGGCGTGGTCCTGGAGAGGTACATAGAGGGTGGCGGTCGTGAGCTGAACAATACGACCGACGCCGCAGAACACTCGGCACCTGATCTTGTGATCGAACCTGCCAAAGAAGCCACAAAAGAAGACCTTCAAGAGCCTCCTCTACCAGACACAAATCGACCCGAGTCTACTCCAGAACCTTCTAAACCGTGTACGCTTCCAACGACAGCGCCAGAGACACGTGTAAAGTCGTGGAAGGACGTACAAGTGGATGGTCAGTGGCTATCACTTTCACATGATGGTTGTGGCCTGACTGCTCTTCGGATCGTGGCCGCGAAGTCACAACAGATCAAAGTAGAGGTCCAGGCGATCACACCTGGTGAGACCCTAAAGCTCGGTGTCTACAACGCACGACGCATGTACAAGGTGGCACAGGATCCCTTGCTCGTGAGTGGACAAAACAAAGCCTTCGAGGATTGGATCTCGTTGACCGCGACAATCGACCAGTCTGGAGAGATTGGGTTGATTCTCGATGGCAACAAGAAGGCTGTGACGTACCAGTTGCGCTTGATCTGTGACGGCAACTGCAAGCTCGAATCCACGCGTTTTCCGACCGTTTTCCTTCATGGCTTTTTGGGAACAGATACATATCTCAACATCGTCGATTACTTCTTTGAGTTGGGGCCTCATTTGGAAAAGTACGGATACTCCGTCTTTTTTACGAAAGTTCAACCCATCGCACAGTCCGCGCAACGTATCGTCAAACTTGCTCCTCAGATAGACGACATTATGAAGAAGACAGGCGCGAGAAAGATCAACTTGATCGGTCATAGCCAAGGAGGGATTGATGGACGATTGCTTATCGCGAAGGCTAAATATGGCGACAGGGTCTCTACGTTGACAACGGTCAGCTCGCCTCACCTTGGTGTCCCCGTCCCTAATTTGTTGATCGAGCCCTCCAAAGAGCTCGGTGAGAAGAACATGAAACAGTACAACAAGGATTATCCCAACGATCCACGTGTCAAGTACTATTCATGGGCAGGTGTCTCATGTGCGCCGCTGGAATTCAGTTGTCGCAAGAAGTACGATGATGAAGTCGTCGATCCGATCTTTATCACCTTGTACAGGACGATACAGGGGTTACGTGGCGCAAATGATGGGGTGATCACGGTCGATAGCGCAAAGTGGGGGACATTTCTTGGATTACTCCACGCAGATCACATGGATGAAGTCGGTCAGATCGCGGACAAAAATAACAAGCCGTTCAAACACAAGGATTTTTATTTGAGCGAGATGAGGAGACTGACCAAGGCGGGGTTCTGAGTAGGGCTGGAGCTGAGAGAGGGGGTTAGAGAGGCTCGATGTCGTGGAGGACGAGGCCAGGGTTGTTGTCGAGGGCGTACTGAAGGGGCCAGGGAGACTCTGTGAGGAGCACGTAGTTTTTGTTTCTGTCGACGACGAGGGTGTATTCACGTCTTGCTTTAAACCACTCAATCACAGCGTCCGGACCTTCGACCCATCGTGCGGTGGTAAAAGGTGCTGTCTGGTAGCTGATGTTGACGTTGTACTCGTGCTGCATACGTTGCTTGAGGACTTCGAACTGCAAGATACCAACAGCGCCAAGGTAGGGGTCTTGTGTGCCCACGTCAGGTTTGTTGAAGAGCTGGATAACACCTTCGTGAGAGAGCTGCTGAAGTCCCTTGTCGAGAGCTTTTCGTTTGAGTGGATCTTCGAGCAGCACTTTGACAAAGTGTTCGGGGGCAAAGCGAGGGATACCTTTGTATTGGATGGGCTTCTTTTCACCGATGGTGTCACCAATACGTAGCTTGCCTGGGTCGTAGAGACCGATGATATCACCGGGCCAGGCTTCTTCGACGATGGCGCGCTCTTGCGCCATAAAAGAGTGGGGCTTGGACAGCCGAAGCTTCTCTTTGTTGCGGCCAATGAGCGTATCCATCCCACGCTCAAACTTGCCACTGACAACGCGAACAAAGGCGATCCTGTCACGGTGACGAGGGTTCATGTTGGCCTGGATCTTAAAGATAAAACCGGTAAAGGTCTCGTCGTTCGGCTGGACCATACTGCCTTCGAGGGTCTCGCGAGGTGAGGGAGATGCGGTGTTTTCGGCGAGGAAGTTGAGCAGCGGCTCAACACCGAAGTTTGTCATCGCTGAACCCCAAAAAATCGGGCTTAACTCACCACTGAGGAACTTCTCATGGGAGTATTCATCGCCTGCCTCTTCGATCAATTCGAGCTCTTCACATGTCCTTTCGTAGAGCTCTGCGCCGATCTCTTCAGCCGCTTCATCGAGTGGCATTTTCTTCGCGTTGAGGATCTTGGAGCCTTTGTCAGCGCCTTCATCACCTTCGAAGAGGATCGCCTCTTTGGTCTTAATGTTGACGACCCCTTTGAACTCACGACCCATGCCGATCGGCCAGTTGATCGGGCAGACCTTGAGGTTCAGGGTGCTGCTGATTTCGTCGATCAACTCGAGAGGGTCAAGACCTTCGCGGTCGAGTTTGTTCATAAATGTGATGATCGGCAGGTTGCGCATCCGACAGACTTCGAAGAGTTTGAGGGTACGACTCTCGATACCTTTGGAGTGGTCGACGAGCATGACTGCGGAGTCGACGGCTGCGAGAGTCCTGTATGTGTCTTCCGAGAAGTCTGCGTGACCGGGGGTGTCGAGCAGGTTAAGACGACTACCGAGGTAGTCAAATTGAAGGACGGAGGAGGAGATGGAGATCCCACGCTCTTGTTCCATCTTCATCCAGTCGGAGACCGTTGTGCGCGAGCTCTTGCGCGACTTGACGGTCCCTGCGAGGTGGATGGCGTTTGCGTAGAGCAAGAGTTTCTCTGTGATGGTCGTCTTCCCTGCGTCAGGGTGAGAGATGATGGCGAATGTCCGCCGTCTGGAAGATTCTTTTGATACGTTCATGAGTTGACCTTATTCTCTATGTTTGCAACCACATACAAGCGCTTTTGTTTGTGCTCTATGTGGTGATATGTTCTCTGATGTGGCGTTGTGGGGAGCTGTGTGCAGCATCACATCGTCTCTATCCTCTCTCATACGACTTGATTGGGTCTTCCATGCATCACGTCATCACGCCTGCAAGTGGGCGTGGCACGTTGCGTTGTAAGGGATGAAGTGCAAAATAGCAAGCAAAAACGAAGCCAGCCTATCGTGAATCGCTGCGTCACACTGAGATTTCCCACAGGTGCTATGAACTATGTGGAGAATACCTCGTCTATGAGGTACTCGCTGTTTTTTCTGATTGATGCGAGAGGAGACCCCTAGAATCGACAGCGAACACTGCACAAATCAAAAAGCCCCTTCCAAAGGAAAAGAAGGAAAAGCCGGTGGGAGGGGATCATTTACGAGGAGTTAGAGAGATGCCTGTTTTGGTGTTGTCCCCCCGTTACACTGATGATTCGATTAACCTGAGACGAACCGCGTTGTCGATGGGGTGGTCCGTTGAGCGCCTCACTCGCTGGCAACCACCGACACACCTGCGCGATCAAGATGTGGTGGTGTACGGTGAGCCGCTGTTTGTGGAGTTTGTCGCACAGGCAACCGAGCGGGTTGTTCTTGAACCGGCGTTTGATTGGTTGGTGACGCTGCCTCTGTCGCACACCAAACGGAAGATCATCTACACAACCCTGGAGAAGGCCCGCTTTCATCAGGAGCGTGCGTTTATCAAGCCCGCAGAGGAGAAGAGTTTCCCTGCAAAGGTGTACGAGTCCGGCGCTGATATCCCACACAATGCAGGCATTCCAGAGACATCGACAGTGCTGATCTCCGAACCTGTAGAGTGGTGTGTCGAATTTCGTGGCTTTGTGTTGTCTGGTCAGATCGCGGCTTTGTCGCCTTACATTCGTGGTGGTGCCTTGGCACAAGATGAGGAAGGGCGCTGGCAGGCAACTGAAGAGGAGTACACACAAGCCCGTGCGTTTCTCGAACAAGTCCTCGCAGATGAGGCTGTGCAATTGCCTCCTGCGGTGGTCGTGGATGTGGGGTTGTTAGCGACGGGTGAGTGGGCGGTCGTAGAAGCGAATGGAGCGTCTGCTTCGGGGTTATGTGCTTGCTCTCCCGAAGATGTCTTGCCCGTTTTGCAGCGATGCTGTGTTCCCAAAGAATCGTAGGGCTGAAGAAGCTACGACGAAGAGATCAGCCGTTATGGCCGAAGCGATCTTTGACATCGAGGTTGCGGCTAAGGGCACCTTCTTGGTCACCTGATTGGTGGACAGGATCGACGAGCAACAGTTGGTTTTGACCTGGTTCCCAACGTAGCTCACCTGAGTGGCTGTCTCTGCGAACAATTTTGTACTCCAGCTCTGTCCCGAATGGAAGTTCGATCGCCGTGTCTGTCGACCAGTTGGGGTAGCTTTCACCGTCTGTGTTGAGCTTGAGACCGGGACCTTCTTGGGTCCAATTGCCGAACGCAGGGTGATCGCCTGTGATGTAGATCTCCTCACCGTAGTAAGTCTGCGCGAGGACGTCAAAGTCCACTTTGACTTTGGGCCAGTTGGGGTGTTGGCTGAGTGTGTCAAAGAGCGTGTCGGCGTTGGGGACGCCTGTCTGTTGGTCGTCGTATTTGCGGATCAGTTGGAGGAAGTTGGAGAGGTAACGCATACCTGTTGCGTTGTCGTCGAGTTTTTTGGAGTCGATGAACAGGTAGCTTTCATCATTGCGGGCTTTTTTGCGGCGTCCACCGAGCGCGGCTTTGGTCCAGTTCCCACAATCCGAGATAACCTTCATATCGCTAAGTCCAAAGATCCCGTACTTGGCATGCATCGCGTTAAACTGACCCGCTTCGTTGGTGCATTCGTACACGGGGATACCTGCCTGTTTGAGAAGGTCTTCTGTGTTGTCATCCCATCCGACTTTGTTGCCCTGTGCGTCGACGCCATCCGATTGTTTTCGGTCTGTGACCACGACGACAGGGACACCGCGCTCTTTGGCTTTTTTGAGCTTGTCGACCATGCGTTCGCGTTGTTTGGGACTCTCGACGTTGCGAAGCGAGAAGACGCCGAGAAAGATCGCTTCATCTTCTTTGTCGATCATTTCGAGGATCTTGTCGGCAGCTTGTGGTCCTTTGGTCGCAGGAGTGAAGAGCACGTTGACGGCGGCGTCTGGAGACCACTCATTGGGGAGGGATTTTCCATCAAGGACGGCGTCGTACTTGGCTTTGTAGCGAGAGACCAGTTGTGGATCGTTGATGAGGTGGAGTGTTTCGTCATTGTTGGCGGCTGAGTCACCTGGGTTCATCGAGCCTGTCATGACTTTTTCGATGGGTTTGCCTGTCTCGGGATCGGGGTAAGAGAAGAGACGTGTTTTCAAGTGCATCAATCCAGAGCCCTCGATACCGATCATGTCGAGTTCTTTTTTTTGCTCGTTGGAGAGTCCCTTGTGTGTCCCTGAGAAGGAAAAACCAGCCTCTTGCATCTGTTCATCTGCTGTGTTCCAGGTCTTTTTGGGATCGAGTTGGTGGTCTTCGATCAGCACCTGTACGTCGACACCTTGTTCTTCCGCGTGGATCAAGGCTTCGATGATCTCGGGGTTGCGCAGGTTGTACACTGCGTACTTGATACTGTAAGGATTTTCGCCATCAGGGAAGGTCCTGCTGTCCGCTTGTTTAGCGGATATGACTTCGTTGATTTGTTCGAGCTCGGCGGCTGTGGTCGAGTCGTAGGGGGCGAACATCGTGCGGAGGACACTTTTGCTTTGCCCCGTGGAAGCAGAGGACGTCGAGGGGGATGATGTGGGTTGGCGCGTCCCATGCTCGAAGCGATCGAGCTGTTGGCTTGTATTCGCTGTTGCTGGGGCGTTTGTATTGTCGACTGTGATCTTATCGGTTTGATTTGTTGCTGTCGTTGGCGCGGGGCGTCCGGGTATTCTTGAGACTGGCATGTGTATCCTCACATTCGCAGATGAGTCAGGGCGAAGATATACAAGTACCTGTCTTGTAAAGGGATGTCAAGGAGTAAGCGATGTCCCTTTTGCGTATCGCCAGTGTTTGACGTAGATGACTGTTCCGCCGTAGCCATATCCCTTCGTTCGGGGATTTCGGCTGCGCATACGAATGTTCTTGCTGGTTCCTGTGAGTTCGATGAGTCTGGGGGAGTGGGATGGTTGTGGGGTACCCAAAGGGAACACGACGATCGCCTGGTACATATACCTTCCTTTGTTGTCTACGATATTCACGTAGCTTTGGCGTTTTACGACGAGCGGGTGTTGCATGATCATTTTGGGACCTTTGGGTGCCTTGAAGGAGGTCATGTATCCAAACCACTTGGAGAGCGGCTTTTTTGTGGACTTTGGTTGTTTGGGGGGCGTTTTGGGATGCTTTACGGGGTGATGGGGCGCGTGATGTCTGGCCATACGTGCCTTGATGAGTTGAATGTGGAGCTGAGTGGTTTTGATCTGAAGTCGTCTGATACGTTGAAGTTCTTTGAATTGCTCATTGAGTAGACGTTGTTGTTTGAGCATGAGCTTGTGTTGTTGGAGACGAAGTTCTCCGAGCTTTAGTTGGCGTTTGTGTTGGTTGAGCAAGAGTGTATGCAGTTTGAGTTGGTGTGATTGGAGTGCGAGCTGGAGCCTTTGCATCACGTTGTGTGCTTTGTGGTGTTTTGCGATGCTGATGGAGGGGAAGATGGACAGACACAAGAGAAGGAAAAGTGCTTTTTTCATCGAATATCTCCACGAGGGCCATGTACCATCCGCAACAAGATAAGAAGGGCACTTGTGGTGGATGGACCTGAAAAGTAAGTGGGTTTTTGTGGAGACAATATCAGCGCGTGGGGGGATTCTGCAAGAGGGGGGAGGAGGGACTAGGCTTGCTCTTTGGGGATGAGGACTTCGCGGCCTTTGCTACCGACTTGTGGTCCGACGACACCTTCTTTTTCCATGTATTCGATGATGCGTGCGGCTCTGTTGTAGCCAATGCGAAGCTTTCGTTGTAACGAGCTGATCGACGCATTTTGTGCCTTCACGACGATGTCATAGGCTTTGTCGTACATTTCATCAACGGGTTCGTCATCTTCACCACCTGCACCGTTGGCGTTCTTGAGGATGTCTTCTTTGTATTGGGGAGCGCCTTGTTTCTTCAGGTGGCGTACGATCTTGTGGATCTCTTCTTCGGAGACGAAGTTACCGTGCAGACGAACAGGTGAACCGCATCCCGGCGGGACGAGGAGCATATCACCCATACCGAGAAGTCTCTCCGCACCGGGTGCGTCGATGATCGTACGGGAGTCGATCTTGCTCTTGACCTGGAACGCGAGTCGTGTTGGGAAGTTCGCTTTGATGACACCGGTCAAGACGTCGACAGAGGGACGTTGTGTCGCGAGCAAGAGGTGGAGGCCTGCGGCACGAGCCATCTGTGCGAGGCGGGCGATGGAGAACTCGACCTCTTTCGCGGCGACCATCATCAAGTCTGCCAACTCGTCGATGACGATGACGATGAAAGGAAACTTCTCGTAGTAAGCGTCTGTTCCGTCATCTGCGAGCAGATCAGCCATGTCAACATCGCTGACATCGGAGAACTCATCTTCGAGTGTGCTGCGTTGGGCCGCGTCGAGTGCGTCTTCGCGCTGTCTTTGCAACTCTTTGGCTTTGGTGCGCTTTTCGATCAGGTTGTTGTAGTTGCCGATGTTACGAACGCCGGCTTGCGCCATCAATTTGTAACGTCGTTCCATCTCGTTGACGGCCCACGCGAGCGCTGCCGAGGCTTTTGAAGGCTCTGTAATGACAGGCAACAGCAAGTGGGGGATCCCGTCGTAGATGGACAATTCGAGCATTTTGGGGTCGACCATCAACAAGCGGACTTCATCAGGTGATGAGTTGTAGAGCAAGCTGACGATCATACTGTTGACACCAACACTCTTACCACTACCGGTTGTTCCTGCGATCAACAGGTGGGGCATTTTGGCGAGGTTTGCGACATAGGGGCGACCTGTGATGTCTTTCCCCATCGCGAGGGGGAGTGCCTTGTCCGTGTCTTGGAAGCTGTCATCTGCGAGGATCTCTTTGAGATACACGGTCTCACGGTTTTTGTTGGGGACTTCGATCCCGACGACCCCTTTTCCTGGGATGGGTGCGATGACGCGGACACGTGTCGCGCGCAAAGCCATCGCAAGATCGTCACCGAGGGAGGCGATCTTGCTCACCTTGATACCGGGCTCTGGCAGGTATTCGTACAGCGTAATGACTGGACCTGGAAGGATCTCCATCACCTGACCTCTGATCCCGAAGTTCTCCAGCGTTTTTTCCAAAATGTTGGAGTTTTCAAGCAACTGGTCAGCGTTGATATCGTCGTCTTCACCCTGTTCTTCGTAGTTGAGGAATTCGAGTGGGGGAGCTTCATAACCGTGGAGTTTCCAGTGTGGCGATTGTGCTTTGTTTTTGACCTCAGGGGCCTTCGCGCGAACTTTCTCTTGGATCACTGGACCCGAAGCTTTGCTTACGCCTTGGAAGTTCTTTTGTGCTTTCACAGGGACAAAAGACTCTTCACTGTCTTCGTCATCTTCTTCGACGGCGTACTTTTTGGCTTGCTCTTCCATCACAGAAGGAACAGCCTCAGCCTTGCGAATGGGATGAATTTTCGGCTGCTTTGGAGCATCATCGACCTGGCTCTTGAGGGCAACTTGTGCTGCTTCTTCTGCTGGTTGAGCGAACTCTTCGAGAGAGGGGTACTCATCCTCATCGGCTCCCATGTTCACAGAAGACAATGCGCTCTCTTCTTGGGGGGCAGCTCCTTCGTCTTCCTGTTGTTGGGCAGCACGAGACAAGAGTTTCTTCAGGGAGTTCGACTCAGCGAGCGCTTCGGGAACAGATGCGATCTCTTCAGCCTGTTGAGGCGTTGGTTGTGAGGGCACGACCTCTTCAACGACCTCTTCGGCTGATTGTGGTGCTGGAGCGTCCGCACGTTTGACGACAGGTGCTACATCCTCAACAGCTTCAACACGAACGGACTCTGGCGCGACCTGTTGAACTTGCTGAGCGACAGGTTGTTGAACTTGCTGAGCGACAGGTTGCTGAACTTGTTGTGCAACTGGTTCTTGTTCAACTTGTTGTGCAATGGGTTCAACTTGCTGAGCGACGGGCTGTTGCTGAACTTGTTGAGCGACAGGTTCTTGCTGAATGACAGGCTGTGCGACTTGTTGGGCGACAGGCTGTTGAGCTTGTTGGGCGACAGGTTGTTGAACTTGTTGAACAACAGGTTGTTGAGCTTGTTGAGCGACGGGCTGTGCGACTTGTTGCGCGACAGGTTCTTGCTGAGCGATGGGCTGTTGTTGAACTTGCTGAGCGACAGGTTCTTGCTGAACGACAGGTTCTTGCTGAACGACAGGTTCGACAGATTGCGCAACAGGTTGTTGAACGTGTTGAGCAACAGGTTGTTGTTGAGCTTGTTGTGCAATGGGAGCGACAGGTTGTTCAACGTGCTGTGCGACTTGTTGGGCGACAGGTTGTTGTTCAACGTGTTGTACGACAGGAGCGATAGGTTGCTGTTGAACGTGTTGAGCGACAGGTTCTTGTTGAACAACAGGCTGTGCAGCAGGTTGGACTTGTTGTGCGACGGGCTGTTGTTGGACAGGTTCGACGTATTGGACGACGGGTTGTTGTTGGAGAGGCTCGACATGTTGGACGACAGGGTGTTGTTGGACAGGCTCTGAATAGTATGCGGCCTCTTCTGCTGGGTTCGTTTGGTTGGTGTCCTCGGTGTATGTTGCTTGTGCAGTGTACTGAGGTGTTTGTTGTACGGCATACGCTGCCTGTTGGGGGATTTGTTGTGCGTATGCTTGTTGATGGGGTTGTTCGTACGCTGCAGGTTGTCTGTCCTCTGTGTACGTTTGGGCTGAAAATTCTTCTGTGGATGTTGGCGTTTGTGCCTGGAATCCAAAAGAGGAAGCTTCAGGTTGTGCGTACACTTGGGCTGCTGGTTCATTGTAGTGGTGTTGGTTTACGTTGGGTTGTGGGGCAGCCTTGGGGACGTTGTATGAGGCTTGTTTTGGTTGTACATACTCGGAAATACCGGGTTGTGCTGCGGGGGAAAAGAAGTCTGTTGGGATGTCCGCGTTGGTTGTGATGTACTCTTCGTGGAGTTGGGGTGTTTCTGTGAATGTTTGTGTCACAGGTGAGGCTGTGAGTTGTTGCTGAACGATCTGAGGTGATGGTGCTTGCACTTGTACATCACTATATGTGGAGTATTCCGACGTGCCCTGGATGGGAGGGAGAGGTTGGTCGCTGTAGGTGGGGGCAGGCGTTTCTTGTGGGAGTTCTTCTGCGTATGTTTGGTTTTCGTCCGTGGAGAGCTCGCGGTGGCTCTTTGGAGCGGAGGATGTCCTAATAAATGGGGTCTCTTTGGTGACGTAGTCTTCTGGGCGGAACCCTTCCCATTCGGAGGTGGGTTGTTCGTACGTCTCTTCTTCGTGTTGTGTGTGCTCTTTGTTGACGTTCCATGACTCGATCTCTTCGGGGGCATGGTCTGTGTGTTGTACAGGGACGTTGGTGGGGACGTCGGAGGCAAATGCTGCTGCGAGAGCCTGAAAGCTCTCTGGCGCTTCGTCTCGTGGTATGCCGCTGTTGGGTTGATCGAGTGTGTGTGGTGTGAGTTCTTCGGGCACAGAGATGTTTTCGATCTCCATGCTGAGTTGTGTGACGTACTCAGCGTCGGCCTGGTTGGTGTCGAGTCGTTTGACGTTTTTTGCTTCGGCAGGGAGGCGTTGAAGAATAGGGTTCACTTTTGAACCCATACCGCCAGGAGGAGGAGGACTTGGAAGCTCGAGTCCTTCTTCGTCCTGTGTTTCCGGTTGTGTTTGGAGCGTTAGATCGACTGTCGCTTCGGGATGGAGAGGGACATCGCCGATCTCCATTGGTGGCATACTCAGTGAACCATTCATCGCGCGCTGCGAGATGATCGGGGTCGGAGTGTCGCTCTGGATATTGAGCATCGCGTCGATGTGTTGGGGCGCATCTTTTGCGTTTTGTACTTCATTGCCTTCTGCGTCAAACTCCCAGGAGTCGATGATATCGCTGTAGGAGACGCCTTTTTGTTCGGGAGGCGTGAGGTCAGGGAAGTGACCCTCTGGATCGTGTGTGTCTTGCTCAGCATGACCTATGGCCCATTGCGATTCCTGATCGAGCCAAGATGAGTCGAGGTTGAGCGCTGGCAGATCTGGCCCCCCTGCAGCTGCGAGTTGGTGGTCTGACATGCGGCTGAGTCGTTGTCGTTGTCTTTTCTCTTCGCGTTTGCGTTTCCAGCGAGAGACACTGTCACGCCAGTCCAAAAAGGTCTCGTGCCAACGTAAAAAGTATTGGTGGAAAGAAGGGGAGAGGCGGTTCCACCAGACTTCAAAGACGTTGAGGAATGAGAAGCGTGTGGTCCAAATAATGGAGATCAGCAAACACATGAGCAGCAGAATCTGTGCCCCGATGTTGCCTGCTTTGCTGGCGATCGTTGTGCCGAGCCATTGTCCCCACACGCCGCCTGTGGAGTAGCCATGAGGTTGCCACACTCCGAACCACAAATGGAGCAATCCTGACGCAAAGAGACCCATGCAGAGGTAGCCGAGCACGGAGATCCATCTGAGCGCGACGCTTCGTTGGAGCAACATGACAAACGCAAACAACAGGGCGATAAATACGATGACATAGGCACCTACTCCAAAGAGCTGTAAGAACAGATCGGAGAGGTAGGCGCCGAGTGGTCCTGCGGCGTTGTGTGTTTTCCCACTACCTGTGACATTCCAAGATGGGTCGCTTGGGTGGTAAGTCAGTAAACTCAAAAACAATAGGGCACCAAACGCCATCGAGAGAAGTCCGAAGATCTCTCGGTGGCGATACACCTCTGTACGCGGTTTTTGTGATTCTTCGCGCGTGTCGCTCATCTCGCCTCCTGGGCTCGTCATGTATGCTTGTATTCGAAGGTTGCACATGCTGGACGAATGGGGGTACAAGTCGTCCATCCTTCGTATCATAAAACGAGCTTTTAGCTGAGAGCAATTTTTTGGCGGAGGGTCAAAAAGAACTTAGAGGCAGAGGGCGAGAGCGGATTTCAAATCCTGGAAGAATTCGGAGGCTGATTGGTACCGTTCCTCTTTATCCTTTGATAGAGAGTGTTGGTAGACTTGTTCGAGCTCTTGCGGGAATTGTCCGTCAGGGAAGAGGGAGTTTAGCGCTGGGGGAGGGCTGGTGATGTGTTGCATCAGGATTTGTGTGGGAGACTCACCCGAGAAGATGTCACGGCCTGTTAAGCACTTGCCGAGGATGATGCCACAAGAGTAGAGATCGGATCGGTAATCGACCTCCGTCGTGATCCCCTTCGCTTGTTCGGGGGACATGTACTTGGGACTCCCGATGATGGCGCCTGTCATGGTGAGAGACTCTTCTTCATCTTCGAAGTTTGCGAGGCTAAAGTCGAGGATCTTGAGCTTCGCGTTGACCTCGCCTGTGAAGGCGTTTGTCTCTTCGATGATCATGATGTTGCCAGGTTTGAGGTCCCTGTGGCTGATCCCGAGGTCATGTGCGTAGGAGAGCGCCGAGAGGAGCTGTCCATATAGATGAAGTGTCTCTTTGGGGCTGAGTCGTGTTCGTTGTCGGACATAGCGCGTGAGCGAGACGCCTCGGATCCACTCCATGATCAGGTAAAATCCGTACTGAGGGACATGATCGAAGTCATTGATCTGCACGATGTTGGGGTGGTGCAGTGTCGACAGAGAGCGTACCTCTCTATAGAAACGTTTGACCAGTTTTTCCTGACTCGCGACGTGTGGGTGGAGGATTTTCATCGCAAAGGATTTGTCAATGCGTGTATGTTCAACCCTGTAGACGGACGCAAAGGAACCAACACCGAGCCGTTCAACCAATCTGTATTCGTTGATCACAGAGTGAAGCAGTGGATCTTCGTAGCCTGCGTCTGAGCGAGGCGCTGCTGATGGTGAAGAGACAGAGACGCCAGAGTCGGAGTGTTCACTTTGATGGAATGAGCTGGCTTCTGAAGAGGTCTTGGGGAAGCTAGCTCGTGGTGGTGCGTATGCTTGTGTCGGGTGTTTGGTCTTTTTTTGTGGGGGTGTGTTGACCTGTACTTCCGAGGACGCCGGTGCATAGTTTGGTGAGACAAAGTCGCTGTCTGGCCCAAAAATCTGTGTCGGTTCCCAATCCAGTTCATCTTCGATAAATGCGTCTAAAGCATCCGGATCATCTTCCATCTCCATGAGGTGGGGTGGAAGAGTTTCGGAATTTCCAATGGTCGTAAGCTCTGAGGGGTCTAGCTCGCCTGTCTCGGAGAGGGGCAGCTCCAAGCTGTAATCAGGTGTAGAAGAATAAGGAGACTGCGGTTTTATCGCGTCTGGAACCATCATCGTCGCGTCTGGATCGGAGAGCTCATCGGAGAGCATATCATCTGCAGAGAAACCCCGATCATCCTGTGCGGAGTGGACAGCGAAGGAGCTACTTTTTGGTGAGGGAGGAGGGGGCTTTGAGCTTGGAGAGGGTGTGGCGGTCGACATGGAGCCGCCCCACTGCATCCCCTGAATGGGCTGAAAGTCCGAGTTTTTTGTGATTTCGGGAGGTTCTTCTTCTTGTGCAGGAGATGTCTCTTCTTGGGCGTTGTCACCACCGTACTTGAGCAGTTTGAGAAGATCGTCGGTGTTTTTGACTTTGGAGATGCCACCTTCTTCTTGCGCGGGGGCGTCGTTTGTTGGCGCTGGAGTCGCAGCTCTGGAAGGCGTGGCGGCTCTGGAGGGAGCAGGCTCTCTTGGAGGAGAAGAGAGCGATTGTGGCTCTTGCACCTCCTTGTCGATGACGATGGGCGCAAATACACCTGTTTTACTTCGAACGAGAGGGGTCTTTCGCTTCTCGTTCGGGGTCGAGGGACGCGCTGTTGCGGTGGCGTGTCCTGACGTGTGTGGGGCGGTTGGTGCTTGGCTCTGTCGAACGCTCATAGGTTGCGAGATATTCATGAACTTTTTCTGTTCAGAAAATCCCATTGTCCCACTTTTTTCCGCCCATATACGGATAAGTGTGATGATTCCCCAGCTGGTTCCGCCAAAGACGATCGCCAAAAACACAGCGGCCATTGGACTTTTGCTGTACCCAGTGAATCCACCGAGCGCGGCCAATAAAATGGGTATTCCTATCTGTAAAACAAGCCAAATAACTGGGGCTTTTTTCATCTACGAGCCAACTTTCCATTTTGGTAGTGCTGTCTTTCACATCAAAGCATGTAAAGACATCGGCCTATTCCAGCCTCTTGGTTGACACACAACAGGTTTTTGCTAGGAACCTTCGGATGGGGTGTTTCGGAGGGCGTTTCGCCTTCACGTGGTACACATCTTCCAATTCCCATACATAGGGACGTTAGCAGAGTTTCCCAGACTCGTCAAGATTACGGGTGAATCCCATGACTTAGGCCGATGGAAGGATAAAAGTCTGCGAAAGTGAAACAAGTTTCACGTAGCCTGACTTCAATCGTATAAGACATCTTCCCACTGTGTCTGCCACTTTTGTACCAATTCTTCGGGAAGTGGTTCAGGTTCAGGGGGTGCTATCAATGGGATCATCCAGTGTGTGTTGAGTGTGCACCAATACGTGCCGTCTTCGTATCGGAAGGCACTCCAATCGAAGGTCTTGTGTCCGGCGTCCATGTACAGCACGATCGCCTCCTGTTTGTTGATAGGCTCGATACATTGGAGGTCAACTCGCCAGAGTTTTTCCGCCAGGGAGATGAGCAGATGTTTGATCGAGATGTCGAACTCGGGATCTGCTGCGAGCAGGTGGTAACCTATGACATGTAGTGGAGACCAGTTTTGGAAACGCTCCCCCCACGGACCTGATGGAAGATGACCTTCGTAGGCGCTCCCCAACAACCAGATATGCAAAAACGCCTCTGTGTCCAGTTTTCGGAGGTTTTTGATCCATTCTATGTATCCCAACTCCCCCAAAAAGTCCCAAAACACGCGGCGATTGGTAACATAACACTCTCCTGCGCACACAATGATGACCTTGCTGCGGTTTTGGAACAGCTCATATGTCCCTGTCGGTGTGTCAAAATAGACAGACTCACCTTCTTTTTCGATATCAAATTGATAGTCCTCTCCCTGCCACAGCAATTCGTCACCTATGTACACGCTGATCTCTTGTGTGTAGTGCTCATGGATGTCTTCAATTTCAAATGAAAACTTGGGGGGGACTTTCTCGGATTGACTCATACAACTCTCCTCTCCTTTGGGTTGTTATGTGTGTTCAAGAGGTAAGGCTTGTCTCTTCTCGATGATGTGGTGTTCTTGCTTCCGCAAGTGGTAAGTCTTGCCGCGTACATGTTTCGCAAAGTATACACTCATTTGGTGTGATAAGTGATGGAGGGAGAGTGTGGCAAAGGTGGGGTAAGATCACGCCAACAGAGCAAGAGACCGTTGACTTTTCGACTGAAAAACCGTATCCCCAAGAGCATCTATAGACGGTTGGAACCTGATGTCACTCTTCCAGACAATGACGGTACACTTTTTGCTCTTTGCGCATCAACTCGTAACAAACTCTTTGTCTGTCCTGGTGATGTTTCCCTAAACATATGAAGGTGAATTCCATGAAGAAGAAGGTACATACAAAACTCTTTGTCTTTTATTTTTGTGTGATGTCGATGATCCCGTTTGCGGGGTGTAAGCACATTATGGCGCTCCTCAACGCGGCCTTCAAAAAACCGACAATGACATACAAAACAATGCACTTGAAGAATGTGAGCTTCAAAGGCATGAACATGGACTTTGAGTTCTTGCTCAACAACCCAAACGCTGTGGGAGTGACCCTCTCAAGTCTTCGGTATAAACTCGATATCGATGGCAGCACCTTGTTGCAAGGAACATCCTCTCGATCGATTCGTGTCGAAGCAAACGGTTCAAGCCCTGTGCGTTTGCCTTTGGGTGTTGAGTTTCGCAAGTTTGTGAAGTCGATGATGGCGTTTTTCCAAAAACGCGATTATGTCCCGTATGCGATCGCTGTTGAGTTTGGCATTGAGACGCCCATCGGAAATATCACCATCCCCCTCTCCCACAAAGCCAATGTCCCTGTCCCCAAGCTTCCTGAGATTGCATTGAGCCGTGTTGATGTGCGTGTTGTGAAGGAGACCAAGACGATCCCTATTATTGGGACAAAGTTTCAAATCCCCACTGGCGCGCAGATCGATATCGCCTTGAATATGCGCCAAAAGGGGAAGTTTCCTGTGAATTTACGAGGACTCAACTACAACGTCACGATGGGTGGCACGAGTTTGATGAAAGCTTCCACAAGGCCCGGCAATTTGAAGGTTGGTGGCGCGCAGCTTGTGAAGATCCCCATCCGGCTTGGCCAAAGACAGGCGATCACCTTGATTCGCTCCATCGTCAACAAAAAGTTCGATCTGGCGCTCAACGGAGCGCTCGATTTGGGTGCGTTCAAGTTGCCTCTTAAGTTCGACGCAAACAGCACCAAAAAGCTCAATCTGCCTGCGACAGGGAATCTCTCGACGTTGCTTCAAGCGCTCACCAAGTTCAAGATCCCTGGAATGTAAGCTGGGCCTTTTGCCTCCTCTCTTGGTGAAAATGATCCCCTCTTTCTCTCCAACTCCACACCATTTCCTCTCATATCATTCATAGCCTTTCGTTCACGAAAACTTCATGTGCCTTGTTGTGCTTTTTGCGTAGATTTCCTGCTTTTTTCACAAAGAGATGGCAATTGTGGTTGAACGCGTGGCTGACGATGAAGGCCATGCCGTTGAGAAATTGAGCAAACCACAAATACCTGTTTGAGCGTGAGGTGTTTGCTGTCAAAGGGAGAGGATATGTCAGAGAAGTTATCGGCAGAACGCGAAGAGGCATCAACCACGTCGGAATCCGCACCAAAAGCCAGCAGCTCACGTTTGCGAGCTGTTGGCGTTGTGAGTCTCGCGACGATGTTGTCCCGGATCTTGGGTTTGGTGCGGGACATGGTGTTTGCGGCGTTGTTTCGTCGGGCGGCGACGGATGCGTACGCGGTCGCGTTTATGTTGCCCAACTTGTTGCGTCGCTTGTTGGCCGAGGGGATCCTCTCGACAGCGTTCATTCCCGTCTTTACGTCCTATCTCGATGAGGAAGATAGTGTCAAAGAGCGCGTCTACGGATCGGTCTTCGGTGCGTTCTTTATTTTGTTGGTGTTGACGACGATCGTGGGGGTGTGGTTTGCGCCTTGGCTTGTCAAAGTCTTTGCGCCGGGTTTTTCGGCTGAACGGTTCGCGTTGGCTGTGTATTTAACGCGCTGGATGTTCCCCTTCATTTTGCTGGTCGGGCTTGCGTCTTTTTGGACCGGTATTTTGCATACCTATCGTCATTTTACGGCACCTGCGTTTGGTCCGTTGTTGCTCAACATTGGGATCATCAGCTGTGCGTTGACGATGCGCAATCTCTTCCCTGCGAATTTCGCGATCACAGCGATGGCGATTGGTGTCTTGGTTGGTGGTGTCTTGCAGCTGATCTTACAGGTGATGGCGCTCGCTCGTCTTGGTGTGAAGGTTCGTTTTCTCATCGACTTCAAACATCCTGCGCTCAAAGAGATCCTGTGGTTGATGGGGCCGACATTACTCGGTCTTGGTGTTTACCAACTCAATATGTTGGTGAGTAGTATGATCGCCTCGTTACTCGCGAAGGGTTCGATCACCTATATCTACTGCTCCAATCGTTTGATGGAGCTGCCGCTTGGGGTGATCGCCGTCGCATTTGCGACAGTCAACTTACCGACACTCTCGGCAAAAGCGGATAGTAAAGATTGGGAAGGTTTTCACGAGACGTTGTTGTTCGGTGTGCGCGGCGTGTTGTTTGCGTGTATCCCGGCGGCGTTTGGTTTGTATATGGTGAGAGAGCCGATCATTGGTGTTTTGTTCCAACGTGGTTTGTTTACCTATGTCGACACGCTGAAGTGTGCGGCGATCTTTGCGCCGGCGGCGTTTGGTTTGATCTTTGTGGGTGCGTTGCGCAACCTGACACCTGCGTTTTATGCGATGAAAGACACAAAAACGCCCGTCAAGATCGCATTCGTTGGGTTTATATTTAACGCGTTATGCTCGGTGGCCTTTGCCTTCGCGTTCCAGGTGAAGAGTGTGCCCTTTGCGCTTGGTTGGGGACTTGGGGCGACAGGTTTGACGTTGGCCAATACGTGTTCAGCGTTGTTATCTGTCGGATTATCTCTGTGGTTGTTGCATCGAAAAATCGGTCCATTTGAGATCTCAGGCGTGTGGAAGAGCGCAGGTCGCGTGTTGTTGGCTTCTCTTGCGATGTCGGTGGTGTTGTGGTTCCTCGTCCCGCTGGGGCCTTGGACAAAAGGTTCTTTTGTATTGAGGGCGACTTGGTTGGCTGGGTTGATCGCGATCGGGGGGAGTGTGTTTGTCGTGATCGCATACCTGTTGCGTGTACCAGAGCTGCATCAGGCGGTACAAAAGATTCGACGCAAATTGTAGGATTTAGCGCTTCTTCTTTCGGTAGAGGCGCTCCGGATCGAAAGCTGCGTTGACAAAGCGCAAAAGAAACCCCTCTACAACCTCTTTCATTCGTTCTTTTTCTTCAAAGCGCGCATGGGCACATGGCCCTTCCTCCTCTCCCTCGCGAAATGGACCTACACATCGCAATTTCCCAGAGGACTTTGCGACGAGGATTGCCTTCCAGCGACCACGACGTAGGACACACTCCCACGACCGAAAATCCTTGCGATCCTGACGCACCTCGCCGACTTCCAGGTGGAGAACGTCGAGGCCTTTTGTGTCCAGCGTTTGGTGGAAAACATCGAAGCATTCGAACACATCAGCGCGTAATTCGACGAGTTGACTCCTCGCACGCTCGACGTCTTCGCGGTGTGCAAGTTCTCGTTTTGCGAGCGCAACAGCAGACGCACGGAGCAGATCTCTATCCAGCAATTTCAATGGATGACTCTCCTTACACACTGTTTTTTGAGGGTGGGCTATTCTTTTTTGTTGGGCAATTCGAGATCGTATTTTTTGATGCGGTTGTAAAACCACCCTTTGGAGATCTCAAGGAGCTTCGCTGCCTGCTCGACGTTTTCTGTTTTTTCGAGCATTTGGCGTAAAATTTCGCGCTCTGTCTGTGCGATCAAATCCTTCAAGGAGACTGGTGCGTCTCCAACAGATGGGAGCGTGATATTTTCTGGGATGGTGGGAGGTGGAGGGGCATCTTGCGAGAGTGATTGCTCTTTCATGGGAGAAAGGTTGAGGGCTTTCGCGTCGATGACGTTACCATCGAGGAGGGCGATGGTCCGTTGCAAAATATTGCGAAGTTCGCGCACATTTCCAGGCCAGAGATACTCCTGGAGAGCTTTTTGTGCGTCATGTGTCAGCTGGAACTCTTCGTCAGGGTCGAGTTGGTGGAGGATTCTTGGTGTGAGCAGAGGGATGTCTTCCCGACGCTCTCGGAGGGAGGGGATCTCCAGAGTCACGACAGAGAGACGATAGTAGAGATCTTGTCGAAAGCGCCCATCTTGTACGTCGTCTGTCAGATTGCGGTGGGTCGCTGTGAGCAGACGAAAGTTTACCTCAATCTCTTTTGTTCCACCAAGCCGACGAATGCGTTGTCTTTCCAGGACATCGAGCAGTTTGGGTTGCAGTGAGAGGGGAAGTTCACCAATCTCGTCGAGGAAGAGCGTGCCTCCATCAGCCTGCTCAAAGTAACCCTTGGTTTGTTTGGTTGCACCTGTAAAGGCGCCTTTTTCGTGACCAAAGAGTTCAGATTCGATCAGGCTCGCAGGCAGCGCGCCACAGTTTACGGAGACAAAAGGTTTGTGTTTGCGTGGACTTTGTTCGTGGAGGATCTTTGCGAAGGTGGTCTTTCCAGTCCCTGTCTCTCCGGTGAAGAGGATCGGTACGTTGCGCCGTGCGAGGCGGGGGAGCATGGAGAAGAGTTGGCGCATGCGTTCGCTGCGACCGACGAGTTTTTTGGACGCGTCGTAGTACTTGATGGAGAGTTCTTTTTGTGTGTGTGTAGAGTAGACTTCGAGGACTGATTCACCGACGCGGAGTAGACTTCCCGGTGTGAGGAGGGCGTCAAATACGCGGTGACCACCGAGAAATATGCCGTTGCGACTCCCTTTGTCTCGGACCTGTACGCCGTCTGTTCCGACGTAGATGATGCAGTGGTGTCCACTGACCCATTTGTCTTGTACGAGGCAGAGGTCGCACCAGTCAGCGCGGCCGATGTGGTAAATGTCGCTCTCTAGTTTGAGCTCTTCACCTTTGTGTGGGCCATCTACAACGCGCAGAGAGCATTCTTCGATGGGGATGCTGGGGGAGCGGTACGTTTCAGGTAGCTGCTCCTCTTTCATGGCCAGCGTTTCAAATTCCTCTTCATTCCATACAGAGAGGTTTGGGTGTTGTTTGGTATCCCTTCTCATGCAATTTCCATTATTGTGTGTGAAGATGATTCTTCCCCGTGCAGTGAGCATGATGGATCAAGGCTTGAAAGTCAAGTTGTCCGCTTAGAGCTTCGTAGGGATAGGAGTAGTGGGAGTGCTAGCATGACACACAAAAGTTCGGCACACCCAGCCACTATAAAAGAAGCGGTGTAGCCCGTATGCCATCCATGTGAAGCGGCGACAGTCTGGCTGACCCAGCCTCCTGTGATCGGTCCGAGCATGAACCCCAAGGAGCCGGCTGCGTTGAATCCCCCTAGCGCTGTCGCTTTTGTCTCTGCAGAGGCGAGATCGGTCGTCATCACCAAAGAAGGGACAAACATCACCGCAGAGGTCAATCCGAGCATCAGCATCAAATAAGGCAATCCTTTTGGGGTCCACCAGCCGAGTGTGAGCAGCAACAAACCGTACACAAAGCTCCCTCCTAGCAGCATCAGCGAGCGGGATGTTTTCTCGGAGATGCGACCAAATGGGTAGGATAGTAGCGCAAATGGGAACAAAAAGAGCGCGAGGAGAAAACCGATCTGTGGTGGCGGCAATTGAAAAATGCGCTTCATGTACAAAGAAAAGGTCGCCGTAAAGAAGCCGACAGTGAATCGGTCGATAAAGGTGAAGGAGAGCGGGATCAAGATCCACTTATTTCCGCGCAGTGTCCGGAAGATCTCGCGCAGGTGGACCTTTTCTTTTTTGCGCTTTTGGATCTCTTTGAGGAACAAAGCGGACAAAAGGGCCGTCGTGAGGTTGATGAAGACGCCGAGATAGATGGGAAGCAGTGGGTTGTGTTTGCCCATCACACCACCTAACGGTGCGCCCAAGGCGACCCCAAAGGTGATCCCCGCCCCCATCATTCCCATGATTCGCCCGTGTTTTTCCGAAGACTGGCTCTCGACTGCGAGCGCGAGGAGCAAGGACAAAGCGACAATATGAGCGACACCTTCGAAGAAACGAAAGGTCATAAAGAGTGGAAAAGAGACATCGAGGGTGAGCAAGTAAAAACAAAAGGCGTCAGCAAATAACGCAAACACGATGGGCCACTTGCGCTTGCCAAAGTAATCCGAGAGCATGCCCGCGAGAGGTGCACCGAGGATCGCTCCGATCATATTGATCGACATAAAGAGCGACGTTTGAAGCTCCGAAACGTCAAATCGCGTTTGGATCAATCCACGCAATACTGGGACCGGCATCGTGACCGGAATGAGTGTCAGCAGCGCGAGAAATCCCATAAACCCCAGTCGCCATCGTGACAGCGCTGGCGTCGTGTCTGTAGAGAGAGGCGTTGGTGATGCCAAAAGAATGCCCTTTTTGTTGGTGCGGGTGTGGATGACGCTCTTTGTGACGAGGAAAACAGAGCGATGATTTGATTGGGAGTCTGGTCATCCTGTGGGGAGTTCGTCAAGAACCTGCGCGCAAATCGATGTACAAGAGGATCTTTCCGCGACGGTTGAGTATTTGTATGTAGTGTAATTCCTTCATCCTTTTGAGCTGCTTGGTGCGTTTGATGATCTTACCTTGAAGTGCCAAAAGGTTGGGGCCACGCCATTCATCTTCGACGACAAAAGAGAGGGTCTGGGCTTTGCGATAGACCTGCGCGTAGGGGATGAGCTTGTCGTATGGGTTGGGCGATAACTTTGTCCCCAATGAAGGAGTGGATGCCCTCAACCACAACACAAGCGCGAGGAGGAGGACAAGCAGCAGGCCAGCGATGCGGAGGCGAGGTCGCGAGGAGAGTGCGGGTTTCGGCTTCTTGGCGGAGCTCATCGACTCGGACCAGACGTTTCTCGGTCCTTGGACTGGGGAAGCGCTGTACACAAAACCTGTTTCAGGAAGCCCCTCGACATCGCGTTTGTGCATGTCGTGCAGGATCTCTTGGTGGGGTTCTTGTCCTCGTTGTGTTTCACTCTCTTCTTCAAAGGAAAAAGCGGTCTCTTCTTGGATATGGATGTGTTTTGGAGTGTGGTGGGAAGGTGGGGCTTCTTCGATGTCTTCTAAGATGTCGAGTCCAAGGGGGATATTCTCGTGCATGTATGCCATCAACAGCTCGGAGGAGCTAGAGACGCTCTCTTTTTCAAGTTCGCCAAGCATCTCGACTTGCAGATCTGTCAACGTTGTGGCGAGCCTGGAGCGTCCCGGCATATCATGTACTGATGCACTCTCTTCGAGCTCCCATTCTCCTTCGAAGAGTGGACCGGTTGCCGACAGTGGAGCGATCAGTCCGAGCTGTTGTTGGTTGGCGGGTGTTCTGATGTCTTCTTGCTCAGCAAGGCGCTTTGTCTCCGATGTGTTCGTGTAAGAAGGTGCTTCAAAGAGCAGCTCATCTTCAGAGTCGCTTTCGACGATGGAGGCGAACGCGATGTCGAGCTCCTCCGACGCTGTCGGAGGAAGTTTCGTGTTGTCTTCGGGGTAGGCGTCCATTTCGACTGTTTTGGTGGGAGGTGGTTCGAGGAGATCCTGGACGGAGACCGGAGCTGGTGAATGTGTCGGTGTGTGGCCGGACTTGGTCTTGAGCGCGCGTGCTGGTTGGGCGAGGGCGTCTGGAGAGGTGGAGACTGAGATATGTGTGGGCGAGAGCGCTTCGAAAGGGGGGCGTGTCGTCGCACGGCTCGAAGGGCTGATGTCGTCGGAAGAGACCTCGTCTAACCACTGCTCCATGGCTGAGAAGTAGTCGTTGTGTCGTGCTTCTGATTTCGAAGACAAGAAGACTTCGCCACTTTGACTTTGTGCTTCATCGACTTCTTGTGGTGGATTGGATGAAGGGAAAAAGTGTTGGGGAAGTGTCGAGGACCACGGCAGCGGCTGCGCGTGGACAGCGAGCATGTAGTCCATGTACACGTCAAGCGGTGCATTGGTGGCTTCGAGCAGTGGCTGACTCAACTCTTCGAGGTGGATGGTCTGGTCTCGAATGCTTGAAGGTAATCGTTTCCTCAAGAAGATCGCGTATTTTTTGATGTCAGTCCAACGCGAGAGGACGGAGGTCGAGAGGAGACCGAGCATGATCAACATGGTGAACTCGATCTTCTCAGGAAAGGGGACTTCATTCCAGCGACCCCAGTGGTGGCCAAAGTACAACTTGGTATGTGAAGGTGTGGGGTGGTGGTCGAGAGATGGTGGGAGGTTGAGTGACCAGGGGAGATACTGTTGGGACAGCTTGAGGAGGAACGCGTCGGCGATGTTGGCTTCGATTTGGGGGGTTTGAAGTAACACTTCACGTATGGGCGTGAGTGTCAGCTCTCCGTGTCTAATGTATAGAGGTAATTTCTTTCGCAGAAATCCATCAAAATGGTCTGTGTCGACGCTATGAGACAGGAGAGATGTGGAGAGCAAACCCAGCATGACCAATCTTGTGGACTCTAGCCACTGCTCACTCATCTCCGATGTTGGTGGTACGTCCGGTGAGAGTTGCCCAAATGAGTGTGAAGGTGTGTGTGTGTATGGAGATTCTGTGATGCGTTTTTTGGGCGTGGGGGTCGGAGGAGAGAGCTTTTTGGAGGGCATACTTGTCAATGGATGACTTGGAAGGGGTGAGTCTTTGACTGGAGGGGTCGCAGAGTCTTTGAAAGGAGCTGTCTCTTCGAGGAGCGGACGCAGTACGCGCCAGACTTCTTCGCCGGGAGCAGCTTCGGTTGGTGCGTAGACCTCTTGCCAGAATGGGTGCTCTCTGAGCCACTGTCGTATACGTGCTTTTGCGACGAGCGCCGAGGGAAATTGTGCGCTCTCTTCGATGAGCGTACAAAGATCGGTCTTGACCTCCTCCTGTCGTAGAAACTGTAGAAGGATATCGTTGGCTTTTTTGCGTATCAACCGAAACTTGAGAACATTGTAGATCTTTTCAGGTATCCATCTAGAAGACATGACTCCCTCGCTCTCTCATCCTTGCGCGAGTTGATTCGAAGCTGTCATTGTAACAGCGATTGTGATTTCGTCATGATGGGCTCCTTGAGTACATCCATGCCCATAAGCGAGAAAACAATAACATGTTTGTTGGTATGTTGTCATGTATTGCGCAAGATTGGAGGGGGAGCAGAGGTGTGTAGAGAGAGGGCAATGGTACTGTGTTGACTTATGGTGAATTTTTACAACGTCCGGCATTTTTGTACACAGTCAGGTATTTCCTCGTGGGGTGGATCGCGCCGAGGGCCTTCCACATCGCTTTGGTCCCCGAAAAGAAATCAAAGTGTTTGCCTTTGATCGCGCCACCAACGTCATCCGCACGAAAACATCCATCGTGTGTAAAGCCACCAATGCCATCGACCGATGGTATCTTCACACCATCCCACTCTGCGATGTAGACAGAGGTCCCGTAGGGGATCAGGCTGTTGTCGACTGCAAGTGAACGTAGAGGTTGAAGAGGGTTGCTCTTGGAGCCTACACCCCAAGGATACTTACTCTTGTTGACTTCAAAGTAGCAGATGATCCCGCCTGTTGGGCATCGTCTCCCGCAGCTACATGTCGATGCATAGTTGAGGACGCGCCCATCGCTCAATCGTCCACTACCTTCGATACAGATCGAGTCGGAGAATTTACTCGGCACTGTCGCGATGACTTTGCACTGTTTGTCGTAGAGTTTGGTATCGGCTGTCCCGGAGTAGTCTTTCTCCTGACTGAGGTAGTAGTAAGTGATATACATTTTATCGATAAGGGTGCCCTTATCTTGTGAACGTTGTGTCGCTGTCACTGTGATGCTATGGGAGGCCAATTCGCGTTGATTGGCGTCGAGGCCGACAAGTTTGATCGTCAATGACTGATCAACTGGACTGAGGGTTTGCGTGAGCGAGGTTTGTGTTGTGGGGATGTTTGTGCTCACTGCGTTGCCGTTGACGAACAATGTGAGGCTGTGGACGCCTTGGGCCGAAAATGTAAACTGCACGGGGTTGTTCACAGTTGCTCCGTCGCTGGGACTGTGGATGGTCACGAGGGGAGCAGGGCCCTGTTCGACAGGAGGTTCTGGGCCAGACGGCTCAGGACCGGAAGGCTCTGGACGTGAAGGTTCAAGGGGAGAGGGTTCGGGGCCAGAAGATTCTGGGAGAGTTTGGGTTTTTTCGGGTTGTGTTTGTCGATCAGGTGTGGATGTACCATCCAAAAAGCGGAGGGAGTCAGTCGTCCCTCCGTCGAGGAGCACGATCGTGATCTCCTTGTCGTTGGGGGAGACTTTTCGTGTTGAACAGCCTGAAGAGAGTTGGAGCAACAAAGCTACCAAGAGGAACGCGAAAAAGGTTTTGAAACGTGACATTACAACTTCCTCGTCTTTTCTTACGATTTTGATAGGACTGTAATGCAAGAGTGGTAAGAATGCACGACTTTTGTTTGGAGAGACGAGCTTGTCAAATGGCACGGAGGGTTTTACGTTGGTGTATGCACAGTGAAATGGTATGTGGTGTTGTAGAATTGGTTTGTGACTCCGTGATATATATTGGTTGGTAAACAATGTGAGGCCGTTGCAAAGAAGCGCATGGTCTGAAACCACAGGCGGAGGGTTGGCATGAAGTGGTGTCGATGGATATGTCTTTTGTACCTTTGGTTGGGGTTGGGGGGTTTTGCGTGGGCGCTGCCTGCGCCCGTCTCGCGTGGTGAAAGTGTCCGAAAAGCGCCGTCTTACAAAGAGTACAAGAGTATCTCGAGGAGAGAACGCGTCAAGGAAGATGACGAGCGACAGGAGCGTATGCTTGAGTGGTTTCGTCGTCGCATGATGAAAAAAGAGGACGCGTGGAGGCGAGGGCGGCTTTGGTGGAGTTTGGAGTCGGGGCGTGTGTGGTTTGTGTACCATCCAACAGTGGCGAATCCTCCTTCTGAGATCTCTTATGAGTTTTTGGGTTTTAGCTATGGTTTTCGTGCGGGGTGGGCGTGGAAGAGTTTTCTCGTGACCGCAGATCTTTCATTTGCAAATGGAGAAGAAGAGCCCGGCCAGATAGTCGAGAGTGTGGGAGGGTCGATGACGCAGATAGGTGCGACGATGTCTTACTTTCTGCAAAAATACTTGTTGGTCGAGGCGGGAGTGGGTGCGTTGCTTTTTCGTCTTGTTCGGCGTGGCGTGGAGACAAATTCCGTTGTGTTCCCCATCCATTTGGGGGGAACCATTCGTATCCCTTTGAGGACGATCTCGATGGGAGTGCGTGTGGTCTCGGTCGTGACCTTGGATCTTTTTGGTCGAGGGTGGACTTTTGGAGGTTTTGCCCACTTGGTGTTTCAGATGTTGTGACGGTCGTGGATTCAAACGGGAAGTCGGCTGTTCGAGGTTAGTTGACGCACGGGTGGCCTCATGGTATCATGCAAACCCTCGCGAATTCCCTTCCATTGTTGTCATTTCCGACAGACTTTTTGGTGTTTTGTACTGTACGACGTGAGTGTTTGATGAAGAAAATTCTACTATTGGAAAACGACCTTCAGGTCGCCGAAGCGCTTCGTATGCATCTTGAGAAGCACGATTACGATATGCTGCTCGCTACGACATTGGACGAGGCGAAGAAAAGTATCGCGTACTCGTCTCCAGACGCACTCGTCGTTGATCTTGGTATGGCCACTCCCGAGCTGCTAGACTTTTATCAATGGCTTGTCGAGCAGCCACAATTGCGCTCCATCCCTCGGATTTTTATGGAAGGAAATGAGACGCCTGTGATCCGCGAGTTGAAGATGCGCAGTCACGATCTTTTCCTCCAAAAGCCCATCCAATTGCCTGAGTTTTTTCAAGTCTTGGGTACTCTTGTTGGAGAGAGTGAGGAAGAAGAAGAGGAGATAAGCGAGTCCGATCGGATGCTTCGCTCATTTGTCGGCCAGCAGATTGGCTCAGCGATCATGAAGCGTGAGATTGGACGTGGCGGCATGGGCGCTGTCTTTGAAGGGTACCAGGAGTCTTTGGACAGAAAGGTCGCCATCAAAGTCATGTTGCCCGATCTAATCAAAGATCCCGCAGCGGCCGGACGTTTTCGTCGAGAAGCGCTCGCGATCGCGCGGTTGAAGAGCCCTCACATTGTGCAAGTCTTCGATGCGGGCCTGACTGATGATGGGGTGTTCTACATCGTGATGGAGTTTCTCGATGGAGGAACACTCGATGACCACCTCGAACGCAAGAAAAAGCTCACCGTAAGTGAGTCCGTGAACATCATCGGACAAGTCGCGCAGGGACTGTTCTCAGCACACGAAGCAGGACTGATTCACAGAGATATCAAGCCCTCCAACTTGATCCTTGCACCTTCTGGTCATGTGACGATTACGGACTTTGGTCTCGTCCGTCATGGCGAAGATATGCGCTTTACACAGACAGGGATCGTCGTGGGGACGCCTCACTACCTCTCCCCTGAGCAGGCATATGGTCGGCAGATCGATCACCGCTCTGACATTTATTCTTTGGGGATCGTCTTTTACGAACTGTTGACTGGAGAGCTTCCCTTTGACTCCAACAACCTGACACAAGTCCTCCTCGCTCACGTCCAACAACCTCTCCCAGATCCACGTAAGGTCGTCCCAGACATCCCCGAGGCGGTCGTTAAGATCTTGATGAGTATGTCCGAGAAGGATCCCAACGAGCGCGTTCAAGATTGTCGTGAGTTGTTCCTCGCACTCGATGCACTCGGCTACCAGGCGAGATTCCAGACGGGACAAGAGCGGGTGCTGAGCTATCATGGACACATCACTGGACACCACGCCTCTGCCAACACATCGATGATGGACGCGGTTACATCGAGACCTCAAAATGGCAATATTTCGCTCAATTCATCGATGGCACAACGCCTCTCGTCACTCAAAAATGTCTCTCTGACACAATTTAATCAAGACAACTTACTTGGGACGGTCTGGCTGAGTGGCTCAGGTTCGATCCTCGAAGAGAAGGGCAGCTTTACACCGGAGTGGTCCAACGCGCTCGTGATGCTCATCGGTCACGCACAACAAATCGAAGCCGCGACCGGGCTTGGTGAGTGGCAACATACATTGTTCGAGTCCGACAAACAGGTGATGACGATCTTCCCAAAAGACGAACACACCTGTGCGATGTTGTTTGGACAGACGATGGCACAAAATTCGATGAATCTCTCTGCGTACTCCATGGGAAGCAGCCAAGGAACACAGAGCGGTATCTCACCACTCGAACAAGTGCTCTCTATCGCAGGTGTCGAACATGCGCTGCTTTTTGATGAAGTTGGACAGCTGATCGACCACGCCTCACAACAGCCTCTTGATGCATCTCATTACGAGATCCGTTTGCTCCCTATCGTCCATATCCTCCAAAGCCTTCCGATTTCGTGTGCAGGGATCGATTGTTGGTTTGAACACGGGCGTACAATGATCTGGCCTGTCGGTAACCGCACGTTGTTTGTCACTTCAGGTGCACGCGTCAACAAATCGATGATCTCCATTATCATCGGACGCCAGCTTGGGCTCTTGTCAGGAGGGACTGCCAATGTCCCAGCCCAACCGATGAGGAATGTGACACCCACACACAGTGCATCGTTGCATGTCTCCAGCGCGCGACAAACGCCCTCAACCAATCGACTCTCGTCACCTGTTGTCGCGACTGACGGTGCGTGCTTTTCATCCGATGACATCAGTGTCCTGGGGAAAGAGTATGCCAAGTTTATTGGTCCTATCGCCAAAGCTGCGCTGAACAAGCAGATCAAGAAAATGGGATATACCAAACATACGCTCCCCATTCAGCTTCAAAAAACGTTGCTCAACGCACTCGCTGAACGTCTCGAAGAATCGAAGCGTGGAGTCTTCATCAAAAACGCAGAGGGACTGCTTGACAAGCTCGCAACCAAAAAATAAGGCTTGTCTCCCATTCATTTTCCTATACTCTATTTTTTTTGTGATTGATTGTGTCATTGAAACGCCACACATCATCGTGATGTGTGGTTGTGTTGTGCGTGCATATCTGGGAGAAGTCGATGAAAAAACTGGGACTCGGAATCAAGATCATGTTGTTGGCCTTTTTGCTGATTGTTATCTCTGCAGGCTCGCTGATCTATCTGTCATATCGTACCGCTTACAAAGATCTCGAAAAGCAAATTGGGATGCGCTTACAGGCGATCGCTTCGACCTCGGCGTTGATGCTCGATGGCGATCAACATGAGCAAATCCGTGGTGAAAAAGCTGCCAAAAGCGCCGCGTTTTTGGCCATGCGCAAAAAACTCCGTGAAGTCAAAAAAGCCAACGGTTTGGATACCGATATCTTGACCTACCGACCTGTCGATGGTCGGACGCTCAAATTTGTGCTGATGACGAACGAGAAGCCCTTCATTGGTCACACGTACCAAATTAAACAAGAGATGAAGCCGACCCTCAGCGAAGGGAAGCCCGGTTTCACCAAGATCTTCAAGGATCAACACGGTGAGTGGATCTCTGGGTACGCTCCCATCCGTAACTCCAAAGGGAAAATTGTCGGGCTTGTCGAAGTCGACGCCAAACTGAAGACCTTCCAAGAGAAGCTGAGCATGAAAGTGCGTCCGTTGCTCGTGGATTCAGTCGTGATCTTGTTGATTGGTCTGATCTTGAGCTTCTTGTTGTCGAGAGGGCTTATTGGTCAGCTTCTCTACTTGCGCGATGTCACCGAGAAAATTTCTCTGGGGCAGATGGACCAAAAGATCGAAGTCTCCACAGACGATGAGGTCGGTCAGCTGGCACAATCCCTCGAACGCATGAGAGAGAGTCTCAAGGTCGCGATGGAGATGATCGCCGAAGACGACGACGATTAAGCCTACCTGAGTCAAAAGTCCCACTCCTCTCCATCCCTTCCGCTTTGTGTGCCTTTTTAGCCACTTTCCTTTGCGCGCAGCGCGTTCTTGTTGAAACCTCCCTCACAACATGGTGACTATACACTGAGTCTTGTGGTTGCTCTTGACCGAAGGGGGCGTCGATGCTACCTTGCCTGGGTATCACAAAGCCTCTACTCTGCGGAGGTTGACAGCGCGCTTTCGTGCTCCTCAACTTTCCATCACCTTACCCTCACTTTTTTGCCGGCGCTGCCAATGACGATGTTCATGATGTCGTTGTGAACCTGGCTAGTCGTGAATAAATGTTCGCAGTGGGGTGTTTGGATTTAAAGAGCCGTCGACCAAGGCGTGGACCTGAGAGGTGTGGAAACGTTTTCTCGTTGAGGAGACAAACCTGTTTGCATTTCTGAGGTCGCCTCAGATCGATTTGTGTTGTGAGACGTGAAACCAAGAGATAACGTCATCATCGCAGGGATGATGATGTCGAGAATGAAATAATCAAAGGACCGACCTCTACTTTGTCACACAATGGCAAAAGAAGAGCGTCCAACAAGACCGAAAGGCACTTGCTGATGAGAAGCCAACAAGAAGTCGAAGCGCTGACTGCTCAATTTCGTCAGGATCTGCTGCGCCTGGAAGCAGAAATCAATAAGGTGATCGTGGGCCAGGATCTACTCGTTCGTGGTGTTTTGATCGGTATGTTCTGTGAGGGGAACGTCCTCCTAGAAGGGACACCCGGGTTGGGAAAGACACAGCTCGTTAAGACCATCTCCGATACGATGAACTTGAAGTTCGGTCGGATCCAATTTACGCCAGACCTGATGCCTGCCGATATCCTCGGTACCAACGTTATTGTCGAGCAGGAAGATGGACGTAAAGAGTACGAACTTCTTGAAGGCCCGATCTTTGCCAACATCTTGATGGCTGACGAGATCAACCGTGCGATCCCCAAGACGCAGGCTGCGCTGCTCGAAGCGATGCAAGAGCGCAGCGTGACCATCTTCCGAAAGAGCCACAAGCTCTCTCGTCCCTTCCTTGTCCTTGCGACCCAAAACCCCATCGAGATGGAAGGTACCTACCCACTCCCCGAAGCACAGCTCGACCGCTTTTTGTTTAAGCTCAACGTGCAACGTCCCGATCGTCAGGCGATGCACCGTATCCTTGAGCTGACAACGGGAGTCAAAGCGCCCAAGGCTGAATCCGTGATCACAACAGAGCGTATTCTCGAGATGCAATCTCTCGTACGTGAGGTCGAGATTGATCACCTACGTCGTGATTATGTTGTCCGTCTCGTCGAAGCGACGCACCCTGAATCCACCTCCGCACCTGACATCGTGAAACGATATGTACGCTTCGGTTCAAGTCCTCGTGGTGCCCAAGCGATTCTGCTCAGCTCGAAGGTGAGATGTTTGGCAGAGGGGCGCTTCTCCGTATCCTCCGAGGATATCCGATATGTCGCGAAACCAGCTCTTCGTCACCGTATGATCCTGAGCTTTGAAGGCGAAGCAGAAGGCATTACGTCCGACCAGATCCTCGATGGTCTGTTTCAAGCGATCCCTGAAGTGGAGAAATAAGACCTGTGGCCAATGACAGTCTCTTCAACCAAGAATTTTTGGCCAAACTCGATTACTTGTATCTGATCTCCAAGAAGCTACTCTCGGGACAGAACAAGGCCGAGCGCCGTAGTCGTAAGATCGGCTCGGGGATCGAGTTTGCCGATTACCGCGAATATGTCCCTGGTGATGACCTTCGCCATATCGACTGGAACCTGTATGCACGTTTGGGCAAGCTGTTTTTGCGCTTGTTTGAAGAAGAAGAGGATCTGTACGTGTACATCCTCCTCGACATCAGCCCATCGATGACGCTAGGAAGTCCGAGCCGCTTGGATTATGGTCGTCGTGTTGCGGCGGCGTTGGCGTATATCACGCTCAACAACCTCGACCGCATCAGCATGATCACTTTTGGCGACAAGCTTGAAGGTCGGCTCCCTCCTTGTCGAGGGAAGAACAATATCTTCAAGGTGCTCCAGTTTTTGGACGCCTTGGAGCCGATGAAGGGGACCCATCTCGAAGAGAGCTTGCGGACCTTTGTTCACCAGACAAAGCGTCGCGGTGTGGCTGTCGTGATTTCAGACTTTTATGACGAAAAAGGCTATGAGTCAGCGCTTAACTTTTTGCGCTATCACAAGTTCGATATCTACGCCTTGCAGTTGTTCGATCAAAAAGAGTTACAGCCGGATATTCGTGGTGATGTGGAGCTTGTGGATCATGAGACTGGAGAGGTCCTGACGACGACACTGTCTCCTGCGTTGGTGCGTGCGTATCGCGAGGCTTTTGAGGAGTTTTGCGAAGAGATTGAGCAATATTGTAAACGCTCGGAGATAACGTTATTCCGGACTGATATTCAGGTGCCATTTGAGGACCTCATTTTGAATATCTTTCGACAAGGTGGTTTTTTGGGATGATTTCACTCGCGGGTCTTTCTGCAAGTACGTTGTTGTACATCGGCATCGCTGGGAGCGCTATCATCAGCGTGCTTTACCTGTTGCGATTGCGCAAGCGCCGTGTCGTTGTACCTTTTTTGCCGCTGTGGCAGCGCGTCGTCAAACGCAAACAGTACCAGAGCTTGTTTCAGCGCTTTAAGCGCTTGATCTCGTGGTTGTTGCAGATCTTGTTTTGGTTGATTCTGCTGCTCGCCTTGGGGGACCCCAAGCTGCGCGCCGAGCTGATGAGTGGTCGCAATGTCGTCCTCGTCATCGACACATCGGCGAGCATGTCCACGCGGGATAATCACAAACGCACGCGGCTTCACCACGCCAAAAAGAAAGCCAAAGCCCTGATCAAAGAACTGATCGGCTTTGACAAAATGATGCTCATCTCGATGGATGGGGAAGTGCTCCCCATGACGCCTTTTACGGGCGACCAAAAGCTCCTCGAAAAGAAGCTGGATGGGTTGAAAACCTCGGACACTGCAGCAAAACTTCGACAAGCATTGCTGCTCGCCAAAGACGCCCTACAAGATCGAAAACGCGGAGAGATTATCGTCATCTCCGATGCGTCTTTCGGAGGACGCTCCCAAAGTCTCCTTGTGCCCGAAAAAAAGAAGGGAAAGAAGCCTCCTGAGCGCGTCAAGCCCATTGAAAACAAGCCCGATCCCCGCGCAAAAGCCAGTGATCCCGATACAAAAAGGGGCAAAACGCCCAAAGCACGTACAAAACCAAAAAAACGAAGACGTGTGCGGAGAAAGCGCAAGCGTAAACGAACGCGACGTGGGCGCCGAAAAAAGAAGAAGAAAAAGAAGAAACGCAAAGAGATTAAGCTCCCTCCCGGTCTCAAAAAGGTCTTCGATTGGAAGAAGTTTGCGACGGTCAGTGAAGCACATCGGCCTTTGCCGAAGTTTCAACTGATTCGCGTCGGTGAACGTGCCGATAATGTCGGTATTGTCGCGCTGAGTGCGCGGCGTTTGCCCGATCCTCCTCTACACTTCGCCGTATATATCGAGCTGCACAACTTCAGTCAGTTTCGTTCTGTTGGGTATCTTGAGTTGTACATGGATGGTTTGATCATCGAGACCATCAAGGTCGATATCCAACCTGGAAAACGCTGGCGGTGGAGCTCTCCAAAACTCTCGGCATCCGGTGAACGTCTTGAGGCGCGCTTGCGTATCGAGACTGGTCGCGACTTGTTAGAAGCGGACAACCGGGCTTTTGCTGTCTTGCCTAAAGCCAAACCGCCCCGTGTGTTGCTCGTCAGCAACGAAAACCTCTACCTACACGCGGTCTTACTCTCCGACCCGCAGGTCATTTATAGCCATGTCACGTGTGATGGTTTTGATTCGTACAACAAACCAACAGACATCTATATCTTCAACGCATGTGCACCCAAAACACCGCCAACAAAGGGACGCTATATCTTCTTTGATCCTCCTGAAGAAGGCACGCCATTTCGTGTCCAGAGAGGCAAAAAGATGCTCAAAAATCCACTCATCACTGAGGTGAAGAAGTCGCACCCCTCCATGCAGTTTTTGGTCTTGCGCGATATCAATATTAGCACCTCTGTTCGGTTCCGCCGGGCGCCTGGCGATATCACTGTCGCTGGCTCGTTTGGAAATCCTGTGATTATCGCGAGAGGTGATAAAAAGATGCGCAGTCTTGCAGTTGGCTTCTCGCTGCGTCGCTCTGACTTTCCTCTACGCGTCGCTTTTCCCTTGTTTTTGCGCAATTGTATGCAATGGTTGATCAGGGGCGAACGACCTGCTCCTCCAACAACTCGGAGCACAGGGACGTTGTGGAAGGTATACTTGCCCGATCACGTCAAAAGTATCTCCATCAAAGGCCCTAACACATCGTTTCCGTCGCTTCCTGTGAATGATGGTCTGGCTATCTTTTCTGGAAAACATATAGGGTTTTACCAGCTCAGTTACGGAGATAAAAGCCTGTGGCTTGGGGCGAATTTGGCCAACCCCAATGAGTCTCGTGTGCTCCCTGGTCAAGTCCAAAAGCAGTATCTGGTGGCTGTCGACAAAGACGGCAAAAAGAAGATCGTGCGTGAGTGGACTGTCTTGGGTTGGAAGCTACCCATCCCCAAGCACATTTGGTTGGTCTTGCTCGGCTTTGCGGTCGCGTGGTTGATGTTTGAGTGGTATACGTACAATCGAAGAATTACGGTATAGTCGCGTGATATTCGTGGCTTTTGAATACGGGAGTCAAACCCGATGAAAGGTACTTTCTGATGGATTGGACCTCATTAACACAGCTCCGATGGGAGGAATTGAGTCTCACACAGCCTCTGTGGCTATGGATTCTCGCCTTGTTGCCCCTGCTTATGCTCGTGCAACGCTTTTCTCTTGTTGACCTGAGCCGTGTGCAGCAGTTTTTCTCATTCCTGATCCGTGGTTTGATCATCGCATGCCTTGCGTTGGCCATGTCAGGTCTCTCCAGCCGAAGCTACAGTCAGCGAATGGGGGTCGTCGTCGCTGTCGACGTATCTCCCTCTGTCCCTGATGCATCGCTCAAGCGCTCACAAGAGTACATCGACAAGCTGTGGAAGTCTCGCAAAGGCAAAGACGAGTTACGTGTGATCTCCTTTGCCTCAAGCTCGCGTCTGCTCAAAACCAAAGAAGGCAAGCCACCTGTTCTGAAACGACATCCGAAAGAGCAAGCCTCCAATCTGCAAGGCGCGATCCGTCACGCATATGGATTGTTCTCCTCCGGCGTCCTCAAAAGGATGGTTGTGGTCTCCGATGGCCGCGAGACAAAGGGCAGCGTCCTCGAAGAGGCCAGTCGCGCAAAGAGTCGTGGTGTTCGCGTCTACAGTCGGGCGATTAAGGGACCTTATCCCGCTGAGGTGTTGATCCAGAACCTGATCTTACCCGAGACGATTCGTTTGCGGGCGCCTTTTATGATGGTGGTCGAGGTCTTCTCGACATACGCAGCCAAAAAGATCCCTCTCACTGTGTACAAAGACGGCTTTGTCTTCGCGTTTAAGCGCGTTGACCTCAAAAAGGGGCTGCAAAAGTTTCGTTTCCGTGTCCAAATCGACGAAGCGGGTCTGACGACTTTTCAGGTGTACATCAAGCCCAAAAAAGACCGCTTTAAAGGGAACAATGTCTACATCAAGGCCATCCCAATCCTCGGTGAACCAAGAATCCTCTATCTCGAAGGCAATCCTTCACAATCCCACTACCTGACTCGTGCCCTTCAAAAACAGAAGTTTCGCGTAGATGTCCGTAGTAGTTATGGTATCCCGACGAGTATTCGAGATCTTGAACGATACGACATGGTTGTGATCTCCGATGTCCCGGCTTACAGGATGTCCCGGTCACAGATGCGCTTGTTTGAGACGTATGTACGCGATCTTGGCGGTGGTTTGATCATGGTCGGGGGAGAAAACAGCTTTGGTCCTGGTGGGTACTTCCAGACGAGGATGGAGAAGATCTTACCTGTCCGCTTTGAGACCGAGAAGAAGAAGGAGACCCCTTCTCTTGCGCTCGTGATGATTATCGACAAGTCGGGCTCGATGTCGGGGAACAGGATCTCTCTGGCCCGTGAAGCTGCGAAGGTCACCGTCCGAATGCTTGGTGCCAATGATAAGGTCGGTGTGGTCGCGTTTGACTCTCGTCCAAGAAAGGTCGTTCCGCTGCAGTCTTCGAGCAACAAGAGCCAAATTATCTCTGACGTTTCGAGGATTCCGGCTTCGGGTGGTACAAGCATCGCGCCGGCGTTGGAGATGGCGTATCGCATGTTGAGTGGTGCGAGAGCGAAGATCAAGCACGTCATTTTGCTCAGTGATGGGCAAGATTCACGGCGTGGGATCTACGAGATTGTTCAGGCCATGAACGGCGAAGGGATCACTGTTTCTTCTATCGCTGTTGGCTCGGGAAGTGACCGCTCTTTGCTGAAATCGATCGCGGAGATGGGGGGAGGGCGCTCTTATTACACAGAAGATCCCTACAACATCCCCAAAATCTTCACCAAAGAGACCTCCAAGGTCAGCCGCTCTTCGTTCGTAGAAGAGCCTTTCCGTCCCCGGGTATCTCGCTATACACAGGCCATCAAAGGGATCAACTTTTCCTCCGCGCCCTACCTGCTTGGGTACGTCTCCACGAAAGCCAAACCCCGCAGTCAGGTCGTCCTCTCTACTGAGTATGGCGAACCATTGCTCGTCTCATGGCGGTATGGACTCGGGAAGGTCACCGCCTTTACATCGGACGTCAAGAACAGATGGTCTGTGCAGTGGCTCTCGTGGTCGGGATTTGGTCAGTTTTGGTCCCAGGTCATGCGTGACGCGATGAGGCAAGGACCGAGTCGTTTGTTTCGTGTAAAAGCCAAGATCGTGGAAGGCCAAGGCAAGATCGTTGTGGATGCTGTAGGACCGACCGGACAGTTTATGAACTACATGGACGGGAAGGCGACCATCCTCGATCCACGACTCAAGCGGATCAAGACGACACTTCGCCAGACAGGACCCGGCTTTTACGAAGGGACATTCCCTGCTGTCAGACACGGCTCCTACTTGGTCAAGGCGAGCTTTTCGCGCAGTGGGAAACCTGTGGGAATCGGTCAAGCGTCGGCTTCTTATGCATATCCAGCGGAGTGGTTGAGCGCCAGTCCCAATCTTGAGCGACTGCGCTCTATCGCAGAAGCCGGGGGTGGAAAGCTCGATCCTTCTATGAAGTTGCTCTGGCATCGTACGCCGAAAGAGCGTCTGCTGACCCACCAACCCTTGTGGCCTTACCTCGTGTTGCTGGCGTTGATTTTGTTTGTGTTTGACTTGTTCTTGCGACGAGTTCGTTTGTTTGGCCGAGCAGCCTATATCTCTTCGTAGGAGGCACAAGATGCGTATCTCGTTGTGGTTGGTGTGTCTCTGTCTGCTGTTTCCTTTGGACGTGAGTGCGTCTCTTGGTCGGCTGGCGGTGCTTTACAAACGCAAGAAGAAGAAGAAGCGCGTGCGCATCCCTCGTGTTGGGATGATCAAGATGAAGAAGCTGCGGATCAAGGGAAACATTGACAAAAAGAAACTCACAAATGCGCTGACATACCGGATCGGTAAGGTGTTGAAGTGTTACCGCACGTTGTTGCATTTGCACGCGAAAAAGAAACGCAAAGGAGCCTTGCTCCAGTGGTCTGGTCAACTGGTGCTCGCGTCCAAACTCAATGGCCACGGCCGGGTCAATGGAGTGAAGTGGCTCTCTGGTCACAAGGCCGCTCCACAATCCGTCCGCGATTGCTTTTTGTGGAATTTACGCGGGAAGAAGCTGTTTCCTCCACAAGGCCAAAAATCCTGCACCCTCCATACGACTTTCTCTGTCCAACCTGTGTATCTCTCGACGTCCAAGAAAAAGAAAAGAAAAAGGTAAGCACGTTGACCAACCCATCGACCTCCAATCCTGTGTGGGAGGCGCTGGAAGAGCGCTTTTGGTCATCTGACGAGCTTGCGATACAAGAGGAGATGGCGAGGCAAATGGTCACGCTTGATCCTTCCAAGGCGTGGGAGCTTTTAAAGAAGGGACTGCGCGCGCGACGTACACGAGCTTCGATCGCGGGGTTGCTCGTGCTCAGAGATCGTCGTACTGGTCCACTCTTATTAAAAACGATTCACGCTCGGGGCGGAAATGACGAGGAAATAGAGGCGTTGGTGCAAGCCTTGGGGGAGCTCGCGGATGTGGACGCGTTGTGTCAACTGATCAACGATCCATTTGGCGTGCCGCGTGTGCAGTTGTTGGCCTTGCAGGCTCTCTCCAAACATCATGATGAACAGGCGGTCTCGATATTTTTGCGAGAGCTCCACGCGTCGAGTCGGACGAGGCAGGAACTCGCGACGATTACACTTGGACGATGGCGTGTGAAAAAAGTGGTCCCTACGTTGTGCAAAAGACTTCGAAGTCAATTGCATACATCTTTACGTAAGCCGCTCGTGTTTGCGTTGGCGAATATCGGAACTCCTGACGCGATCGCGGGTGTGAGGGAGCTGCTGTTTCACGAAAAAGAGCAGCTGCGCGTAGAGACGGCTGAGCAGGTCGCGCAATTTGCCCATGTCGAGTGGTTACCGTTGCTACAGGCTTGTCGTGAGACATTTGAGGGTGTTGAGGACGAGACCTGGGTTGGGCGTATTGACCTCGCGATTGAGCGACATCAAGAGGTGATGGCGAAGCATCAACAGGAGAAAATTGAGCCGTGGATTGCGGAACTTGAGTCTGTGTTGTGGGATTCTTGAGGGTGTTACGAAGAGAAATAGGGGGATGTGTCCCATATCTTCATGGAGGCGTCTTCTGCGCCTGTGACCATCCATCGTCCGTCAGGACTGACACAAACAGAGTGCACCGGAGCACCGTGATCGAAGACTTGTGCTGAGACACCGTCGGGTAGGGACCACAGACGAATGGTGTGATCGAGACTACTCGAAAGCAAGAAGTCGCCTTGTGGCGAGGTTGCGAGGGAGACGACGCTCTTTTGGTGCCCCTTGAGGGTGTGGGTGATCTGAAATTCGTCGAGTCCCCATAACTTGATATTACCATCATCTGTCGCGGAGGCGAGCTGTTGGTGTTGTGGACAGAGTTTGATGGCGTTGACGACTGTCCAGTACTCTTCGAAGGTGTGAAGAAGGGCGCCTGTGTGGAGGCTCCACAACTTCACGGTGGTGTCTTCACTGCCTGAGGCGAGGACACCACGTTGTAGATCAATGTCGAGTGAACGGATGGGGTTTTGGTGGCCTTCGAGCGTCCCGAGTGGGCGTCCTGACTCACTGTCCCACAGCTTGATATGCTGTCCCTGTCCTGCGGAGATGACTTGTTTCCCTTGGTTTCCAAAGAGTACGCTGTAGACGGCATCTTCATGTTGGAACAGGTGAAAGAGACGGGCGGAGAACACATCCCATATTTTGATCGTGCAGTCAGAACTCCCGGATATAACGTAGCGTCCATCAGGGCTCCACTGGAGAGACTGGATGGTGTCGGCGTGATCACTGAAGGTGTGCAACAAGAACCACGATGAGGACTCCCATATCTTGATGGTGCAGTCCTCACTGCCGGAGGCGAGGAGTCTTCCATCTGGGCTGATCGCGAGTGCTGTTACGGCGCCCTCGTGAGCGTGCAGTGAGGTCATCGAGGAGGTCTTGAACTGACGCTCTACACGAAGGGTTTCCTTCGTGGCTGTTTTGGACGGTGGCTTGTTGAATTGGGGGCTTGGTGGAGGGGGAGGTGTCTCTGTGGTCCGTCGTTCATGTGGCAACACGATACGCTGTGCTCTGTAGCGCTTGTGAAGCGGTTCTTGTGGTGTGGAGGAGGAGGAGGAAGTATTTGGAAGCGTTTTGTGTGTCGTGGGCGCGAGCAGGGGAGGGAAGATCTGCTCGAAGGTCTCCATCCATTCTGTCACGGATTGGTATCGTTGTGCGGCGCGTGGGTGGATGGCTTTTCGGATGAAGTTATCGATCTGCTTGTTGAGCTGTGCGTTGAGTTCACTCGGAGGGACGGCCATTGCGACGGGTATCTCTCCTGTGAGGAGTTGATAGAGCAAAACACCAAGAGAGAATATATCGGCAGCGGGGCGAACTTCGTGACCACCTGAGAGTTGCTCAGGTGCGATATAATAGTAGGTGCCTCCGTGTCCTGTGTGGAGTGTGGGGTGTGTGTGCATGGCTTTTGCGATGCCGAAGTCGACGAGTTTGAGGCGCTCACGTCCATCAACGAGGATGATATTGGCGGGTTTGAGGTCGCGATGGATGATACGTTTTTGGTGGGCGTAGTCGAGAATTTCAGCGAGCTGTTTGACGCAGCGATAAGTCTCTTTTAATCGGAGTGGTGGTCCTTTTTTGCGATTTGCAGCGTTTTCGATGATGGCTTGTAGGGTGACGCCTTGGACGTACTCCATGGTGTAAAAGAGACACCCTGTGGGCATATCCTCATCGAGTGTAAATGTGCGTACAATTCCGGGGTGACTAAGTGTTTCTGTGAGTTTAAACTCTTGGATAAAGCGACGCGTGATGTTGTCATTTTGTACCACCCAGGGGTGAAGTGCTTTGAGGGCGTACTGGCCACCATATTTAATGTCCTCGACGAGGAACACACGACCCATCCCACCTGAGCCAAGCATGCGTTTGAGTTGATATCGCTCTCGCAAAATTTGTCCCACCTGGATGTGGTTGTGGGTTTGCTTTGTGCTTATCGCTTGTTTGGGAGCGAGAGAGACATATGCGCCACTGTCTCGTTCTGGGTGTTGGAACACGCGTGGTGGTTCGGGGTGGTGATGTGGAGTCGCTCGTTTGTGTGAAGAGGCGGCTTGCAGATCGTCCATGCTGATGGAGTGTGTGCCTATATTGTCGGAGAGATTGCCCACGTAATTTTTTTGAAGGAGCGAAGTGGAGGATGATTGCGATGACGCAGGTTGGATGGGGAGTGGAGGGGGAGAGGGGCTGGATTCGAGCCTCAGGTAGAGCGCTTGTTTCTCTTCTGCGTATTGCTCTTCGGAGATCGCGCCTTTGTTTGCGAGCTTCTCCAGGCGTGAGAGTGCCTTCCATGTCTCTCTCGAACTCATCGTGAGCTGGACTCCTTTTTGAGGCAGGTGGGTGTCCTTATACATATGGAGATAACGGCGATTTGTCGTACTTTTTTATATGTTTTTTTGGCAACATCGTCAAGCGGGTGCGTGCTTTTGTACGAGGGGAGAGAGAACTTCTTTTGAAGTGAAAACGTTTTGTAATTGTCATGAGATAAGGTCGCTTGACAATCGACCCTCGTGGTGGTATGTTCCGCCCTCGTTTCGATTGTTTAGTGTCCCTGAATATCGCGGTCTGAAAGGCTTTGCCATAACAAAAGGCGATGTAGATGAATCTCCAACAGTTGATCTTGACTTTGCAAAATTTTTGGGTGGAACAGGGCTGTGTTCTTCAGCAGCCATATGACATGGAGAAGGGTGCAGGTACCTTTCACCCTGATTCTTTTTTGCGAGCGTTAGGCCCTGAGCCGTGGAAGGCAGCCTATGTAGAGCCTTCTCGACGTCCGGCTGACGGTCGTTACGGTGAGAATCCCAACCGTCTGGGGAAATACTTCCAGTTTCAGGTGTTGCTCAAGCCCTCCCCACTTAACATTCAGGAGTTGTACCTGAACTCTTTGCGGGCGTTGGGCTTGGATCTTCTCGAGCACGACATTCGTTTCGTTGAAGATGATTGGGAGTCTCCGACACTTGGTGCCTGGGGTCTTGGATGGGAAGTGTGGGCTGATGGGATGGAAATTTCTCAGTTTACGTATTTTCAGCAGTGCGGCGGGATCGAACTGGACGTGATTTCAGGTGAGTTGACGTACGGTGTTGAGCGGATCGCGATGTACCTACAAAATATCGACAACGTGTACGAGTTGGCGTGGAACGACACGCTGACGTATGGCGATATTCGTCACCAAGAAGAAGTCGAGCACTCAGTGTATGCGTTTGAGGCAGTCAATATCGAAGAGACCAGGCGTTTGTTTGAGATGAGCGAAGCGGAGTGTTTGCGCCTCGTCTCGTTGGAGACACCCTTGGTGATGCCTGCCTACGATCAATGTATCAAGTCCAGTCATTATTTTAACTTGTTGGACGCGCGTGGTGCGATCTCCGTGACGGAGCGTCAGCGGTATATCGGGCGGGTGCGAAAACTTGCACGACGTTGTGCGCAAGCCTATCTCGCACAACGTGAGTCCCTGGGATTCCCACTGCTCAAAGGTGCCAAGGCGCCTGCAGAGTCAGCATAAAGAGAAGAGGAAGCATTGATGCAACGGCACGAATTGTTTCTGGAAGTTGGAGCAGAAGAGGTCCCCGCAAGCTATATCGGGCCTGCGGTTGAGCAGCTCGCGAATGATATCAAACAGAGCCTCCAAGATGCGCGTATTGCGTTTGGTGAAGTGAACACCTTTGGTACACCTCGTCGCTTTGGTGTTGTACTCTCCGACGTCGCTGAGATCGGAGAAGATGAGACGCAAGAGATCGAAGGTCCACCTGTACGGATCGCCTTTGACGACGAAGGTAACCCCAAAGTCCCCGCACAAAAATTCGCCGAACGCTTTGGACTCTCCGTCGACCAGCTCGAACGCATCGACACTCCCAAAGGCGAAAAACTCTGCGCCCGGGTGCTCAACAAAGGTGTGCAAACCACCACACACCTCGAAACACAACTCCCCTCTATTTTGGCTGGATTGTCGTTCCCCAAAACGATGCGTTGGGGCACGGAGAAGACGCGCTTCACGCGTCCCGTTCATTGGCTCTGTGCGTTGTTTGGTGAGACTCCATTGTCCTTCTCTTTTGCTGGCGCAACGAGCGGAAACAAGAGCCGGGGACATCGTTTTCTTGCCCCTGAAGAGTTTGAGGTCAAAGGATACGCCCAATTCCAAGAGGAGATCCGCAAACGCCACGTGATCATCGATCCACAAGAGCGCACGAGGATGATCCTCGAAGGTGGACGCGATGTTTGTTCTGCAAAAGGTGTCTCACTCGTCGAAGATCCTGAATTGATCGACCTCAACGCGTATCTCTCGGAATATCCCAAGCCATTACTCGCACATTTTGAAGAGAAATATCTCGTGTTGCCTGACGAACTGCTGAAGATGAGCATGAAGAAACACCTCAAGTGTTTCGCTGTTGCAGACGATACAGGTGCTCTTAAGCCCCACTTTGTTCCTGTCGCGGGCTTGAACTCGACAAATGAAGAGGTTGTCATCAACGGTTTTCAGCGCGTTTTACGTGCGCGCCTCGCCGACGCACAACACTTCTTCGAGAAAGACCAAAAACAGCGCCTCGAAGATCGTGTGGAGACACTCGATCGTATGACCTTCCAGAGTAAACTTGGAAGTTACGGTGACAAAGCTCGTCGCCTTGAGCTGCTCGCCTCGACGGTCGCTGAGGAAGTTGGTCTGGCTGATGTCGCGGAACACGCCAAACGCGCTGCGACGCTCTGTAAGGCGGATCTCGTGACGGACATGGTGATTGAATTTACCGATCTACAGGGTGTAATGGGTCGTTACTATGCCCTGGCTGATGGCGAGCCCGAAGCGGTCGCATGGGCGATCGAGGAACACTATCTCCCCCAACAACAAGACGATCCCGTTCCACCTTCAAAGACTGGGCAGGTTGTCGCTTTGTGCGATCGCCTCGACACTCTTGTGGGTGGCTTCGCTGTAGGCTTGCGTCCGAGTGGTAGCACAGACCCTTACGGTCTGCGCCGACAGACGATCGGGATCCTGCGTATCCTTAAAGAACACGAGCTCCCTGGACGTCTTGGAGCGATGGTTGAACATGCTGTCGACGCGCTCGGTGAGATCGTGACGGAGAAAGATGTCGTCGTTCGCGATGTCATCGAATACATGCAAGGGCGTCTCAAGCAGATGTTGCTCTCCGATGGTTGGGAGCGCGATCTTGTCGATGCTGTTTGTGTTCCTGCGTTGATTCGTCGGTGGTCCATGCCTCAGTTACTCACGTTGCTGTCGTCTCTTCAAGAGGCTGTCCAGTCTGGTGTTCTCGCAGGGCTCGCGTATAGCTTCAAGCGAGTCAACAACATCCTTACGGCTGCAGCGAAGAAGAAGATCGTCTCTGATTACGAGGGACTTGGCGCAGCGTTCTTCTCTGACGCTCCTGCCGCTGTAGAGGCTTCTGTTCTCCAGGAGGAGATCGAGAAGACTTTGCTAGAGACGACCAAGCAAGTCCAAGACGGTTTACACGACCAACTCGCGAAGAGTGACTTTGCTGGTGCGCTCAAGAAACTCCTCACGCTCCAACAACCCATTGATGCGATGTTTGATCATGTAATGGTGATGGCCGAAGATGAAGCGCTCCGTGACGCTCGTTTGGCCCTCATGAAGATGATCGCGCAGCTCGCGTTTGTCGATTTCAAGAGCATCAACACGGAGTCTGTTGAATCCTAAGACCTCAGAGTCTTGATGTTTCAAGGACTTGATCATATGATGCGCCTGCCCTTTGCGGACCTGGATGTCTCTGGTCCAATTTGTGCAATCAATCCCTCCTCTCACGTAAGCGCTGATGACCGTCACGCTGTCTTAACGGACTTTCTCGTGTCGCTGTCGTAGCGTTGTGTACAGACATGACGTGGGGATGATTGAAGACAGTGTCGTTTTTTTTCACACTTCTCAAGCCTTGCACGATGAAGAAAGCACACCCAACATCTTTGTAGGGTATGGTTGATTCGTGATGGACGATTTTGGAGGCAAGGTCGCTTTTGCAAAAACGTATGAAAGTATCCATGTATTTGAAAAGGCTTCTTCTTTCAGTCTTTTTGTTGTTTGTATCTTCGCTCGCTGTTGTGGGTTGTACGGGCACCTCTTTGGGGATCTCTCCCGATCCATCAAAGCTCCACTACCCAGTGGGGCTGGCTGTTCATCCTTCTGGTAAATTCCTCTACGTCGCAAACTCCAACTTCGATCTGGCCTTCACTGGTGGGACGTTGATGGTATTGGACACGACGGAAGACCCGACCAATACTAGCGTCGTCGATATCAACGGGGTGCAAACAGAGTTGATGACCTTGAAGCTCCTGGAGAAATCGACTGTTCAGGTCGGAACTTTTGCAGGGCAGCTCGCGATCAACGCAACTGGGACAGAGCTCTTCCTGGCTGTTCGTCAAGACAAAGTGCTTGGTTCATTTGATGAATGTACCTCCGACGCTGATTGCACCAAAACATACAAGGACGCGGGAGAATCTTGTGTGAGAGGACATTGTCGTCTCGCGCAGACCATCCAGGCTTCATCTGTCGTGCAATTGACCCTCGATACGACCAAAGAAGAAGGTCATCTCCAGTGTGATAACAAAACGCTCTCGACCAATGACACTGGTGGTGTCGCTATCGAGGGCGGAGATGAATTCCCTCCAGCACCCCTATGTGGCGATAGCTCTAAAATCTACCTCGAAGACAGTCCCGCGCCGTATGGCGTGAAGATCATTCAGCAATGTGTCGCGCTGCGTACATGCACAAGTGACGATGAGTGCGCTTGTTCGGCTGATGACAAGAGCAAGGGTTTATGTGTCGCTGATCAGCGATGTGACTTTGCGCGTTGTGTCGCCGGTTGTGTCGCAGATACAGATTGCAAAACAGGTGAGGTGTGTGAGAAGGGGCGTTGTTTGACGAGCGATCCGAAAGGGAGCGCTTGTAGTGTGGACACTGACTGTGCTGGTGGTGAGCGATGTGACAAAGGAAAATGCACACCTGGATGCCAAAACGACAGCGACTGCAAAAGTGGTGAGTCTTGTACCGATGGACGTTGCAAGACGAGTCAGTCCGAGACGGAAACCTACTGTGGACATGCGACTGATTGTGAGAGTTGGCAACGCTGCGAACAAAAACGTGTGCTCGTGACACACCTCGTCAGTGGCGGCATCTCCGAGTTGGAGATCCCTGCAGAAGGTTGGTCTTCGAAGACTGTTGAGGAGAAAGAGAAGCTTCGCTTGGTCAAAGGTAATACAGCTTTACCGAAAAGTGCGACCTCTTTGACGCTTTTGCCTTCTGGGGGACTCGAAGGATTGGGAGGACAAATCTTCCTATCCAGTCGAGAAGATGCGAACATTTACATGCTTCCACCCTCAGCGTCGATTTTGGATAGCTCATCTCTCGTCAAGTTCCCCTTTACACACCTTTCGCACTCAAGCTCATCTCTACCCGATGTCCGTGGGATTGTGATCGGACATGACAAGAAGAACAAGTGGGTGAGGTTGTATGTCGCGGTACGTAATCCAGACATCGTGCTTGTGTACAACCTTGAGAAGAATGCAGCTGGAGATGGGGTCTCCGCGACGCTCTTGAAGACGATTCCAGTTGGCGCAGATCCTGCGCAGATCGTGTATCGACCTGGATTGTTAGGGCGCACTGATTTGCTCTACGTTGTCTGTTCAAAAGATCGTCGCATTGATGTGATCAACACAGAAACATTTCAGGTGGTCCATCGTATCGCGGTGGGGCAACAGCCTTACTTTATGACGTATTACGAGCCACGTTCCGCGACAGATGAGGTCCGACACCGTCGCGCGTATGTCGCAAACTTTTTGGACACATCGATCACAATCATCGATTTGGATAAACACCGTGTCATTGGACGTGTTGAAGGTATTCGCACGTCGATTCGATTGGCTCCTTGAAGAGGTATGTATGTCGATTTTGCGTAAACTGAATCTTGGGATGAGTATGTGGCGCAGTGTGTTGTGGCTGGCGTTGGCCTGGATTCTCACCTTCCAGGTTTCTTGCGACAACACTGTGACTCCTGGTCTCAAGCATCTCAAGCGTCCGCTCTCTCTCGCGCCTGCGTTTGTCGACGTGAGTCAATGTCGCGCAGCCAACGCGACGATTGGCGAGGCTTTTTGTCGTCAGGACAGCGATTGTGGTGATGGAAAGACCTGTGTCGCGGAAGGCCGTCGCTACTATATGTACATCGCCAACGCCGATCTCGATAGACTCTCCGTTGTGTGGACGCTCTCTTCCGCATCCGGAGACTCCGTCTTTAACCGTGAGCATCTCATCGATCCCAGTCCAACATCACCTGGTGTGTTGTACATCCCTACGGGACGTTATCCTGTCGATGTTGTGACCGCTCCCGATCAAAAGAGAGTCTTTGTTCTCCACGGTATCGATGGCGATTTGATGGTGATCGATCCACAAACCCAGAAACCGGCTGTTGACAAAGACGGAAACACGCTTCGTTTTCCCGAGAAATGTCAGGACAACGATAGCTGTTGGCAAAACCCCTCCCGGTTACTGCTTTATTCAACGGACAATGGGTTGATCGGCTTTGTCCTCGTCCCCTCTGAGCGTGTCGTCGTTGTGGTCGATTTAAACGAATCGAGTGCTACGTACGGAAAAGAGACCAAGCGAATCGCGCTCGATGGACTCCCCAACCAGATGTTCTTCGATCCTCAACAAAAGAATCTGTACATCACAAACTCCACAAAGACTGCGATCGACGTGATCGATCCCAAGGCGCTGACCAAGTCATCCTTTGATGTTGGGCGTGCCACTCTTGGTGGATCGATCTCTCACGATCTTGCGTGGTTATACCTGATCGATATGGAGACAGGCGGTATCCTCGTCTACGATATCAACAACAAGAAAATCGTTCAACAAGGTGACTCTCGCTATCCCGAGCGCATCACGATCCAACCTGACGCCAACGTCTCCGTATTGAACATTGCGTTTTTTCCGGTTGAGACGTTTGTTACGGTAACGGACGCTGACGGGCAGCAAGCGAGCTTAAAGGGTGCATTCGCGCTCGCGACGGCCTCCGATGGATATGCCTATTTGATCGATACCACCAAGCACAAGTTGTTTAACGCCGATCTGCGGGGGCCTGCTGCTTCTACATTTCGTGTGTATGTTGGTGAAGAGGCGTTTGGTGACGCTCGTGAACCGACACGTAACACACTCCCCAAAATCAGACGCGCAAACTCCGATGACACTGGGGTCAAACTCGTGGCCGATCGGGTGGTCTCCGAGGCTTGGACGCTGACCTACAACAAGACCTTTATCTCCAATCGGAACGGACGCTTTTCTGACCTGAAGAACGGCGAATTTATCGAGCGCACAGGGTTTGACCTCGCGTCTGAGACTGTGCAAAAAGGGGATATCCTGATCTTGCAGGATTGCAAAGAGGAGACCAAAGAAGGCGGAGAGACTGTCTCTGTTGCTTGTGAGTTTCCGATCCTGGAAGCCGTTGGAGCGAGATTGAAGATCGATGTGAGTCAAGAGACTCCTCCTGAGAAAGACCAGTGGACGTTCTCGATCCGCACCAATGAGAGCTACCTTGTTGAAGGTTCTGTCAGCGGTAAACAGGAACTTCGTGCGACTGATGGTGCGCTTTACAAGAACGACTTCTTCGAGCTGCAAATCAGCGCAGGAAGAGAAGACACACCCACCGATACCAAATTCGAATTTACCATTGATGCGCGCTTTACAATGATGAGACTTGCACTAGGTGGCCTGCCCTCCAAGATGATCATCGCTCGCGATCGTCTCCCCTGTACCGGAGACACCGAAGATTGTAAACGTAGCTATTGCACCAATCATCCTCTTTGTCGTAAGACACAGTGTACCGCTCGCTCTTCAGATGATGCGACCAACGAGCAGCTGAAAGGGCAAGGCAAGATCTGTGGGGACGACGAGGTCTGTGATACAGACTCTGGAGCATGTACCGCGCTTGTACGACTTTGGGTTCTTGATCCAAGCGGAAGCCAACTCTTCGTCGTCAAATCCGAAGGCGAACTCACACGTGAAACGCCACTGCAATAACCACCATTTCCTCGCTCTGTAGGAAGGAATCATATCAACATGACTGGTAACCAAAAACGTTATCTACGTTCTCTCGCCCATGAACTTCGTCCGCTCGTGAAGATCGGAAAATTGGGCATCACACCTGGCGTGATTCGTCAGGTCCTCGACAATCTCAAAGCCCATGAGCTCGTCAAAGTCCAACTCCAAAAAGTGCATGGACCCGAGCGAAAAGAACTCGGTGAGGTCCTTGCTGAGTCAACAGAGTCCGAACTTGTCCAGGTCATTGGCGGTATGGTCTTGCTTTATAAGCCACACCCCACCAACCCTGCCATTAAATTACCCAAAGCTTCTTCGTAGACTTCACTCCATCCAACCATCCAATGACACTGAGCCCCTCCGACGCGGAAATACATCACAACAGATGTCCTTCTTATCTTTGAAAATAGCTGCGAGAGCGCCTTTTTCTGCCTTTTAGTGGGTACATTGTCGCCTTCGTTGTGCTCTTGTCCTCCTTGCGCAGAGCGGTGAAATGGTTGACGGTTCATGATTCCTCCGCTAGGATGTAAAAGAATGGCCTGAGCATTCTTGTGCAGTCTGTACACTGCATTTGTAAGTGTTGTCTGTATGTGCCATGGTCTATTTTGTATCTATTTGAACTTCCTATGAAAGTTTGTTTGGTGAAGATGTGTTGAGTTATATGCGCTTTTTGTGTTCGCTGTTGTTTTTGCTGTGGATTGGGGCGAGCTGCTCTGAGACTCCTGTAGGAGAGACAAAGTGTCCACAGTGCAAAGAGAGCGAAGTGTGTGATGTGAACACCAAGAAGTGTGTTCCAAGACGCACATGTCTTGAATGCACATCTGATGTGGATTGCGATAATGATGAGTTTTGTGACACGCTCATCGACAATTGCTGTCGCCGTCGGAATGCTTCTGATGGAAATACCACGACAGATGGCGGAAGCAAAGATGCTGGCGAACCGACCATCAAAGATGCAAACGGAGAGCCTGGAGCTGAGAGTACGCCCTCTGAGAAGACACCGACTGAAGGGACGCTCAAGGGACCTGGTGAAGCGTGTGCGAATTCTTCGGAGTGCCAAACGGGCTCAACCTGTGATAGCCAAAAGCAAGTTTGTGTGTGCACTGATGACGCGGCTTGTTCTGGAAAAACACCACGTTGCCAGAAATCAACAGGCAACTGTGTGCAGTGTATTCTCGATAATGATTGTCCGACGGGTTTTGGCTGTAACCGAACAAACTCTGAATGTCTCGATACATGTACCTGTCCATCCGGACAAAAGTGTGTGGGTCCAAATGCCTGCCTCCCCAATTGCCAAGGGGTAACATGTGGTACTGATGAAGAATGTGATGAAGCTACAGGTCTGTGTAAGGCAAAAGAGTACTGCAAGCCTTCTTGTACAGGGTCGGATAAGTGTTGCAAAGCGACTGGACAGTGTGCGCAGTGTTGTGAAGATGCTGACTGTACAGTTGCAGGTGAGACTTGTCAGAGTGGGACCTGTCAGCCAACACCTGTTTGTAACCCATCCTGTTCTGGTGGGAAAAAGTGTTGCTCCGCGACAAAGACTTGTGCCGATTGCTGTGAAGATGCTGATTGCGCTTCGACAGAGACCTGCCAGAGTGGGACCTGTCAGCCCAAATCTCCATGCAATCCAGCTTGTTCTGGTGGTATGAAGTGCTGCGCAGCGACGAAGATTTGTGCAACGTGTTGTGAAGATGCCGATTGTGCGTCTGGTTTTGAGTGCAAAACGGGCGTTTGCCAGCAAAAGAATCCTTGTGGACAACCCTGCACAGGCGGAAAGCAATGCTGTACAGCAACAAAAACATGTGAAGCGTGTTGTTCTGATTCTGACTGTGCTGCTGATTTCGAATGCAAGTCAGGTCAGTGCCAACCCAAAAACCCTTGTGGCCAGCCTTGTGGTGGTCTAAAATGCTGTCCTTCCACACTCAAGTGTCAGGAATGTTGCAGTAACTCCGATTGTGCAGGTGGTCGCACATGCCAAAAAGGGCAGTGCAGCGCACCCCGAGCATGTAAACTTGATGCCCCGCTTGATATCTGTGCTAAAGATGAAGAGTGTTGCACTGGACAAACATGCATCACAATCGTCCCGATCTTCGATATCAAAGCATGTGGTGAATGTCAGTCCGACGCGGATTGTCCAACCACTGCCTTGGGACAGTCCCTCAAATGTTGTACTGTCTCGATCCCATTGTCTGGTAGCAAAAAAGTCTGTCAGAGCTCTTGCTCTTAACATATACAACCAAAGAAGGTTTTACCTTTTTCTGTTATTTCATCACCACTTAGCAAGTCTATTGCTCGGTGGACCTCAATGTGCCTGTGGGCATTGATTCCTGGAGGATCCTCATGAAGATGTATGCTGGCCGGAAGGTCATTCTTCAATTGTTTTCATTGTTTATACTTGTATCTGGGCTTGTGGTATTTGACGCATGTGGAGAGCCCCAAGGAAAAGATTACTGCGAAAAGACCGCTGATTGTACCAAGAAGTTTGACCAGTCTTATCACTGTAAAAACAACAAATGTGAGAAGAAGCAAGTCATTGCATGTGAAAAAGACGGTGACTGTCTTGACGGTGAGATGTGTACTTCCGACGGTCAATGTGTGACCAAAACAGTTACGGAAGGCACCACAAACGACGAACAAACTGCTGATGGCGGCTCTGGTGAACCTGTCGTGACAAAAGATGACGGTGGCTGTAACTGTCCTGGTGACAAGAAGTGTAATTCTGCCACAAAAGAGTGCGTGGATTGTCTCAAAGATGCCGATTGTAACGGTGGAACTGACGCATGCACGACAGACTGCACAGGTTCTGGGAAATTTTGTAATCAAAACAAGTGTGAAGAGAAGGCTTGTGAGTGCCCACTCGGACAAACCTGTAACGCGACCTCCAAAGTATGTGAAACCACTGTCACCTGTCCTGACGGCTCCAAACCTGACGCCAGTGGAAAATGTCCCGTGCCTTGTTCCGGAACAACTTGTGGTGCAGGTGAGATCCCCGATCCCAACCAAAACTGTACATGTATCAAGACAAAATGGTGTTCTGCTTGTACGGCAGACGCAGATTGTGGACCTGGTGGTAAATGTACAGATTATCAAGGACAAAAATTCTGTGCAGAAGACTGCACCAACACTGGCGCATGCTCTGATGTCGCGTACCAGTGTTTGAACCACGGCGCGTACAAATCTTGTGTACCCACAAGTGGTTCTTGTCCATGTCTCGGTACAACCTGTCAGGGTTCACAAACATGCTGTGTGGCGGATGGTGCTTGCCACGAGTGTTGTGATGATTCCCAGTGTACAGGAGGAAAGATCTGCAACAATGTAACATTCACTTGTGCAGATGACTTGTGCAAAGGCGTCACTTGTACGGGTACCTCTGTGTGTAACCCAGGTACTGGTAAATGTGACTGTCCCGCAAACTGCCCACAAGGGGAGTGTTGTGGGACTGATGGTCAGTGTTCTGCGGCAGCTTGTGGCAGCACCTCGACTTGTAATCCTCCCTGCCAATCCGGTCAGATTTGTTGTAACTTGATGGGTATGGGACAATCCTGCCAACCACAGTCAATGGCTGCTCTTTGTGGTGGCGGTGGTACTGGCGGATGTCAGTCTGATGCGGATTGCACCGATCCTTCCAAGTCCAAGTGTTGTGCTGCTGCCATCCCTCTCCTTCCCAAGTCCTGTCAGGCTTCTTGTGGCGGTGGTACCGGTGGATGTCAGTCCGATGCTGATTGTGCCTCCGGTGAGAAATGCTGTGGTGGACTTCCACCCCTCCTGCCCAACTCCTGTAAACCTGCTGGACAGTGCCCCTAATCTCACCTGCCGTCCTATATGAGGACGTTTTCTCCGTGTGCTTGTAATCATCCACCCCAACAAACTCTCCACCCTGAGCCTTCGGCTCTTCCCTCCTCTCAAGCCTTTCGAGAGTAGGGTCCAACTAACCGATATATACGGGGTTTAGCTATAAATCTGCTCCGGCGGACGTTGCACCAGCGGGCGGCCGCTGGACCCCGGTTGAACCCCTTCGGGGTTGGGGCTTTACCACCTACAATGCTCTTCTTGCAGAGGCTTCTCTTTGTGGCTGATTTGCTTCGTGCGCTTTGCAACATACGCCTCGACAAACTCTCCACCCTGAGCCTTCGGCTCTTCCCTCCTCTCAAGCCTTTCGAGAGGAGGG
>MDTC01135062.1_pt1 | contig 64772 bp, 55 predicted proteins | sample 811181 | NCBI WGS metagenome assembly MDTC01 (sample SAMN05326644, study PRJNA326480) | marine metagenome | isolation source: seawater | place: Pacific Ocean: North | collected 2011 | reverse complement strand
TGCTGCTTCGCAGTCGTGCAGCTTATCCAGACCAAACAGGCCGAGACGGAAGCTCATATAGTCTGCAGGCTCATCGCACATCAGAGGGACGCCGGAGGCTGCCTGCATGCCGTGCTGTACGAATTTACTGCCGTTCTGAATGCCAGGATCAGTGGTGTAGCTGACAACTACGCCCGGTGCCTGGAAACCGGGTGCTGCAACGCTCTTAATACCGCGGGATTCCAGCAGCGTGCGTACAGAATTACCCAATGCGATCTGCTCGTCGCGGACTTTATCAAAGCCGTAGTCGCGGGTTTCCAGCATGGTGTCACGGAAGGCTGCCAGTGCATCGGTAGGCATGGTGGCGTGGTATGCATGACCACCATTTTCGTAGGCTTTCATAATGCCGGACCAGGTTTTCAGGTTTAACGCAAAGCTGCTGCTTTCACGCTCATTCATGCGGGCTTCAGCGGCGTCATTCATCATCACCAGGGCGGCACATGGGGAAGCACTCCAGCCTTTCTGCGGCGCGCTGATCAGAATATCCACGCCGAGCTTTTTCATATCAGCCCACAGTGTGCCGGATGCAACGCAGTCGAGTACGAACAGACCACCGACTTCATGTACGGCGTCGGTGACGGCTTTGATGTAATCGTCGGGCAAGAGCATGCCGGATGCGGTTTCTACGTGCGGCGCAAAGACCATGTCTGGTTTTTCAGACAGGATGGTGGCAACGACTTCATCAATTGCTGCTGGCGCCCATGGCGACTGGCTTTCGTTGCCGATACGGCCGGCTTTTAAAACGGTTTCTTTCGCCGGGATTTTGCCGGCTGCAAATATCTGGCTCCAGCGATAGCTGAAGAAGCCATTGCGGATCACCATGCAATGCTGATCATGGCCAAACTGACGGGCCACTGCTTCCATACCATAGGTGCCACCGCCGGGTACGATAACGACGTGGTCAGCGCTGTAGACTTCTTTCAGAGTGGTGGAAATGTCGCGCATTACCTGCTGAAAGCGGGCAGACATATGGTTCAAAGAACGGTCGGTGAATACGACGGAATATTCGAGCAGTCCGTCCGGATCGACGTTGGCTAGCAGTCCTGACATGGCAGGCTCCTTTTATAATTTGGGCGAATAGTTGTACATGGTTCAGGAGGGATTACAGCGGATGCTGACGGAGAAATAAAGTATCTGGAGAAAACACTTTGTATCGCGCTGCCCGTATCTGTGCATCGACACATTGAAATCTGGTTACGTACGGGTTGTGCTCTGGCTGTGTTTTGGTTGTGTTCTGGCTGTGAACAGGCACAAAAAAGCCCGCAAATGCGGGCTTCTGAAAGCAGGTTCGGTATCAATCGACGGACTGACTGTCAGCTGATCTTGCCGGTAACGCGTACGCGTTTGGTGCCGGATTCCACCGGTGCTTTCTGCGCTTCTGCACGTTGTTTCAGCTGGTCGTCGATGACGTTTTTCAGAGCAATCAGAATACCCATGGCCATAAAGGCGCCCGGTGGCAGAATGGCAAACAGGAAGTCAGGGTAGTCTTTGACCAGTTCGATTTTCCAGCTGGCCGCGGCCGGGCCAAACAGCAGCTGCATATCGGAAAAGATCACGCCCTGACCGAGAATTTCACGCATTGCGCCCAGAACCATCAATACCAGTGTGAAGCCCAGAGACATCATAAAGCCATCCACCACAGAGGGGATGATGGGGTTTTTACAGGCAAAGGAATCGGCACGGCCCAGAATGACGCAGTTGGTCACGATCAGTGGAATAAAAATCCCCAGCACTTCGTACAGTTCATAGGTGAAGGCCTGCATCACCAGTTCGGCAACGGTTACGAAGGAAGCGATGATCATAACGAAGGCTGGCAGACGCACAGCGTCCGGCACATGATTACGGATCAGGGATACGGAAAAGTTAGAGCCTACCAGAACCATCATGGTGGCCAGACCAAGCCCCATGGCATTGACCACGGAGCCGGTAACGGCCAGCAGGGGGCACAGACCGAGCAGCTGTACCAGCGCCGGGTTGTTGTTCCACAGGCCATCCATACTGATATCGCGCAGAGATTTGGTCGCCATGATTATTCTCCTGTCTGCTGCTGTGCGGTCGTTTGTTGTTGTTGTTGTTGTTGTTGTTGTTGTTGTTGTTGTTGTTGTTGTTGTTGTTGTTGCGGAGCAGGGATATTGAGCAGCACGTCTTTGTGATGATCAAAGAATTTCTGTGCAAGTTTCACCGCTTTTACCACCGCACGGGGGGTAATGGTGGCGCCGGTAAACTGGTCAAAAATACCACCGTCTTTTTTTACTGCCCAACCGTCTTCGCCAACTTCCAGCAGATTTTTATCGTTGAATTCCAGCACCCAGTCGGACTTTTTCAGGTCGATTTTGTCGCCCAGTCCGGGGGTTTCGCGGTGTTCGGTGATACGCACGCCGGCAATGCTGCCATCGGCATGAATACCGACCAGTAATTTGATCTGAGTGGTATAGCCGTCCGGTGCAATCGCTGGCAGGATAACGGTGGTCACCTGGCCGTTATTGCGTGCCAGATAGATGCGGTCGTCGTCATCCAGAGGGCCAAGCAATTGCTGGTTAAAGCGCTGATCGATGGCCACAGTATCGGCCAGAATATCGTTGTCGTAGGTACCGGCAGGTACGATCTGGTTCAGTGCTTTGGCCTGAGCCAGACGGATATTATGTTCAATACGGTCGGCGGTGGTGACCTGAGCCAGCGCAATGGCGCCAGCGGTGACCAGAGCGAAAAGACCCAGGCCTACAGCGTTACGGCGAATGGATGCCAGTAATTCGTTCATCGTCTTTCCTCAGTCCTTTTCCGGCAGACCACGGCGGGCCTTTTCATGGCCGTAGCTGCGTGGCTGGGTGTAAGCGTCGATAAAAGGCGCGGCAAAATTCATCAGCAGTACGGCAAAAGCCACGGCATCGGGGTAGGAGCCCCAGGTACGGATCACGTAAATCAGAATGCCGACGCCTGCGCCATAAATCAGCTTGCCCAGCGGCGTGGTGGAGGCGGTCACCGGATCGGTGGCAATAAAGAATGCCCCGAGCATGGTTGCGCCACTGAGCAGGTGCAGATACAGCGGGGTGTACATATCTTCATCCCAGCCGAACACCAGCGAGCATACGCTCAGGCCAGCCAGCATGGCGACAGGAATATGCCAGGTAATGATGCGACGCCAGAGCAGGAACAGACCGCCGGCGAGGAAGGCAATGTTCATCCATTCCCAGCCGCCGTTGAGCCAGCCATTAAAGGTGTTTTCTGCCAGCACATCGTGGGCAGTACCTTTTACGATCAGATGCTTATAGGCATCCAGTGGCGTAGCGCCGGTAAAGGCATCCGCCAGTTCTTTATGGCCGGCAAAAATAATCTGCAGGGTATCGGCAAAGCTGGCTGTATCAGCGCCGGACATCTGGGATGACAGTGCCCAGCTGGTTGTCAGCTGTACCGGGAAAGACACCAGTACCAGCGCATAACCGACCATAGCCGGGTTAAACGGATTGTTGCCCATGCCGCCATAAAGCTGTTTGGAAAATACCACAGCAAAAGAGGTGGCGACCATGGTCACCCAGAACGGTGCGAACGGCGGTAATGCGAGACCGAGCAGCAGTCCTGTGACCAGTGCAGAGTTATCCTTCAGAAAAAACGACACCGGGCGTTTGCGGATTTTTACCACCAGGGCTTCACTGGCCAGCGCAGTAGCAATAGCCAGCACCAGATTAATTAACGTGCCCCAGCCAAAAAATGCCGTCATCACGGCAATGCCGGGAACGCAGGCGAGGGCAGCGGTAGCCATCACTTTGCTGGTGCTGTTCGGCCCATGCGTGTGGGGGGAAGAGAGAGTCAGCAAACCCATGGTCAGGAGGCCTCGTTTTCTGTGGCGGAAGCGGCGCTGGCGTTCAGTGCGGCCAGTTCCTGTTCCAGTTGTTGCAGTTTGTCCTGCTGTTTTTTCACGCCGCCAGCCAGTGCATCAACGGTATCAAGACCGTCGGCCACGGCCATATCGTGGCGCTCCTGCATTTTCGCTACCCGGTCTTTCTGGGCGAGAATTTTCTTTTCCAGCGCTTCGCTTTCAGCGCGTAATTCTTCAGCGGATTTCGCTGGCGCAGTGGCCTGATAGCTGTTTACAGGGGTTCCGTTGATTGCCGCATCGTAAGCGGCTTTGGCTTCATCAACGCGAACCTGCTGTTTGGCAATACCGTCTTCCAGTGCTGCAGTGTCTGAACCTTCAGCTTTCGCCTGTTCAAGACGTTTTTGTGCCGTTTCCAGACGGGCCTGTGCGGTTTCCCATTTGCGCTGCAGACGCTCAGGACTGTTCGGGTCGCCTTTGTCGGCAGCGGACGCTGCAGCCGGTGCTGACTGGGCCGCTTTCGCTGCTTTTTTCGCGGCTGCAATTTCTTTTACCAGCTCTTTGATTTTGTCCTGAGTCTTGGCCAGGGCGGCTTCAAATGCCGGGATTTTATCGGCCAGGCTGTCGTCGGCTCTGACCGCGTCCAGTTTTTCCTGGGTTTTGACTTTTGCCGTCTGAGCCGCGTCAAGTTTTTTCTGCAGTTTTTCCAGCTCTTCGTTGCCAGCACTACCAGCGCTATTACCAGAAACACCAGGGGCTGCAGTGGAATCAGCCGCAGCGGCTTTTTTCTCTTTCTGGGCGGCTTCTGCCGCAGCGGCGCGTGCTTTGCGACGTTCTTCTTTTTCCGCGTCTTCACGTTCTTTACGTGCCAGACGCTCTTCGTAACGCAGACGCGCTTTTTCTGATTTGGCGTGAGCTTCGCGTTCTTCGCGGATCGCGCCTTTGGCAAAACGGTAGTATTGCACCAGCGGAATATGGCTTGGGCAAACATAAGAACAGGCGCCGCATTCGATGCAGTCGAACAGGTTGTGCTGTTCGGCTTTATCGAATTCCTGACCTTTACTGAACCAGTAGAGCTGCTGTGGCAGGAGCTCTGCCGGGCAGGCTTCAGCGCACATACCGCAACGGATGCAGGCCATGGCGAAATCGTTGGTCGGCAGTTCTTTTTCTGTCGGCGTCAGCAGACAGTTGGTGGTTTTGATCACAGGTAAATCAGTGTGCGGCAGTGCAAAGCCCATCATCGGGCCGCCCATAATCACGCGCTCACGTTTCTGTGGCTGATAGCCTGCCAGATTGAGCAGGTGATTCACCGGGGTACCGATCAGAACCTCAAAATTGCCGGGATTTTTCACGCCGTCACCGGTCAGGGTGGTGATGCGTGAAATCAGCGGTTCACCAAATTCCACAGCGCGATAGATCGCGGCGGCGGTGCCGACGTTCTGACAGACAATGCCAAGCGAAGCCGGAATACCGCCGGACGGTACTTCTTCGCCGGTCAGAATTTTGATCAGCTGCTTTTCACCGCCGGACGGATACTTGGTCGGAATAGTCACCACATCAATATGGTGTTCTTCGTTAAGTTTTTTCAGCGCGCTGTTCAGCGCTTCTATGGCTTCCGGCTTATTGTCTTCAACGCCAATCAGGCAGCGTTTTGCGCCAATGATATGCAGCAGAATCTGTGCGCCATGAATGACTTCCTCAGCGCGCTCACGCATCAGCATATCGTCAGCGGTAATGTACGGCTCACATTCGGCGCCGTTGAGTATCAGGCTATGGATACTCTCAGGTTTTACACTCAGTTTAACGGCGCTTGGGAAGCCAGCGCCGCCCATACCGGCGATACCGCAGCTGCGGATATGGTCGGTCAGCTTACGTGGCTCGATATCGTCGAGGTCTGCGACGCCGAGAATATCGCGCAGACCTTTATGCCCGATCCACTGATCTTTGCCATCGGGCTCGATAACGATGCAGTTGTCCTGCAGGCCGGAGGCATGTGGTACCGGACGCGGTTCAATGGCGCTGATTTTTCCCGATGTAGGTGCGTGCAGTGGAACGCTGACAAAACCTTCGGCTGTGGCAATTAGCTGGCCTTTTAATACATGGTCGCCAACGCTGACGACAGGAACAGCGGGCGCGCCAATATGCTGATGCAGTGGCAGCACCAGTTGCGCAGGCAGAGGCGCAGGCTGAACCGCTTTGGCGGTGGATTGCTGCTTGTTTTCTGCCGGATGGATGCCGCCATGAAAGGTATGCAGGCGAATCAGATTGGTCATGCAGCATCTCCGGTCAGGGAACGGCGGTCGGTGGCGATCAGTTCCACGCCAGAAGTCGGAGCCTGCCAGTACCAGTTGCCTGTGTTGGTTTCCACCGGCAGCATATCGATGCAGTCGACCGGGCAGGGTTCTACACACAGATCACAGCCGGTGCATTCGTCGATGATTACCGTGTGCATCTGTTTCGCTGCGCCAAGGATGGCATCTACCGGACATGCCTGAATGCACTTAGTGCAGCCGATGCATTCGTCTTCGCGGATGCGGGCCACATGGGGTACGTCTTTCTCTTCACCGTGTTCACTGTCGAGTGGTTCAGGTTCTACTCCGAGCAGATCGGCCAGTGACTGAATGGTGCCTTCGCCACCGGGCGGGCATTTGTTGATTTTTTCACCGTCAGCGATGGCTTCGGCATAAGGCTTACAGCCGGGAAAGCCACACTGGCCGCATTGGGTTTGCGGCAGCAGGTTGTTGATCTGATCAACGATGGGGTTGCCTTCTACTTTGAAGCGCACGGCGGCAAAGCCCAGCAGGCCACCGAAAATGACGGAAAGTACGGCGAGAACGCCAATGGCAATGCCAATCGTCCAGAGTGCAGTTGTCATAGTGTCTCCTAAATACTGACCAGGCCGGTGAAACCGAGGAAGGCGAGAGACATAAGGCCGGCAGTCAGCATAGCAATGGCTGAGCCCTGAAACGGCTTGGGTACGTCGGCGACGGTAATGCGTTCACGCAGCGCAGCGAACAGCACCATAACCAGTGAGAAACCGACTGCGGCGCCAAAGCCATAGAGAATGGATTCAACAAAGGAGTTGTCGCGTTTGATGTTGAGCAGGGCGACACCCAGTACGGCACAGTTGGTGGTAATCAGTGGCAGGAAGATACCCAGAACGCGGTACAGCACCGGGCTGGTCTTGCGGATAGCCATCTCGGTAAAGCCCACCACCACTGCAATCACCATAATAAAGGCGATGGTTTTCAGATAGGTCAGGCCCAGCGGTTCGAGAATCAGGGTGTACACCAGATAACTGCACACGGATGCCAGCGTCAGCACAAACGTCGTGGCTGCGCCCATACCGATGGCGGTTTCCAGTTTATTGGACACTCCCATAAACGGGCACAGTCCGAGGAACTGTACCAGGACAAAGTTGTTGACCAGTATGGTGCTTACCAGAATCAGCAGGTATTCAGTCATTAATTAATGGCTCCGCAGGGCCGCCGGGGCACAGTCTGCCCAGTAAACAAAAAATGGCCGCGCATTATCCCAAATGATAGTTATTTCATACAAGAAGGTATGTTGGGGTTTTTAATTATCATTTGGAATAAGCTTAGTGATTGTTACGCCAGCAGGACATGTCACCTGATAAATAAGGCCGTCACGCTGCTGAAGCGCAAGAATAACGCGCCTTGCAGGGCTGACGATGATAAGGGTCAAGAATATAACTGAATGGTTGTATGGCTTCGGTGCAGCATTTCCGTATTGCAGGATGAATGGCTTAGCTGCTGCTCTGGGTGTATGGTGGGGGTGAATTCGCGCCAGTTTCTCGCAGGTCGCTTTAAGATGGCCTACAGATCGCGCATAGCTGAAGTCATATCTGCTCAGCCCGGAGTTGAAAGCGGCAGGCCGTGCTCAAGGCGGCGGTCGACAGACAAGCGACAGACAAATGACAGGCAAGCGACTGACAATAATAGGCTTGCCTGTAGCGAAAATCTTGGCACACTCTGGCTTGAGTCGAATGTTCAGAAAACCCATTCTGTTATTAAGGATTATCTGCTTTGCTGTTTACCCAATGGCACGCTCCACGGAAAGAAGCTGCCGTCCCGGTCCGGATCTGGTCAGGGCTGGTGTCTTTCGTGCTGATGTTCAGCACGGTACTGATGCTGACAGCCTGCAGCGATCAGGCCTGGAATAATCCGCACCCCGAGTCCGAGAGCGGACAGAATATTATCTATTCAGCTTTTGCTGAGCGGCCGAAGCATCTTGATCCGGCGCGTTCTTACAGTTCAGACGAAGCGCGTTTTATCGACAATATTTACCAACCGCCGCTGGAGTACCATTATCTCAAGCGACCTTACGAGTTGATTCCGTCCACCCTGACGGAGATGCCGCGCATTGAGTACACAGATGCAGATGGCAAACCGGTCGGTGAGGACTCTGAGTCCGTTGCTTTCAGTACCTATTACTTTGAAATCAAGCCGGGTATTCAATATCAGCCACATCCCGCTTTTGCGAAAAATGCCGTAGGTGGCTTTGTTTACGATTTCGCTTCTGAACAAGAATCGGCCGGGTACAAAGCCTTTGATGACTTTAAACAATCCGGCAGCCGTGAACTGACTGCCGGGGATTATATTTATCAGATTAAACGTCTTGCTGATCCAACTTTGCTGTCGCCGGTCCGCGGATTGCTCAGTCAATACATCGACGGCATGACGCAGTTCAGTGAGAGTGTCAGCAGTGCGCGGGAAAGCCTGCCCGCTGGGCAATGGCTGGATTTACGCCGGCTGGATTTTAGCGGTCTTGAACTGATCGACGAACGTCACTTTTCGGTGCGTTTGAAAGGCAAATATCCGCAGTTTAAATACTGGCTGGCCTACCACTTTTTTGCGCCAATGCCCTGGGAAGCGGATCGCTTTTATCATCTGCCCGGACTGGCCCAGCGTAATATCGTGCTCGACTGGCACCCGGTGGGCACTGGCCCCTTTATGATGACGCGCAATAATCCCAATGAAGTAATTATTCTCGAGCGCAATCCAAATTATCATCAGGATGTGTACCCTTCCGAAGGTGATGAAGGTGACGCTGAGGCTGGATTGTTGGCTGATGCCGGTAAACCACTGCCTCTGCTGGACAAAGCCGTCTACCGCCTGGAAAAAGAAGCGATTCCGTTGTGGACCAAATTTTTGCAGGGCTACTACGACCGTTCTGGTATTTCCGGCGACAGTTTTGATCAGGCAATCCGTATCAGTGGTGATGGCATCAATCTCACCGATGAAATGCAGCAGAAAGGCATCCGACTGGAAAAAGAAGTGGTGCTGGGTACCTATTATTTCGGTGTGAATATGCTCGACCCTGTGATTGGGGATACAGGCAGCAAAGAAGAACGGGCGAAAAAGCGTAAGCTGCGCCAGGCATTGGCCATTGCCTACGATGCGCAGGAAAATATTTCAATTTTTTACAACGGTCGCGGCGAAGTCTCTATGGGGCCGATTCCCCCGGGGATCTTTGGTTACCAGAGTGGCAAAGAGGGCATTAACCCGTATGTGTTTGACTGGAAGAATGGTGAGCCACAACGTAAACCGCTGGATGAAGCGAAACGCCTTCTCGCCGAAGCCGGGTATCCGCAGGGACGTAATGCAGTAACCGGTGAACCATTGGTACTCAATCTGGATACCACAGGTGGCGGCAGCAGCGCGACGCTCAATTGGATGATTGAGCAGTTTAAGAAGCTGAACATCCAGCTCAATGTGCGCGGCACGGATTACAACCGTTTTAAAGAGAAAATGGGTACGGGTAATGCCCAGCTGTTTCAGTGGGGCTGGCTGGCGGATTATCCGGATGCGGAAAACTTTATGTTTCTGTTGTACGGGCCCAATGGGCAGGTTGCCAATGGCGGCAGTGGTGTTAACTCCACGAATTACAATAACGCGGAATACAATCGTCTGTTTGAGCAAATGCAGCTGATGGAAGATTCTCCGCAGCGCATGGATATTATCCGCAAAATGGTTGCTATTGTGCAGCGGGATACGCCCTGGCTGTCGGCCTGGCATCCGCTGTCTTACATTCTGAATAACCAGTGGGTTGAGAATACCAAGCCACACGGAATCAGTAAGGCGGTACTGAAATACTTTGCAGTTGATCCGCAGTTGCGCCAGCAATCACAGCGGCAATGGAATCGTCCGGTATTGTGGCCACTGATTATTGTTGCGGCCATCGTCCTGCTTCTGGCGATCCCGGGAATCCGGGCTTATCGCCGTCGTCAGCAGCGCCGTATTCATCCGGGACGGAAATAAGGAGACGTTATGCTTGCCTATATTATCCGTCGCCTCGGCTACGCCATTCCCATTCTGATTGGGGTGAATGTACTGACTTTTGCACTCTTTTTTGTGGTTAATACACCGGACCAGATGGCACGGGTGCAGCTGGGTGATAAGCATATTTCCCAGGATGCCATTGATCAGTGGAAGGCGTTGCGTGGTTACGACAAACCTTTATTTCTGAACAGCGAAGAGGACAGTAAAGGTCTGCTGACAGATACCATCTTTTTTGACAAATCCGTGCGGCTGTTTGTTTTTGATTTTGGTAAGTCCGATGAAGGACGCGATATTGCCAGTGATATTTCCGAGCGTATGTGGCCCAGCCTGGCGCTGGCGCTGCCGACCTTTGTGATCGGTATTACGGTAAATATCGTATTTTCTCTGTTCATTGTGATGTTCCGTGCCAGTCTGTTCGACACCGCGGCTATGGTGTTCTGTGTTGCACTGATGTCGATCTCCAGTGTGTTTTACATTTTCTTTGGCCAGTATTTCTTCGCCAAAATGTGGCACCTGGTACCGATCTCCGGTTATCTGTACGGAGCGGACGCAGTGCGCTTTCTGATTCTGCCGGTCATCCTGGGCGTTATCAGCGGCATTGGGGGTGGTACGCGTCTGTACCGGACGCTGTTTCTGGAAGAAGCAAACAAAGATTATGTGCGAACCGCCCGCGCCAAAGGCGTGTCGGAATCTGCTGTACTGTTCCGCCACATTCTTCCCAATGGACTCATTCCTATACTGACCAGTGTGGTGGTGGTGATCCCATCCCTGTTTATGGGCAGTCTGCTGATGGAATCTTTCTTCGGTATCCCGGGGCTTGGCAGTTATACCCTGAATGCTATTCAGGCTCAGGATTTTGCCATTGTGCGCAGCATGGTGTTTCTTGGCTCTGTGCTTTACATCATCGGGCTGATTCTGACGGATATTTCCTACACACTGGTTGATCCACGGGTGCGTCTGTCATGAGTGAAATGCTGTTTAAACCCGTTGTATTGTGGAGTGATGTACTCATCCTGCTGCTGGTGATCGCCATCGGCGGTTTCTTCTGGTCGCTGCGTCATAAGCCCATTTCCGCTAAGCGTTGGCAGTCGGTATTTTCTTCGCATACCGGCATGGCTTCTTTTATCGTTATCCTGTTTTATCTGACGATTGCTGTGATGGATTCGCTGCATTTTCGTGTTGCACTGGAAAAAGTCGAAGGTTCCGATGCCGTGCATTACGATCAGGAAGTGCGCAGTGTACTGGACCTGGCGTTGCATGGCTTGAAAGCCGGTGATGAAACGACCTATTCAGAACCGATGTCGCTGTACTCTTTTTCCAAAATCAACATGCAGGATGACGAAGGGCAGGTGTACCGCGATTATCCGCGCTTAAAAGTTGCTGGTGCGCACCTCGAAAATGAAGAGGGAAAATCCGCAGATATTGTCCAGCGCAGCTTTTACGCTGTGCTTGTTGCTTTATTCTTGTCGGCACTGCTGATCGCACCGCACTATTGGCTTAAGGGGCGCCATTCGGATTCTTTTCCATGGCTAACCGCTTATGCCACACTGACGGTATTGATTGTATTGTCCTGCTGGGTGCTGATGCTGGGTCAGGTCTACCATGTGTTTGGTACTGATAAAGTCGGTGGCGATATCATGTATCAGAGTATTAAAGCGGTTCGCACCGGCGTTTTGATTGGTACTCTGGCGACGCTGCTGACCATGCCTCTGGCGATTGTGCTGGGTATCAGTGCAGGCTATTTCAAAGGCTGGGTGGATGATGTGGTGCAGTATATTTACACCACGCTGAATTCCATTCCGGGTATTTTATTGATTGCAGCATCTGTGTTGCTGATCGACGTTTATATCGAAACCCATGCTGATCAGTTTAATCTGGTGGCCGTACGGGCTGATTTTAAATTTCTGGCGCTGTGTTTCATTCTTGGTATGACCAGTTGGACCGGTCTGTGCCGGTTACTGCGCGCAGAAACTCTGAAGGTTTCCCAGCTCGAATACGTACAGGCAGCACACACTTTTGGTGTCAGCCATGTGCGTACTATTTTCCGTCATATTCTGCCCAACGTAATGCATATTGTGCTTATTTCTTTGGTGCTGGATTTCAGTGGTTTTGTGCTGGCCGAGGCTGTGTTGTCCTACATCGGGGTTGGCGTCGATCCGAGTATGAACAGCTGGGGCAACATGATTAACGAAGCGCGGGCAGAGCTGTCCCGTGGTGATGTGGTCTGGTGGCCGGTCAGTGCAGCCTTTGTGATGATGTTTACACTGGTGCTCGCCGCCAACCTGTTTTCAGATCGGGTGCGTGATGCATTTGATCCAAGATTCCGCTGATGCAGAAGGTGTAACGCAATGACTGATAATCAACCTCTGCTCTCTGTCCGTGAACTGTCTGTTGATCTGCTGGGCAAGGCGGGCAAAACAGTCGATACACGGCTGGTGAATCAGATCTCGTTCGATATTCACGCCGGAGAAGTGCTGGCTCTGGTGGGTGAAAGTGGTTCCGGTAAATCCCTGACGGCTCTGGCGATCATGCGCTTATTGCCCGATGTGCTGGCGATCAGTGGCGGTCATGTCACTCTGTCTGGTACGGATATTTTTGCCCTGACCGAAGCCCGTATGAATGCTGTACGCGGCAGGAAGGTGGCTATGGTGTTTCAGGAGCCACAAAGCGCCCTGAACGCGGTGCAGACAGTCGGCCAGCAGATTGGTGAAGTTCTCAATCTGCATAAAAAGCTGAGCGCGGCGGCGTTGAAGCAACAGATCATCAGTCTGTTAACAGAAGTAGGCATCCCGGACCCGCAACAGCGTCTGGACTGGTATCCGCATCAGTTATCCGGTGGTCAGAAACAGCGGGTGATGATTGCCATGGCGCTGGCCTGTGAACCGGATCTGCTGATTGCTGATGAACCGACGACGGCACTGGATGTGACCATTCAGAAACAGATTCTGGAGCTGCTCAATGAGCTGCGCCATCGTCGCCAGCTGGGGATTCTTCTGATTACCCATGATATGGGTGTCGTTGCTGAAATGGCCGACAGTGTAGTGATAATGCGTCATGGCGAGATTCTGGAGGCATCGCCGGCGGGGCGCTTTTTCTCTGATCCGCAGCACGAATACAGCCGCATGCTGATTCACTCTCTGCCGGACCGTACGCATTTTCTCAGCAGTGGCGATGGTGATGCCTTGCTGGAGCTGAAGGATGTTAAAGTCTGGTTCGCTCAGCGTCGCGGTGTGTTGCAGCGCATTGCCAGTTATACCCGTGCGGTTGATGGCATCAGTCTGAAAATCGGCCGTGGTGAAACACTGGCTCTGGTTGGCGAAAGCGGATCAGGCAAATCCACCGCAGGTAAAGCTATTCTGTCCATGGAGCCTCTGGCCGCCGGAGAGATTTATTTCGCCGGTCAGCGCATTGATCAGTTAACACAAAAAAACTTTCGCCCGTTACGAAAAAAAATACAGGTGATCTTTCAGGATCCGTTTTCTTCAATGAATCCGCGCATGAGTGTTCGGGAGATTCTGGAGGAGGGGATGGTTTCTCTGGGTGTTGAGAAGAATGCTGCCGAGCGCGAAAGCACCTTGTGTCAGTTAATGGAAAAAGTTGGCCTTGAGGCCAGCCATCTGGATCGTTTTTCTCATGAGTTTTCCGGCGGGCAGCGTCAGCGGCTGGCGATTGCCCGTGCCATTGCCGTTGAGCCAGAGCTGATTATCTGTGATGAGCCTACCAGTGCTTTGGATGTTTCTATCCGCGGTCAGGTGCTTGAGTTGTTGCATCAGCTGCAGCAGGAAATGGGGCTGTCTTATTTATTTATCACTCATGATTTATCCATTATTCCGCATATTGCTCATAAATTAGCCGTTATGAAAAATGGCGTCCTGGTTGAGCAGGGAGCAACGGCGGACATTATGCAGAATCCTCAGCACGAATATACCCGGGCGCTGCTTGCTGCTGTGCCGGATGTTCCGGCGTGCAATGAAGCGAATATTACTGGCTGACGTTCAGTTTCTGTCGAAATTTCTTTTTGTCATTTGTAAAGAATGATACCCGTCAGTGGTTAAAAGACCACTGCCTGTTAGACTTCGGGAATCTAATAAAAGCGGTGATTTACGTGCCGATACGTGTTTTGTATTTTCTTGTAATTTATGCATTGTCAACAGGTGTCAGTGCTGAGCCACTGATGCTGACGACCGCATTGCATCCGCCATATCAGACGATGCAGGGCGATATTCTGGCCGGGCGCTCGGTCGCCATTCTATCCTGTGTTTTTGCGCAAACCGGTCAGGACTACGACATCAATGTGTTGCCATGGGTGCGAGTGGTGCAAAGCTTTAAACAAGGTACTTCAGACGGGATCTTTACTGCTGCGGAAACCAAGGAACTGAATAGCTTTGCCACCATGTCCAGTCCGCTGGCACTGGAGAAATGGTACTGGTTTATTAATACCGGTACTGATATTAAAAATATCAGACGGCTGAGGGTCGCGGCTATTCGGGGCAGTAATGAAGTTGAATGGCTGCAGGCCAATAACTACCCGGTGACCATCGTCGTGAATGATCTTCAGCAGATGGTGTATCTGTTAAGCAGCAGGCGCATTGATGCTTTTTTGTTTGATAAGCAGGCAGTGGAAAACAGTCTGCGCAAGCTGGATCTGGCTGAGGATCGTTTTGAAAGTGTATTTTCCGGCTATCGTCCGCTGGGGATTTATTTCAGTCATCGGTTTCTTGATGAACGGCCTTCGTTTCTGTCTGATTTTAATCGCCTGGTGAGCGATTGTATGCCGCGGCCAATGATGCTGGATCTGGCAGAAAAAAACAGGCTCAGATCCTGGATTGAAACATCGGTATTGCCACAACTGCCGCTGTCAGAAATCCAGCAGCAGCTGCAAGAGGCTAACAGGCAGCAGCGTGGCTGGAGTGCTGAGGATATCCGCAAGCAGGATCAGAGCTGGATCCATGCGATGAATCCAGACAGTGATGGAAAACAGAGCAAAGATGTTGAACAGGGCAGGCAACTGATCAACAGAATCAGTAGCCGTTCTCTGTCAGCGAAATTGATTAATATCCATCAGTCAACACAGCAGTGGATCGGAGAGATTTTTATTACCTCAGCAAAAGGGCTGAGCGTTGCGCACAGTCAGCCGACCTCAGACTACTATCATGCCGATGAGGAGCCGTTTAACGCAGCCGTAGAAGACGACGATGGTTTTTATCTCGGGCCCATTGCGTATGACGAATCGACGCACCAGTTTCAGGTAAAAGCGGCTGTGCGGATAGGGGCGAAGGATCAGCCTGCAGGCGTAATCTTTATCGGTATTGATGTTGAACAGGCTCTGCGTGTGACACACTGACACCTTCCGGCCCGTTTCGGGTCCGTTAACCGCCCGCAGGTGAAGCTCAGATGGCAATCCGGCAATATCAGGCAGCGATACTGCCACAGACCTACGGTACGCTGCTGGCGTGCTGGGTGCAGGCTGGCGCTGAAACACAGTTGCTGAAGGTGTGTTTTGTCGAGAGCCGGGCCCAGGCAATGGAAGAAATCCGTGCCTTCTGGCCGCAGCATTTCTTATCCGTCACACTCGCAGAAACGGAAGTGCAGGCACAAATACAAACACAGGCACGAGCAGCAATAGCACAAGCACCGGCACGACCAGCAATAGCGCTGGCACCTGCACGAAAAGTAACAGGAACCCCTGTTGCTGTTACCCTGCAGCAGGCACTGGCTTCGCCCTCCGATTGCCGGCAATCGCTGCAGTCGGCCGGTATTCAGTGTGTCCCCGCCGGGACGGATTTCCAGCAATGCGTGTGGCAGCAATTGGCCGCGATTCCTGCCGGTGAAACCCGTTCCTATAAACAGGTGGCTGAGGCGCTGGGCCGACCGGCAGCAAGCCGGGCGGTAGCCGCTGCCTGTGGTGCTAACCCACTGGCTGTTGTGGTTCCATGTCATCGCGTGATTGCGACCAATGGCGCGCTGGCGGGCTATCGCTGGGGGCTTGAGCGCAAGCAATCGCTGCTTGCCCTGGAATGCATGAATTCCTCTGACGCAGGAGCTGACCTTCGCTTTGAGGAACCTGCTGGTCCCTATCGCGACTTGTTCAACAGCGACGGCAGCGTATAACCCTGCGGCTTGTCTGTGGTAATTCCACAGCGAGGCGGTAAAATCCGGCTCAGATTATTAATTCTTTTCTATTTGTTCCTAAGGTGCTGATGTGACCCAAATTACCCGTGCTCAGGCGGAAGCCGCGCTGTCTGCCTACACCGACCCTTATCTCGAAAGCGATCTCATTGCAGCGGGCTGTGTACGGGATATCCGTGTTGAAGGCAGCCACATCGAAGCCGATATTCATATGGAATACCCATCGGAATATCTCAAAGACGGTGTTGCGCAGATGCTGCAGACGGCACTGGAAAACATTGATGGCTGCTCATCGGCGAAAGTGAACATCGACTGGGAGGTCGTTGCTGCCCGTCACCAGAGTGAGCTGGAAGCCATTTCGGCAGTTAAAAATATCATTGCCATTGCCTCTGGCAAGGGCGGTGTGGGCAAATCGACCACCTCCGTGAACCTGGCAATAGCACTGGCGAAAGATGGGGCCAAAGTGGGGCTGCTGGATGCTGATATCTACGGCCCAAGTCAGGGCATTATGCTGGGTATTGCGGATGGTACCCACCCTGAGACCATTGATAATAAGTGGTTCGTGCCGATTGAAGCTCATGGCATCAAGAGTATGTCGATGGCCTATCTGGTTACTGAGAGCACGCCGATGGTCTGGCGTGGCCCTATGGTGGCCGGCGCGTTAATGCAGATTATGACCCAGACTCAATGGGGTGAACTGGATTATCTGATCATCGATATGCCGCCAGGCACGGGTGATATTCAGCTGACGCTGAGTCAGAAGTTTCCGGTATCCGGCTCTGTAGTCGTGACAACGCCGCAGGATATTGCCATCGCCGATGCGAAGAAGGGTGTGGAAATGTTCCGTAAGGTGAATATTCCGGTACTGGGCATGATTGAAAACATGAGTATGCACATCTGTTCGCAGTGTGGTCATGCCGAACATATTTTTGGTGAGGATGGCGCTGAACGACTGGCGACAACTTACAACACCCGGGTTCTGGGTTCGCTGCCTTTGTCTAAATACATCCGGGAAATGGCCGATGAGGGCACTCCGGTAGTCGCTGCTGACGACTGCTCAGAAGTTTCCATGATGTACCGTCATGCGGCACGCAATATGGCGGTTGCGCTGCTGAAACAGAATCAGCAGGCCACTGCTGCACCGGTTATCCAGATTTCTGACGAATAACAATCCGTCAGCGGAAGCCTCAGTTTTTCAGGTCGTTGCTGAAGATACTGACGGCTTCCAGCGCTTCATCCGTACTGTTACGGATCTGAATAATCACTTCCCCGGCTTTTGCTGCCAGCTTCATGCCCCGGCTGGTCTGGTCCTGACACCGCTCCATGCTGATGATTGCCTGTTCGGTTCCCTTCTGAATCCGGGTGATCATTTCTGAAATTTCGCTGGTTGATTCGCTGGTGCGTCCGGCGAGCTTACGTACCTCATCGGCAACCACCGCAAATCCACGCCCCTGATCTCCGGCCCTGGCGGCTTCAATTGCCGCATTGAGAGCCAGCAGATTGGTCTGCTCGGCAATGCCGCCAATGGTGTTGACGATGGAGGTGATGCGTTCAGACTGCGTACCGAGATCGGTAATGTTGGCAGCCGTATCGGCCACCGCTTCTGATACTTTGCGCATTTCTTCACCGGCATTCTGGATCACCACGGTGCCGGTGGCGGCGGTTTCCTGAGTTTCCCGGGTCAGTTCCAGGGCGCGCATAGCATTGCTGGCTTCCTGTTCCGCCTGCAGGACGGCAGCGGTGATGTTGGTGGCAAACTTGATAAAGCCTGTCAGTTTCCCGTCAGCATCGAACAGCGGATTATAGGAAGCTTCCAGCCAGACGATATCGCCGCTTTTGGTTAAGCGTTTGAAGCGGCCAGAGACAAATTCTCCTTTTTTCAGCCGTTGCCAGAATTGGCGGTATTCATCAGACTCTGCGAATTCCGGTTCGCAGAAAATGCGATGGTGTTTGCCGGTGATGTCGCTCAGCTGATAACCCACAGTGGTGGTGAAATTGTCATTGGCAGTGACGATATTGCCGTCCAGATCAAATTCAATCACAGCGTTGGATCGTTCTATTGCTCTCATACGGCTGCGCACCCGCTCAATTTCGGCGACCCGGGCGGTGATGTTGGTGGCAAATTTGACCACTTTTACCACGGCACCAGACTCATCGAATACCGGATTGTAGGTAGCTTCCAGCCAGACCCGGCTACCGTCTTTGCGCAGTCGGCTGAATTGATTGGTGACGAATTCCCCGTGTCTGAGTTTGCTCCACAGGTCGGTATAGGCCGGAGATGCAAGTGTTTCGGCGGAACACAGATCCTGATGACGCAGGTGTGCCAGATCTTCCTTGCTGTAACCCATCAGTGCCAGAAAGTTTTCGTTGGCGGCAAGAACGTTGCCCTGCAGGTCAAATTCAACGCGTGCGCGTGAGCGGTTTATGGCCTCATAGATGGCGGCAGAATATTGATCGTCAGTCGCAGTGGGCTGGTTGTCTGTTGCCTTGATTTTACGTTTGAAGAACATGGTGCGCGCTCCGCGGGACTTTATTGAGAGAGCATAGGCGACAGCTTGCAGGCAACAAGGAGCATTCGTTGCAGATTGGTACCTCTGCGGGAGTTACGCTGTCGTTACATCCACATTTGGTGAGTTTGTTTGTTAGTGTTGATTACTTTAATGCGATGTTTGGTCATTTACCTGTCCGTGAGTGCGGGTAAACTGGGTAACAATAATAGTCAGCACAATAACCCCGCTGACTGCAGGCCGTTACATTCTGGCCTGAATAATGACAACAAGCGTGAGGCAACAAGATGAGCAAGTATTCCCATATCCTGCAACCGCTGGATCTCGGTTTTACCACCCTGAAAAACCGCGTGATGATGGGTTCCATGCATACCGGTCTGGAGGATCGTCCATGGCACTTCAGTGAGCTTGCCGAATACTTTGCTGAACGTGCCCGCGGCGGCGTTGGTTTGCTGGTAACCGGCGGTTTCTCACCTAACCGTCGCGGTGATCTGCTGCCGTTCGGTTCTAAAATGATGAGCAGCTGGCAGGTGCCTTTTCATAAGAAAGTAACCACTGCAGTACATGACAATGGTTCAAAAATTCTGCTGCAGATTCTGCACGCCGGCCGTTACGGTTACACCCCATTAAACGTAGCACCATCGGCTATTCAGGCGCCGATCAACCCGTTCAAGCCGAAAGAGCTGAGCAATAAAGAAATCTATAAAACCATCGATCAGTATGCCCGTGCGGCGAAGCTGGCACAGAAAGCCGGTTACGACGGTGTAGAAGTCATGGGGTCTGAGGGCTACTTTATCACCCAGATGATCAACAAACGTACAAACCAGCGTACTGACGAATGGGGTGGTTCCTACGAAAACCGTATCCGCTTCCCGCTGGAAGTGGTGCGTAAGATGCGTAAAACCGTGGGTGAAAACTTCATCATCATGTTCCGCCTGTCGATGCTGGACCTGGTGGAAGAAGCCTCCGATATGGAAGAAGTGCTGATTCTGGCGAAAGAGCTGGAAAAAGCCGGCGTCACCCTGATCAATACCGGTATCGGCTGGCACGAAGCCCGTGTGCCAACCATCGTTACCTCGGTTCCGCGTGCGGCCTTCGTTGACGTGACGGCGAAAGTAAAAGCGGCGGTCAATGTTCCCGTGGTGGCTTCTAACCGTATCAATATGCCGGACACCGCAGAAGACATTCTGTCTGCAGGTAAAGCCGACATGGTATCTATGGCACGTCCGCTGCTCGCGGACCCTTACTGGGTTAAGAAAGTCGAAGAAGACCGTGCCGATGAGATCAACACCTGTATCGCCTGTAACCAGGCGTGTCTCGATCACACCTTTGAAAACAAGCGCGCCTCCTGTCTGGTGAATCCGCGCGCCTGTAATGAAACCAACCTGATTTATCGGCGTGTCGCTCAGCCGAAGAAAGTGGCGGTGGTCGGTGCCGGTCCTGCGGGTCTGGCCTGTGCCACGGTTGCAGCAGAACGTGGTCACAACGTGACGCTGTTCGAAGGTCGTGGCGAAATCGGTGGTCAGTTTAACTATGCCTCCAAAATTCCGGGCAAAGAAGAATTCAAGGAAACCATTCGCTACTTCAACGCGATGATCAAAAAACACGGCATTCATCTGAAACTGAATCACAAAGTGACGGTGGACGAGCTGAAACAGGCCGGGTTTGACGAGGTTGTGGTGGCAACTGGTGTTGAGCCACGTGTGCCGTCTGTTCCGGGTGTGGAAAGCGATAAGGTTCTGACGTACCAGGAAGTGCTGGATAAAGAGCTGCAACTGGGTAAAAACGTAGCGGTGATGGGTGCCGGCGGTATTGGTTTCGATATCAGTGAATACCTGACCCACGAAGGTGAATCGACCACTCTGAATAAAGACGCGTGGATGAAAGAGTGGGGCGTGGATATCAGCAACTCCACCCGCGGCGGTCTGATGAAGCCGGAAATCCACGGCTCTCCGCGCAAAGTAGTGATGATGCAGCGTAAACAGTCTTCCCAGGGTAAGGGACTGAACAAAACCACAGGTTGGGTTCACCGTGCCATGATGAAGATGAAAGGCGTAGAGCAGATCAGTGGTGTGTCGTACGATAAAATTGACGAGCAGGGTCTGCACATCACCATCACCAAAGGTGAAGAGTCGACTCAGCGCGTGATCGAAGCCGATAATATCGTGCTGTGTACCGGTCAGGTGTCGGTAAACGAGTTGTATGAATCGCTGAAGGATGATGAAAGCAAAACCTTTAATCTGAATCTTGTTGGCGGCGCAGAATTTGCCGGAGAACTTGACGCAAAACGCGCCATTAAGCTGGCCAGTGAGTTGGCGGCAGGTTTGTAAGCCATCAGCAATGACTGCTCAATAGATGAAAAAACGCCGCTTTTTGCGGCGTTTTTTCATTTCACTGCCATGTTCACGACGGGTGTTAGCGAACGTTTCTCTTCGTTCTGAAATTCGGCTGAAAGGCAATGGGGCGAAGAAAAAATATATTCCAGATTTCCCCCTGTTTTTCTTTTTTGCGCCAGCATACTATGGCGCCGCTGTCCGGTTCTGGTCAGTCGTTTCTCACAGTCAGCCGTCAGAAAGGTAGTTGTTACGGCTGCTGCTTAAGTGTTGTGTGTTCTGGGTTATAGGTTGTAAGTTATAGGCTTATGCGTATAGCCGATACTTCTGTGTGTAATGATGAATCAGATAGCGGATGCTTCCGATAACGATTTTCTTCGCGGAGAAGGTATATGCATTTTTTCCCATCTTTTATGATTCTGTTTGCTATGTTTACGTCGTCATCCCGACGTACAGCCGCTGACGGTTCTTATGAAGACAAGCGCGCTGAAAGGTATTCTCCTGAGAATCCGTCCACCTACTGACCGGCCGCCGGTCGGCTTACAGGCGCAGATATGTGACATAAAAAATGCCAGCCAGGGCACGTGCTCTGGCTGGCATTTTTTATTTGTGGCCGATACTGAATGCTTGCGGCTTCGCCGCTTAACAACGCATTGCGGATAGAAGCTGTGAAGAGGGTGGCCAGTCTAAGTGCGGCGGTGTTTTCAGCTGGGCGTCTGTCTAATGGGTGTCTGTCTGCTGGGTGTTTATAGGTTGGGGGTCTATAGGTTGGGGGTCTATAGGTTGGGGGTCTATAGGTTGGGTGAAGTGCGGGAATAATCCCGCTGAATTGCCAGAGCGGGTATAGTGAGGATTCCTTTCTGCACGCTATCGAGGTGGCACTGCCATGACTGACGAATTGCCGCGACTGTTGCCAATGGACATTCCCCTTATTCAGGCGCCAATGGCTGGCGTTCAGGACTGGCGCATGGCTGCTGCTGTATCTGCCGCCGGTGGGCTGGGTTCGATCCCCTGCGGTATGCTCAGTGCCGAACAGGTGGAAGCTGAAGTAGCAGCCTTCCGCAATACAACCAGCGCCCCGGTAAATCTTAATTTTTTCTGTCACCGCATGAGCGAACCCACAGAGGACGTGATGCAGCGCTGGCAGGAATGTCTCACAGGTTTTTACGACGAGGCAGGGATTCAACCTTCCAGCAGTGGCGCATTAAGACTGCCTTATGATGACGCTATGGCTGATGTGGTTGAACGGCTGCGTCCGGAGGTGGTGAGCTTTCATTTTGGCCTGCCACAGGCCGCGTTGGTCGAGCGCCTGAAAAATATTGGCTGTCTGATATTGTCTACTGCGACCACGCTGGAAGAAGGCGTGTGGCTGCAGGCTAATGGTGCCGATATGGTTATTGCCCAGGGCTATGAAGCCGGTGGCCACCGGGGCATGTTTCTGACCGATGATCTTGCCACGCAAAGTGGCACGCTGGCGCTGGTGTCTCTCCTGGTTAATAAACTCGATGTGCCGGTCATTGCCGCTGGTGGTATTGGCTGCGCTGCCGATGTGCAGGCAGCCCTGTCGCTGGGTGCTGTGGCGGTACAGGCAGGCACCGCTTATCTGTTGTGTGATGAGGCGAAAACCTCCACTGTGCATCGCCAGCAATTAAAAGACTTAAACGCTGTGACGGCGCTGACCAATGTTTTTTCCGGGCGCCCGGCGCGTGGCATTCGTAATCGTCTGATGCTGGAACTGGGGGATATCTGTGCCGACGTTGCACCATTTCCATACGCTTACGGATTGCTGGGGCCACTGAAGCAGGCCGCTGAAGCGCAGGGCAAAGGCGACTTCAGTTCTCTCTGGTCTGGCCAGAACCGAAGTGGCTGCGCGGAAATAAGTGCCGCAGATATGACACGCAGGCTTTGGTCGGTTGCAGACTGAACAGCCTTTGCTGTTGATTAAAGGTAAATTAAAAACAGGTTGGGCCGGACCGCGTTTGTTTATTAAACAGCAATGTATTAATGGATGGTCTGAGTGGATGGTTTGCTGCTTAATATTCATTTCCTTTATTTACGTTGCGGCACCGTTTCACCCTGTTTGCGGGTTTTACTGGCGGTAAAAATGCTAGACCTTAGTGGAGTATCACCCTTGGTCGAATAGTCGCTGTAACCGTATTTCCCCTAAGGTGTATCTGTTAAATAACGGGGAACGCTAGCATGACTTACCAACAGGAATATAAGGCTTCAATTGAGCAGCCTGAAGCCTTCTGGAAAAAACAATCACAACGTATTCAGTGGTTTAAGGAACCCGGAAAAATTCTGGCGAAAGATGAAAATGGCATCGACCGCTGGTTTGTTGATGGTGAACTGAATACGGCCTATCTGGCGCTGGATTACCACGTTCTGAACGGTCGCGGTGATCAGCTGGCACTTATTTATGATTCACCTGTTACCGGCAGCAAGCGTACCTATACCTATTCTCAGCTGACCGAAGCCGTGGCTCTTACTGCCGGTATGCTGAAAGATCAGGGCGTAGAAAAAGGTGACCGTGTCATTGTGTATATGCCAATGATTCCGGAAGCAGCCATTGCCATGCTGGCCTGTGCCCGTCTGGGTGCCGTGCATTCCGTTGTATTCGGTGGCTTTGCGCCCCATGAGCTGGCTATCCGTATTGATGATGCCGAGCCAAAAGTCATTATGTCCGCGTCCTGCGGTATCGAAATTGAACGGGTTATTGAATATAAACCGATCCTGGATGAAGCCATTAAGCTGGCGAAACATAAAGTCGGTCGCTGCCTGATTTATCAGCGTGAAACCAAAACCTGTGAACTGACCGCAGGGCGTGATCTGGATTGGGAAAAAACCATTGCCACTACTCAGCCTGCGGACTGCACACCAGTGAATGCACTGGACCCTCTGTATGTACTGTACACTTCAGGTACCACAGGTAAGCCCAAAGGCGTTGTGCGCGACAATGGCGGACACGCAGTAGCCATGAGTTATTCCATGGATGTGGTTTACGACATGCAGCCGGGCGACGTGTTCTGGGCGGCTTCCGATGTTGGCTGGGTGGTTGGCCACTCTTATATCGTTTATGCCCCTTTGCTGGCTGGCTGTACCACAGTCTTTTATGAGGGCAAGCCAGTGCGTACACCTGATGCCGGCGCCTTCTGGCGGGTGTGCGAAGAGTACGGGGTTAAAGGTCTGTTTGCTGCACCGACAGCTTTCCGTGCGATCCGTAAAGAAGATCCGGAATGTAAACTGTCTGAACAGTACGATCTGAGTAAACTGAAAACCATCTTTATGGCCGGTGAGCGTCTTGATCCGCCGACCTATGATTGGGTTGTGCAGAAAATTAAACGTCCTGTGGTTGACCACTGGTGGCAGACCGAAACTGGTTGGGCCATTGCCGGTAACCACATGGGCCTTGAACCGGCGCGGGTAAAAGCAGGTTCTGTAACCCGTCCTTCGCCTGGCTATAACGTACAGATTCTCGATCCCTCCGGTAAGCCGGTGGGTGCTAACGAGCAGGGCAGTATTGCCATTAAACTGCCGTTGCCACCGGGCTGTCTGCCAACCATCTGGGGTAATCATGACCGCTTTGTTGATGGCTATCTGACGACATTTGATGGTTACTACGTGAGTGGTGATGGCGGTCTTCTGGATGAAGATAACTATCTGTTTGTGATGGGCCGTACCGACGACATTATTAACGTTGCCGGCCACCGTCTGTCGACTGGTGAAATGGAAGAAGTGGTTGCCGGCCATGAGGCCGTCGCTGAATGTGCGGTGATCGGTCGTCACAGTGATCTGAAAGGCGAAGAACCTCTGGGTCTGGTGCTGCTGAAAGATGGTGTGGACGTTGATGAAGAACAGCTGAAAGCTGAGATTATTCAGCGTGTACGTGATCAGATTGGCGCTGTCGCCAGCTTCCGTGATGCAGTGATTGTTAAACGTCTGCCGAAAACCCGCTCAGGTAAAATTCTGCGTAAAGTGCTGCGCAATATTGCCAATAGCGAAGAATACCAGACGCCATCGACCATTGATGATCCGTCCTGTCTGGGCGAGATTGAAGGTATTCTTGCCTCTAAGGGGCTCCGTCAATAATTTCTCTATGAGTTTTTTATGCAGTAAAAAGCAGGTAGCGATACCTGCTTTTTTATTTCCGTTTTTCTGCGGTTTTTTATTTCTGTTTTCTGTTTGCTGATCTGGCTTTGTTCAGGCTATGCCGATTGCAAAGAGTGCGCTGAATCAGATAATTCCGGCATCCAGTGCGGCTGCCATGGCGGCGGTTAACTCTTCGCATTGCTGCAGAAAATCTTCCTGCCATTCACCTTTTAAAATGATTGCTTCCTGAACCCAGCGCCAGCGTAACCCTGTGGTTATGGTCTGCAGTGCGCGTTGTGTGCCTGTGCCGTCGTGTCCGGCGCGGATAATAGCCGCACAGGGTTTTCCCTGTGTTTTTTCCAGGCAGGGGTAATAAATACGATCAAAATAGTCTTTCAGTGCGCCGCTCATATAACCCAGATTTTCCGGTGTCAGCAGAATGATGGCGTCCACGGATAGTGTTGTCTGGTCGGTTGCCTGGCTGCAATGCAGAGCCTGGAATCCGGTATGTTCACATTGTGCGCTGTTAAAGCCGCGCTGACAGGCGGTCACTAACGCCTGGGTGTTAGGCGAAGGAGCGTGATAAATCAGAGTTAACTGTTTCATAGAAAAAAGCCCGGTATAAACCGGGCCTCCATATTTAAACATTCAGCGTATTTTTATTGCAGAGCTGATCGTATTTTTTTCGCGGATCTGATTGTATCAGTCAGCATCCGGCGCAACGCCGTCGGACGGTTTGATAACGATGATATCGCAATCTACCTTGTCGACCACCAGTTCCGCAGTATTGCCGATCAGAACGCCGGAAAGACCTTCGCGGCCTACGGTGCCTATCACCAGTACATCAGCTTCGATTTTTTCACAGATATTGGCGATCACTGTATCGGCATCACCTTCACCAATATGAATGTGGTCTTCAGAAATGTTGTATTTTTTCGCCCATTGTTTGCAGGATTCATCGTGCTGTTCGGTGATGTATTGCTGAATATTATCCGGCGCCGTGACCTCCGGTACCATAGCGAAGGCGACGGATACCAGCGGGTATGAGTTCACCATGTGCAGGTCGGTGGAAAAATGATCGGATAAATGCTCGGCATAAGACAGAATATTATCGTTGATCAGCTGGTGGCCATCGTCTGCCGATGTTGCATCAATCGCGGCAACAACACGGTTGTTTTTCCATGGCGCAGCATTTTTAACCAGCATCACCGGCGCCGGGCAATGACGCAACAGGTTCCAGTCAGTGTGGGTGAAGATGCGGTCCATGATGCCGTGCTGCAGGGTACCTTTAATAACCAGATCATAAGCCTGTTTGTTGATAGCTTCGGTGACGGCGTCGTGCAGATGCTTCTGCCAGTGCACTTCAGTGCGCACACTGAGATCCGCTGCTTCTTCGATAAAGCTGCCAAGCCATTCTTCTGCTTTGCTGATCAGCGAGGCTTTTATGCGCGAGCGGGTTTCTGCATCAAGCGAAGAGTTGCTTTCACAGTAGGGTTCGTAAACAGAGGTCAGCAGTGTGAGGTCGGCGTCCAGCGATTTGGCCAGCCAGATCGCCCGATCAAGAGCCACCTGTTCCGGGTGTTCTTTATCCAGTACAACGAGAATGTGATTGATGTCGAGCATGCTGATTTCCTTGCGTCGTTTATTGGTCGGGTCCTGCGGTCGGCTCCGGTCTGCTGGCCGGTTTACCTGATAGCACCCTGATGAGACTAACATTAGTCCTGTCAGTACCGATACGGTTTGTTCTGGATCAAGCAGGCAACAGATTATTCCTGTTTCAGAATACCGATCAGCGCCGAAGCTGCATTGCTCAGGGTGCGTTTTTTCAGGTGGATCAGACCCAGTTGGCGGGTGACAGGTTCCGCAGGCCAATCAAGCTGATGTAGTTGTTTATCCAGCATGCTGGCAGGCAGCAGGCTCCAGCCAATGCCTACAGACACCATCATCTTGATGGTCTCGAGGAAGTTGGTTGGCATGGGCGCATTGAGTAGTAAGCCGTTGCGGGTAAAGACCTGATCAATCAGTTTGAAAGTGATGGTGTCCGGCTGCGGCAGGATGGCAGGCACCTCAGCCAGATCTGCCAGGCTGACTTTATTTTTGCCGGTCAGTGGGTGATCCGGGCCGCACACGCAGATCATTTCATCCTGCCACAGGGGCATAGTTTCGATAATCTCTGGTATTTCGTGATCCTGATCCAGAGTGGTCAGGGCCAGTTCTACCTGACGCATGCTGACGGCCTGATAAGCCCGCTCTGATCCCATAAAACTCAGGTTCAGCTGGGCGTGGGGATAGCGTGCGGTGAATTGGCGCAATACCGGCGGCAGGCGGTGCAGACCAATATGATGGCTGGTGGCCATGGACAGCAGACCGGAGACTTCGCCATCTAAATTCATCAGCTGCAATTCGGTATCGGCCACCAGATCAAGAATCTGCCTTGCTTTCGGCAGCAGGGAAAAGCCCGCCTCGGTCAGGCTGACGGTGCGGTTGTGGCGATCAAACAGCAGGGTGTTGAGTTGCTGTTCCAGTTGCTGAATGCGTTTGCTCACAGCCGACTGGGTGAGGTGCAACTGCTCTCCGGCAGCTGAAAAGGATTGCTGTTCCGCTACCGCAAGAAAAGCCTTAAGGCCCTGTGTGTCCATTATGTATTCCAGATCAGAATTTAATTCAGTAGAAATATGAATTTAAGTTGTTTAGCAGAAAGCGTATCCTTAAGCAACTTGATGAGATTGATTAAAAAGAGGATCTCCCTATGGCTGGGAAAACCCTGTACGACAAACTCTGGGAACAACACGTAGTTAAAGAGCGTGAAGACGGCACGGCGTTAATTTACATCGATCGTCAGCTGCTGCACGAAGTAACGTCTCCACAGGCATTTGAAGGTCTGCGTATCGCAGGCCGCCAACCATGGCGTCTGGATGCCAATCTGGCGACACCGGATCACAACGTCTCCACTGATAAAGGTGAGCGTGAGGCCGGTATCGACGGTATTAAAGATCCGGTATCCCGTATTCAGGTAAAAACCCTGGATGAGAACTGCGACGCTTTTGGTATTACCGAATTCAAAATGGCCGACAAACGTCAGGGCATTGTGCACGTGGTTGGTCCGGAGCAGGGTGCGACTCTGCCGGGTATGACGGTTGTATGTGGTGACTCCCATACCGCAACCCACGGTGCTTTTGCTGCACTGGCCCACGGTATCGGTACCTCTGAGGTTGAGCACGTACTGGCTACTCAATGCCTGATCCAGCGCAAAATGAAAAACCTATTGATCCGTGTTGACGGTGAACTGGGTAAAGGCATTACCGGTAAAGACGTTGTATTGCACGTGATTGGTGTGATCGGTACTGCCGGTGGTAACGGTACGGCGATGGAATTCGGTGGTTCTGCGATCCGCTCTCTGAGCATGGAAGCCCGTATGACCATGTGTAACATGGCTATCGAAGCCGGTGCCCGTGTGGGTATGGTGGCGTTCGACGAGAAAACCGCCGAATACGTAAAGGGCCGCCCATACGCGCCAAAAGGCGAGCAGTGGGATATGGCGCTGGCAGCGTGGAAAGATCTGGTTTCTGACGATGATGCAGTATTCGACAAAGTCGTGGAGATCCGTGCTGAAGACATCAAACCACAGGTGACCTGGGGTACGTCTCCGGAAATGGTGACCACCATTGATGGCACAGTACCAACACTGGACGACGCAGCAGATGACGTTGAACGTTCTGCCTTTACCCGCGCTTATGAGTACATGGGTCTGGAAGCCGGTCAGAAAATTACCGACATTAATCTGGATCGCGTGTTTATCGGTTCCTGCACTAACTCGCGCATTGAAGACTTACGCGCGGCGGCGGAAGTCGCTAAAGGTCGTACGGTATCTGCCACAGTGAAGCAGGCTCTGGTTGTACCGGGTTCCGGTCTGGTGAAAGAGCAGGCAGAAGCAGAAGGTCTGGATAAGATCTTTGTTGAAGCCGGTTTTGAATGGCGCGAGCCAGGTTGTTCCATGTGTCTGGCCATGAACGCCGACAAACTGGGCAACGGTGAGCATTGTGCGTCTACCTCGAACCGTAACTTCGAAGGTCGTCAGGGCTACGGTGGCCGTACCCATCTGGTGAGCCCTGCCATGGCTGCAGCGGCGGCGATTGCCGGTCACTTCGTTGACGTGCGTGAACTTTAACAGGAGCAGAACATGAAACCATTTACCGTACACACAGGTATCGTGGCTCCGATGGATCGCCCGAATATCGATACCGATATGATCATTCCCAAGCAGTTCCTGAAGTCGATCAAACGTTCAGGTTTTGGCCCGAACCTGTTCGATGAGCTGCGTTATCTGGATGAAGGTCAGCCGGATGCGGATAACTCCGGTCGCCCGCTGAACCCGGATTTCGTGCTGAATAAACCACGCTATCAGGGCGCTTCTGTGCTGCTGGCGCGGGAAAACTTTGGCTGTGGTTCCAGCCGTGAGCACGCGCCATGGGCACTGGAAGACTTCGGTTTCCGTACCATTATCGCGCCGAGCTATGCGGATATCTTCTTCAATAACAGTTTCAAAAACGGTCTGTTACCGATCGTGCTCGACGAAAAAACCGTCGACGATCTGTTTAAGGAAGTAGCGGCTAACGAAGGTTACGAGCTGACGGTTGATCTGGAAGCACAGGTAATCCGTAAGCCGGATGGCAGTGAAATTCCGTTCGACGTGGATGCCTTCCGTAAGCACTGTCTGCTTAACGGTCTGGACGATATTGGTCTGACTCTGCAGGATGCGGATGACATTAAAACCTACGAAGAAAAACGCCGCGCGACAGCGCCCTGGTTGTTTCAGGCCTGAATGTAATGGTTAACAGCGAGCCGGGCGCTGCCCGGCTTTGTTGCATAAATATTCTGACGACAGAGATTTAAGTAATGAGTAAAAATATTCTGATTCTGCCAGGTGATGGTATCGGTCCTGAAATTGTTGCCGAAGCCGTTAAGGTGCTGAACACCGTCAATGAAAAATTCTCTCTGGACCTGGAGCTGGTGGAAGGTCTGGTGGGTGGTTCTGCTTACGACGAAACGGGCTCTCCGCTGCCGGAAGAGACCATTACCAAAGCCAAAGCCGCGGATGCCATTCTGCTGGGTGCGGTGGGTGGTCCTAAATGGGACAAACTGGACAACCGGGACCTGCGCCCTGAAATGGGTCTGCTGGGTATCCGTAAGCAGCTGGGTCTGTTCGGTAACCTGCGTCCGGCGATTCTGTATCCGCAGCTGGCGGATGCGTCTTCCCTGAAGCCTGAAATCGTTTCTGGTCTGGATATCCTGATCGTGCGTGAACTGACTGGCGGTATCTACTTCGGTGAGCCGCGTGGTATCCGTACGCTGGAGAACGGCGAGCGTGAAGGCTATAACACCTACGTTTACAGTGAATCTGAAATCAAGCGCATCGCCAAAGTCGCGTTTGAATCTGCCATGAAGCGCAACAAGAAGCTGTGCTCTGTCGATAAAGCCAACGTCCTGGAAGTGACCGTATTGTGGCGCGAAATCATGGAAGAAGTGGGCAAAGAATACCCTGAGGTAGAACTGTCGCACATGTACGTTGATAACGCGGCTATGCAGCTGGTGCGTGCACCTAAGCAGTTTGATGTGATGGTTACCGGCAACATGTTCGGCGATATTCTGTCGGATGCGGCCGCTATGCTGACCGGCTCTATTGGTATGCTGCCTTCTGCATCGCTGGATGTGAATAACAAAGGTATGTACGAGCCATGTCACGGCTCTGCGCCGGACATCGCAGGTCAGGGAATTGCCAACCCTCTGGCAACTATTCTGTCAGCCGCTATGATGCTGCGTTATTCACTGAATGCCGGTGAAGCGGCGGACGCAATCGAAGCTGCGGTCAGCAAGGTGCTGGACAGCGGACTGCGTACCGGAGACATCTTCTCCGAAGGCATGACAAAAGTAAGTACAGAAGCAATGGGTGAGGCAGTGGTTGCTGCCCTGTAAGAGGTTTAATTATGGCAATGCAGAAAGTAGGTCTTGTAGGCTGGCGCGGCATGGTAGGTTCCGTGCTGATGCAGCGTATGCAGGATGAAGGTGATTTTGACCTGATCGAGCCGGTATTTTTTACCACCTCGCAGAAAGGCAAAGCAGCGCCACAGTTTGCCGGTAAGGACTGTGGACTGCTGGAAGATGCATTCGATATTGATGCACTGAAGGCGCTGGATGTGGTCATTACCTGTCAGGGCGGTGATTACACTAAAGAAGTTTACCCGAAGTTGCGTGCAGCGGGCTGGGAAGGCTACTGGATTGATGCAGCTTCTTCGCTGCGCATGGCGGATGATGCCATTATCGTTCTCGATCCGGTCAACAAAAACGTGATTACCGACGGTATCGCTAAGGGTGTTAAGACCTATGTTGGCGGCAACTGTACAGTCAGTCTGATGCTGATGGCACTCGGCGGTCTGTTTGAAAAAGGGCTGGTGGAGTGGGCTGCGCCGCAGACTTATCAGGCGGCTTCCGGTTCAGGTGCGCGTCATATGCGTGAGCTGATCAGCCAAATGGGTGCTGTGCATGATAACGTAAAAGACAAACTGGACGATCCGGCTTCCGCTATTCTCGACATCGACCGTCAGGTGGCAGAATTTATCCGCAGCGATGCGATGCCGACAGAGCAGTTTGGCGTGCCGCTGGCGGGCAGTCTGATTCCTTATATCGATACTCAACTGGAGTCCGGCCAGAGTCGTGAGGAATGGAAAGCTCAGGTTGAGGCCAACAAGATCATGGGTCGCAGCGATAAACAGATTCCGATTGATGGTATCTGTGTGCGCGTCGGCGCTATGCGTTGTCACAGCCAGGCGATCACGCTGAAACTCACACAGGATCTGCCTGTAAGTGAGATTGAAAGCATCCTTGCTGCGCACAATGATTGGGTGAAAGTGATCCCGAATGACCGTGAAGCATCGATGAAAGAACTGACCCCGGCGAAGGTAACCGGAACGCTGACTGTACCGGTTGGCCGTATCCGTAAGCTGACCATGGGGCCGGAATACATTTCTGCGTTTACCGTCGGTGACCAGCTGTTATGGGGTGCTGCAGAACCGCTGCGCCGCATGTTGCGCATCCTGCTGGACGCGTAATATTTGCACAGGAAAACGGGGCGTCAGCCCCGTTTTTTTAGATGATTTCTCCAAAATGTGATCTAACCCCTTATTTCCCTTCATATTTGTTGGTGCCCGAAGGGGCAAAAGATTGCGTTAGTTCCCGTTATACTTGATACTTGTGCGTGCTTATGAATGGAATCTATAAGTAAGCTGGGGTTAGGAAAATCTCGACGACATCTTTAATCGGTAGCAAACCGGTTATTTGCCGGTAACAGACGAAGAGGCGAGCGATCGCCGCAAGATCACAAGGAAGCACCAATGAAGCGCCTACTTGCAAACACCCTGATGCTGGTCGGAGGACTGACAGCCTCGTCACAATTGTTGGCGCTGGGGTTAGGTGAGCTGGACCTTAAGTCCAATCTGAATCAGCCGTTGCAGGCGGAAATCAAACTGCTGGATACGGAAGGTCTGACCGACTTCGAAATTAAGCCGGCACTGGCCAAGCCTGCCGACTTTGAACGCGCTGGTGTCGAGCGTGTGTATTTTCTGACCAAAATCAAATTCGAGGTCAAAGGCGATACTGTCGTTCTCAGCACCCGTGAACCGGTTAATGAACCGTTCCTGAATTTTCTCGTTGAACTGAACTGGCCGTCTGGTCGCGCGCTGCGTGAATATACGCTGCTGCTGGATCCACCGACGTTCCAGGAAACCAGTGTTCAGCCTCTGGTGAATGCGCCAGCAGGGCAGACCGTAACGACTGCGCCTGCGACACAAGAGCAGCCAGCGCAGCCTCAGGTCGCCGCGCCTGTCACAACTAATCGTTGGGAAAGCGAGCCGGCTGCACCGGGTACATACAAAGTTCAGCGTAATGACACTCTGTGGGAAATTGCCCTGCAGACCCGTCCGAATACGTCCATTTCTGCGCAGCAGATGATGGTGGCTCTGCAGGAGAAAAACCCGCAGGCCTTTATTGGCGGCAATATTAACCGTCTGAAAACCCATGAAGTCCTGCGCATCCCGGATGCTCAGGAAGTGCGTGATATTTCTTTCCGTAATGCTGTCGCTGAAGTGGAGCGTCAGAATAAAGAACTGACTTCCGGTGCTCAGCTGGATGCAACCGGTCGTGCCGGTTCTTCCGCTGTGAGCAGTGGCGAGCAGGACGGCGGTGAAGTCCGTCTGCTCAGTGCGGCATCTGACAACTCTGATTCTGCCGGCGCCAGTGGTGATGCCGGTACGGCAATCGGCAATGGTCGTCAGCAGTCTCTGGAAAACGATCTCGCTATTGCGCTTGAGAACGTTGATAAGAGCCGTCGTGAAAATCAGGAGCTGCGTGAGCGCCTGGAAGCCCTTGAAGAACAGATAAATACCCTGCAGCGCCTGATCTCTCTGAAAGACGATCAGCTGGCGACTATGCAGGTGGATGGCGCCGAAGTTGAAACCCCTGAAACGGGTTCTGATGCAACCGATACTGCAGTTGCCGGTGAAACCTCAGGTGAGGTTGTTGCTGAGGGCGCTGATGAAAGCACAGCTGCTGCAACAGGATCTGAAACTTCAGCGACGGACGCGGAAGGTGCGGTTGATTTCAACTACGCCGGCGGAGACGCTGCTGAAGAACCAGGCGGTCAGTCGGCAGAAGAACTTGCTGCCGCACAGGAAAAAGAAGCCCGTGAAGCTGCTGCCCGTCGTGCCCGTATCGCGGCCATGATGGCAGAGCAGGAAGCTCAGCGTGCACAGCCAACGTTACTGGAGACACTGTTAGCGAACCCTCTGGTGCCGGCTGGTGGTGGTGTGGTTCTGCTGCTGATTGCTCTGCTGATATATCGTGCAGTCAAAGGTCGTAAAGCGGCTGCTAAAGAGGATGATGAATTCTCTGATGAAGAGCTGATGGCGCTGAACGAGACTGATGCGCTGGATGAGGACAGTCTGGATAACTTCGATTTCGAAGACGATCCAATGGCGGGTGAAGCGGAATCTTATGATGAAGATGAATTTGCCGCTGATCTTGAGCCAGAAACGGCCGCCGAAGATTTTGAAACCGTGGCGCAAACTGAAGATGTGATCAGTGAGTCTGATATTTACATTGCCTACGGTAAATTTGAGCAGGCTATTGAATTGCTGCAGGACGCGATTGAGAAAGAACCAAGCCGTTCTGATCTGCGCCTGAAGCTGCTTGAAGTTTATGTCGAAATGGACGAAGCCTCCGGTTTTGCGGAAGCAGAATCCGAGCTGCGCAAACTGGGTGATCGTGAAGCCAGTGCTCAGGCCGAGCAGATGCGTGGTCGACTGTCAGCTCCGATTGCGCTGGGTGCTGTTGCTGCTGTGGCTGCAGATGACATGCTGTCGCTGGACGGTGAGATTCCATCGCTTGATGATTCAGATGACTTCTCTGATGGTCTGGACTTCGGTGATGCCCTGGATCTGTCCGGCGATCTGGGGGATCCGGTTCTGGCAGACGATAAAGAAGACGATACTTTTGATCTGGACAGTGATCCTGTGGCGGAAGCCGGCGCTGGTCTCGAAGAAGTGCCGACTCTGGATCTGGATGATGGTCTGGAATTCGATCTTGGTGGTGATGAGCCGGAAGCTGAAGAAGAAATGCCAGAGATTGCTGACTTCGGGTCCGATGATGACGGCCTGGAATTCGATCTGAGTGGCTTGTCTGCTGAGGCTGAAGAGGAAAAGAGTGAAGCTCCTGCCTCTGCTGAAGCGCCTGTCGCTGATGACGACAATGCCCTGGATTTCGACCTCAGCGGTCTGGAAACACTGGGTGGAGAAGAAGAGCCGGAAGAAACTGCAGCGCCAGTTGAAGATGATGCAGTTACTGCACTGGACTTTGATCTGACCAGTGGCGAAGAAACAACTGGCTCTGACGATCTGTCTGATCTGGAAAGTCTGTTGGACAGCGATGAAGAAGGTGCGGACGATCTGCCTGATCTGTCGTTCGATCTGTCCGGTGATCTGGATTCTGACAGTGATGCTGCAGACGATCTGGCATCCCTGGAAAGCGAACTGGATTCGCTGGCTTCTGAGCCTGTTGTTACAGAAGAAAGTGTTGCAGAAGAAAGTGTTTCAGAAGAAAGTGGCGCAGAAGAAAGCACTGATGATGGTCTCGATTTCTCAGCCGACCTGGATGATCTCGACGCAGAGATTTCTGGTCTTGGAGAGTCTGAAGCTGAAGACATTGCTCTCGATGTTCCGGAGTTGAATGACGTTCCTGAGCTGACCGATGTCCCGCAACTGGATGATGTGCCAGAGCTTAATGAAGCTTCTGAGCCAGCGGACTTTACTGCTGAAGAGATGACCTCTGACGCCGGTGAGATTGATCTGGATGCATTGGCTGCTGCCGATGACGAATTTGATTTCCTTGCCGGTACTGATGAATGTGCGACCAAGCTGGATCTGGCTCGCGCGTATATCGATATGGAAGACTTCGACGGTGCCAAAGAGCTTCTGCAGGAAGTGGTTCAGGAAGGTTCTGACCAGCAGAAATCTGATGCCCGCAGCATGATGGATAGTCTGTCCTGATTCATGTCTGAAGTCCGCCGTTACGCTGCGGTCGTGGAATACAACGGTGCTTGTTTCCACGGCTGGCAGAAGCAGAAACATCACAACGAACCTACCATTCAGGCCGCTCTCGAAGCGGCCTTGTCAAAAGTTGCCAATCACACGATTGAAGTTGCCTGTGCCGGGCGTACCGATGCCGGTGTGCATGCAACCCGCCAGGTTATTTCCTTTGATACCCATGCACAGCGTACCGATTATGGTTGGCTGATGGGCGTAAATACCAATCTTCCTGATGGTGTTGCGCTGCAGTGGATTGGCGAAATCGATGGTGATTTTCACGCCCGCTACAAAGCCCGCGCGCGCCGCTATCGTTATCTGATTAATAATGCGCCGGCCAAGCAGGCGCTGCAGCATGATCAGCTGACCTGGTGGCGTTACCCGCTGGATGCGGAGAAAATGCACGAAGCCGCTCAGGCATTATTGGGCGAGCACGACTTCTCAGCGTTCCGCGCCAAGGATTGTCAGGCTAAAACTCCGGTAAAAACCATGCATCGCATTCGGGTGAAGCGCTGGGGCAATATCGTCATGCTTGAACTGGAAGCCAGTGCGTTTCTTTATCACATGGTGCGTAATATCGTCGGGGTTCTGTTGCCGATAGGTGAGGGCAGCAAGCCGGTCAGCTGGATGGCTGAAGTGCTGGCGACAAAGGATCGTAAACAGGCGGGTATTACTGCACCTGGCCAGGGTTTATATTTCGTTGGTGTTCATTACCCCGAAGAATTCAGCGTTATACCTTGTCAGCCCTATGGTCCTGCGTTGCTGGAACCTGTGCTGCAACTGGAAGTTGCAACAGGAATAAGCTGAACCTGACGTCGTCCCTTGGTACACTCGCGCCCAGTTCTGTAGCTGTTAACCGGATGCGAGTATGGCGCCTATGCAAAGGGTTGTTAAACCCAGTCGAACGCGAATCAAAATCTGTGGTCTGACCCGTGCACAGGATGCTGTTGCCGCCGTGAATGCCGGCGCAGATGCTGTTGGCCTGGTGTTTTATGCACCCAGTCCGAGAGCGGTAGATATCGACACTGCCAGAGCGGTGATCGCAGCTGTGCCGCCATTTGTCAGCGTGACAGCATTGTTCGTTAACCCGGAACCTGATGAGGTGCAAAAGGTTCTGGATAGCGTTAGAATCGATTTACTTCAATTCCACGGTGATGAAGACGATGACTTCTGCAGTCAGTTCAAACATCCCTACATCAAAGCCATCCGCGTCCGGCAAGCGTCGGATGTGGTGGCGTCGTGCATGCGCTTCCCAGGCGCACTGGCAATTCTCCTAGACAGCTACAAACCGGGCGTCCCCGGTGGTACTGGTGAAACCTTTGACTGGTCACTGGTACCGGAAGAATTACCTAAACCTATTATCCTGGCCGGCGGCCTGACCGCGGACAACCTCGAAACCGGAATGCGGACGGTTCACCCATATGCGGTGGACGTCAGCGGCGGTGTTGAGGCGTCCAAAGGAATCAAGGACCACGGCAAAATCACAGAATTTGTAAATGAGGTGTATCGTGTCGACCAACAATCCTTTTGATATCGACCTGCCGGATGCACGCGGCCACTTTGGTATCCACGGTGGTCGTTTCGTGTCCGAAACTCTGACCGCAGCCCTTGAAGAGCTGACGGCAACCTACGAAAAACTGCGCAATGATCCTGATTTTCAGGCAGCGTTCGATAAAGACCTGGCGCACTATGTTGGCCGTCCTTCGCCGCTGTATCTGGCGGAGCGTCTGACTGCCGAATGTGGTGGGGCGCAGATCTGGCTGAAACGTGAAGATCTGAACCACACCGGCGCCCACAAGGTAAATAACACCATCGGGCAGGCGCTGTTGGCGCGCTTTATGGGCAAGAAAAAAGTCATTGCGGAAACCGGTGCTGGTCAGCATGGTGTGGCGTCCGCCACTGTTGCCGCGCGTTTCGGTCTCGAATGTAAGGTCTTTATGGGTTCAACTGACGTTGAACGTCAGAAGCTTAATGTGTATCGCATGAAGCTGCTGGGTGCGGAAGTTGAATCTGTAGAATCCGGCACTAAAACCCTGAAAGACGCCATGAACGAAGCCATGCGTCACTGGGTAACCAATGTGGATGACACTTTCTATATTATCGGCACCGCTGCTGGTCCACACCCATACCCTATGCTGGTGCGTGATTTCCAGAGTGTTATCGGCCGCGAAGTACAGCGTCAGAGCCTCGAGCAGATCGGTCGTCAGCCGGATGCTCTGGTTGCCTGTGTCGGTGGCGGTTCGAATGCGATTGGTCTGTTCCATCCATACATTAAGTATCCGGAAGTAGCGATGTACGGTGTTGAAGCCGGTGGTCTAGGCCTGGACGGTGATGATCATGCCGCGCCATTAAGTAAAGGTATTCCGGGCGTTCTGCACGGCAACCGTACTTACCTGATGGAAGACGAAAACGGTCAGATCATGGGTACGCATTCTATTTCTGCGGGTCTGGATTATCCGGGCGTCGGACCAGAGCACAGCTGGCTGAAAGACGTTAAGCGTGCAACTTACGTTGCTGCCACCGATGACGAAGCGCTGGATGCTTTCCACAAGCTTACTCAGCTGGAAGGCATTATGCCGGCGCTGGAGTCATCTCATGCTGTGGCCTATGCCATGAAGCTGGCGGCGACTATGGATAAAGACAAAGCGATTGTGGTGAACCTTTCGGGTCGTGGCGACAAAGATATCCATACCATTGCTGCTCTTGATGGTGTAACGGCTTAAGGCGATCGGAGCTGCTGCGCTTAGCCCTTAGGAGCTACTGCGCTCGAAGCTACGGCGTTAAGAAACAGCTCAAGATGCTCATGTAGGTTAACTACACTCCGCTCTTTCGCTGTTTCTTGCCTTGTATCTTCATCGCTCGTAACGCTCCGGGAAGCCGCTGCGCTACGGGCGTAGCTGAAGTGAAAAAGATTAATCGGCCTGGCTCAGATGCCGGGCTGAAACCGAATTCAGGAGACTGAGATGTCCCGTATTAAAACTGCATTTGCAACCCTGGAAGCCAAAGGCAAAAAAGCCCTGATTCCTTACATCACCGCAGGTGATCCGCAGAAAGAAGCCACCGTTCCTATGATGCACGCGCTGGTTGATGCCGGTGCCGATATTATCGAACTGGGTGTGCCGTTCTCTGATCCGATGGCGGATGGCCCGACTATTCAGCTGGCCTGTGAACGCGCGCTGGCGCACAACACTTCGCTGCGTGATGTGCTGGCGATGGTGGCGGAGTTCCGTCAGTCCGACGATAAAACCCCGGTCGTTCTTATGGGTTATCTGAACCCGGTTGAACGCATGGGGTATGAAGAATTTGCGACCAGTGCAGTCGCTGCCGGTGTTGATGGTGTGCTGATGGTGGATCTGCCACCTGAAGAAGCGGTCGATGTGGCAGATTTCTTTAAGTCCCGCGAGCTGGACATGATTTATCTGATCGCACCGACCACCAAAGACGAGCGTATTGAAGCCATCGCTCATGCCGGCAGTGGCTATGTGTACTACGTTTCTCTGAAAGGTGTGACCGGTTCTAAGGCGCTTGATGTCGATGATGTGGCGCGTAATCTGGAACGTATCCGTAAGCACGTATCCATTCCGGTGGGTGTCGGTTTTGGTATCAGCAATGGCGAAACCGCAGCGGCGGTATCCAAAGTGTGTGACGGCGTTATTGTCGGTTCAGCGATTGTGAATCTGATTGCTGCCAACGCTGAGGACGCGGCTAAGGCGCGCACCGACGTTGCGGCCCTGGTAAACAGTATGCGCACGGCTCTGGATGCCTGATCTGTCATGAGTTTTGATCCGCAAACAGCCACTGTTGATCAGTGGCTGGAGCGCATTGAAGCGCTCCATCCCAGCGAGATTGAACTGGGGCTGGACCGGGTAAAAGCGGTTGCTGAACGACTGGATTGTCTGCATCCCGCTCCACTGGTCATTCTGGTGGGTGGTACCAATGGTAAGGGTACTACGTCCGCTCTGCTGGCAGCATTGCTGCAGGCGCAGGGTATGAAAGTCGGTGTCTATTGTTCACCTCATATTCATCGTTACAACGAGCGTGTGATGGTGGATGGTACCGAGGTATCTGATGAAGCACTGTGTGCCGGTTTTCGTGCGGTAGAGGCCGGGCGGGGTGACACCAGTCTGACCTATTTCGAGTTCGGCACGCTGGCTGCACTTAAGTGGTTTTCTGAACAGAAGCTGGATGCCTGTGTGCTGGAAATTGGTCTGGGCGGTCGCCTGGATGCGGTTAATATCGTCGAGCCGGATATATCAGTGATCACCAGTATTGGTCTGGATCATCAGGCCTGGCTGGGTGATACCGTAGAACAGATTGCTTGTGAAAAGGTCGGCATTGCCCGTTCCGGTAAAGTGCTGGTGTGCGGTCAGCCGAATCCTCCGGCAAACGCCAGAACGGCTGTCGAAGATATGGCTGCCAGCTGGGTTGGACGGGGTGAGGTGTTTGATGTCGTCCGTCAGCAGGATGGCTCTCTTGATGTGAGTTTTCTCTACGATGGAGAGTCCCGTCAGTGGCACCTGCCTGCGGCACGTATTCCTTATCATAATGTTGCTACCGCGATTCAGACGCTGGCACTGATGGATCAGCTGCCGCCTCAGGATAAAGTCGAACGGGTATTGAAGCATCTGCGGGTGCCGGGCCGGCTGCAGAGTTACCGGCATTCGTCGGGGCTGATTGTTACCCTTGATGTGGCGCACAATGAACAGGCAGCAGCGTATCTGGCAAGCTCTCTGCATCATGTTGATGGTATCATTCTTGGGATGCTGACCGACAAAGAAAGTGCGGCTGTGCTGGCTGCTCTGCCACAACACGATAAGCTGATATGCTGTGGTCTCGAATGTCCGCGTGGGCTCAGCGCAGATGCGCTGGCGGCACGCTTCGCTGCTGTTGAGCTGCAGACCGCAGCCACGGTGGCGGAGGCTATGCGACTGCTGCCTGACAACGGACACTGGTTGATCTGTGGATCGTTCTTTACCGTCGATGCGGCAATGGAAGTTATTAAAGGAGAACCGGGGCAGTGGAACAGCATTTAAAAAAGCGCGTTGTTGGTGCCTTCTTAACTGTTGTGGCGTTCGCTATTGCGCTGCCGCTGGTGCTTGATGGATCGCGCAGCAAAGTTGGGCTGCGCAGCGATATACCTCCCATGCCGGATGCGCCGGACTGGGCGGTGGTTGAGGATGAACAGAAAGTGCGTATCGAGCTGGAGCAGCTCGCCAGTGGCGAAGCTGAAGAGGCTGTGCGCATTCCGGATATTCCGGTTGCTGAGCAGGATGAGCAGGCACAACCCGGCAGCAAAGGGGATCAGACCTCGCTGGATGCAGATAACCTGCCTTACACCTGGACGCTGCAGCTGGGGGCGTTTTCCGACGAGAAAAATGCTTTTGAGCTGCGGGATAAGCTGCGTAAAAGAGGCTACAAGGCATACACTCAGGCTTTTCCGGGCGATAATCTGACCCGGGTGTACGTTGGCCCAGAGGTGCAGCGCAGTGAAATCGAGCGCCTGCAGGCAAAACTCATGAAAGAGCTTAAGCAGAAAGAAATCTTTATCCGCCGTTATCGTGCGGAGTCCTGATGCGGATGCTCTGCCTGAGTCCTTTTGATATACTCCGCGCTTTCCCAACAGGTAGGCAGTGAATGACCGTAATTGATTGGGTGATACTGGCCGTTGTGGTGGTGTCCTGTCTGATCAGTCTGAAGAGAGGCTTTGTAAAAGAAGCGCTTTCACTTGCCAGCTGGATTGCGGCTTTTGTTATCGCGCGCCTGTTCAGTGGTAATCTGGCGACGCTTCTGGATGGCATGGTTGAGACCAACTCCCTGCGCTGGATTATTGCCTTTGTTATTCTTTTTGCCGGCACGGTCACTATAGGTGCCATGGTTAACCATCTGGTGGTTGAGATGGTCCGTATGACCGGGCTGTCCGGAACTGACCGGGTCTTTGGTATGGTATTCGGCCTTATTCGTGGCCTGTTGGTATTGGTCGCCATTGTCTATGGCCTGCAATTTACTATGGTTCCTCAGGATGCCTGGTGGAACGATTCAGTTTTTATCCCTCATTTGTCTTCCATGGCAGACTGGGCAAGGAAAACCTTGCCGGGCGCTGCGGGACAGGTGATCTCCCTTACAGATTAGATTCAGCTTGCTTGAGGTTTAACGCGCATGTGCGGAATAGTGGGTATCGTTGGTAAATCCCATGTGAACCAGGCCATCTACGATGCCCTGACAGTTTTACAGCACCGGGGTCAGGACGCCGCTGGTATCGTCACCAGTGATGGTAATAAATTTTGCCTGCGCAAAGACAATGGCCTGGTGAGCGATGTATTCCGTACCCGCCACATGCAGCGTCTGATTGGCAATATGGGTATTGGCCATGTGCGCTACCCGACCGCGGGCAGCTCCAGCTCAGCGGAAGCACAGCCATTTTATGTGAACTCACCGTACGGTATTGTGCTGGCGCATAACGGTAACCTGACCAATGCAGAAGAGCTGGCGCAGGATATTTACCGTGAAGATCTGCGTCACGTGAATACCACGTCGGACTCAGAAGTTCTGCTGAATATTTTTGCGCACGAACTGCAGCAGCAGAAGCACAGTCTCAAGCCTACTCCGGAGATGATCTTTAACGCCATTGAACGTGTACACAAACGTGCCCGTGGTGGTTACGCCGTCGTGGCTATGATCAGTGGTTACGGCATTGTCGCTTTCCGCGATCCTAACGGTATCCGTCCGGCGGTATTTGGTCGTCGTGAAACCGCTGAAGGTAACGAATACATGGTGGCCTCCGAATCCGTGGCTCTGGATGCCCTGGGCTTTAAACGCGAGCGTGATATTGCGCCGGGTGAAGCCATTGTTATAACAGAAGAAGGCGAACTGTTTACCCAATTGTGTGCTGAAAATACCCGTTACACACCGTGTATTTTTGAGCATGTTTATTTCGCCCGTGCCGATTCTATTATCGACAGCATCGCTGTTTATAAAGCGCGTCTGCGTATGGGTGAAAAGCTGGCGGAAAAAATCCTGCGTGAACGCCCTGATCATGATATCGATGTGGTTATCCCGATTCCTGATACCAGTCGTTCCTCCGCCCTGGAACTTGCTAACCGTCTTGGGGTCAAGTACCGCGAAGGCTTTATGAAGAACCGCTACATTGGCCGTACCTTCATCATGCCTGGACAGCAACAGCGGAAGAAATCAGTTAAGCAGAAGCTGAACGCGCTGGATCTGGAATTCCGCGGCAAAAATGTATTGCTGGTCGATGACTCTATCGTCCGTGGTACTACTTGTGAGCAGATCATTGAAATGGCCCGCGAAGCCGGCGCCAATAAAGTGTATTTCGCTTCAGCCGCACCTGCCGTGCGCTACCCGAACGTGTATGGCATTGATATGCCGGCCAAAGAAGAATTTATTGCCCATAGCCGCACGACGGAAGAAGTCGCTGCAGCAATCGGCGCTGACTGGCTGGTTTATCAGGATATCGAAGATCTGATAGCTGCCTGTATCGAAGGCAGTAAGTCCAAAGTGCGTGAATTTGACTGCTCTGTTTTCAATGGTGAATACGTCACCGGTGACATTGATGATGCGTATTTTAACCGTCTGTATGAACTGAGAAATGATGCCTCCAAAGGCAAACGTGCAGCAGTGGAAAATGTCGCCATTGATCTGCACAACGAAGCCGAATCCTGATTCGGGGTGGATTGAAATTAGATGAAAGATTTTTCCGAATTTAACGACCGGTACCAGTCAGACCTGGAAGGTTGTTCGTTTGAAACGCTGGCTGTTCGCGGTGGTCAGGTACGTACGGGTGAATGCGAACACGGCGAGCCGATTTTTGCGACCAGCAGTTACGTATTTAATTCAGCTGCAGAAGCGGCAGCACGCTTTGCCGGCGAATCTGCCGGTAATGTTTATTCCCGTTATACCAACCCAACCGTGCGGACCTTTGAAGACCGTCTGGCTGCTTTGGAAGGCGGTGAAGCCTGTGCGGCAACGTCTTCCGGTATGGCAGCCATTTATGCAGTGGCGATCTCACAGCTGAAAGGTGGTGATCACCTGATCTGTTCTGCCAGTGTGTTTGGCAGCACCATTAAATTGTTTGAGGCCTATCTGCGTAAATTTGGCGTTGAAATTGACTACGCCGATCTGGTGGATCTGGATGACTGGCAGAGCAAGGTAAAAGCCAACACCAAAATGTTGTTCCTTGAATCGCCGTCTAATCCGCTGAATGAAGTAGCAGACATCCGTGCGCTGAGCGACATTGCCAAAAAAGCCGGTGCTCTGCTGGTTGTCGATAACTGCTTCTGTACACCTGCGATTCAGCAACCTTTATCTCTGGGTGCTGATCTGGTCGTTCACTCGGCGACCAAATACATTGATGGTCAGGGTCGTTGCATGGGTGGTGCAGTGGTCGGCAGTAAAGAAGAAGTCGACAAAGTCATTGGTGTGCTGCGCTCGGCCGGACCAACCATGAGCCCGTTCAATGCCTGGGTATTCCTGAAAGGTCTGGAAACGCTGAAGTTGCGTATGAAAGCACACAGTGAAAATGCTATGGCGCTGGCGCAGTGGCTGCATGATCATCCAAAAGTCAAAACCGTTAATTACTGTGGTCTGCCGGATCATGCCGGTCATAAACTGGCCAGTGAGCAGCAGTCCATGTATGGCGGTGTATTGTCGTTTGAAGTGGTTGGTGGTCAGGAAGAAGCATGGAAGGTAGTTGATGCTACACGCATGATTTCCATTACTGCGAACCTCGGTGATACCAAGACAACCATTACCCATCCGGGCACAACAACGCATGGAAGATTGTCCGAGGAAGAGCGCCAGAAGGCCGGTATTTCTCAGGCGCTGTTGCGTGTGGCCGTAGGTCTGGAAAGCATCGAAGATATTCAGCGTGATCTGGCCCGTGGTGTTGATGCGCTGTAACCGTCTGTTTTAATTCTGCTTATCAGTGCAGATACAAACGTTTAAATCCGCCGCAGCTATGGCTTCGGCGGGATTTTTTTATGCCTGGAGAATGCCTCGCTCAGTGAATACGGCCTTGGCCTGGAATATGCCGTTCAATGCTGCAGGAAACCCGGCATAAACAGCCATTTGCAGGATGGTTTCGGTGATTTCCTGTTGAGTGCAGCCTACGTTCAGGGCGCCGTGCAAATGCACCTTCAGTTGCGGCTGGCAGTGACCCATCGCTGTCAGTGCAGCGACGGTAATCAGTTCCCGCGTTTTAAGATCCAGGCCGGGTCTTGAATAGATATCACCTAACGGAAATTTAATAATGTAACGGGCGAGGTCCGGGCAAATATCCTTTAAGGCTTCAATAACCTGATGACCCTGAGCGTCATCTATTTCGTTCAGTTTAGCCAGACCGTTGTTAAAACGTTCACTCTTCATTATCTGCTCCTGTCCTTGACGGACTGTTTCCTGTCATTGCTCATCTCCCGATGTACTTAACCGGGATTATTGATTTGCTGTTGCTGGCAGGGTGTTTGTTAACTGGATTAAAGGAAAGCCAGAGCAGTCTGAGGGTTAGAGCTCACTCTAAGTCAAGCGCTGTTATATCTGTTCTTCGTACCAATGGATTTTTCCGGTCAGCGCTTTCAGGTTCTGCCGTTCTGCACGTATTCGTTGTTCCAGACGAACTCTGTGTTCTGTGAGAAGCGTCAGGCGTTGTGCCATGGTGGCATTACCTTCCTCTCTCAGGTGCGAATAATGCAGGATTTCCTTAATAGGCATACCTGTCTCTTTCAGGCGATTGATAAATTGTGCCCACTCGATATCGGCATCCCGGTAGTTACGATGACCCGCTTTGCTGCGCGCTATATTCGACAGAAGACCGATTTTCTCGTAGTAACGAAGTGTGTGGGCAGACAGCCCGGTACGGTGTGAAAACTCAGTAATATTCATCATCTTCTCCTTACAGTATGAATTGCTCTGACGGTTTGTCTGGGTGTCTGGCAGAGTGTCCGGAAGGTCCCTGATTTGTTTTAAAAATGTGATATCCGTGCAAAGTTATTTCTTCAGCCTTTGGCAGCCCGCGTTAAGTTGATTATCCTTAGCGAAACCCAGTCAGGAACCCGATATGTCACTGCCTATCGCATCGATTGTCAGTCAGCTTAATCAAGTTATTCTTGGTAAAGAAGTGCAAATAAAGCTGTCTTTAACCTGTTTGTTAGCCAAGGGGCACCTTCTTATTGAGGACTTGCCTGGAATGGGCAAAACAACGCTCTCACACGCACTGGCGGGAACCCTGGGCCTCAATTACAAACGCCTGCAGTTTACTTCCGATTTATTGCCGGCTGATATTCTCGGCGTCAGTATCTTTGAACGCGATCCGGAATCTGACCGGGGCACATTCCGTTTTCACCCAGGCCCTGTTTTCAGTCAGGTGTTACTGGCGGACGAAATTAACCGGGCAACGCCTAAAGCACAAAGTGCTCTGCTGGAAGCCATGGAAGAAGGACAGGTAACAGTTGAAGGCGAAACCCGGCCATTGCCCCAGCCATTTTTTGTTATCGCGACGCAAAATCCGGTCTCTCAGTCAGGTACTTTTCCGTTGCCTGAGTCGCAACTCGACCGTTTCCTGATGTGTATCTCTCTCGGTTATCCGGATGAGCGTGCGGAAAGGGCATTGCTTGAAGGCGAAGACCGTCGTGCACTGGCGAATAATATTACGCCGGTGATTAATGAAAAACTGTTAGCCCAGTTACAGGGATTGGTCGGTAAAATTAAAGCCTCATCCAGTGTGCTGGATTATCTGCAACGTATTATCGCCTTTACCCGTTACGAAGGTGGTTACCAGTATGGATTATCCCCACGTGGCGCTCAGGCGCTGTTGCGGGCGGCAAAAGCCTGGGCGCTGGTCGACGGAGAAGGTAAGCGTAATTATCTGTTGCCGGAAGACATTCAGGCGGTGTTGCCTTCTGTTATCGACCACCGTTTAGCAGACGCCGCTGACGGCGGTGGTCACAGCGTTTCTCAGTCAGTGTTGGCTTCGGTACCGGTCCTGCTCTGATGTTCACCCGCCTTCGCGAAAATCCGTGGCTGAGAAAACGTCTGGATCGCTGGCTGGATAAACGTATCCCGCCAGCAACCGACGTTACCCTTGGGCATAAATCGATTTTTATCATGCCAACAAAAGCGGGCTGGATGTATCTTGCTATGCTTGTGCTTTTGCTGATTACTGCTATCAATTATCAGAATAGTCTGGTTTATGCATTAACCTTTTGGCTGTTTGGTCTTGGGGTTGCTGCGATGTTGTTTACTTATCGAAATCTTGCAGGTCTGAGTCTTCAGGTTGGGCATGTAAATCCAGTATTTGCCGGTAGTGTCGCTACTCTTCCAGTTCGAGTGTCAGTTTCTGGACAACGCCTTCTTCAAGCAATTGGTATTGGGTATCCAGATAATAGCGAAATAATCATAGATGCCGTACCGCAGGAAGACAGAGTTTTTGATGTCAGTTTCAGGGCAATGCAACGTGGATGGCTGAATCCAGGCAGAATTCTTATTGAGAGCCGTTTTCCGCTTGGGCTTTTCCGTGCTTGGAGTTGGGTCCGTCTAGACTTTAAAAGCGTCGTCTATCCTGCACCTGAGATGACGGAATTTATTTTTGCCAGCGGTGAGGTCGGGGATCAGATTCCGGGAGTTCCCTCAAGAGAGGTTGGTCAGCAGGATTTTCAGGGACTTCGTCGCTACCAATCGGGTGATTCAATGAAAATTATTGCCTGGAAGCAGGTCGCGCAGGGGCGTGGTATGGTCAGTAAAGAGTTCGACCATGATGAAGGCGCCTTATGCTGGTTGGACTGGAGTAATCTTCATGGTACGGACATAGAGACCAGGTTATCTCGCCTTACTGCCTGGGTTTTGGAGGCGCATCAAAGACATTGGCGCTACGGGCTTCGAATTCCCGGCGCAGAGTGTTTACCTGATAGTTCAGATGGTCACCGGGATAACTGTCTTAAGAAACTTGCTCTCTATGATATTCCACTGGAAAGGGAGTTGTAATGAACGACGTTCAGATCCCCAGACAGGCTGTAATCTGGATTTTACTGGCTGAGTTTACTGCTGTTTTACCCCATGGAGTACATCTTCCCTTGTGGATGTGGGGGGGCGTTGCATTTGTATTTATTTGGCGCTGGCTGTGTCACCTGGGGCGTTTATCGTATCCGGGGAGGTTGGTTAAAGTATTTTTTATCGTCTGTTCAGTTGCCGCGTTGTATGCATATTTTGGCCGACAGTTTAATCTGGAAATTGCCAGTGCTTTTTTAATAGAAGCCAGTTTGCTGAAGCTGCTGGAGATGCGGTCCAGAAGAGACGCATACGTCGTAGTATTCCTTGGTTTCTTCGTTCTGTCGGTAGGTTTTCTTTTCGAGCAGGGAATCCGTGCAGCTATTGTCGGTATCTTTGCTTTATGGGCGCTTGTGAGTGCGCTTATATCGCTTCATTTCAATCCCAATACTTCGGATAGTCATTTTATTGAAACAAGCAGGGCTGGTCGGTTAGGGGCGATGGTATTGTTGTCGTCATTACCTGTAATGTTGGTTTTCTACATGTTCTTCCCTCGTATAGCGCCGCTTTGGACGTTTAATTTACATGCTAAAGCGCCATTGACGGGCTTGTCGGAAACAATGTCTCCAGGTGATATCTCACGTCTTGGGCAATCAGCAGAATTGGCATTCAGAGCGAGTTTTGACAATGCTGAACTTCCCTCACGAGGCGAACTTTACTGGCGCGCAATGAGTCTGGATACATACGATGGAAGGGTCTGGAGGCAAAACCCTTTGCGCCCAGATAAGTTGTGGGCAGGAAATCCAGCATTGGATAAGTATCGTGTTGGGAAGCCGGTTGGCTATGAAATCATTCAGGAGCCTACCCAGGAGCGTTGGTTGTTTTCGCTGAAAAATTCGGTCCCCGTTGAACGTGGGACCGGGCTGACGGTAGATGGTATGATCGAGTACAGAGAGGCAGTGTTCAATCGCAAACGCTACCGGCTGGAGTCTTATCCTGAAGATATTCTTGAAAAAGATGCCATCAGTTCGCGTGTATCCAGTCTGAATCTCAAGCTTCCTCTGGACAGCAATCCTCGTTCCCGCCAGTTAGCACAAGAAATTCGCTCGTCCAGTGCTTCGCCTGAGTTATTTATTCAATCAGTATTGCGCTATTTCACTACCGAACCGTTTTTTTACACACTGCGCCCACCCGTGTTGGGGGTAAACGATATCGATCAATTTCTCTTTGATAGTCGACGGGGGTTTTGTGAGCACTATGCCGGGGCTTTTGTTTTCATGGCGCGTGTTGCCGGTATTCCAGCGAGAGTTGTTACTGGGTATCAGGGCGGAGAGTGGAATGACGAAGATAAATTTCTGACGGTTCGCCAGTATGACGCTCACGCATGGGCAGAGGTTTGGATACAGGGACGTGGTTGGGTAAGGGTAGATCCAACTGCCGCCGTTGCCCCGCAACGAATCCAGTCGGGATTGGAAATAGCTGTTGAGGATGAGGGTAGTTTTCTTCAGGATTCGGGTTTTTCAGCGCAAAAATATAAAGGGATAAACTGGATCAACGCTTTGCGCATGGAAATGGATAGTCTTAATTATTATTGGCAACGTTGGGTCCTGTCTTATGATCAGGATACCCAGAAAAGTCTTCTGTCCCGCTGGTTTGGCTTTAATGATGTGAGTCGGATGTTGAAAATATTGGCCGGTACTTTAGTGGTTTTCTTCTTGCTCGCGGGTTTACTACTCTGGCTCAAAACCCGCTCTCCGCGACGTTCTCCTTTTATGCGCCAGTGGCTGGCGTTTACGGCTAAAGCGCAGGCTCAGGGGTTCAGTATGACGGGCGATGAAACACCGGCTATGTTGCTCGATAAAATAGCGGCCGGAAAACCTGCGTTAAAGGCCCGTCTTAAATGGTTGGCCAACGAGATGAATCTGGCGCTTTATCGTGATGATCAGGAACCGGATAAAAAGGTGATCCGTGAACTTGCAAAAGTACGTCGCCAGCTATGATTTCTGTTCTCTCCAGTGTTCTGGTTATTGGTCGGTTGTTGGCCACGGGCAGAAACAACCGCTGCCGGCGACGTTAACGAAAGGGCCGTAACCGTCGCTGGCAAGGGAGCGGACAATGTTTGGAAAGAAATCATCGTTGGCGACGGTGCAGAGTGCGCCAAAACCGTAAGCGCCAAAATAGCCAAGTTTCCCCTCAGCTGAATACAGTGCCAGCCCCGGGCTTGCCGGAATGTTTAAATCCTGTGGTGCGCGGATCACCTGCAATCGTTCACCGTTCAACTCTCTGAAGCGCTGTAACTGCTGATCGCTGACCGTTGGTGCGGCCATAACCACCACACGCAGCTGCTCGCTGGTAAAACTGTGCACTAATAAATCGAAGTGTCGCTGACTCACCTGATTGCACAGGCAGTCAGGGTTCCAGAAATGCAGCAGTGTGACACTTCCGTTCTCACCCGGCAGGTTCGGATACAGTGCTTCCAGCAATGGTGCTGCCTGGCTGGCTTGCCAGAATCTGGAGTCATCGTCAGCGGTCAGAAAAGGGCGGATATTTTGCTGCTGGAACCACCATAATCCGGCGAGCGTCGCTGCCAGCCAGATAAAAATCAGTGCGGAAAGCAGGAAGGTTTTACCGTTGCCGGTCATTTGGCTTGGGATCTGATGTGGTCTGGTCATCACTGGCTCCACTGAATTGCCCACATTATAACGGATGGGCGAATGGCTGCTATCGGCAACTGGCGGGGCTTTGTTTTACATCACTAAAGCAACGATAATAGCGGTGCCAGACCGTCGGGTGTGTTTCCTTTATGCGTTATGACGATGGTTAACAATCGCTTATAAATTATCCACGGAGGCAGTCCATTGCAGGACACCTTGTCCGCTCTGAGATTTCAGGGCCGCAGAGACAATTTTTACGCTCTGCTTGAATCTGCAAAAGTACCGGTTCTGGTTGAATTCGGTGCCACTTGGTGTGCCCCATGCAAAGCTCTGCAGCCGCTGCTGGATAACGCCCTGAGTGTTTACCCTGAGCGCGTTATGCTGATTACGGTGGACGCCGGTGCTGAGCCTGAACTGGCACAGGAGCAGGGTGTCAGTACTTTGCCGACCGTGCTTCTGTTTCGTGGTGGTAAGGTTGTCGACCGAATACACGGCGTTCTCTCGCAGCAACGGTTAGGGGACTTTCTGCGTCGTCACTCAACGGATCATGAATCCCCTTTACTGGTAAAAGCGTCTGATGCTTTGCAATCGGGGCAGAGTGCACTGGCACTGGAGCTCTGTCGCCAGGCTTATCAGACGTCGCCTGGCAGGGTTGAGGCTTTGCTTCTGCTTATCAGGGTATTGGCAGAGCGGGCAAAGGAAACCCGGGATGGGGCTTATATCTCAGAGGCCGAAGACGTTCTCAGCAGCAGTCCGGCGACGTTGCAGCGCCATCCCAAAGTTGCGCAGTGGCGCAGTCGTTTTTGGTTTCTGCGTGAATGTGCAGAGGAGGAATATCTGCCGTATCTCGAACTGATTACCCAAGGATCTTCACCTTACCTGCCGAACCGGCTGTTGCATGAGTTTATGGCAGCCACTGGGGAGCAACGCCAGGCTGCGCGCACACGGCTTGTGCAATTACTGGATACGATGGAAGACCGCCAGCTGGCCAGCCGCTATCGCCGGGCTTTGTTTTCCAATTGATTTATACCGTTATCTTTAAGTGTAATTAAATATAACGAAGATGGCGATACAAAAACGTAACTCTATAGTTATCCGGTAATTTTATTCAGGCGTTAGACTTGGTTATTCCCGGTTCTGCAACTTTCTCAGCAGAACCCATCACTGCCGCAGCGCTTATGTCTGATGCCAAACACCAATTGCCTGGTTCGCCATTTTCGTTTGCCGGTATTCAGCGCCGGCTGCGCAAGCTGATCAGCGACCCCGATAAATCCGACCAGGATATAGAGGATGTCGTCCGCCAGGATGCCTCCGTCTGGCGGATTCTGTTCGAAAACTCCAATGAAGGTGTTGTTATTCTCAATCGGGAAGGGCGGGTTATTGATGCTAATCCGGCGTTTGCCATCATGCTTGGTTACCCGCGCGAAGAGGTTTATCAGCTGCATGTGTGGGACTGGGAGGTCATCGCTGAACAGCAGGAAATTTTGCGTATGCTCGGCGATCTCAGACCCACTGGTGAAATTTTCGAAACCCGTCACCGGCGCAAGGACGGACGTGTTATCGATGTCGAGCTCAAAAATACATCGGTTTGGTACGACGGGGAAAAGCTGATTTTTTGCCTGTGCCGGGACATTACAGAGCGTAAAGAGACAGAGCGGCGGATGCAGCAATTGGTCAGTACGGATGCGCTGACTGGGCTGTTAAACCGGCGCGAATTCTCACGCCTTATGGAACATGAGCTCAGTGAAGGCGCACGTAACAATGCTGAGGTTTCGGTGTTGCTGCTCGATATTGACCATTTCAAATGCATCAATGACCGTTTTGGGCATCATGTTGGTGACGAAGTGCTGATCAAGGTGGCGAAAAGTCTGCGTATCACGGTACGGCGCAGTGACTGTATATCCCGCTGGGGTGGTGAAGAGTTTCTGATCCTGTTGCCATCCTGTGGTCTTGAAGACGCAGTGCAGATGGCTGAAAAACTGAGATTGAGCATCAGCCACATCCAATTGCCTGACGGCCATTCTGTGAGTGTGAGCGTAGGCGTGGCCGGATGGTTGGTGGGGGAAACCTCGATGGAATTCATCAAAAGGGCGGATGCCGCGATGTATCAGGCGAAGGCAAATGGCCGGGACCGGGTTTCGTGGACTTCAGTCTGACTTATACCGTTATCCATTTTAACCGATTAATACTCTCTGTTCTGTTACGCTGACTTCACTAATTCGCTGCATTTTGCATAATCGTGGAACATTCACCGTGGACAGAGATTATGCAAACACGTCGTCTTGGCCAGAACGGCCCGGAAGTTACTGAGCTGTGCCTGGGTACCATGACCTGGGGCCAACAGAACACCGAAGCCGAAGCTCACGATCAACTCGATTATGCCCTCGGTCGTGGCATCAATTTCATTGATACCGCCGAAATGTATCCGGTGCCGCCAAAGGCCGAAACTCAGGGGCTGACTGAGCAATACATTGGCAGCTGGATTAAAAAGCGTGGCGGGCGCGAAGATTTTATTCTTGCCACCAAAGTGGCCGGTCCTAACCGGGGTATGGAATACATCCGTCAGGGTCCGGATTTCACCTCAGCCCACATAGAGCAGGCAATAGACAGCAGCCTGCAGCGTCTGCAGACCGACTATGTCGATCTGTATCAACTGCACTGGCCTTCACGCCATACCAACTATTTCGGTCAGCTTGGCTACCGCCATGTTGATGACTCCGGTGTACCGTTTGAAGAAACCATTGGCACACTGGTGAAGTTGATGGAGCAGGGCAAGATCCGCCATTACGGCCTATCCAATGAGTCACCATGGGGCACCATGAAAATTCTGCAGGTGTGTGAAAAGAATGGCTGGCCGAAGCCGGTCAGTATTCAGAACCCTTACAATCTGCTGAACCGCAGCTACGAAGTCGGTATGTCCGAGGTATCACACCGCGAAGGTATCGGACTGTTGGCGTATTCGCCGATGGCGTTTGGCGTGCTGAGCGGGAAGTTCCTGAACGGCCAGAAGCCGGAAGGTGCCAGGGTGACGCTGTTTCCGCGCTTTACCCGCTATTCTCAGCCTCATGTCGATGAGGTTGTTGCCAAATATGTGCAGATTGCCGAACAGGCAGGGCTTACGCCGGCGGCGATGTCACTGATGTTTGTGACGCAACAGCCATTTGTTACGTCCAATATTATAGGTGCGACCAGTATCCAACAGCTGGAAGAAAACATTAATACTGCCGGACAGCGCCTGAATGCTGAGGTTCTGGAGGCACTGGATGCTGTGCATCTGGTTCACTCCAATCCCTGTCCCTGATCGGTGCTACCGCAGCCGGTTTACGCTAGTGTCCGCTCCCTCAGCTGGAGCGGACACTGCGGCCATTTCTGGACTTGGATTGGCGGGCAGGTATGATGACGCCATTAATCAGTTAATGGCGGAGCCTTATGAAAGCCCTGATGACCAAAGTATTCTGGCCCATCCTCAGTCTGTTTGAATCGAACTCCGATTCCTCAACGTACAAGCCTTCACACCGCACCATTCTTATGGTCGTTGGTATCCTGTTTGTATGTTTAAGTGTAATTTCTGGCTGGACTATGTCGGCAACCGGGGAGATCGCAGCGCTGTTGCCTATTGGTATCTTCTTTATGGTTGGTCTGGTGGCCCTGATCGTCGGCTGGTTGGGCACAGATGGTGCTGTGGCCAAAATCTGGGGTAATCGCTGATTATCCGTGCTTCAGCTGTGTGGCATTGTTTTCATTAACGGACATCAATGCCACCTGATTCTTTTGGCTTGTCTTTCGGCTTGTTTTTTAGGTTGTCTTTCAGCCAGCTGACGGCGGAGCGTCCGGCATGTCTGCCGGTTGCGAAACAGGCGGTTAATAAATAGCCGCCTGTTGGCGCATCCCAATCCAACATCTCTCCTGCAACAAAGACCCCGGGCAGCGCTTTCAGCATCAGTCCCGAATCCAGCTCAGAAAACTGAATGCCACCGGCACTACTGATGGCCTCATCTATCGGCCTGGTTGCCTGAACCAAAGGCATTGGCATGGCCTTTAATGCCGAGGCAACGGCGTTTGCGTCATCACGGTTCAGCGACGGGTAACACTCCTGCAGTAAGGCATTGGTGATTGTCGGCAGGCGGAATTTTTTGCGCAGAACATTGGCAAAGCTCATCCCTTTTCTTGGCTCGCGCAGCTTTTTCTCAACCTGCTGCAAATCCGTGTTGGGCAGCCAGTCGAGTATCAGCCGGGCATTCTGTGGATCGTGATTCAGGCAATCGCGCAGGGGATTGCTCAGGGCGTACACCAGACTGCCTTCCACGCCGTAGGCGGAGATAATAAATTCACCGGTGCGTTGCTCGCGGTTTCCATGGCTGTCGCTGACACTCAGGGCAACCTGTTTGAGTGGTGTGCCGGCGAATTTCTGCTGCATAAAGTCACTCCACTCCATCTCAAAGCCGCAGTTGCTGGCCTGCAATGGCGTGATCGCGATATCAGCGGCAGACAGGGGGGATACCCAGCTGCCATCGCTGCCCAGTTTGGGCCAGCTGGCACCGCCGAGGGCGAGCACAACGCAGTCGAAGTGACGCTTAACCTTGCCATCCGGCGTAGTAAATTCCCAGATCAGCTGCTCGTTTTCCCTGGCCCAGTCAGTCCAGCGGTGACGGGTGTGAATCACAATGCCCTGATCACGCAGGCGCTTCAGCCAGCTGCGCAGCAGCGGCGCCGCTTTCATGTCTTTGGGAAAAACACGGCCTGAGGTACCGACAAAGGTTTCAATGCCCAGTCCGTGAATCCAGGCGCGCAGATCGTCAGGTTTGAACGCGTCCAGTGCGGGGCGCAGATGACTTTCTGCGCTACGATAGCGTTTTACGAACTGCAGGTAGTCTTCTGAGTGGGTGATATTCATACCACCGATGCCAGCCAGCAGAAATTTACGCGCCACGCTTGGCATTGCATCGAACACCTCAACGTTTAACCCAGCCTGGGCGAATTGCTCCGCCGCCATCAGGCCGGCGGGGCCTGCACCAATGACCGCTATGCGTTTACCGCTGCCGGGTGGGGTGTAAGAATCTGTCATAGGTATTTGGACGCCTGTAGCTGCAGGGCGCGAACGCCGACTTTGTTCAGCCTGTAAGTCAGCAGCAGGGCTGCGGCGGTCAGACCGATCACCAGACCTGTCCAGAAGCCCTCGGCACCGGCCGGTGTTGGCTGTTTAAAGGCCAGCCAATAGCCAAGTCCCAGCCCCACCAGCCAATAGGTAATAAAGGTAATCAGCATGACGGCCAGTGTGTCGTGGTAGCCGCGCAGGGCACCTGCGGCGGCAACCTGAGTGGCATCCGACAGCTGAAAAACTGCGGCATACATCATCAGCAGTGTGGCGATGGTCACTACCGCAGGATCAGGCGTGTACAGTGCCGTCAGATAGCGCGAGAACAGCACCATAATGGTGGCGCTGAGTACGGCAAAAGCCAGTGTCAGGGCGATGCCAAGCCATGCCGTGGCGTAGGCAAGGTCAGGACGATCACTGCCTAACCAGTGGCTGACGCGTACGCTGAGTGCCATACCAATGCTGAGTGGCACCATAAAGGTTACTGATGTCAGATTCAGGGCAATCTGATGAGCAGCGACGGTGGCTGGGCCCAGATCGGTCAGAAACAGAGCGATAGCGGTAAAGAGTGTCACTTCAAAGAAAATGGCGATACCAATGGGAATGCCAATGCGCAGAATGCGGCGGATAAATCCGAAATCAGGTTTGTGCAGACGCTGCCAAAGATGAAAGTCTGCCGGCAAACGGCGTTTTGCGGTATTCATGGCCATGGCAACCGCCATACCAGCAAACACCAGGCTGGAGCCAATACCACAGCCGATGCCGCCGAGTGCCGGCAGACCAAACCAGCCGTATACAAACAGCGCGTTGAGCGGCACGTTCATAAGCAGGCCGGCGAGCATGATTCTTGTCACCTGCGAGGCGTCATCCTGAGCTTCGGCATAGTAACGGAAGGCAAGGAATATCCCGGCTGCCGGCATGCCAACGGCAATCGCCCGGGTATAGCCGGCGGCTATCTCTGCGGTTTTTTCATCTTCGACAATGCCTGGCAGCAGGGAGGACATAAACCATAGAGCCATTCCGGCGCAGACCCCGAGGGCAATGCCCGTCCACAGGGCAGCGGCCATAAGCTGGGGCAGTTCCTGCTGCTGGCGTGCGGCTTTGATCTTAGCGGTCATCGGCGCAAGTGCGACTAACACGCCGGCGACAAACAGCCAGACCGGCATCCACAGGCTGGTACCAATGGCTACGGCGGCCAGATCGCGGGTGCTGACATAGCCGGACATCAGAGTGTCGATGGTGCTCATGCCTACCTGGGCCAGTTGGGTTGCCAGAATAGGGGCAATCAGCTTCAGCAGTGCGCGCGCTTCTTGAGCTTTGAAGTTCATCAGAGTAGTGTCCGTGCCTGGTCTGAATCAGAGCAGGTACGCCGCAGATGCGCGGCAGGCCGTGGGTTTAAAAAACAGCGGATTGTGCCTGTTAGCTGACCATCAGGCCAGCTTTTATTTGAGTATTACCGACCTTTGACTATGACCGCCGAACTTCGTACTGACGACCTTATTCACTTATTTAACCGCCTGTTTCTGCCAAGCGAAAATCCCTGCCTGGTCGCGGGTGATGACGAGCCTATCTATCTTCCGGCGGATAACGAACATCCGCATCATCGCCTTATCTTTGCCCATGGCTTTTATGAATCGGCGCTGCACGAGATCAGTCACTGGTGCATTGCCGGTAAAGAGCGCCGGCAGCTGACCGATTTTGGTTACTGGTATGAGCCTGACGGACGCAGTGCGGATCAGCAGCGGGCGTTTGAACAGGTCGAAGTTAAGCCGCAGGCGGTTGAGTGGCTGTTGTCGGTGGCCTGCGGGCGCCGGTTTTACGTCAGCACGGATAATCTCAACGGCGAACCTGAGGCAGTCGCTGCTGGTTTGCAGCGCTTCCGCCTTAATGTGGCGGAACAGGCGGAGGTTTATCTGCGTGATGGGCTGCCACAGCGGGCAGAAGTATTAAAAAATGCCCTGTTGGATTATTATCACCGACATAAAGAATTTAACGCGTATGAGTTCGCGTCTGAAAAGATCTAAACGGAGTCTCGTTTGTTTAAGAAGTTCATAAAGGCGGTTGGCGGGAAAGGGTCCCAGCCAGCGCCGGCAGGTGGCCAATCGAAAGGCGATAAGGCCAGTCATAGCGGCAAGCCAGCAAGAAGCCATGAAAATTCTGCCAGTACCGCCCCGAATACCCATAAAAAATCACGTGCATCCCACGAAAAATCGGATCGTTCCCGCTCCCGTAAGAAGTCAGCTGCAGCACCGGTTGCTGAGGAAAGTTGGTCTCTGAGTGACTTTAAAGTGCCGGAAGAAGCGGGCAAAACCCGTTTTCATGACCTTGGCCTGCCGGATTCCGTGATGCGCGGCATTCATAAGCTGGGCTTCACTTACTGTACGCCGATTCAGGCTGAGTCATTACCTGCTGCTTTGCGCGGCCGTGACACCATTGGTCAGGCGCAGACCGGTACGGGTAAATCCGCGGCATTTCTGCTGACCATCCTCAATCGTCTGCTGACGGATGTTCCGGAAGAACGTTTCGCTTCAGAGCCGCGCGCCCTGGTCGTGGCACCGACCCGCGAGCTGGCACTGCAGATTGGTAAGGACGCAGAAGGGTTGGCACGATATACCGGCCTGAACATCGTCACCATCGTTGGCGGTATGGATTATGAGAAGCAGAAGAAACAGCTGCGCAATCATGTGGTTGATGTTCTGGTGGCAACACCGGGTCGTCTGATCGACTTTATACGCAGTGAAGACGTGTTTCTGGATCAGGTCGACGTGCTGGTTCTGGACGAAGCAGACCGTATGCTGGACATGGGTTTTATTCCTGACGTGCGTCGTATCGTGCGCGCTACGCCACCTAAAGGTGATCGCCAGACACTGCTGTTCTCGGCAACCTTCAACTATGACGTTCGTATTCTGATTGATCAGTGGACGGATGATCCGTTGCAGGTGGTGATTGAACCGGAACAGGTTGCCACCGACCGTGTAGAGCAGCGCTGCTACCTGATTGCCGACAGTGATAAATACGATCTGCTGAAGAAAGTACTCGATGATGAACAGCCAGAACGCTGTATCGTTTTCGCCAACCGTCGCGATCTGACCCGTAACCTGTGCGATAAGCTTAATAAACAGGGCCATAAAGCGGTGCTGTTGTCCGGTGAGGTCAGCCAGGATAAGCGTATCAAAACGCTGGAAAAATTCCGTGAAGGTAAAGTGAATGTGATGGTCGCCACCGACGTTGCCGGTCGTGGTATTCACGTTGATGGCGTGAGCCATGTGATTAACTACACCTTGCCGGAAGACCCGGAAGATTACGTACACCGCATTGGCCGTACCGGACGTGCCGGAGCAAAAGGCGTTTCTATCAGCTTCATTTCTGAGGATGACGCCTTCGTATTGCCAGACCTGGAAAAATATCTGGGTATGAAGCTGCCACTGACTCAGCCCTGAGTCAGTCGTTTTGGAAAGCCTATGAACTGCAACCGCTGCAAATTGCTGCTGCTTTTCACAGGCTTCCGGGGTTTTTTTCGATTGCTATTTCAATTGCTGTTGCCTCTTCTGCTGCTGGTCCGGTCGGTAGTGGGTGTTCAGGCTGACGATTCCTTTCCTCAACAAACCCCTGCTAATCCTCTGCAAACAGCCTCTGCTGACGAGGTCACAGCACAATGGGCCGAACAGTATCTGCAGCGTACGCAGTCAATATTGCTTGATGGCAGTGACAGCGACCATGTGATGTCACTCTACTATTTCGGCAAGGCTTCTGGTCAGGCAGCAGAGCGTTATACCCTGATTGGTCTTGAACGTGTGCGCGGTGCCGAGTACCACCAATTTTTTACTTTGCTGGTATTCCGCGATCAAACATTGCTGGGTTATTACCGGAATGTGCCGTCGTTTCCGTCTGCAGTAAATGAGGATGGGAGGGTCAGGTTTCCGCGTGGGGTTAATGCTGTCTTGCAGGCAACGCTGAACGCCTGGAATATCACTCAGATTCACATAGGGCAGGAAGCCTTGTGTCAGACTGTTGGCCAGGCGTCAGATGGCGCAGAGCCGCAGCGGACCTGTGTCAGCTGGACGCCAGCCAGTTCTTAACAATCGCGTTGATTAACCATTCCGGGTCGTCCAGCGGCAGGTCATGGCCTGTGCTGTTGTGGCGTTCAATCGGTACCTGCCAGCGTTGTGCAATTTTTTCTGTGCAGCGTGGGGAGACCAGTCTGTCCTGCATGCTGACGTAACACCATGCTGGCGTCACCGGTGGCTGCAGTGGCCCGCGATAGCCGGATGCTGACAGAATCTGTATCAGCATATTGCGCAGGCTGAGTGGGTGGGTATCGGAATATTGCTGCCACACCGGCGCCAGTTGCGAGCTGTCCTTGCGGTTGCTGGTCCAGTAAAGGATGGGTTTCTCCAGACCTCTGCCAGACGCCAGATTGGCCACCAGACTGGCAAAGGCCGGTAAACGCATGCGTTGCCAGGGCAGGGAAAGGTTGCTGAAACTGGTGTTGATCAGATGCAGGGCTTTGACTTCCTGCGGATAAACCCGCGCCCATTCGCTGGCAATCATGGCGCCCATGGAAATGGCGCCGATGGTGACAGGTTTTCCCTGAGTTGCAGGCAGTACCTGTTGGCGGATATCTTCCATCATTGCCCGGATACCGCGGGGCGTCAGTTCCTGCCAGCGTTCGCCATTACCGGCAAGTTCCGGTGTCAGCAGCTCAATCGCTGGCTGATGGCGCTGCAGTGCATGCTCCAGCTGCCCGGGAAACTCCCCCCAGTGAAAGCGGCTGCGGATCAGTCCCCGGATCAGTATCCATTGTTCAGGGTTGCCAGGCATCATGAGCATCTACCGGTTATGGCAGTGAATCACCACAGGTTGAAGTAACGGTGCACGGCAAACTGAATAATGGTGCCGGCGTCATAGTTACCTTTCAGATTGGTCTTGTTCAGCGTCATGCGGAAGTCCCAGGGGCCGTAACTGTGGTTGGCGCCGATGCGGAACTGCCAGTAATCATCACGCTTGGTATCTTCAAAGAAATTGTAGTCTTCATCATCTACTTCCAGCCAGCGGTGCTGGGCGGTGTAAAAGTCAAAAGACAGGCTGTTTAACTGCCAGGTGTAGCCCAGTTCCAGCGTACGGAAACCAAACTGGCTGCCAATATAGTTGCCGGTTTCCCGCCAGCCGATGGTTACCGCATCGTTAATCAGCAGGCGCAGGCCACCCTCGGTGTAAGACTCGCCGTCAATGTCAGCGTCGCCCTGATACAGATAGCGGGTAGCAAACAGATCAAAGGCCAGGTAGTCGCCCATTGGCTGATAGAAGCCTGCAAAAAGGCTGTGTTCATAGGTGACGTGATCGTCATCGCGTTCCATGCCGGACGATGCAATACCGCCATACAGGCCGGTGTCGTCGGTCAGGGTCAGGCCTGCCTGTAAAGCAGGGTTGCCTGCGGTCTGGCTGATGCCGTCACGGATGTATTCGGAAGTGACCCCAATATTGGCGTTCAGATCGGCGTGGGCATTCAGAGCTGCGCACAGTGCAGCGAAGGAGGTCAGGCGCGACAGCGCACGAAGGGATAACACCATGATATCTACTTGCTTTCCGTTGTAACTGTTCGGTTTCGGGGCGCTATCATACGATGTTTCGGCCCGGCTGTGGTGGCTTTGGCTGTTACAGGCGAAAAAAGTTTTATTTTTCTGCCTGATACCAGCGATCCAATGCAGCCTGTTCCCGGTGAAACTTGTCGCTGACCGTGGTTGGCGCCCAGGCAGGCATGCTGCGGACTGCCGACATCAGAAACTCAATCAGGGTGAAATGGCGGCGCAGTATGCGCCGGTGGCGGTGCGGCAGAATTGGGTTAAACAGGCTGTGATAGCGCAGCAGATGGCGTGGATTTTTCTTTACCCACAACCAGGAACCCATCTCCAGCGTCAGCGGCAGATACAGCCCGTCCGGCTGATGATGCATGTAATCGTCGTAGATGTAGTCCCACAGGTCGCCATGGGTGGTGTAACTGTGCGCCTGAGGCTCAAACAGATAAACATCATGGGATGGGTAGGTGGTTTCAAACAGTTCGGTCAGCGCATGTGCTTCGGCGATGGCCGGCCATGGCTTGACGCTTTTGGCATAGGGAAACCAGATGCGGTCTTTGTAGCCAAAACCTGAGTGGCAATCGAGGCTGATGCAATGTTGCTGGCCGGAAAGTGCGGCCAGCATGGTATCGACCAGGGCCTGGCTCTCTGGCTCCATAGGATCGTGCCGGCGCCCGCGGAACCAGGGTAAATGGCGGCTGATGCGCTGGCCTGCCACCAGCAGCGGAGGACGGCCTTCCGCATCCACAGGCGCATTGCGCATCAGATCGACACCGTTAGGGTTGGCGCGGCTGTTGCGCCACATGCCACCGGGGTTGACGATGGGGACGATCAGCAGGCGGATTTCCTTCAGCATTTCTGTGGCAACCGGATCCCATTCCAGGCGTTTCAGCAGCGTGCTGAGAAATGACAGTATGACCTGAGTACCGATGCGTTCGATACCGTGAACACCGCCGATCAGGGCCAGTGTTGGTACCTGTGGTGCGTTGGAGCCCATTTCCAGAACGTAAAACGGCAACTGAATATTGTTCTGCTCAATGTGCAGCGGAACAGAGACGCGCAGGTGCTTTTGCCCCAGTTCCAGCAGGTTTTCCAGCTCAATCAGTTCCGGCAGGGCTTTTTTAATTGGGTATGTCCGTTGAATCAAAGGGATCAGGTCCTTATTCTGCTCAGCCCAGTTAACACGATCTGAGTAACAGTTTAATGAAATCTTCGCTCCCATTGCCGGATGATATGCCGACCCGCTACCGCAGCTGGCATTGGGTAAAAACGCTCTGGCCTTATCTGATGGAATACCGTGGCCGGGTTCTGCTGGCATTACTCTGTCTGGTTGCAGCAAAAGTCGCCAGTGTGTCGATGCCGTTTCTGCTCAAATATCAGGTCGATCATCTGAGTATGGACGACAATTCTGCCATTGGCTCTGCCACCGCAGGGCACGCCGATGACTGGTGGCTGTGGTTTCCGCTTGGGCTGTTGCTGGCCTATGGCACGGTGCGCTTTATTAACGTACTGGCCGGCGAGTTAAGGGATCTGTTTTTTGGCCGGGTTACCGAGCGGGCGATGCGGCGCATGTCTCTGCGGGTGTTTGAGCATCTGCATGCGCTCAGTCTGGCCTTTCATCTGGACCGCCAGACCGGGGCGTTGCAGCGCGACATTGAACGCGGCACTCAGGGCATCAGTTTTCTGATGCGTTTCCTGATATTTAATATTATCCCGACCTTTCTTGAGCTGTTTTTTGTGATCGGCCTTCTGCTGGTTAATTACCCACCGGTGTTCGCCATTATCACGGCCGTGGCTGTGGTTGCGTATGTGGCATGGTCGGTGCGCCTGACCGAGTGGCGGACTCAGTATGTGCGTCAGGCCAATAAAATGGATTCTTCCACCCACGCGCGGGCGCTGGACAGTCTGCTCAATTATGAAACCGTTAAATATTTTAATGCTGAACAGCGTGAAGCCCGTGCCTACGATAAATCGCTGGCTGGCTGGGAACAGGCCAGACGTCAGAACCGGTTTTCGCTGTTCGGACTGAATTCCGGTCAGGCGTTTATTATCAGTCTGGCCATGGCGCTGATGCTGATGTTCGCTGCTTATTATGTGATTACCGGCGAAATGACCATTGGTGACTTCACTCTGGTTAACGCGTTTATGTTTCAGTTGTTTTTACCGCTTAACTTTCTTGGCTTTGTTTACCGGGAAATAAAAGCCTCTATGGCCAATATCGAGCGTATGTTTGAATTGCTTGATGAAAAACCCGGCGTTGACGACAGCGGTAAAAGAGAGCTGACCGTCACCCGTGGCAAGGTCGAAATAGAGCAGCTGGAGTTTTTCTATCAGCCCGAGAGGCCAATTATTCGCGGCCTGAATCTGCAGCTGGAACCCGGCAGGACGCTGGCAGTGGTCGGTGCCAGCGGTGCCGGTAAATCCACGTTAACCAAGTTGCTGTTCCGCTTTTACGATCCACAGAGCGGCGCAATCCGCATTGATGGGCAGGATATCCGTGATGTTTCGCAGGCGTCGTTGCGCAGCGCGCTGGGCATCGTTCCGCAGGACGCTGTATTGTTTAACGATACGCTGAAAAACAATCTGCTGTATGCCCGTGAGGACGCCAGCGATGAAGAAGTCGCAGAGGTTGTCAGAATGGCCCATCTGCAGGGGTTGATTGATCAGTGTCCGGATGGTTTGAATACCGTGGTTGGCGAGCGTGGACTGAAGTTGTCCGGTGGCGAAAAACAGCGCATCGCTATCGCCCGTATGCTGCTTAAAAGGCCGGCGATCATGGTGTTCGACGAGGCTACGTCTTCGCTGGATTCACGCACGGAAAAAGGCATTATGGAAGCCATTCATGAAGTTTCCGCAGGGCATACAACCTTGATTATTGCGCACCGCCTGTCGACGGTGGTCAATGCTGACAGCATTGCCGTACTCGAGCAGAGGCAGCTGGCGGAGCAGGGAACCCACGAGGAGCTGCTGGCAAAACAAGGGCTCTATGCGCAGCTCTGGTCTGCACAGCAGCGGGCAAACGTCAGTACAGCGGATAGCGAAGAGGATAGTATCTGATGCAGTTGCTGATCATTGATGCCATGAATCTGATCCGCCGTATTTATGCCGCGGCGGAGGAGTCTGAACTGGCGCTGGATGCCACCCGCAGCCATTGTCTGAGTGTGATTGTGCGCAATGCCGAACAGCTGCAGGCGACTCACGTGGCGGTGGTGTTTGAGCAGAAATGTGTGACCTGGCGCCACGAAGTCTGGCCGGACTATAAGCTCGGGCGCCCGCCAATGCCGCAGGCACTTGAGCAAGGGCTGGCTGAAATCCGTCAGTCATTTCAGCAGGCAGGCATCAGCTGTATCGAACTGGCTGGCTGGGAAGGCGATGATGTGGTGGCAACGCTGGCGGCAAAAGCCGCTTTTGCGGGCCTGAAGGTTACTGTACTTTCCACCGATAAGGGCTTCTGCCAGCTGGTGAACAGCCGCCTTACGGTACGCAATCACTTTGATCGCTACACCTGGGATGAACTGATGGTTGAGCAGAAATTCGGTCTGCTGCCGCAGCAGTTGCCGGATTTCTGGGCGCTGACCGGAGATACCACGAATCATTTACCCGGTGTGGCGG
>MDTC01069232.1_pt1 | contig 64790 bp, 56 predicted proteins | sample 811181 | NCBI WGS metagenome assembly MDTC01 (sample SAMN05326644, study PRJNA326480) | marine metagenome | isolation source: seawater | place: Pacific Ocean: North | collected 2011 | reverse complement strand
TTTAGATATAATAAAAAAATGCTTCCTTAGCTCAGCTGGATAGAGCAACTGCCTTCTAAGCAGTGGGCCGCAGGTTCGAATCCTGCAGGAAGCGTAAATATTTCTTTTCTCAACTTTTACCAATATGTCAAATAATTCTAGAAATAAAGTTGAAATCGACTAATAAAATAATTCCTGTAATACTATCAGGAGGATCAGGCACAAGATTATGGCCATTATCTCGTGAAAATTATCCTAAACAATTCTTAAATTTAGGCCAAAAAGATAGACTATCCTTATTTCAACAGACTCAAGAAAGGTTAAAAAATTTCAACTTCATTGACCAGCCAATAATTGTATGTAACGAAGATCACAGATTTCTAGCATCCGAACAGATGAAACAAATCCATATAAGACCAAAAGCAATTTTGCTTGAACCTTTTTCTAGAAACACGGCAGCTGCAGTAACAATTGCTGCACTAAAAGCATTGGAGGAAAGTAACAATCCAACTCTATTAATACTGCCCGCGGATCACAAAATAAAAAATATAGAAAAATTTAAAAATGCTATTCAACTTGGTTCTGATATAGCCTCAGAAGGAAAATTAATCGCCTTTGGAATTGTCCCTTTATATCCTGAAACAGGTTATGGATACATCGAATCTTCGAGTGAATTTAATTTGCAAGAAATGAAAGTTCAAAAGATAAAAAGATTTATTGAAAAGCCAAATCTTGAGACAGCTAAGTTTTTTTTAAAAAGTAAAAATTTCACTTGGAATAGCGGTATTTATATCTTTAAAGCAAAAGTATTTTTGGATGAAGTAAAAAAGTTTGAGCCAAAACTTTTAAAAAATTGCAAAGAATCAATCTCAAAAAAATATTTAGATCTAGATTTCCAAAGATTATATGCTGATTCTTTCCAAAAATGCTCAAATATTTCCGTTGACGTTGCAATAATGGAAAAAACAACTTTGGGGAACGTAATTCCTCTTGATGCAGGTTGGTCAGATATTGGAAGCTGGAATTCTTTATGGGATTTTGAAGAAAAAGATCCTCTTGACAACGTCAAAAATGGTAATGTATTTACATCTGGTGTAAAAAACTCATATTTAAGAAGTGAACATAGATTAGTTGTAGCAATCGGTGTCGAAAATTTAATAATAATTGAAACAGGAGATATTGTTTTAATTGCAAATAAAAATTCATCTCAAGATATTAAATTTTTGGTAAACCAACTAAGTGAAAAAGGTCTATTAGATGATAATTTAAATATTAAAATATATAGACCTTGGGGTTATTTCACAACAGTAGCCCAAGGTAAAGAGTGGAAAGTAAAAAAAATAAAAGTCAAACCAGGTGAATCTTTATCATTACAGTTACATTTTCATAGAGCAGAACATTGGGTTATTGTTGATGGTATCGCCGAAGTAGAAATTGAAGGTAAAAAATCTTATTTAGAAAAAAATCAAAGTGTATTTGTACCTAAGGGATCAAAGCACAAATTATCTAATCCTGGAAATTCATCTTTAATAATTATCGAAGTTCAAAGTGGTGATTATTTAGGAGAAGATGATATTAAAAGATTCCAAGATAATTATGGAAGATCATAGAGGAATAAATCAGAATCTTCTCAAGACACCTTGACCTATTTTCCAAAAATTCAAGTGTGTATTTATTAGGTTTTCTTCTTTAACTAATCCTCTTGTATCAAATAGCCATGCAGGTTTTCTCATTGAATTAGATATTTTTTCCCAGTTTAAAACGGAATATTCGGGCCATTCTGTTAATATTAAAATCGCCTCAGCACCCTCAAAAGCGACTTCTAAATCTTTTACATAATGCCAAATATATTCACCTTTCTTATTTAAATAAGGATTTTTTTTATCTAACTCTTCAGAGATTTGATCTCTATTAACCTTAGGATCATGAATGTATAAATTTGCTCCATTTTCTAACAACTCTTTAGCTATAGAAATTGATGGAGAATATCTAGTATCATTTGTATTAGATTTAAAAGAAAAACCCAAAATTAGAATCTTTTTAGATGATACGGTACCAAAAAATGTTTCAATCACCAACTTTGAAATTCTTCTTTTTTGCCATTCATTTAAATAAATAACCTGTTCCCAGTAATCAGCTGCTTCATTTAAGCCATAATATCTACATAAATAAACAATATTCAGAAGGTCTTTTTGAAAACAACTTCCCCCAAACCCAGGACCGGAATTCAGAAATTTGGAGCCAATCCTGCTATCTGCACCAATAGCTTTAGCAACCTCTCTTATGTCTGCGCCAGTACTTTCACATAATGAAGAGATAGCATTAATTGAGCTAATTCTTTGGGCAAGAAAAGCATTGGCAGTTAATTTTGACAACTCACTACTCCACAAATTTGTCATAAATATTTTATTTTTTGGAATCCACCTTTGATATATTTGGCTGAGGGTCTCCATAGCTTTATGGTCGTCTCCACCAATCAGAACCCTATCAGGATTTTCTAAATCCTCAATAGCTGTGCCCTCTGCAAGAAATTCAGGACTGGATAGTACTGAGAATGTTTTTTTTGAGATATCCGAATTACTTTTAGTACGAGAACTTGACAATATTTTCTTTATTAATTCCGCAGTTCTTACAGGTACGGTACTTTTTTCTACAACAATAGTATGATTTTTTGCAAATTCAGCGATTGTTCTAGCGCTTGATTCAACCCATTTCAAATCACTTGCATAACCTGCACCTAAACCTTTTTCTTTGGTTGGAGTATTTACTGAAATGAAAATTAAATCAGCCTCCCCTATTGACTCCTCAATATTGGTTTTAAAAAAAAGATTCTTATTTCTATTTCTTTTAACCAAACTTTTAAGTTTAGGCTCGTAAACTGGAAGATTATCTAAATCTGAATTGTTCCAAGCGGCAATTCTTTTAGAATTTAAATCTACGAGAGTGACAATTATTTCAGGACATTTATCAGCAATAACTGCCATTGTTGGACCTCCAACATATCCAGCTCCTATACAACAAATTTTTCTAATGGGGAATGTAATTTCTAATTCATCTTGATTGAACCTACTCTAATACATTCTTAAATTTCCTTTGTCTAAATTGTAATTTAGTTTAATTTTTTTAGGTCTATTTAAAATTTTTCAAAATATATTTGAAATTTATTTCAATTAATATTTGCTAGAAGATAAAGATTTATATAATAATACGATAATGATTAGCTTAAAAAATAAATATAAAACTGGAATATATTCATTTAGAATAGGAATTTTTTTATTAGCTTCAGCTCCTTTTTTCTCAGTAATTTTCTTCTTATTCAGTCTTCTTATTAGCTTTCTTATAAATGGAAAGGCATTTCTAAAAGATAAATGGAATTACTTATTTATAATTTCTTTTATATTGATGATAATGATATCATTAATCCACACTTTAAATTTTTATAATTTAACAATCTCAGAATTAAAGATAGATTTAAATGGAATAGAAGAGAACTTAATAAATTGGAATAGTTATTCATCATTAATAGGTTTATCAAATTGGATACCCTTTATTTTTTGCTTTTGGGGTTTTCAAAACTATTTACAAACGAGTGAAGATAGAAAAGTTGCAGCGAAATTTTTTATTTCAGGTATAGTTCCTGTTTTAATATCCGGATATGGACAATTATGGTTTAACTGGTACGGGCCAATGGATACTTTAAATGGACTTATAATTTGGTTTCAAAGAGATCCTGGGAGTGGACGTGGTCTTTCCAGTTTATTTAATAACCAAAATTATGCTGGGTCTTGGTTTAATATTGTATGGCCTTTTTCTTTGGCCCTTCTATTTGAAAAAACCAAAAATCTTTTCAAGAGAAGCTCATCTCTCATATTTGCAGTACTTATATCTTTTGGATCTTTCTTAACAACATCAAGAAATGCATGGGGAGGATTATTACTTACTATCCCTTTAGTTCTTGGTCCTGTAAGTCTTTACTTCGCTTTATCAATTACTTTTTTGATAATTTTGTTCGTTTTCTTAAAATCAAAAAATTTGTTCCCTGAAAGTATTAATTTAATTATTGATTCTTTATTACCTGCCAAATTCAATATTTTCTATCAATTTTCACCTGAAAATTACACAAATAATATTTACAACAGAGATTCAATTTTTATATTTGCTTTAAGAATGATCCTTAACAGTCCAATAATTGGATTTGGTGCTGCAACATTCCCAATTTACTATTACATGGCTAATGATATTTATTTAGGTCATGCTCATAATTTGATAATAGATACTGCTTTTAGTTATGGAGCAATAGTTACTATTTTTATTTTTTTTAATATTTTACTTTTATCCTTCTTCACAATTAAGAAAATATACCTGGATTCAGTTGCTAGTAGTTTTAAAAATATTTATTTTGAAAGGGCTTGGTGCACTTCATTTATAGTTCTTTTTTCTTCTCAAATGTTTGATGTCCAATACTTTGATGGAAGAATAAGTCTTAGTTTTTGGATTCTCTTAGCGGGAATGAGATGTATTATTAAAGATCAATTAGAAAAAAAAACCGCTAATTCTTAAACATTACTAATTCAAATTAGTATAAAATTAAATTTTTATGAATTTAATGAATTAAAATTAAAAATATTAAAAGTTTTTTTATGAAACGGGCTCTAATTACTGGTATTACAGGCCAAGATGGGAGTTATTTAGCAGAATTACTTCTAGCAAAAAAATATGAGGTTCATGGGATAAAAAGAAGATCAAGTAGTTTTAATACGGCAAGGATTGATCATATATATGAAGATCCACATGTAAATAACCAAAGATTTATCCTGCATTATGGCGATCTTACCGATAGCTCAAATTTAATAAGAATAATCCAAGAAGTTCAACCTGATGAAATTTATAATCTTGGAGCACAAAGCCACGTATCAGTCAGTTTTGAAAGTCCTGAATATACAGCTAATTGTGATGCATTGGGCACATTAAGAATTTTAGAGGCAATTAGAATACTCAACCTAACTAAAAAAACTAAATTTTACCAAGCAAGTTCGAGTGAACTTTTTGGAGAAGTTCAGGAAATACCTCAAACTGAAATAACACCTTTTTATCCAAGAAGTCCCTACGCCGTCGCAAAGTTATATGCTTTCTGGATAACCATTAATTACAGAGAAGCTTATGGAATATTTGGTTGTAATGGGATCCTATTTAACCACGAAAGTCCTAGGAGGGGAGAAACTTTTGTGACTAGAAAAATCACAAGAGGTCTTTCAAGAATAGAGGTAGGTTTAGATACTTGCTTATATTTAGGAAATATTGATGCAAAAAGAGATTGGGGACATGCTCGAGATTATGTTGAAATGCAATGGCTAATGTTGCAACAAGATCTTCCTGAGGATTATGTAATAGCTACTGGAAGGACAGAAACTGTTCGCAAGTTCATAGAGATAAGTGCTGAGAAGCTTAATTGGGGTAATTCCTCAAATAATTGTCCGATTGTTTGGGAAGGTTCTGGTATTAATGAAGTCGGGCGAAGGGCAGATAACAATAAAGTAGTCGTAAGAGTAGACAAGAGGTATTTCAGGCCTACGGAAGTAGAACAACTTATAGGAGATTCTCGAAAAGCATTCAAAAAACTTGGGTGGGAACCAAAAACCACTTTAGAAGAATTAGTCGAAGAGATGATTTTTGAGGATCTAAAAATTGCTAGAAATGAAAAAAGATCTAAGCAAGAGTTAGAAAAATACAATTAACTATAGAAATAAAATCATGAAAAGAAAAATTTCTTTTGCAGATAAATTCTTGGTTGCAGGATCAAATGGGATGGTAGGGAGGTCTGTTTGCAAACTATTACAAGAAAAAGGTTATGGCAAAAAAGAATTTGGAGGTGATCTTTTTATGCCGAACAGAAAAGATTTAAACCTTTTAAACCACGATGAAGTAAATATATGGTTTGAGTCTAATAAGCCAACAGTAGTTATATTAGCTGCTGCAAAAGTAGGAGGTATATTTGCTAACTCCGAATTTCCATATGATTTTCTGATGGAAAATCTTAAAATCCAAAATAATGTTATCGAGGCCTCCTGGAAAAATGGGATTAAAAGATTTTTATTTTTAGGAAGTAGTTGTATTTATCCAAAACATGCAAAACAGCCAATAAAAGAAGAATATCTGATGACTAACGAATTAGAGAAAACCAATGAGTGTTATGCAATAGCAAAGATATCTGGAATAAAACTTTGTGAATCTTTAAGAAAACAATATGGATTCGATGCTATATCATTAATGCCAACCAACCTATTTGGTCCAGGAGATAATTATCATCCCTTACATAGCCATGTTATGGCTTCATTAATAAAGAAATTTTCAGAAGCAACCTATTATGGTAGACAAACGGTAACATGCTGGGGCACAGGCAACCCACTAAGAGAATTCATGCATGTAAAAGATTTAGCTGAAGCAATTATTTTTTGTCTTGAAAACTGGGACCCTTCTGATGATTATTCACCAAAAGATGATTATGGGAATCCTCTGAGTTTTTTGAATGTTGGGACAGGAAAAGATATTTCTATAAAGGATTTAGTTAATAAAATTTCAAAAGCATTGAATTTTAATGGTGAAATAATTTGGGACAAAAGTAAACCTGATGGTACGCCAAAAAAACTTTTAGACGTGTCAAGAATAAAAGCTCTTGGCTGGTCACCAAAAATAGATCTTGATGACGGATTAAAAGATACCTTAAAAGTTTTCAAAGAAAACTTCAATCAAAATATCCATTTGGATTAGAAGCTTGCCAAGCCCAACCATCTCGACACATATCAATAATTGTTTTTTTAGCTCGCCACCTTAAAAAAGATTTTATTTTAGAGTTATCTGCCACAACATTTTCTTGATCACCCATTCTTCTAGAAGCGAAAGAGTAGGGCAAATTTACATTATTAACTTCTTCAAATACGTTAATAAGCTCTAAAACTGTTGTGCCAATTCCTGTGCCAATATTGAAGTTATCAAATATTACGTCTTTTTTATTTAAATAATTTAGAGCTGATACATGGCCTTCGGCTAAATCCATCACATGGATATAATCTCTGATGCATGTGCCATCTCTTGTATTCCAATCCTTACCATATATTTTTAATTCTTTTAAATTTTTTGAAGCAACTTTTAGAATCAATGGGAATATATTATTAGGCATCCCAACAGGACTTTCTCCTATTAAGCCTGATTCGTGGGCACCAATTGGATTAAAATATCTAAGGTTAATAATCTTCCATTTTGTAGGTTGACTATTATGAATATCCTCTAAAAAACTTTCAATAGTTGCTTTAGTCTTCCCGTAGGGATTAATTGGCTTTATCTCACAATTCTCATTGAGCAAGCTATTATCTAGGTTGGCATAAATTGTGGCACTACTACTAAATATAAAATTATTGCAAAAATATTTCTTCATTATTCTCGTTAAATTTATAGTCCCAAGTAAGTTATAGTCCCAATATCTTAGAGGTTCTCTTACTGATTCATTTACTGATTTAAGTCCAGCGAAATGAATAACACCATTAATATCATTCCCTTTTTTGGAAGCATTAAGAAAAACTCTTTCTATATCCTGTATGTTTCTTAAATCGCCTTTAAAAAAATTTAAATTTTTTGAAATATCTATTCCTTTTTTTCTGAAATATTTTTTTAATCTATCAATAACCTTAAAACTGCTATTTACCTCTGAGTCAATAATATAAACAACATATCCTTTTTCTAGAAGACATAAAGCAGTATGGCTACCAATAAAACCACAACCACCTGTAACTAGAATATTATTCATTATTTAAAAATCTTTCCTTTACAACTTTTGAATAATTTATGATTATATAATATTGTTTAAATTTATATTATAAATAAACTTTAAAATAAATTTTTTAAAAATTTATTATGGTAAATAATAAAAAATTATTTGATATTTTTTTATTTTTAAATGAATTCGACCTACTTGAATTAAGGTTTGAAATACTTGATACAATAGTAGACTACTTTGTTATTACTGAAGTAAATGAAACTTTCTCTGGAAAACCGAAACCATTAATCTTTAAAAAAAACATCTTAAGATATAAGAAATTCCAAAAAAAAATTATATACAATCCAATTACTCAAAAGGAATTAAAGCTGCTTAGAGAGCCTAAATGGTCCCAATATGTTTCTAATCTCGAAAAGTCTATTCCATATAAACATAATGGACGAAAACCAATAAATCTTCATAAATCACTAAAGAGAGAAATATCTCATAGGGATGCATCAATATTGGGTATCTATAAAATTGCAAAATCAGAAGATTATATTTTAATAAGCGATTTAGATGAGATACCAAATCCAAAAGCGATTAAAGAAGCGCTAAAAAGTAAAATTTCTAAACCTTACTATTTCAAAATGGATTGGTTCCTATATTGGATTAACAACAAAGTTTCGAATCCATGGTTTGGAACTGTTTTATGTAAATTTAAAAATATAAAGGGTAAATCAATTGATAATTTAAGATATGCATCTTGCAAAGAAGACAAATTACCTGGACCAATTATTAAAAATGGAGGTTGGCATTTCAGCTACCTTGGAGGGATCGAGGCAATCTTATTTAAACTAAAATCACATCCTTTCCAAGGATACAGAGTATTAATATCAATAATTTTAGACAAATTAAAAATAAGAAGTCTTAGAGAAAGAGTAACTAATAATAAAGATATTTTTTTTCAAAATAGAAATTTCAGTATTGTAAAAATCGATAATTCTTTTCCTAAAGAAATAAAAAAAGATACAAAATTTATTAAAAAATATTCATTTAATAATAAAAATTAAGATCATAAATTTTATTTGGGTACTTAAGAAAATTTTCTTCTAAACACAAAAAAAAACTAAAAATAAAAAACAATATTTGTAAAGTTAGCATTAAGATATAATGTTTAAGGTTAATTTTTGATATTTATAATTATGTCTTTTAAAAGAAAAGGGATTATTTTAGCTGGAGGTAATGCAACAAGACTATATCCATTAACTTATTCTGTAAGTAAGCAATTAATGCCAGTTTATGACAAGCCAATGATATACTACCCCCTTAGTACTCTAATGCTTGCAGGGATAAGAGAATACCTAGTAATTGTAAGCCCTTCCCATTTAAACGCCTTTAAAAAACTTTTGGGAAATGGAAATCAATGGGGAATATCAATAGATTATGCCATACAAGAAAAGCCTGAAGGCTTAGCACAGGCTTTTTTAATTGCAGAAGAATATCTAAAGGATTGCCCCTCAGCATTAATTCTTGGCGACAACCTTTATCATGGGAATGAATTAACCCCAAAGCTATTAACTGCTAATAAAAATGTAGAAGGGGCGACTATATTTGTTTACCCGGTTAGCGACCCTGAAAGATATGGAGTAGCAGAATTCGATTCAAATAATAAAGTAATAAATTTGGAAGAAAAACCTAAAAATCCTAAAAGCAGATTTGCTGTAACTGGAATTTACTTTTTCGATAATACTGTTGTTGAAAAAGCAAAAAAAATTAAACCGTCTAAAAGAGGAGAATTAGAAATCACCTCTATTAATAATCTCTATTTAGAAAAAAATAGTCTTTATGTAGAAATCATGGGTAGAGGCATGGCTTGGCTTGATACAGGTACTTTTGATTCTCTTCATCAAGCTAGTACTTATATAAGGCTTCTTGAAAGAAGGCAGGGTCTCAAGGTTGGATGTCCTGAAGAAGTTTCTTGGCGCCAAAATTGGATTAATGATCAAGATTTAAAGTCTATTTCCAAAAAGTTAATCAAAAGCGGTTACGGTAAATATCTTTTGGAAATTTTAAAAGACCCAGTTTCTAAAAATTTATTTTAAGTTTCGCAAAACTATGGATTTTAAATCACTTAAAACAAATAAAGGGAATTTAATGAATGGGATTATTGCCTTAACCCCTAAAAAATATGAAGACTCTAGAGGATTTTTTTATGAAAGTTGGAATAGCAGAAAATTTAATGAAATATTAAATAAAAAAGTAGATTTTGTACAAGATAATCACTCTAGATCTAAGAAGGGGGTTTTAAGAGGACTTCATTTTCAAATCCAACCCAATGCTCAAGGAAAATTAGTGAGGTGTATTTATGGTGAAATTTACGACGTAGCTGTTGATTTAAGAATAAACTCAAAAACTTTTGGTGAATGGACTTCTGCATTATTAGGATCACGGACTCAAAATCAACTTTGGATTCCAGAAGGATTTGCTCATGGTTTTCTGACATTAAGTGATTATGCAGAGGTTATTTATAAAACTAATAATTTTTGGAATAAATATTCTGAAAAATCTCTTAAATGGAACGATGAGGAATTAAGAATAGAATGGCCTCTTGAAAAATTGGAAGGAAAACAAGTATTAATATCAGATAAAGATTCAAATGCTTCTAGTTTGGAAGATATAATTAAAAATTCTCAATTTTATAAATGAAGATTTTAATTACTGGTGCAAATGGGCAACTTGGGAAGGAAATTATTATTTCTAAACCTGCAAATATAAATTTAATAGCTTTTTCAAGATCCCAATTTGACTTAACTGATAAAAAAAATTTTATACAAATAATTCATCAAGAAAAACCTGATTGGATAATTAATTGTGCTGCATATACAAATGTAGATAATGCAGAAAGTAATTATGAATTAGCTTATACCATTAACTCTCTAGCTCCAAAGTATATTTCAGAAACTATTAGAGAAATTGGAGGAAAGATAATGCACTTTAGTACAGATTATGTTTTTGATGGTAATAATAAAAATCCTTATTTACCTGAATGTAAAAAGGCACCAATAAATGTTTATGGTGAGACAAAATCTATGGGAGAGGATTTTATTAAAAATATTCTTTTTGATACTAATCAAGGTTTTATTCTAAGAACAAGTTGGCTAATGGGATTGTACGGTAATAATTTTGCTTTAACTATGTTGAAATTATTTTCAGAGAGAGATAATCTAAATATTGTATCTGATCAATTTGGATCCCCAACAACTACTATGTTACTTGCAAAAGCTTGTTGGCAATTAATTGCATTAGATAAAAATAATATACCTGTTCAAAATATTCTTCATATAAGTAATTATGGTGTTTGTAGTTGGTTTGATATCGCAAAAGAAATTGCTGAAGTTGCGAAAAAATTAAATATTTTAAATTGTAATCCTAATTTAAAACCAATTCCTTCTTCTAGTTATCCAACACCTGCCAAAAGGCCTTATTATTCTGTTCTAGATATTTCTTCTAGTCTAAATTCCTTAAGTTTAAAAAAGGAGCATTGGAAAGATGGCATTAATCATTTATTAAGGGAATTAAAATTTAGAAACATTGTCTGATATATTTTCGTAATTTTGTACTAAATAAAATAAAATAAAAAATAATTAGTTGAAAAATTCTTATAAATTTATTAGGTAAAAATCCCAAGTTACTCAAATAAATTTTTTCCTTTTCTATTTGTTTTTTAAGATCTTTTTTTAAGGAATTAGTTATACTATTTTCACTTTGAGATGAAATAATCCTAGAAAATTTAAAAAACTTTATTTCTAGATTATATTTTATAGATTCAAAATATAATCTCAAATACCACTCTGCATCGACGAACCAAGATAGATTATTGTCGAATAAAATATGTCTCATTTTTTCATTAATAATTAAAGATGCTGTAGGTGCTAAAAAAAAATTAAATGATGCATTTGGGTAAGTAAAACAAATTTTAGAAATGATTTTTTGTTGCCAAGAATATATTTTATGAGTTCCTTTATCCTGATGAATTGAGTTGCATGGAAGGACTATAAAAGCAAGTTTTTTTTGATTTAAGTAATCCATAAATTTCAAATTATTGGGATATTCATCATGATGATTTAAAACAAAAAAAGGTGTTTTTATTTTATTTAATAAAATATTCCAGTTCTCAGTAGGTTTTGAATTTGGCCCTAAGAAATAATCTATATTATATTTATTGCATAATTCTCTTATGGCTTTTTTTTCTTTTAAATTATTACTGTCATCAGATACAATTATTACTACTCTAGGATCTTTTGAATAAATACTTACTACCTTTGAAAAAGATTTGAAGTTATTAAAAGTAGGAATTAAAACAGTTAATAATTTATTCATTAATATACAAACCCAAATTTATAAATGTTTTTAGATTATTTTATATTGCCAGTTCTTATATATAATCACTTTTAATTGTTTTATTATTAAACCAGTATCTAGGAAGAATTTCAAATTTGTCTTTTTTATTGGGATACAATCATCCCACCAATAAAAAGTAACATTTGAAATGACAAAATATTTGACCTTTGACATAAAAAAATTATTTTCTCTGGAACTATATTTTAATGCAATTAAATATTGATTTATAATTAAACAAGATAGAGAATTATTTAGCCAGTCAAAGACATAATAGAGAAGGTATGTTGCCAAATATTTCTCTTTAAAACTTACTTCTTATTATATGGTAATCAACTCCAAGATTCCCCTGAAATTTAGAAAATTTTTCAGAAGTAAAATAATCTTATTTTTTACATTAACTGGTGTAAAGTTTTTTAAAATTCAAACTATTTTGGTTTTTTATATTTTTTCCAGAATAGAACTTTAATCTATTTTTAGAAAATTAATATTTTTATTAATGAATTTCATTTTCGAAAATAAATTATTTTTATCTAATTCGAATAGGTTTCTCAAATGCAAATTATGAATACTTGAATATAGATGAGTATTATATTAAAAGGACATTTTTCTTATAAGTAATTTTTTATTCTTATCCTAGTGAAAATTGAAAAACTGATTTCCTAAAAGACTCTGGTAAATTGCCATGGATAAATTCCTAGGCAAATTAATAAATCAAAAATTTAAAGGAAAATATTCAACACTAGATAGGTTCAGACCCTTTTTTAAGAATTACTAATTTGATAGTCTTAAAAAGTATAAGAAAGTCAAACCAGATTGAAAAATTTCTTAAATAAAATAAATCATAACTTAATTTCTTTTTAGAATCTTCAACTGAAGCGCAATATGGATAATTAACCTGCGCCCAGCCACTTAGACCTGGTCTAGTTAAATATCTTGTATTGTAATGGGGAATTAGTTTTTCCAATTTCTTATCTATTTCATATCTTTCAGGCCTTGGTCCAATCAAACTCATTTCTCCTTTAATTACAGAAATTAATTGAGGCAATTCGTCAATTCTATATTTACGAAGAATAGTCCCAACTTTTGTTATTCTATTATCTGATTTGCTAGCCCATCTTGGATTGTCAGATTCAGAATTAGGTCTCATAGTTCTAAGTTTATATATTGTAAAAATACTTTGATTTATACCTACACGATCTTGCTTATAAAAAATATTATTTTGATCTTCAATAAAAATTAATATACAAGAAATAATAATTATTGGAATTGAAAAAAGTAAGAGAATTAAACTAACCAACAAATCTCCCAATCTTTTTATTCTAAATTGAATAGAATTATGGTCTATTTTAAAATTACCACTAATTAAATACTCATTTGAAATTATTTCTGGTGGAAATCTTTGCAAATACTTTTCACACCATTTTTCTATAGTTTCGACTTTTGTACCTTTATCTTTAATTAGTAGTAATTTATTAAGCCTTTGATATTTCATTTCTTCAAATTTATCTGAAACAATTCCTTCAAATTGTCTCAAATTAATTTTTGATAATTTTGCATCAAGATCAGAATACAAAATCCTAAATTCTTTCCTACTCCAACTCAGCTCTTTACTTATCAAATCATATAGCTCTTTTGAACCAATAAAAAGCCAATAATCGGCTTTAGATGTATTTTCTAGAAATCTTAGTATTAAGGGGAATTGAATAAAATTTAATAAAAATGAAATTATAATTGAATATTGGAATATTAATTTGTCAAAATGATTAAAATTATTCAAATTAATATTTAGATATATTAATAAAACAATCATTAAAGAAAATATCGATACCAAAAATGTTTTTAAAAATAACTTTAAAAATAAAAAAACTTTTTTGTTTCTAAAAATATAATCTCTATAAGAGTATCTGCCAATTATATAACTGAATAAAAGCCAAAAAGGTATAAAAGTAAATGAAAAAATATTTATATTTTCATTAAAAATAAAATAATTAGAAAAAAGCAAAATATTTAAAATATAAATTAACATAATTTCTAACAAACAAGAAAAAATTAATTTTCTTCTAGAAATAAGCCAGGGGAATATCATTTTTATTATTTTTTAAAAATGTTATTCATAAACTACCTTGTATGATTTATTAAAGATCTCATTGAAATATAATTTTATTATTAAAAATAATAACTTTTCTTTCTTAATATAATTAAAACACATAAGATCAAAAAATAAAATTAATAATACTTATTTTTTAATATATTACACTAAAAATTTATTTTTTTAATTAAGTTTTATTTGCCAATTATTATGAAAATAAATTCAAAAGGTATTCTCAATTTTTCATAACAAATTTATCTACTTAAATTTTTTTAATTATGATTTCAAATAAAATTAGATCTAATTTTTTATAAAATTTTTTATGACAAATTGGATTAGAATGTATAATTAACAAATAAATGATTTAATATTTTTTGTTAAATGAATAGAGTTAGCAATATATCAAGAAGGTTAATAAGAAAACTTTTCCTTATTAATCATGCCATAAAGCTTTGCAAGTTAGGCAGCAAGGGGAATATCTCGAAATTTCTATTTTTAATTCTTTTTTCTCTTATTGAAGGAATTTCAGATACCTTACCAATATTAATTATAATTCCATTTTTAATCCTACTAAGTAATCCAGAAAAAATATGGGAATTTGATCAGATCAAAAATATAGCTAATTATTTTGGTTTAGAGTCATCAAGTGCCCTTTTAATTCCATCACTTATAGTTTTTATAGTTGTAATCGCAGCTAATATTTTTCTTAAATTATTTACTATTAAATTTAGTAATTATGTAAAAGCATCAGTTGGGCATCAAATTAGTAAAATTGCATATGAAAAAGTACTTTATAGTAATTATGAATTTCAATTTTCAACGAGCAGTAGCAAAATAATAAATGATTTTAATGCCTGCATAAGAACCTCAATCGCATATTTAGATTCTTTTTTAGATAGTATAAGATCTCTTTTCTCTTTATTTTTCATAACTATAACTTTATTTCTTGTAAACAAATACATAACAATTTTAATTGTTATAAGCACAAGTTTTACATATATAATTCTTGCAATTTCAAAAAATAAGACATTAGCAAAGAAGGGAAGAATAATTAAAACAACATTAAAAAAACAAGTTGATGTTGTTCAAGAGGCTTGGGGATCGAAGAAAAATATTATTTTAGAGAGCAATCAAAAAATTTTTTTGGATAAATTTTCTTTCTATAACCAAAGGAATTTATTTGCTGGAGCAAAAATAACCACTGCAGTAACAAGGCCAAAATTCATAATTGAAGGAACCTTTGTTCTAATAATAGGAACTGCGGCATATCTTTTGAAATATTTATTTGATATGGATCCTATTCCAATTCTTGGTTCAGTTACATATGGACTGCAAAAATTGCTCCCCTCTGTATATGGCATATTTCAGATTTATTCTTCAATGCGTGCAAGATATGAAATATCCATAAGTATTGAAAAACTCATAACAGATACTCCACAAGATATTAGAAAAGAAATTATAGAAAAACAAAATCTAGAAAAACTAAATTTTAAACAATTAGAATTAAAAAATGTTTTTTATCATTATCCATCCAATGAAAAATATATAATAAATGGTCTTAATCTAAAAATTTCTAAAGGTGAGACAATTGGCATAGTTGGAACCACTGGATCGGGAAAATCAACTTTAATAAATTTAATAATGGGTTTAATGAAACCTACCAAGGGGAATTTGTTTGTAAATGGATTAAATATTAGTGACAATAATAATCAAGATAATTTAATAAAATATAGAAGATCAATCTCGCATGTACCTCAATCAATTTTTTTAAATAACATATCAATTTTAGAAAATATAGCCTTTGGAGAAAAATTAGTAAATATTGAGCATGAAAGGGTAATCAAGGCATGTAAAGCTGCTAATATATTTCACTTTATAGCCTCATCTCCTAAAGGATTAAATACTATTGTTGGGGAAAGAGGGATAAACCTTAGTGGAGGACAACTACAAAGGATTGCTCTAGCTAGAGCTTTGTATAGAGATTCTGAAATACTAATTCTTGATGAAGCAACAAGTGCATTAGATACTAATACTGAAAAAGAAGTTATCAAATCTCTTCGAAAATATTATGGAAAATTAACCATAATTTCTATTGCTCATAGAATTTCAACTTTATATGGATATGATAAAATCTTTAGTGTTAATAATGGTGAGATACATAACGTAACAGATTCAATTAATAAAAAATACACTCCTTAATGTTGCTCAAAAATGTTATACATTAGATTTAAAAATGGTCAGGGATTAGGAAACCAACTTTGGCTTTATGCCTCTTCAAAAAGTATTTCAGAAAAATTAAATACTAAATTAAAAATATTTGATTTCGAAAAATTTAAAGGTAAAGGATTTTTAAAATTAGATAATCAAATTGATCTAAATCTTAAATATCAAGACTTAGATCTAGAAAAATATAATATTAAAATTTTTAATGAGCGAGTCTTTTTCGATATGAGAATAAATTATATACTATCTGGTTATGATGAAAATGTTTTAAAAATAAATAGCAAAACTCTTTTAGAAGGACTATTCCAATCTGAAAAATATTTTTTTAATGAAATAAATAGAGTAAAAAGGTATATAAAATTGAATGAGTCTTCAATAAATAAAAATAAAGTTAATAGCGATATATGCATTTTAAATATAAGAGGTGGAGAATATAAAAAATATAAAAATTTAATACTTCCTTTTGATTATTGGACGAACGGAATGAAAAATTTTAAAAATAAATATGGAATTTATAAATTCAAAGTTGTAACCGATGATTATAGATATGCTAAAACACTATTCCCAGAACTTGAAATTATACATGGAGATGTAGAGAAATGTTATGCCACAATCTATAATTGTTCAAATATAATTTTGTCAAACTCTAGTTTCGGATATTTTCCTTGCAAAACTGGTAAACGAAAAAGAGTAATAGCTCCTTTTTATTGGGCAAGATATAAAAATAAATTTAATGTATGGGCTTCTCCAGCAAATATTTATAAAGACTGGTTATGGCAAGACGAGAACTCAAACTTAATATCATATGAAGATAGTCTTAAAATTGCATCCTATACAGAAGACTACTATAAAAGAGAGTATACTGTATTGATTGATAAAGTAAAAGTTCCATTTAACTACTACAGTTTTATTCCAAAAAAAATAAAAATATTTTTGAAAAAGATTCTTAGAAATTTACTCCCAAAATATTTTTAAAAATTATTATAAATAAATATGAAATCAAACAACTTTTAATCGTAAGATAATTACAATTTACGTTTTTATGTATTAAAGAGTGACCATATCAAATAAAAATAATATAGAAGATATATTGTCTAGATGGAAGTTTGAGATAATTTTTGATAATTTTAAATTAGATATCAAAGAAAATATCAAGGAATTTATAAATAAAAAAAATATTTTAAAAATTAAAAAAAATAACGATTTAATATCGAAATATAAAAAGAAAACCTTTAATTATAAAAAGAATCCTTATTTAAAAATAAGTTATTTTTCTAGAAATAAATGGCACTCATTTAATATAAAAAATAATGTGCCTTTAATTATTGATCTAAATTTAAAACTTATTTTAAAAACTAATATAAATATTGTTTACTTTATTAATTCTGATATTAGTTCTTGCTATATAAAATTAATGAAAGATCAATTAAATGATTTTATAAAGTCAAGAATCTTTAATAATAAGCAATTGAAATTATATATTATGGTTATATGCTCAGATAAAAGAAGAGAAAAAATAATAAGAAAATTTATAATTGAAAAAATCAAAAATTATAATATAAAATATGAAATCTCATTTAGAAGAGATAATCATAAAGAATATGAAGGAATAAATAAAGTATGGGAGATAGCTAGAAATAATAAATCCAACGATTTAATAATTTATTTACATGCAAAAGGCATTAGTTATATGCAAAATAAATTCTTATATATAAGACAGCCTATTGAGAAACTAATTTTTAAATTAATAATAAAAAATTGGGAAAATAATATTGAGCTTCTAACAAGAATAAAATCTATCTATAAAATAGGAGTTTTATCAGGAGGGAATGGCTGGTTATGGTTTAATTTCTGGATTGCTAAATCTACATATATTTCAAAAATTGAAAAGCCAAAAAAAAGGAACCGTGCCTGTTATTATGAGGATTGGATTGGTAGATGCTTAATAAATTCTGAGAATATTAATCTTAAAAAATATACAAATGAATATAACGAAACCTATCTAAATACTATCGAAAATACATTTAGCATTTTAAATGATCCATCTAAAGATAAGTATAATATTGGCACTCCATGCAAAGTCGAGAAGGGAGGTTTTGTAGGTTTAGGTATAACTAAATATACTTATAGAATTTGGTATTATTTTTTCTATTTAATGAACAAATTATCAATTAATAAAGCTAAAAAAAATAGATTTATTTTATTTTAGTTGAAAAAAGATTTAAAAATTTCTCTCTTCAATTAATGTACTTATAATAAATTAGAAATCTGAAAAAATAATTATGGAAACTAATTTCTTAAAAGAATTGAATAAAAGTAATCATTTTTTTTGTATTTCTCACTTTAATGGAAGCCTTGATTGGATTCCATATATCAAAAAAAATAATTATATTATTTATAATAAGAGTGGTAAAAGTCTTCCTTCAAATTTCAAAAGTATCAACATTGAAAATGTGGGTTATAATTTATACTCATATTTAAAATTTATAGTTGATAATTATGAATCTCTACCAGATTCAATTATCTTTTGCAAAGATAATGTTTTCCAAAGGCATGTAAATCTCAAATTATTTACATATTTAATATCAAGAAATACTTTTACACCTATTGAGGATCAGACAAAAATATTTAACTTTCCTACTCTCCTAGCTCAATCTGATAATGGTTTTACTGAAATAAATAGTAGTTGGTATAAATACAAATATGAAAGATTATTTTTTAGCAACTTTAATAGTTTCTATAATTTTATTTTCAAAGATATTATAAACCCACTCTACTTAAGATATGCTCCAGGTGCAAACTATATAGTAAAAAAAGAGAACATTCTTTTAAGAAAGAAAATTTTTTATAAGAATCTAATTAAATTTATTTGTCACTCTCAATATTCATGTGAGTCTCATTATTTAGAAAGAAGTATTTTTATAATTTGGAATTCAAATGTTCATAGTTCAGAAAAAATGAATTCGGAACTTAAAAAAAATGAATTATTATCTTTGCAAAAAAATTGCTTCGATAATATTAAAAAAGAAAAAAAGTTAGTTGAAAAAATATCACAGAAAATCATCTTCAAATTAGGCAAAATCTACATTAAAATTTTAAAATTTTGTTTAAGATAAATTATTTTAATTTTTTTTGACTTCTCTTAAAAAGAAAAAATAAAAAAAATTTCTTATTTTAAATGGAATAATAAAAATTATTGACCTTAAAATTAAAACAAAAGTTGCCTTAAAAATATTAGTCATCTTGTATGACAAAAGAAATTTTTGCAATTTTATTTCAGAATAAATATATTTTAAGCCGCCTCTATCTTTTATCATCCTATTTCCAGTAGTAGCTTTAACTAATGATTCTTCAAGATTCTTAAATTTCTTTTTTTTCGACTTTAATTTTATCCATAATCCATAATCTCCTTTTAAGAAAAGCTCAGGATATCCACCCACCTCTAATATTGATTGTTTTAAGTATCCAACTGACATATGATTTATTGGATTTCTATAGGAAATAAATTTTTCAATTTCTTTATCGCTTAAAGGAACTTTCTTTGTAGAAATATACTTTCCTTCTTCATCATATTCATCAATATTAGAGCCTACTACATCAAAACCTTCCAATAAAAAAGGGAGTTGCTTCTCAAATCTATTTCTTAAATTGATATCATCACCATCGGCCCGAAAAATATATTCATAAACACATTTACTTAATCCAAGGTTCAAAGCCTTATCTAACCCTATTTTTTTATTAGTCCATATCAAATCTAATGAATAATAATTGGAGTAAAAGTTAACTAAATCTTTAAAGGAATTGCTTACCAAACCATCAACCACAACAACCACTTGAGAAGGTAATAAAGTATTCATATAAATACTTTTCAATGCTAGTGGGAATAATTTTTTTATGTCATTTCTTTCTAAAATAGGTAATAGGACACTAAATCTTATTTTTTTCAGATTCATTTTCAAATTTAATTTACTTTTATATTAAAATCTAAAATAAATAAATACATTTTGAAAACTTATAATTTATTGTTTTTGAAGAATTACATTTTTTAGAAATTAAAATTTTTTAGACATTATTAGTTTTAAAATATAAAAAATAAATTATTAATTTGAACTTATATCTTAAAAAAGAAAATCTGCGCATATTGATAACAGGAGGAGCTGGATTCATTGGAGGATGTCTTGTAAGAAGATTATTAAGTACAAGTAAAGCTAAAATTTTCAATCTTGATAAAATTTCTTATACAAGTGACCTGAGTTTTATCAATAACTATAAAAACAAAAAAAACCATTTTCATTTAAATTATGACATTTCTAATCCCCAAGAAACAAATGAAGCACTAAAAAAGTCTGATCCAGATATTATTTTTCACTTGGCTGCTGAAAGTCATGTTGATAGATCTATAGATAACCCCAAACCCTTCATAGAAAGTAATATATTAGGAACTTTCAATATCTTAGAAAGTGCTAGAAATCATTGGAATAATTTAGATAAAAAAAGAAAAAAATCTTTTAGGTTGATTCACATTAGTACTGATGAGGTATTTGGTTCATTAGGAAAAGTTGGTAAATTTAGTGAAAATACTAAATATGATCCAAGATCTCCTTACTCTGCCAGTAAAGCAGCTAGTGATCATTTAACGAGTGCATGGTTTCATACTTATAAAATGCCAATTATAATAACTAATTGCTCTAATAACTTTGGACCTTTTCAATTTCCAGATAAGCTTATCCCATTAGTAATTACTAAAGGATTAAATAATCTTAGAATACCGGTATATGGTAATGGAGAAAATATTAGAGATTGGCTTTTTGTTGAAGATCATATTGACGCTTTGCTTCTAGTATCAAAGAAAGGCTCTATCGGTAAAAGTTACTGTATTGGTGGAAATTGTGAGAAAACAAATCTGGAGATAGTTGAATCTATTACCAATTTATTGGATAAGAAATTGAAAAAAGAGTTTTCCCACAAAGATCTTATAACCTTTGTAAAAGATAGGCCAGGTCATGACAAGAGATATGCCATAAATTTTGAAAATATAAAAAAAGAGTTGAAATGGAAGCCAAATCACAGTTTCGAAGAAGGTTTATCTAAAACGGTTGACTGGTATTTGGATAATCAAAATTGGGTAAAGGCAATGCAGCATAAATCAGGATATAAAGGAGATAGATTAGGATTACCTAAAACTTTAACAAAAGAAGATTAAATATCTATGTTAAAAAATATTGTTATTTTTGGAAGTAAATCTATTTTAGCGAAAAATTTTCTTGAAAGATCAGAATTAAAAAATTGCAAAATCATAAAAATTTCACACAAAAAAATCTCAAATGATGTTATTGAGTGTGATTTTGGAGATTTATTAACTACAGAAAAATTAAAAAATTTATGTTCAACTTTAAAAAAGGAGTTAATTCATTCTGAAACTATATTTATTTTATTTGCTTGGGTTGGTGGGCCAAGAACTATTGATTTGAATAAAGATACATGGTCAAAAAACATTAATATTATTTTAAATTTCAAAAAAACCTGTGAGATAATTATCCCTTCAAGAATTATTTATCTATCAAGTGCAGGAGCGATTTATCCTCAAAACATTAGAAATCACTATTTTAAAGAGATTGATCCCCCATCGCCAAAAGGGATTTATGGAAAACAGAAATATTTATCAGAAGAATTTATTAATTGTTTCTCTAAGGCTAATAATCTTAAGTTAACAATTCTTAGAATTTCTTCTGCTTATGGATTTGATAAAAGATTTTGTGATCAAGGTGTTATCAATAAATGGTTATTTTCGGCTATTTTGAATAAAAAAATTGATTTATATAATTCAATAGATTCAGAAATAAATTTTATTTCTTTCGAACAAATTTCTTCAGCAATCATAGTTTCTATTCAAAAACAAATAAATGGAACATATAACATTGGAAGCCTTAAAAGCATCGCACTAAAGTCTATATTAGAAGAAATCAAAAGTTTATCTGGGAAAAGGCTTGAAATTAATAGAGTTAATAATGATGATAGATTTTTTCATCTTGACACTTCAAAATTCATTAAAGCGTCTGGCTTAAAATTCGAAATAAACCTAGCTAAAGATATAAAACTAATTTACAAAAAAATTCAATCATTTATTTAGATAATTAACTAACTTTTAAAAAGTTAAAAATATAGAATCTTTAATTAAATTTTGAAATTCCATAAAAGTATTTTTATAGTAAATAATTATATTTCTGGAGAAAAAAAATTCTAATTTTTCTTTAGATAATCTTTGTATGAAAATAATTTTGAGGGAAAATAAGATTAACTATTTATATTTTTTAGATGCATATGATTTAGAAGTTTGGTTAATTTTGAATATGTAAGCTAAAAATTGCAATAATCGAAATAAATGAAATTATATATTTTATGAATTTTGACTAGAAATATTTAATTTATTCAGAAATACTTTTTAAGTAAAATTGTACTTGATTGAAAAATCAAGTTTGCAATTATAATTTTAATTTATAAGTAGTTGAATTTATTAAAAATAAAATTTTTCTAAATTTCTTTAAAAATAGATTTTTAATTAATATTAAACTAATTTCTTAAAAAAGTTTTAAAAGTAATTTTTAATTTTAAAAAAATTATCTTTAAAAACGATTTTAAAAATTTGAGAATTGTTTTTTTTGATTTATACTCACCTTTAATTTTTAATTTGTCTAATTTTTCAAGATAGTTTAAAGGAATTAAATCAACATATTTTTTTTGGAATTTCCTATTAGTTCTCTTTTTTTTTGTAATTGGCCATTTATGAAAGTCAGAATTATCGTTCTCCAACTCAAATCCCCTTAAATCCAAACCTGCTTGTAATGCAGCATGAATTACTGATAATTGATCTCTTCTAGAATATCGACAAATATGAGTAAACCAAATTTCAGAAAAAGATTTAACAATCTTATTATTATGATTCCTCAATAATATGCCGCACCAATAAGCTCTTCTTTTTAAGTTTTCTGAACTAATTTTTATATAGTCACTTAACTGCTCAAAAATCTTTAATTGATCATCAAGACTATTTTCTGAGCAAGCATTAAATTCCTCAATTAGATTAAATTGAGAATGATAAGGTAAACAAACAAAAGGTTGAAGAGGATTTAAGTTTTTACTGTTAATTATCATATTAATAAATTCTTCTGGAGTCTTTTTAAAAACCACTGTATTATCTATGTAAAGTGAATACTTATAATTATCTAATATTAAATGGGGTCTTATTTTAAAATTTCTTTGAGATCTATAAAAATCTAATGGCAATATATTTTCCACATAAATAATCTCCCAATCTTCACTAAATAAATGTTTGTCGTCAGTAAAGCAAATATGTCTAAGATTTGATTTTCTTAAAAATGGTTGGGAATTTAATCCTTCATTATTTCCTATTAGAGAAGTATAAACTACAAAATCTTTATCTCTAAATTCCAAAACTTATAAATTTCGTTTAATTTATGTTAATCCTCCTGTTAATTCAAGTCAATGATTATTTCTTTTAAATTTTATTTGGTTAAATTAATACTTCTTAGAAAATAAAAGTATTTAGATAACCTCTTATAGAGTAAAGTTATATTATTTTATTTTATTTAAAAATATAAATTGGAAATGAATAATATCTTAATAACAGGCGTCACTGGCTCATTGGGTAGAGCAATTTGTAGATCATTATTAAAAAAGGGAAACTTTAAAATTTATGGAATTTACAATTCAGAAGGGAAATATGCGCATTTAAAAAGAAATATAGATATGAAAAATATTAAATGCATTAAGTGCAACATCTCAAATTCAGATTTTAGTGAACAAATTAAATTTATTCTTTCAAAATATAAAATTGATTATGTAATTCATAGTGCGGCCATGAAACACGTCGACATATGTGAAGATAATCCAGCTGAAGCAGTAAAAACAAATGTCATTGCCACCGAAACTCTTGTTAAGCAATCTATTATTCACGAAGTCAAGAATCTAATAGCTTTAAGCACTGATAAAACATTAGAACCCTGTAATATCTATGGCTATAGTAAATTAATGATGGAAAATATAGTTTTACATAATGGATTTTCCGTTTATCAAGGTGCAAACTTTATTGGTTCAGATGGAAGTGTCTTAGAAATTTGGTTAAATCAAATGAATAGAGGAATGCCTTTGACTGTAACTAATTTGAAACATATCAGATTTTTTAATAGCCTTGATTACGTAGCAGAATTAATTATAAAAAATCTAAAAATCAGAAATAAGATATTATTGCCTGATTATGTTTATCAAGTTTCACTAAAGGACCTTTTATCAGGATTTATGGAGTTTTATTCTTATAAAAATTATAAAATCATAGGATCAGATTCCATGGAAAAAGAGATCGAAGTAATTCAAGACTCAATTAAAAATAGAATAAAAGCTGATAAAAATACTGTCATAGATTGGTTGAAATACAAATAATGATTAATAAAAAAGTATTAATATTGGGATCTAAAGGAATGTTAGGTAACTATGTTTACAAATATTTGAATGAAAAAGGTTTTTTCCCAGATACATTAAATCGACCAGAATTTGATGCTATGAATAGCAAGATTAAAGATCTTTTAAATTTAGAAAAAATAAAGAATTTAAAAAAAGGAGATATTCTGATAAATTGTATAGGTTTATTGCCGCATTTATTCAACGACAACAGCATTGCTAACAGAGGTAGTGACAACGAAAACTACCAAAAATATATATTAATAAATAGTATTCTTCCAAATAATCTTGAAAAATTAAAAATCATTAAATCAATAGAAGTAATAAACATAACTTCAGATTGTGTATTCTCTGGGAATCGAGGAAATTATAAAGAATCGGATAATCCAGATTATAAATGGGCATACGGCATTACAAAAGCGGCAGGGGAAGGTTCCCTTATTTGTAATATTAGAAGTTCAATCATTGGAGAAGAGAAAAAAAGCAAAAGAGCTTTATTGGAGTGGGTCAAGGGCAACAGGAATGGATCTATTAAAGGTTTTACAAATTATTTTTGGAACGGAGTTACATGCCTAGAAATGTCTAAATATATTGAATATATAATTAAAAATGAGTATTTTTGGGAAGGTGTAAGACATTTATATTCTCCTACAACATTATCAAAGTATGAATTAGTAAATCTAATAAATAAACATTTCGACCTAAACATTACTGTCAAAAAATATCAATTATCAAAAAAAATAGACAGAACTCTTGGATCTGATTTTAAATTAAATTACGTGATTCCAGAAATTAGCGATCAAATCAAAGAAATATCTAAATTTGATTATGAATGACTTAGTTATTGCACTTTATAAAGAAAAAGATTGCTTAAGAAAATTAAAAAATTACGCCACTAACTATAATTACAAACCAATTGTATATAACAAAGGAGGACTAAAAATAAATGATCCAATTTTTGCGAACGTTAAATTACCAAATATAGGACTTCACACACATTCTTACTTACACCATATTGTTAAAAATTACGAAAACTTATCTGAAGTAACTATTTTCATCCTTGGCAGTGCATTCAGAGATATAAAGAAATCAAGGAAAGCAGAATGGCTTTTAAAAAATGCAAATAACTGCAAAGGTTTTATGGCTCAACATATATGGCTTACTGATAAACAAGAGTACGAATTTGAATTACCATATTACGATATATTTATTTATTCAAAAAAACTTCTAAAAGCTAATAGTAAAAGAATAAAAACTCAAATGGTTAGAGCAGACACCGTGCCATTAGGAAAATGGATTGAAAATAAAACTAATCAAAAATTAACTAATAAAAAATTTTTTAGATCAAGTAAGTGTATTTTTGCTGTTAACAAGGAATTAATTCTTAATAAGCCTCTATCTTATTGGGAAAATCTATATTCAATAATTGATAAGGAAAATGAAGACGTGCGAAATCTAGAAGTGATTCATTATTTTGAAAGAGCCTGGCTAATTCTTTTTGCAAATAATTGCCCTTTAAGCAAACTTGAACACGATATTTCTACTTACGGCGATTTATGAAGTAAGTTATTTAATTAAAAAATTTTTCAAAAATTTCTAAAGCATCCTGAATAGAGCAAAATTTGCTTCTTACAGCTGGCCATAAATCTATCTTACTTTCTTCAACAATTTTAATATTTGATCTTGATTTTTCTAATTTAACTTGAATAAATTTATATTTTGCTAACTCCTTGTAATTAATAGCCTTAAGAATGGCAACTCTATGGTGACCTGATGTAATTAAAAACCTGTAATCAGATTTACTTAACAAAAAGTATCCTTTAATGATGTCTACTTCAGTAGGAACATAACCAAACCTTTTTACATTAATAAATATATTTTTTAATCTTAATAATCTGTGAATTATTTCATTTTCATCAGCAGGACCAAATAAACCTTTCTTTAATTCACTAGGTTCAGGCTTGCTATTAATCCATGGCTTAAAGTCTAGGTATGAAGGTAAATTATAAAGAGAATTCTCTTTTCTTAATTTATACAACTCTCCATAATTTTTAGGCTTAAAGTTCTTAAAGTATGTCCACAAATATGAATCTTTATGTCTAAGATTTGGATTCTCATAAATTTCGAGAGCACTTTTGTAAAGAGGTGCAATATTATTAAAAGTAAAATAACCTTCATATCCTGTAAATTTATCAATATCTACACTAAAAAAACTTTCATCTAAACTAATTCCTATGCTATATTTTCGTGTTTTTAAATCTAACGGACTTCTATTATTTAAATTAAAAGAATAAAAATTAAGAAAATGTTTAAATAACTCAATACGATCTTTTGAATATTTTTTCTTAAATAAACGATATTTACAAAACTGTATAAAAAGTACTATTTTTACAAGTCCAGACTTAAATAGGTTAAAAAAAAACATGATTATTATTTAGACATATAAAATTATAAAAATCATATTATTTTAAATCTTCTTTCTCCTCTACTCATAAACTTTTTATATATTTTCTCTCTACTAGAGGCTGTGGTTAAATCTTTTTTTAATAAAATATTTTTCAAGTTATAAATTTTTCTATTGTTTAAATTAAAAACATCTTTGAAGTTACCTTTAAAGTGGATAATTGGTACATTAGGATCACCAATCTTATTCCCCATATTAAGTTCTAAATTAAAAAAACCCCAAGTTGATGTGAAGTAATTATATTTATAACCAACATCTATTTTTTTTAATTTTTCTTTAAGAGGTATTTCGTTTAAGTCAATACAGTTTAAGAAATCTTGATCGAAGAACCAATTTAAATCTGTTTTCCCATTGATGAGATGAGTCTTTCTTAGGAAAAATTCATCCCACTTTTCCCAATGTTTATCATTTTCGCAATTAATCCAAAATTGCATTAATTCTTTTGACAATTCATTGACTCTTAAGCCCCAAACTCCACCATTTACCTTTGTCTTTACCGATTCCCATATACTTTTTTTTCTTAAGCTATCAGGCTTAGACATCAAACAATGTGTATAATAAAAATCAAATCCTTTAAATTCTTCAAACATTTTAAATGGATCTGCTTGAAAAAGTAAATCAACATCAAAAACCAAAAGTAAATCTAAATTACTTAAAGACTGAGTTATTTGATTAACTGCAAAGACTTTGTAGAATAGTAGTTTATTTTTAGATCTTTTATTATCAATTTTGATGAAATTAATATTAAATTTTTTATATCTATATTTAATTAATGGGTTTTTATAAAAAAAGAAAATATTGCAATTGTGATTGTATTTTCTTAAACTTTGCAAACAAACATTTATATAATTATTAGGAAGGCCATCATAAAAAAATATTACGTTTTGGCTTCCTTGTAACATATTTCTTTAAATATTAAACTTCATTATATTTTACTAAACTCAAAAAACTTAAAACAACATTTCCTAATTAATTAAGTTAATAATTTTTTATTAATCAAAATATTGATAATATTATTTATGTTATTATCTCAATTCATAAACTATATAAAGTTCTAAAAAAAATATAAATTAATCATGATTAAAAAAAGATTTAGTAAATTAAGAAAAAATTTGAAAAAGGTTTTAAATTTATTAAACAAACTTAAAAAAGATGCTTATGAAATAATATTTTTGCTACCTTTTTTACAAAAACCATTTCCAAATAATCCATTTGGAGAAAAAGCGCAAAGTTCTAGAAATAACTTTTTAGAACTGCATAAAATTGCCATTAACAAAAAAAACAAAAAAGTTGAACTATTTGAACGTGAATATGAGAGTTCAATAAACAAAGTTTGGTTTAGTGAATTGAGTCTAATAACTCAGACCTGCATTAAAAATAGTTCTTTAAATTTCAACCATGGGAGAATTTTGTATTCCTTATTAAGTAAGTACATTAAAAATAATATTAAGAATGAAGATTTAAATTTAACTATTCTTGAAACTGGAACTGCTAGAGGGTTTTCATCATTATGTTTATCTAAAGCAATTAATGATCAAAATATAAAGGGAAAGGTTATTACTATAGATTGTTTACCCCACAATAAAAAAATGTTTTGGAACTGTATTAGTGATATTGATGGGAAATCAACGAGAGAAGAACTTTTAATTAAATGGGAAAAAGAACTTAATAACATCATATTCATTCAAGGTTGGACTATAGAGACATTAAACAAATTAGGAGTTAATAGGATAAATTTTGCTTTTTTAGATGCCCAACATACTAAAAAATCAGTATTAAGAGAGTTCAGTTTTATTTATCCAAGACAAAAGAAAAATGATGTGATTTTCTTTGATGATGTCACACCATCTTTATTTCAAGGAGTTTGTGACGCAGTTGAGGAAATTAAAAGTAATTTTCCATATAAAGTAAGATATTTAGATTTTGACGAAAAAAGAGGATATGCGATTGCTACGAGAATATAATTTTCAGAAAGCTTAAATAATTCAAAATATTTTTGGATATTAAATTTTTCTTTTTAACCAATCAATTAGATCTTTAATTCCATCTTCTAATAAAATCTCTGGATGCCATCCTATCAATTCTTTTGCCTTGTTAAAGTTTGCGCATCTTCCAATATCACCTATTGGTTTATTTATATTATGGTTAATTGTTAAATCGCAATTAATATTTTTAATTATAATTTCCGAAAGTTTATTGATACTTGTGCATTTACTAGGACCTATTTGGATAACCCCTTTATTAGCAGCTTTGGAAAAAGTTAATTTTATTGCTTTAACCACATCTAGTGCGTGTACAAAAGCCCTTCCTTGCTCCCCATTTCCCCATATTTCTAGAATTTTATTTTCTTTAGAACAGCAAATTGCTTTGTAGCATAATGATGGTATGACTTGACTTGTTGATAAGGAAAAATCGCAATATTTACCATAAACATTGTGCAATGATAAAACTACAGTATTTGTGATATTTTCATTTGAAAGATAACCAGCCTCAATTTCGCCCATTAATTTACTCCAACCATAACCAGACTCAGGAGAAGCAGGGAATTGATCTTCCTCAATTAAAGGTTTAGAGGAAGTTGAAAGTTGTAAATTTCTGGGGAATGAACAAGCGGTTCCAACATAAATATATCTAGAGGGTCTATATTCTGATATTGCTTTTGTAACATTAGAGTTTATTAATAAATTCGTCCTAAATACATAAGACTCATTTGAAAAAACATATCCAATCCCAGCCACGATATCAGCCAGATGGATAACTATATCGCATTTATAAAAATGGGAGGCCCATATTTCATCAAAAACTGTTAAATCTGATTCTATAAATATTAATTCATTAAAAAATTCCCCACAGGCCTCTCTAAGGTGGGATATTTTACCCCTAGATAAATTATCAATTCCGATAATCTGGTTACCTTGTTTTTGGGGATAAGTTTTAAGAAGGTCAGCTGTTAGGTAACAACCGATCATTCCTGCACATCCAGTGATGAGTATTTTCATAAATATATTTAGAAATTATTTTCTTTTATCATTTTTAACGTAAATTTCTTCTTTGAAATCTGAAACTCTATTTTTCCAGGTATGTTCAGATTCAACGAGTTTTCTAGCCGCATCAGAAATATTTTGGAAAAAATTTTCTTTAGTAGAATATTTAACTGAGTATACTGTATCTACTAATTCTTTAATGGATTCAAAACTTAGAAAATGAAATTTTTCTTTAAAAATAAAATTTGCTTCGGAATCACTGGAAAATAATCCTATGGATCCCGAACCTAAAGCCTCAAAAACCCTAGTACTTATAATTCCCATTGGAGATGATGTGTGCAAAACACATTTTGAATTTGCTAATTTCTCGAAATAATCCTTCTGACTTAACCTTTTGCCATGAAAAAAATTAGAAAGAATGTTTTTAATTCGATTTTTATAAAAAGGCTTCCAATAAATAATAAGATCTCGGTATTGAATTTTCTTAATTAAAGGGAAATCAAAAATACAATAAAAAAGTTCTGACTGAATTTGCTTTCGTAAATCACTTTGAAGGTCTTTAAAATTCCAGTTTTGTAGAATACCTGAAAAAAATAAATCATATTTTCTATTCGCAAGTTTTCTTTTGTTGAATTTGCTTATATTTCTAAAACTGCATGCTAGTGGTAAAAACTTTGATTCAACTGAAGAACTATTTAAAGATTTAAAGTAATGCAAATGAGTAAATACTTTATCAAATTTAAAACTTTTAATTTCAGCTAATTTTTCGGGTAATCTTGTATATTCTTTATTCAAAAAAATTATATGTTTTATATCTTTTGCAAAAGATTTGTTTTTTATTATTGAGTGAGTAATTCGATTAATATTCGGATTGTCTAATAGCCAGCCATGATTATAAAAAATAAAATCAGGATAAAACTTTAACTTTTTTAGTATTAAACTAAGATCAATTTCTTTTGCACCTGAATAATGATAATAATTATTTGCTTCTTCTTTTAAAGTATTCATAAATTCATATTGATATGAAGCGGCGTTATAACTACTATAATCTGGACCAAAAACAAGAATATTCATAAATAGCTGATATCTAAACCAGAAGGAATTATACCACTATATTCAATTGATTTAATTTATGAAGCTAAAGAGTAAATTTTCTATTCAATCAATAGAAAATTTTTTGTTATTTTTTTCAATAGCTTATTTAATAATTCATTTTTCAAAAAGAGTAGAACTGTCCATACCATTCAATAAAATTTGCAACGCCTTCTTTTATAGAAGTTTTGGGTTTATAGTCAATAGCCTTCTCTAATTTTGAGGTATCTGCATAAGTAGCCTTTACATCCCCAGGCTGCATAGGCAAATACTCTTTAATTGCTTTTTTGCCAAGATTTTTTTCTATTTCAATAATGTATTCTAAAAGTGAAGTTGGTTTTGAATTGCCAATATTGTAAATAATAAAAGGGGCCCAACTTTCTCCAGGATTATCTTCTGAAAAATCAAAGTCTCTATTCTTAATGGGTGGTTTTTTTAATAGTCTTACTAAGGACTCAATAACATCATCAATATAAGTAAAGTCCCTAAGCATTTTGCCTTTATTAAAAATTTGGATTGGTTTATTGTTAATTATTGAATTAGTGAATAAAAATAAAGCCATATCTGGCCTTCCCCAAGGGCCATAAACTGTGAAGAATCTAAGCCCAATACATGGCAATGAATACAAATTGCTATAACTGTGAGCAATTAGCTCATTAGCTCTTTTAGAAGCAGCATATAAACTTATAGGATGATTGACTCCATTTTTTTCTGAAAAAGGCATTATGGTGTTCCCACCATAGACTGAACTACTACTAGCATAAAGAAAATTTTTAATTTTATTTTTTCTGCATAATTCAATGATATTTCCAAATCCTAATAAATTTGAACTTAAGTAAGCATCAGGGTTTTTTAATGAGTACCTAACCCCAGCTTGCGCTGCTAAATTTACAACATATTCTGGAGAAAAATTTTTAAAAATATTTTCTAATGATTTTTTATCTTCTAAATTACCCTTAATGAATATGAATTGTTCTTTATTTTTTTTTGCAAGTATTTCTAATTGATTTAATCTTGATTTTTTTAAATTAACGTCATAATAGTTATTCAAGTTGTCAAACCCTATAACAAAGTATCCAATTTCAATGCATCTTTTGCACAAATGATATCCAATAAATCCAGCGGCTCCTGTTATTAATACTTTCATCAGGGTCTATGACTATTTTAATTTTTCATAATAAATTATGACAAGCAGTTCTACAAATAACAAACTCAGTAATTAATGCTTTAAAAATTAACAAGTGCAATATATAATTTCTAAATTAAGCAAATGACTGAATAATGGAATTAGAAGAAATATTCATAGACCAATCAAAAACTATTCTCCAGGCAATAGAAGTTATTAATAAAGGCATCTACCAGATCGCATTAGTTATAAATAAAGATAAACAACTTATTGGAACTATTACTGATGGCGATATAAGAAGATCAATATTGAAAAATATAAGTTTAAAGTGCAGCGTTAAGAAAATAATGAACCAAAATTTTAAATTTTGCTCTATTAAGGATAACCCAACTTCAATTCTGCAAGAAATGAAAAGACACCGCATTCAGCAAATGCCACTTTTAAATGAGAAAGGAGTTGTTTTAGATATTTATATAAATAAAGATAATTATCATCCGCATGCTTTAGAAAATACTGTAGTGATAATGGCTGGGGGTAAAGGTAAAAGACTTCGTCCTTATACTGAAAACTGTCCAAAACCTATGATAAATATAAACAATAAACCAATTCTAGAAATTCTTCTAGAACAATATATAAATTGTGGGTTTAGAAATTTTTATTTCTCAGTAAATTATTTAAAAGAACAGATTAAAGATTATTTTGGTAATGGCGATAAATGGGATATATCTATAAATTACCTTGAAGAGAATTCTGAGTTAGGAACGGCAGGATCTTTGAAACTCCTTCCAAAGAATATAATCAAGCCAATAATAGTATCAAACGGAGATGTATTGACAAAAACTAACTACAGGGCATTAATAAAATCTCATGAGAAATATGCATTTAAAACAACTATTTGTGTTCGTGATTATGAAGTTAATATACCCTTTGGTGTAATAAATTCAGAGGAAAATCTCTTTAAAGGCATTTCAGAAAAACCCACATTTAATTTCAAACTTAATGCAGGTATTTATGTTATCAATCCAGAATTGATAGGTTTACTTGATAAAGAGGAATTTCTTGATATGCCTGATTTTTTAAACAAAATAAAAAATAATGGAAATAAAATAAATTTATATCCTATTCATGAATACTGGTTGGACATTGGTAGAGAGGAAACATTAAAACAAGCATGGGAAGATTGGATGAATTAAAATAGAAATTAATTAATGCAAGTCTATTTATGAATTTTAATATAAAAAATGGCTTAAATTTATGGAATGAGGCTTTAGATGTTATTCCTGGGGGGAATATGCTCCTTTCTAAAAATAAGAATCTTTATTCACCAAGTTTATGGCCTTGTTATTACTCTAAAGTTAAAGGGTCGAATGTTTGGGATATTGATGGAAATAAATATTTGGATTTTAGCAGCAATGGAGTTGGAGCTTGTTCCCTTGGGCATGCAAACAAAAATGTTGATAGTGAGGTTATAAAGACTATAAAAAACGGTGTAATGAGTTCACTTAATACTCCACTTGAAGTTTCATTATCAAAAACTCTTATATCTCTTCATAGTTGGTCAAATATGTGTAGGCTAGCTAGAACTGGCGGAGAGGCCAACTCTATTGCTATAAGAATTGCAAGAGCTTATTCAGGAAAAGATAAAATTGCTATATGTGGATATCATGGCTGGCATGACTGGTATTTAGCAGCAAATTTAAAAGGAAAAGATACATTGAAAGATCATTTACTTGAAGGGCTAGGAAGTAAGGGAGTACCAAATTTACTTTCTGGCTCTATTATCCCTTTACGATTTAATAATTTTGAAGATCTAGATTTACTTTCAAATAATAATGAAATTGCTGCATTAAAGATGGAAGTAACAAGGACAGTGCCTCCAAAGGAAAATTATCTAGAAAAAATAAGGAAAATTTGCGATAAGAAAAATATTATTTTGATTTTTGATGAATGTACTACAGGCTTTAGAGAATCTTACGGAGGTATACATTTAAATTATGGAATAAATCCTGATATGTGTATGTTTGGTAAAGCCCTTGGTAATGGCTATGCAATAAGTGCAATTATAGGAAAGAGAGAAATAATGATGGCAGCTTGTGAACCTTTTATAAGCAGTACTTTTTGGACTGAGGCAGTTGGGCCTGCGGCAGGGACAGCAGCTTTAAAACAAATGAAGAAGCTTAAAAGTTGGGAGAAATTACCAAAAATAGGTAAGCAAGTTAAAGAAATTTGGTCACGAAGTGCATCTAAACATAATTTACAAATTCAAATCAATGGCATTGATGCTCTTCCTACTTTTCAATTTATTTGTGATAAGCCAGAGGGATTTAAAACTGCACTAACAGAGTTAATGCTGGAAAAAGGGTTTTTAGCAACTACTTTGTTCTATCCAACTGTCGCTCACTCTAAACAAAATCTTAATGACTATAAAGAAGCTTTAGATGATACTTTTAAACAAATTTCAAGAGAGCTAAATTCATCTAATGGAGATCCTTCTAATTTATGTAAGAATGGATTTTGCAAACCAACTTTCAAAAGACTTAATTAGGAAATTGTCCAGAATTATTTCCATCATCCCAGCCAGATCAGGATCAAAAGGATTAAAAAACAAAAATATTTTAAATTTTCATGGCAAACCTCTTATAAACTGGAGTATTTTATATTCACTAAAAAATAAGTTAATAGATAGTTGTATAGTAACTACAGATAGTATTAAAATTGCAAAAATTGCAAAAGAGCAGGGAGCTGAGGTTCCTTTTATAAGAGATAAAAATCTTGCATCAGATAAAACACCAACAAGCGAGGTAATACTTGATGTCATAGAGAAATGTGATCTCAAAGATCAAGATATAATTCTTCTTCTCGAACCAACTTCTCCATATCGAACTATAGAAGACTTTCATAAAGGATTAAATTTGTTAAAAAAAAATAATTGCAAAAAAGTAGTATCTGTTTCACAAGCAATTAGTTCATCCTTCAGGTTCCAATTTATGCGTTCAAATGACGCTGCAGGAAGTTTATTGAATTTAGAATTTAATAATTGTCCTAATGACATGAGAAGACAAGAAATAATCAAAACATATTTTTTGGATGGAAGCTTTTATTTTTCAAATGTAAAAGCGTTTAAAGATAATCATGGATTCATAGGCGAATCTACTGGGACTTTTGAAACTAACTATTTTTCCACATTTGAAATAGATACTTATAATGATTTCAAACTATTAGAATCACTTTTTGAAAGTTTTGGTATGCCTTTCTAAAAAAATTCAATAGAAATTCAAAGTCTTATAGTAGAGTTAATAATGAATATCTTAATATTTGGCTCAAACAATTTTAATTACTGGCGCAGCTGGAAGAATTGGATCCGCAGTTGCAAAAGCTCTTTTTAATGATGGAGCAAGGGTAATATTATGCGATATTTCAGAGGAAAATCTATTAAAAATTTATGACGATTTATTCGAGAGAGATCCTTCAAGATGTTTTTATTTTTTAGTTGACACAACAAATGCAGAATCTATAGAAAAATTACTGGATTCTTATAAATCCAGATTTATCGAAAAAATTGATGGTGCTGTACATTCAGCCTATCCCACTTCATCAGGCTGGGGGGATTCGATTCAAAATTTGATGCCTGAGAATTTATTTGAAGACTTAAAAAATCAACTTGGCGGAGCAATTATCTTTTCAAAATTAATAATGGAATATTTCGTCAAGGAAGGTTCTGGCAACTTAATTCATATTTCCTCAATTCAAGGGATAAGTGCCCCAAAATTTGACCATTATGAGAATACTTCAATGACATCTCCAATTGAATATTCTGCGATTAAAGCTGGAATCATTTCCATCACAAAATGGTTAGCTAAATATTATAAAAATAAAAATATAAGGGTAAATTGCATCAGCCCTGGAGGCATATTAGATAATCAGGAAAAAGATTTCGTAAGGAAATACAGAGATAGTTGTTGCAATAAAGGTTTGTTAAATTCTGAAGAAATTGCTTCAGCAATTGTATTCTTACTCTCAGAAAAAGCATTTTCAATCAATGGACAAAATTTAATTATTGATGATGGGTGGTCACTTTAATGAACAAAAATATGTTTGAAGATTTTGAATATGTATTTAATAATCAAATCAAATTATTCATAAATTCAAAAATTGATATTAGAAATTATCCAAGGATTTTGAAAATGGCTATTGAAAAATATCTTTATTGTTTAAGTAATAAATCAATAAAACACATCCCAATCAATATTTTGAATAGCGGAGATGAATATACAAGTTTTCTAGTATTTTTATCAAGAGAAGCATATCTAAATAATTGTATAGAACTTGCTGAGGTTTCTTATCTTCTTAACAGAAGAATAAATAATTTTGAATGTTTCTACACTAGAGAAATTCCAGAAATTTTTCACTTAGACCATCCAATAGGTTCGGTTATTGGCCAGGCCAAACTATCTAATTTCTTAGTAATTTATCAAGGAGTCACAATCGGCGGTGATTTGAAATTAAGATATCCAAAAATTAAAGAAGGAGTTGTTTTATTTGCAAAAGCTTCAGTAATAGGGAATTGTAATGTAGGATCAAATTGTGCCATTGGCGCTAATAGTCAATTATTTCAGAAAGACCTTCAAGATAATCATTCAATTTCTCTAAGGAATGATTCTTTTCAATACATTAAAAAGATGAATTGGAATGTGAAAGAAAAATTTTTCAAATCATGCAAACTGCATTAGTAACTGGGGCAAATGGATTTATAGGATCTCACCTCGTCGAGTATCTCTATAAATGTGGCTTTAAAGTAAGAGCAATGTGCGAATATAATTCAAATGGGAGTTGGGGTTGGATTGACACTTTTCCAATGGATCTAAAATCAGATTTAGATGTTGTTTTAGGAGATATAAGAGATCCTCAATTCGTCAAAAAATCAATGAAAGGGTGTGACATTGTTTTTCATTTAGCCGCTTTAATATCTATCCCATATAGTTATGAAGCGCCATCAAGCTATGTTGATACAAATATCCATGGCACACTAAATGTTCTTAATGCAGCTAAAGAATTAGAAATATCAAAAATAGTTCATACTTCTACATCAGAAACATATGGTACTGCTCAGTTTATTCCCATAAGAGAAGATCACCCTATGGTGGGACAATCTCCATATGCTGCGACAAAAATCGCTGCTGATCAATTAGCTCTTAGTTTCTATAGAAGTTTTGGAACTCCGGTCACAATTTTAAGACCATTCAATACATATGGACCACGTCAGAGCACTAGAGCGGTAATACCAACAGTAATAACTCAAATTGCATCAGGTATGAAATCTATAAGATTAGGATCTTTAACTCCTACAAGAGACTTTAACTTTGTTTTAGATACTTGTGCTGCATTCAAAGCCGTCGCAATAAGTGAAGAAACTATTGGGAAGGTTATCAATTCAGCAAGTAATTTTGAAATATCTATTGCAGATACTGTAAAAATTATTTGTTCAATTATGAACTCAGATGTTGAAATTATTAGTGATTATCAAAGAATTAGGCCTGAAAAATCAGAGGTTAATAGATTATTTGGAGATAATACTCTACTTAAGACACTTACAGATTGGTCACCCCAATTCTCAGGATTAGAAGGATTTAATGAGGGTTTACGGATTACAGCTGAATGGTTTTCAGAAAAATCAAATTTGAAAAAATATTCTGCGAATATTTACTTAATATAATTATGGATCCAAATGATTTTGTTAAAGCCATAAAGCAGGTTTTAGAATTAAAAAATTTTCAACAATTTGTTCCTTTACATGAACCCATTTTCAAAGATACGCTTGCAAATTTTTATACTCAAGACTGTATCGAAAGTGGTTGGGTAAGTTCTGCCGGAGAATATGTTAAAAAGTTTGAAGAGTCAATAGCAAAATTTACAGGGGCTAAATATGCAGTTGCAGTCAATAATGGAACAGCCGCACTTAGACTTGGATTGCATCTTTTAAATGTAAAGCCAAATGATGAAGTCATTACATCACCTTTAAGTTTTGTAGCCACTTCTAATGCCATATCGCATTTAGGAGGTATTCCAAATTTTGTTGATATAGAAAAATCCTCTCTAGGTTTATCACCTGAATCTCTTGATCTATATTTAAGTGAAATTGCTTTAATAAAAAATGGAAGAATTATAAACAAAAATACCGGTCGTGTAATTAAAGCCATATTGCCTGTGCATGTTTTTGGTAATCCAGCAAAAATAGTTGAAATTAAAAAAATTGCTGACAAATGGGGTTTACCCATTATTGAAGATGCAGCAGAAGCTCTTGGTAGCTTTATTTCTTTAGATAATAAAAAAATACATTGTGGTCTATTAGGTGATTTAGGGGTAATAAGCTTTAACGGTAATAAACTAATTACAACAGGGGGAGGTGGAGTAATAATTACAAATAATGAAAAAATTGCTATGAAAGCAAAACATTTGTCTACGACGGCAAAGGAAAATCATCCCTGGGAATTTTTCCATAATGAAGTGGCTTGGAATGACAGATTACCAAATATAAATGCTGCACTGGGATTAGCTCAAATGGAAGTTTTAAAAGAAAGATTAGATAAAAAAAAGAAACTATATTTGAAATACCTTAACATTTTCTCTAAATTCGAAAAAATAGAGATTTTTCAAGGGAGACCTAATACTTTTCCAAATAACTGGTTAATTACATTAAGGCTTCTTAACCAAGATCAAAATATTCTTTATAAACAAAGAAATGAAATTCTGATTGAATCACATAAATATAAAATCCAAACAAGACCTGCATGGAAATTACTGAATAGTCTTCCTATGTATCAAAATAATCCATCGCAAAATACCGTAATAGCTAATGATCAAATAAACAGACTAATAAACCTTCCTAGCAGTCCTCAACTTTTAAAGTCATAAAAAATTATTCTTATTGCAACCTTCAAATATTCCAAATATGTAATTAATACTAAAGATTTTTATAAATTTTTATCTTAAAAGCAGAAAAAAAATAATAAGATCAAAAAAATCAGATTTCAAATAATAAAAAAAGCGTAAAATATTTTGTGGGGTAATATTAACTATTAAATTTCCAAACTTCTTTGGAGACTTTTAATAATTAATTAAATTTATCATTTTATATTTGAAAACTAAAATTTTTTCTTATTAATGGAAAGATTTCAAAATAGTTTTTTTTTGGTAATAAATTTTTTATCCTAAGGTATGTTTATTTTTATCTTTTTGAGCAAAGTTTTTGATAAAATTAAAAACATTAATTTATAAGAATTATTTTTAAAAATTTCTAATTTATAATGAAATATATTTATTATCTTACAAATGATATAAACCAAATTAAAGATAAATCTGAAATAAAATTTTTAGAAAAAAAATTTAAAAAGATTATAGTCTTAACTAATCAAAGAAATTTAAGTAAAGTTTATAAGTCTAAAAATATTAAGTATTTAAAATATAAAAACAAATTTAAATCCCAGGTAAATTTAATTAGGATTTGGGGAAAATTTATTTACTTGATCTCAAGAATAGCCAATACTAAAACAGAAATATATTTTCCTAAGAGAGAAAGATTCTATAATAATTCAAATATATCGAAAAAATTAATAGATTATCTTTGGAATTTGAAATTATCTGTTAACTCATTTATTCCCTATTATTCAGATATTTACTATTTGCCAATAATAATTTACAGAGAATTAATATATTTTATAAAACCTTTTAAAAAAAATAAAGGAACGAAAAAAAGTAGAAATAGGATTCTTATCCAAGATTCTGTACTTTATAATACATATTTAAATTACGGAATAAAAAAAGGTCCTGATTTTATTGAGAGTAAAACTTTGGCTTTTGTAAGATCATGGGATAATCCTTTCTATACTTATTTTGATAGGAATGCAGATGAATATATAGTCTGGAGTAAATCAATGGAGTTAGACATTAAAAAAGTCCAGGATTTTAATCCAAAAATAAAATGCTATTCAGGAGCAATTTTCCTTAACAACTTTAAAGAAGAAATAAAATTAATGCAAAATAATAAAAATATTTCTAATAAAAATTTTCAAGATATTAAATTTATTGGATATGCCGCAACATTCTGTGAACCCATATTAATAGATGCAGAAATTGATTTAATATTAGAGTTCAATAAGATTTTAAAAAAAAATAATTTAAGAAAAAAAATTCTTTTTAGACCATATCCATCAGTACCTAAAGGAAGGTATAAAAGACTTTTAAAAAAGGAAAATATTATTTATTTTAAAGGTTCTGGTTTATATTCAGACAATAAAGAAAAATATGATTTCTGCACACAATGCGATTATTTTATAAGTTTAGGAACTTCATTTACTTTTGAATCATTAATATCAAAAACACGAGTTTTACAACTTTATATAAATAAAGAAGATAGATTTAAAAAATATCAAAAATTAATCTTTGCAAGATTTGATCAATCAGACCACTTGCAAGATACTTTTAAAAAATATTTACATAATATATTTTCGGAGGAGGAAATTATTAATTTCGATTCAGAAAATGATTATTTCAAAGAAAGCTCAAATTATGAATTATTTAAAAAAATTGGAATTGAAATCGAGTGATATTTAAAAAAATATATGACATAAAAAATAAAAAATTTTTTATTATTAGAGCACTTTCAGCTTTCCTTAGATTTATACCTCAACTTGTAATAATTAAACTTATTTCTCCTAAAGTATTTGGAGAATATAGTCTCTTCATAACTTTTACAGTATTAGTAACTTCAATAGGCTCTATAAATTTAACAACAGGTTACATATCGAAATTTAATAAAAAAATTGACCAAAGTAAAAAAAACAAACTATTCCTAATTAAATTACTATTAGGAATAAATTTTTTTACAGCTCCGATACTTACTTGTATTGGACTATTTTATAAAATTGAATTTTTAGCGGATTTTATTTTACCAATAATTTTATATATAATTACAGAAAGTACGATTTTAGAATATCAAAGATTTAAATATGCTTCAGGAGATTATATTTGGCTTACAAATAATGATTTGATCGCTGCTATATCTACATTTATATCAATAATTTTGTCTTACATCCTTTTTAAATCTCCGGTTTCAGATTTAGGATTTCTTTTTTTAAGTATTAAAAACATTATTATTCTTAATTATGAGTCAAACCTTTTTTCCAAATTTAAATTGGAAAGTATTCAATTTAATCCTAAGTACTTATTTAATACATACTATTATCTAATTAAAACTGGAATAAAAGAAATAATTCAATTGCAGTTTTTTACATTTGTTCTTTTTGTAGAGAAAATTTTAATTAAAAAATATATTGGGATACTTCCTCTTTCAATTTTCTCAATTAGTTCTAGTGTAATGGGTAATATCTCCTCAATATTATTACTTCCAAATTTTGTAAGAGCACGGAATATTATATTTACCAAAAAAAAAGAGCAGATAAAATCTTTCATTTTTAATTTGTTTATTAAATCAAGTTTAATTTCGACTTTTTCTATACCAATAAATGCTTTTTTGATTTCATTTTATTTAATTAAAGATTATAGTCTGCCTCCACTCAATTTTATTTTACTTATTGGAGTTGGATCCTTATCTTCAAATATGAGTTCAATTTCGGCAATTTTATCACCTATATTTGCATTAAATAAAGAAAAAATGAAAATAGTATTTTTACTTTCAATAATATTAATTACACCATTAATAGTTATTAGCCTTATGGATAATTATCTCACAAATAATATTAATTTTATAATAGTTTTATTACTTATTTTTACTCATTCTTTTTTTCAATTATTATGTAGGATCTATAATATATGATATCTTTATTAAGCGAAATATTTTTATTTTTATTTTTATTTGAATGAGAACCAAAAGATTGTTTATAATATCAGCAATAAATATAACTAGTGGCGGGCCTGGAAGAATTCTTAATGAGTGTTTAGAAAATTCAACAAAAATACTTGATAAATTTAAATTAATTGCTTTAATCAATGATAAAAAATATATACATAAATATACAGAATTGTCCCAAAAAATAACATTCATATGTTTTCCTAAATCCAATAAAAACTGGTTATTTAGAATTTTTTATGAATATATTTATTTCTTTCAATTTTCTAGAAAGTTTAGTATAGACATTTGGTTATCTCTTCATGATTGCAGTCCATTTGTTAAGTCAAAAAAACAATTTGTTTATTGTCATAATCCAGATATATTTTCAAAATTTAGATTTAGTTATTTGATTCATGATCCATTATTTGTAATTAGAAAATATCTTTATAGATTTGTTTATTTAATAAATATCAAATCTAATTGCGCAGTAATTGTTCAACAAGACTGGATTAGAAAAGAATTCTTTAAAATTTTTAAATTAAAAAATATAATTGTTGCTAAACCTAGTATTGAAAGTTTAACAAAAGCAAAAAATAAAATAAATTCGAATAACATTAAGACTTTTTACTATCCATCATTTCCAAGATCATTTAAAAATCATGAAGTTATCTGTAATGCCGTCGAAATCCTAGAGAATAAATATAAATGGGAAGGAGAAATAATTTTTACTATTAAAGGAAATGAAAATAAATATGCAAAAAATCTTTGGAAAAGATTTAATCACCTTAAAACAATTACTTGGGTTGGAATTCAAAAGGCAAAAGATAATTACACTATTTTTAAAAAGGTAGATTGCCTTTTATTCCCTTCAAGATTAGAAACTTGGGGACTTCCAATTACCGAAGCTAAGATTCTAGATTTACCTATAATAGTTTCTGATCTTCCATATGCACACGAAACAGTAGGGGACTGTAGAAAAGTAAAGTTTATAAATCCGGATGATCCAAAAAAATTAGCTAATATTTTATTTCTTTTAACTAAAGGTAAACAAATATTAAATATTTCTATAGCAAAAAAGATTGATAACCCTCATACAAAAAACTGGGATGAATTATTTCAAATAGTTTGTAATAATTATTGAATAAAATAAATTAAAAAATATGATTTAAAATAGTAAATCTAGTTTTTAGAAGTGATAAACATTCAAATATGATCAAAAATTCAACAGATTTTAAAATTGATGTTGTATACGTTAATTATCATTCATACGATGACATTATAAGAAGTATTAATTCCTTATATAAAATTTTTTTAAAAGACCCTAGTTTATTTTTTAATGTGTTCATAGTTGACAATTCATTTTGTGAGGCAAGAAATGAATTATCTACACGATTAGTAAATTATTCAACAAGTAAAAATCATGAATCATTTCAAATAAAATATATCCCATCAAACTCTAATATAGGTTTTGGTTCAGCCTGCAATAAAGGATCTAAACATGGAAAATCAAATCATATATTATTTGTAAATTGTGACACTGATTTTAGAACTACGAATATTAAAGAATTAAAAAATTTATTGTCATTGTGCAAAAATAATGTTGCTATTGCTGCGCCAAAAATAATAAACGAAAATAATTATTTGCATTCTTCATGCTTTAGTTTTGATCCAATTTCAATACTTCTAAAGCCTTTTAGAACAATCAGAAAAATAGGCAAGTTTACAAAATTCATTCCAGAATATTCTTTAATAAAAAAAAGAATTGACAGGATTACATACGAAGGCTTAGATAAAAGCAAGCCAACCTTGGTTGATTGGCTTTCTGGATGTTTTCTTATTATAAGACGAGATTTTTTTGAAAGTGTTGAAGGATTTGATTCTAGATTCTTTATGTATTTTGAGGACGTAGATATATGTAGAAAAGCGAGGAAATTCGGATTAAAAACATTGTTTGAACCAAGAATAAAAATTGTACACAGGGGTTCTTATCAATCATCAAGAGGTAAAAATTTAATAAATATCCTTTTATTCAATAAGGCCGCTAGATATCATATAATTTCTTGGTTAAAGTATCTATATAAATGGCGTTTTGATTTTTATTGGAAAATATTATCAAAATTCAAATCTAAAACAAAAAATAATGATTATATCGACAATACTATTGAAAAATATAATTTGAATTTTTCATCATTTGAAATATTTGAATATGAATCTAATTATCCAAAAAAAAGTAGGGATATTTAAATCTTAAATAAGAAATTTTTATTTTTAAAAATTTATTAGATAAAAAGATTTTTTTATTTAATAATTTGATTTTCATTTAATTAAATTGATGCTAATTTTATTAAAGACTGTATTAATAAAATTTTAATTTTATTAAAGATCCCATGTTTTCTGAATTTATTAATAATATAACTGATAAAAATTATATCTTTTACACATTATTTTTTTCTGCGTTTATTTCATATTATTCCTATTTTTTCATTATAAAAATATCTAAATTATTAAAAATTGAAAAAGCTCCTTCTAAAAAAAGTCAACATAAAAAACCTATTTCTCATCTCGGTGGAATATCTCTAGTAATAGGGACGCTTTTATTATTTTTATTTATAATGCTTTTCGATAAAAATTTATTTAATTCTAGTATTGCCTACAATAATTTAATTACTATTTCGTTCTGCTCTATTGTAATCTTTTTAACTGGTTTAGTTGATGATTTAAAAGACCTTTCACCATTTTTAAGATTATTTATACAAACAACAATTTCTTTATTCTTATGGATTCAAAATATTAGATTTCCAGATTTTTTAAATTTGGATTTCTTCAACATATTTAATTCAAATATATTTTTTTCAAACTTATTAAGTCAGACTATAGTCGTACTTTGGATTGTAGGGTTAATTAATGCCATAAATTGGTTAGATGGACTGGATGGATTAGCTACAGGAATATCTATTTTCATAGCTATAGGGTTATTTCTTATAAATCTTATAAATAACCAAATTGAATATGCCATATTCTGCTTATTACTAATTGGCAGCTGTTTAGGATTTTTATTTCATAACAAATACCCTGCAAAAATCCTTATGGGAGATAGTGGTTCTTATTTTTTGGGTTTTTCACTATCTACTTTAGCTTTATTGACTTCACAGAATCTAGATCCAAATAAAACAAATTTAGTACCACTATTTTTTCTTTTTGCAGTACCGGTATTAGACATGGGCAGAGTAATTTTTATTAGAATTCTGAATAAGAAATCCCCTTTTTATGGAGATAGAACACATCTTCATCACTTATTTTTGAACAAAAATTATTCACATCCACAAGCAGTAGTTATTATATATATTTTAACTAACTTTTCAGTATCTATATCTTTAATTCTAACAAATTTTAGAATTGGAGTAATATGGACATTAATCTCTAACTTCCTATTATTTATTGGCTATAAAAGAATAAAATTAACTAATGCTTTGATAAAATAAATAATACATTTGTTTATTCATTTTACAAAGCATTATATAATCTAAAAAGTAAACTAATAATATGTCCCAAATACAAGAAGATAATCAAAACTACCTTTCTAATGATTCATCTGATGAAATAGAATTTAAGCCTTTATTAGAAATACTTAAAAGAAACAAGATCATAATTAGTAAATTTATATTGATAAGTTTATCAATAAGCGGTGTATTTTTTTCTTTTACAAAACCTAAATTCTCTGGACAGTTTGAAATTGTTTTAAAAATGAATAGTAGGCTTGAAAATATTGGTTCAAGAATTGAAAATCCTGCAATCAGAAATTATTTTAATATGGGTAGACAAAAAAATAGAATTAAGACAGAAGTTGAAATTTTAAAAAGTCCATCTGTACTTATGCCAGTATTTTTATATGCAAAAGAACTTAAAAGCAAGTCATCGCCAAAAGTAAACAAACTAAATTATAGAGAATGGCAAAAAAAACATTTCTCTATAAATCTTAAGAAAGGTACCTCAGTATTAGACATCAAATATACAGGAGAGAATAAAAAAAATATCCTTAATATCCTCAATAAAATTTCAGCCACCTATCAAGAGTATTCAAAAAAAGATAGAGTGACAAATATACAAAAAGGAATAATTTATATAGATGATCAAATTAACTTATATAAAAATAAATCTCTGGCATCTTTAAAAGAAGCTCAAGAATTTGCTACTAAAGAAGATTTACTATTCCAACCCTCTATTGGATTAAAAAAAACTGATTCAAAAAACAATTTGCTCTTAGAATCCTCTGTTGGGATTCCAGCTTCTATTGAAAGTGTAAGAGTGCAAGCTTCTAATGAACTAAGAAATATCGAAGAGCAAATAAATCAAATAAAGAATTTAAAAAATAAAGAACAAATTATCTTAATTGGAAGGACTTACAGAGATCTTCAAGAAAATATTTTATACAAAGAGTTGGATATTCTTGATCAAAAGATAGCGATAAATAAAACATATTATCTTGATACAGATATAAAAATAAAAACTTTGCAAAAGCAAAGAGAAAATATTATAAATGCTCTTTATGATTTGACTTTAAATAATCTTGAAGCTAAAAGAAACATTTTTTCTACAAGAAAAAAAGCATATACAAGGAGCAAAGATGTACTCATAAAATATAGAGAATTGATGAATCAATCATTACGAGATCAAGCAACTTTAGATAAGTTAGAAAGTCAGGGGAGATTTTTATCTTTAGAACAAGCCCGAAATGAAGCTCCTTGGGAATTAATAACGAAACCAAATATTAAAGAAAAACCTATTTCACCTGGAATTAAATCATTTTTGCTAATGGGATTAATAATTGGTTTAACATCTGGAACAGGATATGCTTTTTTTAAAGAAAAAAGAGAAGGCATAATTTATACTAAAAAAGAAATTTTTAATTTACTAAAAAATGCAAGTATAGTTGATTTAGAGGGTTTTAAAAATTATCAACTTGAAGAAGATAATATTTTTAAGCTTATAAAAGTTATTGAAAAAAATGAAATTGATAAAATTGGATTTTTACCAATAGGATCTTTCGATAAAAATAATCTTAAAGATATTCAAGATAGCTTGGATTTTTTAAATAAGAATTCAGAAATTAAATTAATTAGTAAGATTTCTGAATATGATACTTTTGAGAAATGTATTTTGATAATAAAGTTAGGCTTAACAACTAAAAGTGAAATTTTAGTTAAAAAAGAAAATTTAGAAATGTTAAAAAAAGAGATTATTGCTTTCATTTGCTATTTATAAACATAAACTTTTATCAACTAAAACCTACAAATTTGGATAATAAATTTTGAATTAAATACTTCAAAAAATACTCAATAACAAGAACTCTTTAAATAGATCTTTATAAATTAATAACCTATAAAAATTTGACTAATTAGAGGGAAGTCAAAATTATCCATTGTTCATTCTCATAAACTTTATCTAATTTTTCTATTTTCTGATAATATTTAAACCAGTTAATAGTACTATTAGCTTTACTTTTGCGAATTAAAATATGACTTATATTATTTTTTCTCATAAGTAAAGAATGAAATTGGCTCCAATTTTGTGAAAAAAAATTATTATTATCTTGAATCCTTTTTAATATCCCTGGCTTTAAATATTGTCTCGAATACCTAATATTGCTAATGAAAAAATTATGCTTACTAAGAGCAGAAAGATTTGTTGCATTAAATGGTTCTTTTCTATTAGGGTAAAAATTATCATTAGTAATAATTATTGAATTTGAAATTGGTATTTGATTTAAAGCATCCAACAATTTAGATTCATTAGCAGTATCATAAGGAATTGAACTCGATGGATTATGTACTAAGTCATACAAACATAAATTTGAATAAGAAATTAATGCCAAAAGAAAAGAAATTAGGTACTTGTAAGACTTAGGGTACTTTATTACGAAGTAAATCAAGAAATTAATTGTCGTTAAAATAACTACTAATGTTTTAAAGAAAAATAGTATCTCTATATTATTAGCAGTAAAAGTATATCCATCTATAAAATATAATTCTTTATATAAATTTATTACGTCTATTGATTCCTTGATTTCAACATTACTTATTATTGGAAAAGTTATACAGATTAAATAAACAATCGGAAAAGTAAAAAGTAATATTAAATTTAGTTTTAATAGTTTATTACTTAGTTTTAAATTTATATTTTTTAAATTTAAAAATTTTTTATAGAGATAAGAGACAGCAGTAAATAAAAATAAAAGAAGTAGAGAAATTTTTAATATATCAATTTTAAAATTATAAATTTGATTAATAATATATTTATAATTATTACTAACTAAAGAAAAAGATGCAATTTCTAATTTAATATCTTTATTTAGAGAATTAAGAGTAATCAGCCAAAATATTGAAATCAAACTAAATAAAAATTGATTTATTGGGTTAACAAATTTCCCAAAATCTTTAAAAAGAAATTTAAAATTAAAGTCAAATTTATCTAAAAAATAATAAATCGCGAGAATAATTAAACCAGCTATAGAGTATTGTGGTTTAGAAACAAATGCAAATAATATTAAAGAGTAGCTAAATAAATAAAATTTAGAATTATAAAATAATAGTGAAAAAGCTGAAAATATCGCAATGCCAGTCATCAGGGAATTCTGCATAACATTATGATTAAATGGCAGTTGTATAAAAAATTGAAAAAATGATTTTGGCAAAATAATTAAACTTGAATAATTCAAAAATAATGAAGGAATAAATGTAACTAATGCTGTCACCAAATAAGAAATATTAAAATTTTTAGAAATTGAAAATGTTAATAAAAAAACAGCAATAGTAAATGCTGTTGCACTGATTAGTGGAATAATTACTAAAGTAGAAATCTGAACGTTGATAATAGAAAATTTATCTAGTAAGCCTGCTAAGATGGCTGGCCCAAAATGATAAGACTCTTGATAGCCAGATAAAGATAAAGTTTGGGAAAAATCACTATACTTAGAAATAGAATTTGCATGATTTAATGCAAAAGACAGATCTATTGACCATAACAAACCCTCTTTATTTTGAATTAATCTTGCAAAATAAAGACTAGAACCTCTTCCTATTAAGGAAAAATATGATAAAACAAAAAGTGAATATATTACTTTATTAGTATGCTTTTTAAACCATAAATGGAAAGAATTATGAATAAAAACAATAAAATAATAAGCTAAAATAAAAAAATTAAGAATTAATATAAACTCAATAAAAGATGAATTTTTAAATAATAATTTAAAATAAAAAATTATCGTTAGAGTGCAAAACGATATTAAATACCTCACATAACTATTTATAAATAAAAATTTATTTTTTGAGTCTGGAAATATTTTTATATTCATCAGATATTATTATAAATAAATCATATCTATTAATACTATATAAAAATACTAATCATTTTTAGTAAAGGATAAACTTAATTAATGGAAATCAGTTTCATAATCCCAACAATCAATAGTAAAGATTTTATAGCAAAGACTGTAATCGAATTATACGATTACTTTAAGTACAGAGAACTTAAATTTGAAATAATTATTGTTCAAGATAGTGATGAAAAAGATTTATGGAAAAAAATAAAGAAATTATGCAAATCAAATACTAACATACGGGCCATAAAGTTATACAAGAATTTTGGTCAACACTACGCTAATCATGTAGGGTTTATTAGTGCAAAGGGTAAATTTATTATAACTTTAGATGATGATGGAAATATCCCTCCCGATCAAATTAGTGTTTTAATAGAAAAACAAAAATCCTCAAATGCAGAATATGTTATTGGAAACTTTATTAATAAAAAACAAACTTTTATAAGAAAACTCGGAACTTTATTTATTAACAAATTTTATAAAATTAATTATGGAATAAAAAATGATCTTCATATAACAAACTTCAGATTAATAAAAAATAACTTAATAAAAAGGGTGATAAGTAAACAACTAATCTTTCCATTTACATCAGCTCAATTACTAAATGAAACAAAAAAAGTATCTTGGGCCTCAGTAAAATATAGAATTGGTTATCGACAAAACTCTTCCTATAGACTAATAAACCTTTCTAAACTATTATTTAACGTCATAATATTCTACTCAAATGATCTTATTTCAAAACTAACAATACTATATATTCTTTTATCGCTTCTAGTAATTTCAACATCCACTTTTCTTTACTTGTTTTCTATTTTTAATAAAATAGCTTTTATAATGACGATAATAATCTCAATTCTTTTTGTTTTCCAAATATTACTATTGAGATTAATTGCAAAATATTATGACAAACATAATAATAAGAAAAATCATCATGAAATAATCTCTTCAATTGAAGAGTTAAGCTAATTTGAATAAACACATAATTATTATTGGCGGACAACGATGTGGTACCTCATATTTATTAAAGCTATTTAAATTATTTAAAAATTTCAATATTACAAAACAAATATTTCCTGAACCTAAGTATTTTTTAAATAAAAAATTAAACTACGAAGACTATAGAGAGAAATTTTTTCATAAAAATTGTGAATCTAAATCTATATACGTTGAGAAATCAACTTCCTACTATGAATATCCAAATGCTATTAAAAATATTGATTTAACTATAAATAAATACTTAGTTATTTTGCTCCTCAGAGATCCAATAAAACGAGCTATTTCAAATTTTTGCTTCTCAAAAGAAAATAATCTTGAAAAACTAGAAATCAATGAGGCCTTTGAAAGAGAACTAAATCCAAATACAAAAAAAAGAAAATACCATGAATCAACTGATCCTTTAAGTTATTTAAAAAGAAGTAAATACTTGGAAATAATAAAAAATATCGAAAAGGTAATTACTCTAGAAAGAGTAGTTTTACTTACTTCAGAGGAATTATTTTTAAATCCCAAAAAAATATTTGAACTTCTTAGTAAGAAAAATTATTTCCATATTAAAAATCAAAGAGAAAATAATTTATTAAATAATCTACCTCGAGAAAAAATTAATTTTTCAGTAAATAATAATTTTTCTATATCTTTAAAAAATGAAATTCTTGAAAAACTTAGAAAGCACTTTTATGAAGAATATTACCTAATATCAAATTTATATGAAATTGATACTTCCTTATGGAATTAACTGTTATAAATTAGAATAATGAGTAGTTATAAAAATACTAATTAAATAAAATTTTATAATGATGAAAACTCCTAATATAAAATTTAATAATCCATTAATCACAAAAAAAGGGGCTATTTATATAAAAAATGTAATTGAATCTGGTAATTTTTCTGGACCTAATACCTATACTCAAGCTTGTGAAAATTTTTTAAAAAGCTATCTAAATGTTAAAGAAGTTCTATTAACTCCATCATGTACTTCAGCATTAGAAATGACGGCTTTATTATTAAATATTAGAGAAGGAGATGAAATTATTATGCCTTCTTACACATTTGTTTCAACTGCAAACGCATTCGTAATTAGAGGAGGAAAACCAGTTTTTGCAGATATTGACAAAGAAACAGCAAATATTAATTATAAAAATATTGAAAGATTAATAACTAATAAAACTAGAGCAATAATATTAGTTCATTATGCAGGAATTTCCTGTAACTTTAATGAAATAAAATGCATTGCACAAAAATATAATCTAGTAATTATTGAGGATGCAGCACAAGCTATTGGGTCAAAATATTATGAAAAAAATTTAGGATCTTTAGGAGATTTTTCATGTTTTTCATTTCATCAAACAAAAAATATACATTGTGGAGAAGGAGGAGCATTAGTTATTAATAATAAAAATTTTATTGAAAGAGCAAGAATCATAAGAGAAAAAGGAACAAACCGGCATGCATTTTTAAAAAAATTCGTCTCTAAATATTGCTGGGAAGATATAGGATCATCGTACTTAACCTCAGAATTAAATGCAGCCTATCTTAAATCGCAATTAGAATCAATTAATCTTATTACTAAAACAAGAAGAAAATATTGGAATACTTATTTTAAATTTTTTCAAAATAATGAGAGAATTTTAGAATTATTTGAAATTCCAATTATTCCTTATTTTTGTGAATACAATGCTCACATGTTTTACTTAATTTTTAAAATTAATAATCAAAGAGATAAATTAATTAATCTTCTTAAGAAGGTTAATATAGAATGCTCCTCTCACTATCTGCCATTACATTTATCACCATTTAGCAAAAAAAATAATTATTGTAATTACAAATTACCAAATACAGAAAACATTTCGAATAATATTATTAGGTTACCGCTTTGGTCGAAAGAAGGTTTACCTTGTAACTACATCTGCAATAGAATTAATAAATTAATTAATGATTTATAGCCTACAAAAAATCATATGGGTATTAATATTAGAAAATTCATTAGCAAAATAATTATAAATTTTTAATGTATAAATCCATTCCAAATTTCCACTTAAAAATATTCAATAAATACATCTTGATTTTAATACCTTTGTGGTGGGAATTATTAGCTCTATTGAGTTTTATACCAATCTCTGATCTTGAATTAGGAAGTACATTTAGAAGTAATATTCATACATTATTTTTGATTCCATTTATCTTATTTTTCTTCCCTTTTCTGACAATTAAATTATTTAATATAGATAAAATTATTACTACTTATGAAAAAATAAACTTCTCATTTATTTATATCTTTTTTTATTTATTTGCATTAATATCACTATTTCAATTTTATTTTTATGGTATACCCGCATTAGATCCTAATCCAGATGTAGCAAGAATAGATTGGGAAAAATCTGGTAATTTAATACTTAAGGCTTTAGCAGAAATAACATTTAGAATATCTTTTATATTGACGGCAGGGAAAATTATACTTAAGAAAAAACTTAACATAATAAATATTAGTACCATAATTTATAGCTTTTTATATTGTTATTTAATGAGTACCAGATCATTATTTATGGAATATTTTTTTTATATTATTATGGCCTATTTTATACAATCAGAAACTATTGATTTCTTAAAAGAAAAAAGTGTTATCTTTTACAAAAAAATATTTAAACTTTTGAAAAGAAATTTTTTGTATTTATTCTTTGGCTCTAATGCAATTTTTATTTTTATTTTATTGGGTCAAATAAGGATGAGAGGGGAAGATTTTAATGCCTTTGAATATGCACAAATAGATATAAATATTCCTCTGATTTTGCAACCTACTATTAGTTGGTTATGGTTATATTTAATTGCAAATATGCATAATTTAAGGTTAATAATAGATGAATCTTTTACTAATGATGCTTTTAGTAATGTATTTGGAGGATTACTCTCTGCTTTTAAAATAGTAGATTATGTTGAAGGTAATTCTTATATCTATATAGGGAAAACAAATCTGGGAACTGCTCTAAGAACATGGATAATGGATTTTGGCCCTGAGAGAGGTATTATATTTTTTGGATTAGCCTGGTCTTTAATAATATTAATTTATCTCAATACTAAAAATATACACATAAGATCTTCCCTTTCAATAACAATTATATATTATGGATTTATTATTCCAATAACATCAAGAATAGAAGAAGTAGTTTATTTGGCTCCTATTTTATTTTTATTCTTCCTAGATAAAGTAAGAAATATTAAATTGTTCTTTAAACATTAATATTGAATCTTAAAATTTTTTTATTTATGTTTTGAGCTTTCAAAATAAACATTAGAGATATTCATAAGGTGGAATTTAAAACCACTTATTTAATTTTTTGAAAGTTAATCTTATATCAATTATGGAAAAATATATTAGATTTATAATCTTTTAAAAGCTTTTAAAATCTAATAAGCTTTTTTTAAAATAAATTTAATATGGCTTAGCAGTAAAACATATAGAAGGAGCAAAACTAGCTGGGATAATTGATATAGGACTGGTTTTAATAGAAGTGATTTTAAAATTTTGTCTTATATTATGTTTTAACCATCTCCAGTCAAATCCTATATGCTTTGTGCCATGCGGTGGTATTTTATCTAATCTATATATACCTGCCCAGAATGTTTCTATCCATTTATATTCTTTATAACGTAAATAACCCATAATTTTAGAACCAACATTTTTTATAATTATTGCAGGTCCAATTTCAATAGGTACTGAACAAGCTAATAATTTTGGTTTTTTATCAGCCATTAATTTAAGAAGATAGGGCACAACGTACTCTGGGATATGTTCAAAAGTTTCTAAAGCTACATATATATCTACATCATCAATATCATTTAAATGATCCTCTGCGTTTCCTCGAATTAAAGTAAAGTTTTCATTTGCGCCGTAATTATCTAGACAATAGTTGTAAAAGTTTTCAGTAGGTTCAATTCCTATGTAATCAATCTTATAGTTCTGATTATTTAAAAATTTATATAAATTTCCTGTTCCACAGCCAATATCTACAACCTTAATTGGCATTGAGAAAGAATTTTTTTTTTCTAATGCTTTAAAAACAGTATTAATCCATCTATATCTAAAGGTATGAAGATACTTAACAATAAAGTTAAAGTTTTGATAATAATGATAAATTTCTGCTTTTGGTACTTCTTTAACCATAATTTCATTATTTATAAGTTTTTATAATAACCTATTTTATTGTTTTTATTAATCAGGTTAAAATGTTATCTCGAATTTTCTAATTTGAAAAATTATAATTAATCATAATATTTAAATTATAAAAAAAAATATGTATTTTTCTAATCTAAGCTCTCAAAAAAATTCTTAAATATTTTCTTACAAACTTAGATAAGAACTGCAATAAAAAATTTAATTATCTCATTATTTGATTACTAAATTTTTTTCCGGTTCACTATGAATATAAAATAATTGAACTAAGTTAATAATTGCATTTGATTTTTCTTTTTTTATTATTTTTTTCTTCTTAAATAGTTATTCATTAAAAATTTTCTTTAATTATTCCGCTTTGATCTTACAAAAATATTTTGAAAGAATTATTTGATTAGGGAGATCTTTTAATCTAATATTTAATTAAACTCCTTTATAAATATTATGGGTTTAGGATATTTTGAGGTTATTTATATATGAGTATTAAAAGAAAGATATGTGTTGTAACAGGATCAAGAGCAGAATACGGCTTACTTAAGTGGGTTATTGATGGAATTAAAAATTCATCAATTCTTGAATTACAATTAATTGCTACAGGGATGCATTTATCTCCTGAATTCGGTTTAACAGTAACTGAAATATTAAATGACGGATATAACATAGATAAAAAAGTTGAAATGTTGTTAAGTTCTGATTCATCAGTTGGGATAGCTAAATCAATAGGACTTGGAATTATTGGATTTGCTGATGCTTTAAACGAATTAGATCCTGATTTATTAGTAGTATTAGGGGATAGATTTGAAATTCTGTCAGCGGCTATTGGAGCCATGTCTTCAAGGATTCCAATTGCTCATATACATGGAGGAGAATCTACAGAGGGGGCAATTGATGAATCCATAAGACATAGTATTACAAAGATGTCTCATTTTCATTTTGTCGCTACTGATCAATATCGAAAGAGAGTTATACAATTAGGAGAAAATCCAAATAAAGTTTTCAATTTTGGCGGTCTTTCTATTGATAATATTAATAAACTAAACCTTCTTAGCAAAGAAGATTTAGAAAAAAAAATTAATTTTAAATTTGGATATAGAAATTTATTAGTAACTTTTCATCCTGTAACTCTTGAAAAAGGCTCTTGCAGTAATCAAATGGATCAGCTACTGGAGGCAATTTCTGATCAAGATCAAACAAATGTTATATTTACCCTACCAAACTCTGATAACGATAGCAGAATTATTTTTAATAAAATAAGCAATTTTTGTCGCAAAGATAAATCCAAATATAGTTTTTATAATTCATTAGGCCAATTGAACTACTTATCGTGCTTAAAATATGTTGATGCAGTAGTTGGTAATTCATCTAGCGGACTTCATGAAGTTCCTTCTTTTAAAATAGGAACCATTAACATTGGTGACCGGCAAAAGGGAAGAATATTTGCAGAAAGTATTATTAACTGCGAATCAGATAAAAATTCTATTAAAGAATCAATTAATTATTTATATTCAAATGAATTTAGGGAGGTTCTTAAAAATGTAAAAAATCCCTATGGAGAAGGTGGAGCAAGTTCAAAAATAGTATCAGCCTTGGAAAATATAAATTTAAAAAATCTTTTAAAGAAAAAGTTTTATAATATTGATTTTTTACAATAAAACTATTATTTTTTGGGGCGATTTCATTCTTGAAATAACTATAAATTATTTTAGATCGATATCTTGAAACTTAAACTTAAATTATTCAAACCTTAAAAAAAGTATTTTCAATGATCAAGATTTTTCATTTCTAGTTCATTTATAAAATAAGAATCAGATGTAAATTTTATTTTCTTAGTTAAAGAGCTATCAGCATTAGATAATAATAATTTTGGAATAAATCTAAAATCCATTGAAACTCTAGTTTTTCCTGTTTTATTTATGTAATCTCCATGTTTATATATTGATGTATTTAGTATTGCGTATTCTCCTGGTTTTAAATTTAAGGGAACATAATCTTCAAATCCTAAATTTTTTTCAACTTGTAGAGCTGAAGAATTATTACATTCATTTAAAGCATAAAAACAATTAATTTCTCCTATTGGATGTAAATAATTAGAATCTCTATGAAATTCAAAGACTGATACATTATTTGGGAAGTGGAATCTAATAGTTGGATATCTTTGAATCGCCCATTCTCCTAAATAACAAGTCTCATCTTTGAGTTTATCGACTATTTCAAGACAAAGTTTCTTATAGTTCTGCCAGAATTCAGAAAGGAAAAAAGAAGGTTGATCAAATGTTGAATATATCGCTTTATGGAATACTGTAGATTGGTCTGTACCTTTTTGAAGAAGCTTTTCTTCATTAAATAAATTGTGAAGATTTTGAAGCTCTATTTTTTCTTCAATTATATCAATAGAGGAGAGAGCTTTTTTAAAATGTAAAATGAATGAATCTCTTATTTCGTCTGCAGAAGTTATTATTTGAATATTTTGTTGAGTCACAATAAAATCAGAAAAAAGTCTTATTAGGATTTTCTTTTAATAATCCAATATCTCTTAGCAATTTATTAAATGTCTTAAATATATTAATATAATTTAGTTTATTTGAAATTGCACGAAAGATCTTTATTATTAATAATCTTTTAGAATTATAAATCAAATAATTAATATCTTTTTCACTTTTAATACTAGGTTGAAATATAAATTTATTATGGTGAGTGGACGGAATGATCTCTCCCGAGTAAATTTGTTCCCAATGATCAGGAATCTTTAAATTTGGTTCCCATAGATTCATTATAGGACTGAAAATCTTACCATTACTTAAATAAGCTCCCCACCAACTCAATGTTGAATTACTTATTACACAGCATTTGGACATTGAAAAAATTTTTATAATATCCAAAGTCGACTTAATTTCTCTATCTCCATTTATATAGCCTATTTCATTCTTTTTTAACAATGTCTTAATTTGTGGCAGCAATTTTGAGTTTTTTGGATTTTTCCAAGTATCACAAAAAACAACTGCATATTTTATTCTTTTTAAAAATGGGTTTTTAGTTATCTTCTTGAGTGCTTCTGAATAATAGTTAATTTGAATATTATCAATATTTTTCTTTATTTTAATATCGCCTGTACCATGTAATTCTCTTAAATGAATAGCAATAAATTCTAATTTCTTAAACTTATTATTTATTTTTAAATTAGTTATGAAAGCTTTTATTTTTTCTTTTACATAAGGATTATGAATTCTATAATTTGTAAAATAGCCATCTAAATAAATATCATTTTTTAGGGCAGCTAAAGGTGAATTCTTACTAAAATATAAAGGGTGATCGATATCATATTCATCTAGATAAATTATCATATTTTTCTTTTTGAAATTTTTTTCTTTGACTTCAAGATTTTCAAGTAATGAATATATCTCTAATTTTCTTTTATATTTATTTTTACTTATAGTGTCTATGCAAAACTGACAATTTTTTTTATAGGTATAAGCTAATGAAACAGCTGCTGCAGCTTGAAATAATTGATTACCTGTTCCACCTTTCAGATTAATAATTAAGTTTGACATAATTATAAAAAAGACATTCTTGAATATCTTACAAGAAATTTATTATTAGCCTAGAGCACAATCTTTTATTGCTCAAAAATTTCCAATTTTTAATACGAATTTCAAAAAATTTTCAGGTAAAATCCTCTATAAATTCCTTATTAATTGAATAACTAATAAATATTTAAGACAAATCTTCATAGGAGTTCTAATCTAGTATATAACCACAAATTAATCATTTTTTTATTTTAATTATACATATCTAATTTTTAAACATTTTAATTGAAATTAGCAAATTTAAATATAGAAAATTCTAATGTAGCCATTATGAATCGAAACGCTGAACCCATGAATGCTCTGCAGATCACTAATTACACTATAAAGATGTTTTTCAACTGTTTTCATCAATTTGGTCGCAGAATTGGTCGAAGTTATAGCAATATTAAAAGTTGCCTTTAAAGATAAATCTTGTTTATGTTTGAAAAGTTTTTTAAATATTTGTTTTTTTCTTCACCAAGAATTTACAGAAAGGGATAATAAAGTAGAGTTAGTAAAAGGATAATTTTCAATATATTCGAAGAATGAATAAAAAAGGTTGTATATTTCTTATATCAGCAAGGAAAAACTTACTTAAAGATTGTCTTAAATACTTAGATCAAAACTACAACAAAAAATTTAATTATCCAATTCTTATTTTTTATCACAGAAATATTTATGATAATGAAATTTTTAGAAACTCTATTAGATCAATAAATCTAAACACAGAATATAGATTTCACAAAATAGATGCAAAATTACCCTCTAACATTAAAGAAAAAGATTTATTTTGGAATTTGGATAACCCTTATGCTAGAAGCTTCAAAGGTCGTCTTGGTTATTTACACGCTAATTATTTTTGGAATAACTTTATGAACTTTAAAGAATTAAACGATTTTGATTATCTTATGAGAATTGATGATGATTCTTGGTTTAAAGAAAAGCTAAATTTTGATTTTTTTGAAGAGCTAGATAATAAAAATGGATTATATGGTACGGCTTATACATGGCAAAATAACGAAAGAGCACTATATACCCAACATAATCTATTTAATTGGATTAAAAATTATGTAAAAAAAAATAATATAGAAATTATAAATAAACAATTAAAAGAAGCTCTAAAAGGTGATATCAATAATAGTTTATTTAATTCACTAAATTGGAGTTGCGGTAATTGTAATATCTATAAAAAGGCAATGTTCAAATCTAATAATTGGAAAAATTTTAATAGAGAATTCAATAAAATTGCAGGGGGTTATAGATATAGATGGGGTGACTGCGAAATAATTAGTATATATGCTTATATTTATTTAAAACCAGCATTAGTAAATTTTGATCTAAGATCTAAAAAATTATATGAGCCTCAATTACCAAATGCTGAAATTTTAGTTAATAGAAAAACTATCTTTATAGAAAAATTAAAAACGAAATTAAAATTTATACTAAAAAAAATCTTTTTTTTAATAAATCATAATTAATTTTTTAGCCTTTATTAATCTAGAAATTACCTTAACTCCCTAGAGGAAGTCTCAAATTTCAAAAATATTCCTCTCATAATTATTTTTATAGATTTATTTAAGTTTTTTTAATACTTAACTTAAAAGGAATTAATATGAAATATATTTTGAATATAACTTAAAAGTTTTAAATTTTTTAATAATATATTTTGAGTCATAGTAGGATGCGATTAAAAATATCTTAACTTTCAAAAAATGAGTCCCACAAAAAAAAATGTCATATCTTCAGAGGCTGGACTATTAGTATCACAAAATAAGCAACAAGTAGAGTTCTTTGAGAAAGGTTTTTTAATTCTTGATTTTGGCAATAAAAGATCACTCAAGAATTTACTTTATTTCATATCAAATGAAGTTGAAAAATTTAATAAAGGAGAAAGATCCTATTGGAAACAGACTTTTTTAGGTGCTTTTGATATGACTAATGATGAGCTTTTAGTTGATTTTATAAAAAAGAATGAATTAGAAAATATAATTAATAAAATCAGTAATCAAGAATATGTTTTAGCTGATGCCAAGTTAAGAATGTGGACTCCAAGAGCACCTTATTTAAGTTGGCATAGGGATACCTCTATAGAAAAAAATGGAAAAGTTATTGGAAAAATCCCGCCCGATATAAATATTTTCTTTTACCCAAAACTTAATTATAAAATTACGCCCCAATTGTATTTAATTGAAAAAAGCCATAGACAAGTTTTTACCAATAAATTAATTAAAAATTTGCAGATTTTATTTGGTAAAAGGATCACAAAATTTAATGATGATAAATCCTTTATTCTCTTCGATAGCTCAATTCTTCATGGATTACCAAAGAATATGAATTATTTGCCAGCAAAATTTAAAAAATTATTTAACGAATATATTATTGGGAAATTTTCAAAAAAGGTTTATTATCCAAGATTAATACTTAGATTTTGTGCTAAAAATAATATTGATATTTACAACAGAGGTACAAACTTAAAAAATGAAAATTTGCCTTCATTCAATAATTTAATACTTAGATGATCTGAAATAAATAATAAATTAAAAAATTATTTATTTTAAATAATTAAATTATAAATATTTTAAATCTTAGAGAACTGACAAGATGTTTTCTGAGAGTTATTAATGAATATATTCAAGAGATTTTACCCAATTTTTTTATAAATAAAAATAACTTTTTGGAAAATTATTGAAAAAACCTAATAGATCAAAGAGTACCAGAAACCCTTACCCGCAAATGCTATGGAGATCTCTAATTGGGCTATAAAAATGTTTTGCAAATGTTTTACTTAATTTGATCCTATGATTGGCCTCAATTTCAGAAATTTCTCATTTAAATTTATTTTTAAAACCTACTTAAGTTTGTTGATTGCAAAAATAAACCTATTATTTTTATTTCTATATAAAAAAGTATCATAGTTGCTTCCTTTAAAAAGAAAACTAATGTTTTCCCAAATTGGTAAGGAAGAAATATAAATATCCTCAATCACAATCCAGCCATTTTTCTTTATATGATTGAGAGCAAAATTTAAACTATTGATATTTGCCAAAGGTTCATGTAGTCCATCATCAATTATCAAGTCAAAATTACCTCCAATTAATTTGCTTAAATTATTAAACGTATTTAATTTAGTTTGATCTATTTCAAAAGTTTTAATTCTATCTTCACTAAATAATATTCTTTTATCTATATCTGCTCCATAAATTTCAGCATTAGGGCAAAAATCTCTAAAAGACCTCAAAGATGCTCCTGGCTTTCCATCTTTACCCATATTTGAAATCACATCAAGATTATTTGTACCAAGACCTATTTCTAGTATTTTCTTAATTTCTTTTCTATGTTTTAGAATCTTTCCATAGAACCAATAATAATCGTGTTTTCCTGCTTTATCACTACCATAATGCCTGAATAAATTTGCCAATTCTTCGCCAGCTAAAATATCAGAATTATCTTCTAAAACTTCTTTAATATCTTTTACTAAATTATCTCCAAGAGGCTTAGAAAAACTATGCAGATTTTCTATTAATAAATTTATGGCGGGAAAAGTTTCATTAATTGACTCTATAGTCAATTTTGATTTTTGAAAAAAGTCTCCTCCACTTCTTGGGGCAAATCCTGGAAATGTATCCTCTAAATTTATCTTTATAAATTTCTCTTTTCTACCCCTTATTTTTGAATAAATAGGTTTAAAAAGTAACTTTATTTTCTTTAACAATTTAAAAATCAAATTAAGTTAATCTTAAAACAAAATATATACACTTGGATAAAGAAATATAATTTTAAAAAACTGAAATAATTAATTTTTAATCATCGTTATTTTTAGTCTTATATTAGCCATAATTTACCTTATCAAAACATAGCATTTTATTATGATAAATTGATGGATGATATTGTATAACAAGCGACAATCTTTTTTGAACCAAGCGGATCTTACTGCTGACAATTGCATTACATGCAGAGGATCGATCAATCTTTAATTAACTAGGTTTAAAAATTTTTTTCGCTGATTGGCTCGCAAAACATCTCCCAAAGATAACAATATTTACAAAATTATAAATTATGTTTTTTTAAATTTTTGAAACCTTATAGAAAAAACCTAAATCTGAAAAAATTTTGAAGTCATTCGAATAAATATAATTAACTTTATTTAAAATATCATCATCATAGAATTGCTCCCAAGGCGCACTCATATCAATCAAATCATGAGTTAAATCGCAAACTTTATTTTTATCTTTATTTTTAATATTAATAATTGATTTTTCACGTTGATGATTAGTTTTAAAATTAATCACTTTATCTGGTATTTCCTTATTAAAAAAAGTACTAAGTAATGGATAATCTATATTTCCAATATCAAAAACCGTAAGATTTTGATTATTTAAAATATATTCAATATCAGAATGATTAATCTGATTCTCAAAATGATTTTTATCAACGTTATTTTTTTCTAACTCATTCACGAAGTTTCTAAAAGTTAATTTTTTTTTACAATTCCAAGAATAATATTTAGGATACGTTGGATTTTTATAATAATTATACTTATCCATAAATCCTGAAACTAATCTATCATAAGGATTTCTTATAAAAATTATTAACTTACTCTTATTTAAAAAATTTTTTGAATAATGATTTGATTTAATGCTATTTGGAAATTCTTTTAATAGCCAAAAAAGCTTAGAAAATTTTTTTTCATTTTTATAAATATTTTTGAGGCTTAAATCCTTTGATTTATATACACTTTCTTTTGAATCAATCTCCTTTATATATCTATATATGTTTAAAACAAAAGTCCTGCCTGCTTTAGGCGATGTCCCAAGTATTATTCTTGAATAACAATCATAAAGATAAAACAATTTTATAGCAATTTAGATAATTATATATTCTATATGATAGAAAGATATCAAATGAGTAAATATATATAAAATAATCATCTATTAAGGTAATAAAGTTCTATATATTTGAAAAAGTTGAAGCTTGCAGAGAGTTAATAATTAATCATATTTAACAATATTAAAACCTATAGTTTTTTATGATAAATTCATCAGATTAATAGACATAGCTTGTTTAAAGCCTGATGGAGCCAAGCGGACTCGAACCGCTGACCCCCTGCATGCCATGCAGGTGCTCTACCAACTGAGCTATGGCCCCAAGATAATACAATTTTAATATAGATATCAAATTAATTAAATATAAAAAAAATCTTGAAATAGATTTAAAATCACAAGTCTTAGCATACATAGCTTTAAAGTATGCAACTGGATCATAATAAAACTACAATTGTCCTTTATAAAAAGTTTAAAAAAAATCTTTTAAATAAAATAAAGATTATGAAAAAAATTACTATTAATCTTTCTTTCTACAATCAAAATAAAATTTTAATTAGACATGTAGAAGGATGGAATTCATGGTCTCCAGAAATTCTAAGATATTTCTCATTTTGTATTGTTGATGATTGTAGTGCTAATAAAGCAACCGATGTTCTTAGCGATGTTGATTTATCTAAACTTGATTTAGCGATCTATAGAATTAAAGAAGATTTATTTTGCAACATTGCTGGAGTAAGAAATTTAGCAGCAAAAAAATGTAAAACAGATTGGATGGTGATACTTGATATGGATACTGTTATTTCAGAAAAACTTGCAAGTTCTATTATCAATTTATGCGATTCGCCCAAAGGTAATTGTTTTAAATTCAATAGAAAAGTACATAAAAACCCTTTTCACAAAAAAAATGGCCAGGTACATCCTGCTGTTTGTCTTTTAAGAGTTTCTGATTATTGGAATGTTGGAGGTTGTGAAGAAGACTTAGTAGGTCATTATGGTCAAACCGATCCAATCTTTTGGTATAGAGCACAAGGGAAGTTGCAAATAAGTACCAAAAAAAATATGTATCTTACTTATTACCCTGAAGGTGAAGCTGACATTAATAGAGATACTACTCATAACAAACTATTATTTGAGAGTAAAAAGAAGGATAAATCTTGGTCCAATGATTTTATAAGATTTAATTGGGAAAGAGTCTATTAGTTTTAAATTTTTCGCCAAACAGCTAATAATTTTCCTTGAAAAACGACTTCATCTAGATTTAACTCAATTGGTTCATAAGCTTCATTTGCTGCTTCAAGAAATATTTTCCCTCCTTTCTTAACAAAATACTTTAAAGTTGTACCTAATCCTGGAACCATTGCACTTACTATAGTTCCGTTTCTAAGAGAATATGAATCTGTAATTGGCTCCATCAAAACCATATCTCCAT